>BFBZ01001510.1_pt1 | contig 15345 bp, 14 predicted proteins | sample 1888401 | NCBI WGS metagenome assembly BFBZ01 (sample SAMD00112614, study PRJDB3348) | symbiont metagenome | host: Chara braunii | reverse complement strand
CCCGACGAGCGCCAGCCCGCCGATGATCCACTTCGCCTTAATCGGCAGCGGACCGTAGGTGATGCTCAGGCTCACCACCGTCGCCACCAGACACACCGCAACAATTTTCACCGGCCGGCGAATGCCGCGGTGTTCCTCCCAGTCACGCAGCAACTTCCCGAAGATCGGCGACCGCTTCAGCCAGCGATTTAACCGTGGCGACGACCGCGAAAAGCAGTAACTCGCGAGCAGCACCCACGGCGTCGTGGGGAGTCCGGGCAGAATCGCGCCGAGGTACGCGAGCCCCACGCACATCAGCCCGGCGCACACGTACAAGAACCGCTTCAGTCCGGTCGCGACGGACGGCTCCTGCCGCCCGGGGACGACCGACGGGAGCGAACTGCGCTCGTTCGGCACACCACTAATGGCGGAACCCTTCCCGATATTGGCTCGTCGAAGTGACGTGGAGTACGATGTTATACGACGCGACCACTTCCCCAACACCTGCTGCCCCATGCGCCGAACCGCACCACTCGCGCTCCTCTTTGGTCTGACGATCGTCGTCGGCGGGTGCGGAAAGAAAGCGCCCGAGGCATCCACAGTACCGGAGAGAAGCGGTTCTGCTGTCCCAGCAAGTGACCCGGCCGAGGCCGCGACCGCCGCACGACTCAAGCTGCTTGTCGGTCTGAAGGCGACCAATCAGGATACCCGCCACAAAGCCATCGAAGATCTGTCGTGGCTCGCAGAAGACGACCCGGCCGTACTCCCGGCACTCGTCGAACTACTGAAGGACAAGAACACCGCGGGGCCGGGCCGAACTCTCGCCAACCAAATCAACAGCACCCGCGAAGCCGCCGCCCTTGCCATTCTGAAATGCACGAACGGCGATCGGGTGATGAAAGAGAAAGGACTCGCCGCCCTCCGCGAGGGCCTCACCGATCCGTCCCCCGCCGTCCGTGAACACACCGCGCACACGATCGGTCAACTCGGCCCCATTGCCAAGCCGCTCGCCCCCGACGTTCAAAAGCTCTGCACCGATCCCGACAAAAACGTCCGCGGAGCCGCCTTCGACACGCTCCGCGTGACGGGCGTGTCCGATCCCATCGCACTCGTACACTTGCTGACCTACAAGGACGAAGACGTCGCCAGGCTGGCGAGTGAACTCGTCCCGCTCCTCCCGGAAGTCCCAGCCGCGGCCGTCGGACCACTGACCGAATCGCTTGCTGCTGAAAATCTGAATGTCCGCCTCGCGGCGGCCGAAGGGCTGGCCGCGGCCGGACCGAACGCCGCGACGGCCATTCCGGCACTGACCGATGCCGTGAAAAAGAGCTACCCCGCGGAGTTCGATCCCAAAACGGCCCGGCTCTCCGGCCCCGAAATGGTGTACTGGAAGGCACTCGGCCGGATCGGTGAAGCCGCAGTTGCACCCACGGCGAAACTCCTCGATCACTCGAACCTGCTCGTCCGCTTACTCGCGGTGCGAACACTGGGCGAAATCGGAGCGCCGGCAAAAGCCGCGAAAGACGAACTGAAAAAGGCGCTCAACGACACGACCGTCAATGTCGCGGTCGAGGCCGCTGTCGCACTCTGCAAACTCGGCGAGGCACAGGAAGACGCCATCACCCTGATGAAGCGAGCGATGGAGGCAACCAGCGAGGGCGTGGCCGGATACGCCATTGATGCGATCCCGCGGCTGGGTGACGTGGGGAAACCGCTCGTTCCGCTCGCCCTGGCGAAGATGGCGGATGTCGACCCGAACACCCGCATTGCCGCCGTGCTGCTCGTCGGACAACTTCCGTCATCGGACGCGACCAAAGTCGCTCAGGATGTCGGCAAACGACTCACCGACGACGTTCCCGAGATCCGTAGTGCCGCCGGCCGGGTCCTCGAACAGCTCGGCCCGACGGGAGCGCCCGCGGCCGGCGCACTCGGCCAGGCGCTTCAAACCGAGAAAGAGGAAACCATCCGTGACCAGTTCGTCGAAGCACTGGTGGGGATGGGAGCCGGTGCCAGGGCCGGACTCCCGGGCCTGCTCCCACTGGTCGCTGAACAGGGGTTACCGATACCACTTCGGACCAAGGCGATCACGGCGTCGGTGACAGCCGATCCCGGTTCGCCTAACGTGGCCGCCGCACTTGAAAAGGCTGCAAGCGATAGCAGCCACGAGATTCGTACCGCCGCAGCTGAGGCAATGGGCCTCCTCAATCCGCTCCCCGCCTCCGCGCTCGACACTCTACTCAAGATGGCGAAGAGCGACGCGGGAAACGGCCCGCGGGTCGCGGCACTGCGCGGGCTGGCCACGGCCGGCACACGAGCGAAAGCCGCGGGCACCGATCTCGATGCGATCGTATCCGGCCCGCAACCCGGACTGGCACTCCTGGCACAAGTGGCGCGGGCCTCGGTCGATGGCAACCCTCAACGGGCCCAAGACGCCGTCCGCAAGGGACTCACCGACCGCAACCTCCAAGTTCGTGCCGCGGCGGCCAACGCGCTCCTGTTCATTGGCCCCCAACCGATCGATTTACCCACACTCCTCAAGCTGCTCAAGGACCCAAACGCCCCGCCCCGCGTGGCCGCCGCCGCCGGTCTCGGGCGGATCGGCGCGGCCGCAAAGGACGCGGTTCCCCAATTGACACGCTCGCTCGACGACAAGGCCAGCGAAGTCCGGATCGCCGCGGCAGAGGCGCTGGGCGGTATCGGAACCGCTCCCAAAGCGACGCTTGCGAAGCTTCGCGATCTCCAACGAAACGATCCGGCGGCGAAATTCGCCGTGCAGCGGGCGCTGAACAAGATTGGGGAAAAGTAGCCTGATGACCGAGAGTGGTAGCCGGTGTCAAACACCGACCAGGGGAACAAGACAGAACCCGACCGATCTCATTGCTTGGGTTGCGGTTCGACCGCGAGTTGATCGACAACCTGCTTGATAGCGTCGGGCGCGGTGCCCGCGGCACCGCTGTACTGGCGCCGGGCTCCGTCTTTGCCGATCACCACCGACGCGCGGAACATCCACTGACCGTTCTCCAGTTCCAGGGTCCGATCCGCGGGCTTGACCCCGTACTTTTGCTCCAACTGTTTGTAGAGCGGCTCCACGGCCTGTGGCGCTTCGAGTTCCCCGCCCGGGAGCGTGCCCCCGATTTGCGTGAGGGTCACGCCCGGCGATTCGATCTTCAACTCGTCCCCGTCCCGAATGCGGCTCGTCAGCGAGGCCGGCGTACTCGACACGCCCGGGATGACCGTGCCCTTGAACCGTTCCGGATCGGCGTTGTAACCCACCTTCCCGCCCACTTGGGTCGTCAACGGATCCGGTTTTCCACCAGCGGGCCCGGTCGCCCGATCCGGGATCGGCAAATTCTGTTGCGGAATGCGGCTCGGTCCGTACACGAGCGGGTCCTTCCCACGGGACACGCCGGTCCCGGTCCCCTTCGCGTCTTTATCGGTTTTACACCCGGAGAGAACGAGCAGCGCGACCACACCCGCGCACGCCATCCACCGCCGCACGGGGTGCGAAACGTCGCGTCGGATGTGTCGTGTGTCCCGCATCATCTTGACCCGCCTCCGGGGGCGGCTAAATCAGCCGTGCGTCCGGCAACCACCACCTGTACTCTCCCCCACCGAGAGTCCACCGTCCATGTGAGGACGGCAGAAACCGGCCGCCGAAAGGCGGTGCGGGTGTGGCGGGTGACCGGTGGGCAAACTTTGCCGGCGGAATAACCAACAGGTAAGGCGGGTGCAATGGCGGTTCATAGGATCGCGGTGATCGGCGGGGACGGGATCGGGCCGGAGGTCATCGATCAGGCCATTCGGGCGGCCGAAACTGCGGCCCGGAAACACGATAGCGCCGACCTCCAGTGGGCCAAACTGCCCTGGAGCACCGCTTACTACAAACAGCACGGTCGAATGCTCCCCGAGGACGGCTGGGAGCAACTCAAAGCATACGAAGCCATCCTGTTCGGTGCGGTGGGCGATCCCAGCGTGCCGGACAAAATCACGGTTCACGAGTTGCTACTGCCGATGCGGCGGAAGTACGACCAGTACGTGAACCTGCGCCCGGCGTACCTCTTCGCCGGCGTCCCGTGCCCGCTCGCCGGCAAAAAACCGGGCGAAATCGACATGCTCGTGTACCGCGAGAACACGGAAGGCGAGTACGCGCCCGTGGGCGGCAACCTCTACCCCGGCACCGAGAACCAGATCGCGATCCAGACCGGCGTGTTCACGTGGAAGGGGTGCGAGCGCATCCTCCGGGCCGCGTTCGACGCGGCCCGGAAACGCCCCCGGAAAAAGCTCACGAGCATCACCAAGTCGAACGCCCAGGTGTACGGCCTCGGCCTCTGGGACGACGTGTTCAACACCGTCCGTAAGGACTATACCGACGTGGAAAGCAGCTCGCTCCTCGTGGACGCGGCCGCAATGGACTTCGTGCGGAAGCCGGAATCGTTCGACGTGGTGGTCGCGAGCAACCTGTTCGGCGACATTCTGACGGACCTGAGCGCCGCCGTCACGGGCAGCATCGGGCTGGCGTCGAGCGCGAACATCAACCCGACGAAGACGTTCCCGAGCATGTTCGAACCGGTCCACGGCAGCGCGCCGGACATCGCCGGCAAGGGCATCGCGAMCCCGCTCGCGGCCGTCCTCAGTGCCGCGCTCATGCTCGATCATTTGGGGCTGGCGAAGAGCGCGACCGCCGTTCGCGCGGCCGTGTCGAAGGTCCTCGCAACGGGCGCAGTGAAAACGCCGGACCTCGGCGGCACCGCGACGACCACGCAAATGGGCGACGCCGTCGTTGCGGCGATCGCGTGACCCGGCCGGAACCGGGTCCGACGACGTATCAACTTTGTGGGCACTAACGGGTCACCGCGGCCGTGTACCGGTTACCCGTCCCCGTCTCAAACTGCGCAGGTGCCCCGTGCCGACCGGTCCCCAGATCATCCTCACCTTGAAGGTACTGGTCGTCACGGTGACGGCGCTGCTCGCGCTCTCGCTCGTGGCACTCGCGATGAAGAAGCCGCGATTGCACGGACAGATCAACACCGTGTTCTTCGCGCTCACCATGCTCACCGTGCTGTGTTTCGAGGGCTTCCTCCAGGTGGTGAACGTGTCCGAACTGTTCACCCCGGAGGCGCGGCACGCGTTGCACGTCCACCTCTATTTCTCCGTCCCCTCGACACTGCTCTTGCCCGTCATGATGGCAACCGGCAAGATGCACCGGCGCCGGCTCCACATCGGCTTCGGGCTCCTGTTCGTGACCCTGTGGAGCGGCACCGTCATCACCGGCCTCGGTCTTCCCCATTAAGCGCGTATGGAACCGACCGACGATCCGCCGCCGGAACCGACCGACCCGCTGGCGCTCGGGCAGGCCGCGGCGTCCCAGCTCGGCGGCGACTGGCAAATCGACGATATCGTCATCGAAGAAGACAGCCCCGGCGACTCCGATTCGCCCGGCGAGCGGGGAGCGTCAGCCCCCCGAGCAAACGAACCACCGATAGCTGGTGCGGACGGTTTTCAAAGCCGCGCAGAGGTTCTGGTCCCTCGGGGGGCTCACGCCCCCCTCTTCCCGGCGCGCGAATCGGAATCGTCCGACGTGCCCCCGTCGCCCGAGCAACTCATCGAAGCCATGTTGTTCGTCGGCGGGCACCCCCTGTCGGCGGCCGTCGCGTGTAACGCAGTTCGCGGGCTGACCGCGGACCGGTTTCGAGCGGCTATCGACGTCCTCAACCGCCGGTACCGTGCTCAACAGCGCCCCTATGCGATCGACCCCCGCGACGACGGCTACGTTTTGGCCGTGCGGGCGCCGTACCGGAACCTGCGCGAACGGATCTTCGGCGGCCCGCGCGAAACGCGGCTCGGTCAGCCGGCACTGGACGTGCTGTCCGTGGTGGCGTACCGTCAGCCGGTCGGCAAAGCGGAAGTGGACACGGTCCGCGGGACCGACTCCGGTCCGGTGCTCCGGCAACTGGTGCGGCTCGGCCTCGTAACAGTCCAGCACCGCGCCGAGGCGACCGGGCGTGAGGTGCGCTACGGCACCACTCCGCGGTTCCTTAAAGTTTTTGGTCTTACGTCACTGGACGAGTTGCCGCGACTCGGAGAAGCTCAATCGGGGTAACACTCTCGCACGGGAGCGGTCATGTTCGAAATCGTGTACCGATTCGACCCGGAGGGGCGACACACACCCGACCCGCCCACCGACGCCGCGTCCGCACGCGCGCGGCTCGAAGAGGGGAACCACGAGTTCGCCGTCCTGAACGACCCGCGGACGAGCCCGGCGGGCACGCGCCGCGTGGTCCGCTTTGATGCCGATGATCTCGGCCTGCCGAACCCGGACGGGTCCGCGCCGAAGCAGGAGCCGTTCGCCGCGGTGCTCGGCTGTGCCGACGCCCGTGTGCCGCCGGAAATGGTGTTCAGCCAGGGGTGCAACGACCTGTTCGTCGTGCGCGTTGCGGGCAACGTGCTGGGGAGCGAGTGCCTCGGCAGTCTCGACTACAGCCTGACCGCGCTCGGCGAAAGCCTGAAACTGATCGCGGTGATCGGCCACTCGCGGTGCGGGGCGGTGACGGCCGCCGTGGACGCGTTCATGGACCCGACTAAGTACCTCGTGGTGGCGTCGAGCCACCAGCTCCGGTCCGTGGTGGACCGCATCTTCGTCGGCGTTCGGGCGGCCCAAAAGGCCCTCGAGCAAGCCTGGGGCCCCTCCGTTGTGACCAGACCGGGCTACCGAACGGCGCTCATTGAAACGACGATCGGGTTGAACGCGGCCCTCACCGCGGCCACCGTGCGCCAGGAGTTCCGCGATCAGCTCGGCCCGCAGCGGGAGGTCGTGTACGGCGTATACGATCTGATCTCGCGCCAGGTGGGGTTGCCGGTGGGCGTGCCCGGCGTGTCGCGTGTGAACGTCGGACTGTTCGCCCCACCAACGGACCTGAGCGGCTTCGAACAACTGGGGGTCCTGTTCGCGTCCTCGGCGATAACCAAAGAACTGCTCGGCGGATAACCCCGGATCTCGCGGATGTGCTTCGTAGGGCTGGCGAGGCTTGGCGCCGACCCACCAGCGCATCGAGGTAGCCGGTGGGCCGACACCGAGCCTCGCCCCACCCCACAAACGCCAAAGCACATCCGTTCCGTTTCAGAACCCCGACCCTTCAACGAACTCCGATCGCTCATGGCCGACAGACCCCGCTCGTTCCGCGCCTGGGTATGGCCGCCGCCGCCGATCGCCAAGCGGCTGTGGATCGCTCTCGTCGCCTCCGCCCTGTACTCGGCGATCGTCTGGGCGGTTTACCCGTTCGTTTTCAACGGCAAACAGGCATGGGCCGACGAACTGGCCGTCGTGAACACCGCGGTACTCGGCGTGCTGGTCAGCTTCCGCACGAAAATTGCCTACGACCGGTGGTGGGAGGGCCGACTGCTCTGGGGGCAACTCGTCAACAACTCACGCAACCTGTGTCTCAAGGCCCGCGAACTCGCCCAGCTCGACGCGGCCGAACGGACCACGTTCGCGGGTCTCGTTGCTGCGTTCGCCGTCGCACTCAAGCAGCATTTGCGCGGGTCCGCCGTGTTGAGCGAGATATCCGGCTTTGAACACGATCCCGCGACCCCGGCGCACGTGCCGGCTCACATCGCGGGCCGGGCCATCGCCTCGGTCGCGCGGTGGCGCGCCGCCGGCCGCATCGACGGACACATGTACCAAACGCTCGACGCCCACACGTCCGCGCTCATGGACATTTGTGGTGCGTGCGAGCGCGTCCGCAACACGCCACTGCCGTCCTCTTATCTCTCGCTCCTGCGACACGCGCTCATGTTAGGTTTCGCGTTCACACCGTGGGCACTGGTTCACACCATCGATTTGATGGTGATACCCGTTCAAGCGGCGGCCGTGTACTTCCTGTTCGGAATCGAATTGACCGCCGAAGAAGTGGAACAGCCGTTCGGGCTAGACGGCGATGATTTACCGCTCGAAAAGTATTGTGAAACGATCCGGGCCAGCGCCGAGGACATCTTGCGCCCCGGCGCTTGAAGCGCACCTACTTCGCCCTCTCGGCGAACACCACTTTTCGCGCGCCGCGGTCGATCCCGACCAGCCCGCTCGTTTTCGGGTCAGCCGCGATTCCCTGGCCCGGAAACGGACACTCCAGCGCTTCCACCAGTTCCAGTTCCTTGCCGTCTGTTGGCACCTTCAACCGGTACAGGACCTTGTAGTGGTGGTGGCTGACGAGCAGCGTCGCACCGTCCCAAATGCCGCCCGACGCGCTCATCTTGTCCCAATCGTCCACCACCGCTTTCGGGAACGTCCACCGCTGTAGCTCTTTGAACCCGTCGGCGTATTGGACGAGGATCGTCTTCGCGTTGTCGGCCTGGTAGTGGGCGAAACAGCACCACCAGTTCTTCCCGTCGTGAACGTTCCACACGAGGCTACCGGGGGGCTGTTTGAAGTCGTGAAAGACGGTGAGCTGATTCGTCTCCGGATCGTACACGCGGATCTCACTCGTTTCCGGCGTCTTCGGATAGTTCGAGTGCGCGCAGTAAACTTTGCCCTTCCAGACGAACGCACTGTTGAGGTGCTCGGCCTTGTCCTTGCTCGCGGCGAGCAACTTCCCGGTCGCGCGGTCGTACATCGCGACGGTCGTACTCGACACCACGAACACGCGGGTATCGGTCGCGGCCGCGGCCTGGGTCGCGTGTTCGGACTTCAGCCCGTCGCCAACGGCCTTCCAACCCGGCTTGAGATCGAGTTTCGACTCGGCCGGCGCGGCGGTCCACAGGAGGAGTGAAACGAGAAACATTGAGGGGGCTCCGTAGAGTGGGCTTTTTCTTTGTCGCGGGCGACGGTATCTGCCGCAACCCGGCGGGAAAGGATTTCCGCCACACGCAGGACGCGTTTCATGCGCAAGGCAGCGCTTTGGGCCGGAGTGCCCGCGGTGGTCGCGGTGGCGGGCGTGTGCCTCTGGTTCACGCTCGTCCCGGGCCGCTCGGGCGCGGGGTGAACCCCCGCGGGCTGCGGCCCCGTCGGCGGTCCGCCGATGATGTTCGATCAATTTGGTGGGTACGGATACGGCCAACCGGTTCCGTACTACGTGCAACCGCAGCCCCAACCGGTGCGGCAACCCGTGCAACCGCGGCCCCAACCGGTCGCGGTTAAACCGAAGCCGGCGCCCAAACCCCTACCGGAAGCGGCGACAGCGGTCAGCGTACCGTCACCAGAGCAGCTCGGCATTCAGCTCGCCGACGAGCCGGTTCTGGTGCCGACACCGAGCGATCTGGGGATTGATTTGAAGTGATTCAGGTCGAACGAGATCTTCCTGGGATCGCGGCCGTCTTGGCCGCTCGTTGCTCTCTCCGTATCGCTCAACGTTCAATCGTTGAGCCTCACGCCTCTCGGCGTTTGGCGGCCGAGACGGCCGCGGTCCCAGGGAAAGCCAACACCCTCGCCTTTGCCGCGGATTAGCCTTTAACCAACTCCAGCACGCCCCACAGCGACGGATCATCACCGAACGGGAACTCCCACCCGACGCTCAAGAACTGATCGCCCAGTTCCTGATCACGCACGCAGTAGTACACACCGAGCCGCGGATGTTCCTGTGGGTCGTAACCGTTGAGGGCCGCAGCCGGAAGAAACGCTTCCAGTCGGTAACCGCCCTTGGCGCGGTGAGCGCGAAACGGAACGTCCGCCAGGTTCGCCATCGGCGCGTCTTGCAGGGCCCGGTTGATCTTCGATTGTGTCAGAAACGGCTCGTCCTTGTCCGCCCCGCCGCCAGTGGGAAAGAACGCGAACTGGTGGCAGTACCGGCTCCCACGGTGACTAGCGCGAGCATCGCGTGTGTCGATCCACAGTCGCAAGCCATCCGAGCCGCTCGGCTTGTCGGAGTCGCCGACGGGTGGCTGCGACTTCCCTCGCACTTCGATTTGGACCGCGAGCCCGAAATCGTTCCAGGCGAGCCGCACATCGGCGAAGTTGTCCTTCTCATCGAGAGCTGCGAAGTTGTCGAGCTGGGCGGTGTCGGGCAGTTCGACGAGATATTCGTCCTCGTCGGTGTCGCGTGGCGCGTCCTTGACGAACAGGCACGGGTGGCACACCCGAACGAGGAACCGGTTCGGCACAATCGGCGGCATCGTAGACTCCTTCCACCTCAAGGCAGGTGGGGATACGATACCCGAAATGTGAACACGCGACCACATTCGCAGGGGCGAGTTCAACACTGTGGCGAGAACACATGGCGCCGGAGATCACTCCGGCGCACAGTTGAAGAAATTGATCGAGTCGGGCGGGAGCGTGATCGTAACTTGCCGGTTCTCCGGAACACACGTCTTCATTGCAATCATCGCATTCTGCTTCAATCTCCCATCGGGTGCACGGGCGCGGTCACCGGCGGGTTCAGCAGGCTCCGCGCGAGCACTTCCTTCGCCTTGTCGAACTCCGGCTGCCAGGTGATCTCCGGCGCCCGGTTCTTCATGCAATCGCGGACCTTTTCCAGCGTGTTCCGCGCCATGTGCGGGCACTTGTTGCACGAGCACGTGATGCCCGGCACGCCGAGGTATGTGTGCTGCGGGTAGCGGCGCTCCAGCTCCCACATCATGTTCGCTTCAGTCGCGACCAGAAACTCCGTCGGCTCCTTGTACGCCGCGACGTGCTTGATCATCGCCTCCGTCCCGCCGGCGAAGTCCGCCAGTTGGAGGATGTTCTGCGGACATTCGGGGTGCGCGATCGTCACCGCCTTCGGGTGCTCCTTCTTCTGCTTGATCAGGTCCACGACGCTGAAGATCTCGTGGACCATGCACGACCCGTCCCACAGGATCATGTCGCGCCCGGTCAGCTCCTGGAGGTAGCGCCCGAGGTGCTTGTCGGGCACGAACAGGATCTCGTACCCCGGCGGCACCTTGTTCCGCACCACGTCTTCCGCGTTCCCGCTGGTCACCACCCAGTCCGAGAGCGCCTTCACCTTGGCGGACGAGTTGATGTAGCACACCGTCTGGAACTTGCGGTCGTTAGCCCGGAGCATCTCCTGGTAGTGTTCGAGTTTGTCCGCGGGGCACGCGTCCACGAGGCTGCACCCGGCCTTGAGGTCGGGCAGCAGCACGGTCTTCGCGGGGTTGAGCATCTTGGCCGTTTCGGCCATGAACAGCACGCCACAAAACACGATGACGGGCGAATCGACCTTGGTCGCCTCGCGGGCGAGCTTCAGGCTGTCGCCGGTGATATCGGCGAGGGCCTGGATCTCGCCCTCCTGGTAGTAGTGGGCCAGGATCGTGGCGCCGAGCTGTTTCTTGAGATCGAGGATTTCGGCAGAAACGTCGTCGAGGACGGGAACGGTTGCGATTTCGCGAGATTCAATTGCCGGCATGACGCGGCTCCTTGTTTTTACCGTGGCGGAGGGCCAACCCACTGAAACGCGGTTTGTCTATGGCATCATACGCACCGGGAGCGGGGAAACGACGGGAATTTCGGGGCGCCCGCGACTAAGATGTCCGCACCCGCACCCTGGAGCCCCACAATGCCCCCAAGAGAATACGACCTGATCGTCATCGGGGCCGGGCCGGGCGGCGTCGCCGCCGCCGACACTGCCGCTCTGCTCGGCAAGCGCGTCGCACTCGTCGAACGGACCACCACCATCGGCGGGGCCGCCGTCAACACCGGTACCATCCCCAGCAAAACGCTCCGCGAAACCGCCCTCGCCATTTCAGGCGTGAAGGCCCGCGCGCTGATCGGGGTGGACGTGTCCGTGCGGCGCGAGGCGAAGGTCGAGGACCTGCTCCGCCACGAGCGGGTCGTCACCGCGTCCGAGTCGCACCAGATGCGGACGCTCCTCGACCGGTACGGGGTGACCGTGTACCGCGGCACGGGCAAGTTCGTGGACCCGAACACGGTCCGCGTGACGCACCCGTCCCCGCCGGGCGGGTGTACCGACCTGTGGGCCAGCAAAATCGTCGTCGCCATCGGCTCGATGCCCGTGCGCCCGGCGGTGTTCCCGTTCGAGAACCCCCGCGTCCACGACTCCGACGAACTGCTCTACATCACGTCGATCCCGCGGTCCCTGGCGGTGATCGGCGGCGGCGTGATCGGGAGCGAGTACGCGTGCATGTTCGCCGCACTGGGGGTGCGCGTCCACCTGATCGACGGCCGCGACACGCTGCTCCCGTTCCTCGACCCCGATCTGTCCGAGTCGCTCAAGGACGCGATGGAGCGCCAGGGGATCGTGTTCTGGTGGAAGGATCAAGTGGACGCGTGCAAAGCGCCGCGGACCGGTGAAATCGAGTTGCGGCTCAAATCGGGCAAGGAACTCGCAATCGACCACGTGCTGGTGTGCGCGGGCCGGACGAGCACCGCCGCGGCCCTGGCGCCAGAGGTCGCCGGGTTCGGCCTCACGCCCCGTGGTCTGATCCCGGTAGACGAACACTTCCGCACGACCAACCCGAACATCTACGCGGTCGGGGACGTGATCGGGTTCCCGGCGCTCGCGAGTACCAGTGCCGAGCAGGGCCGCGTTGCGGCGTGCCACGCGTTCGGATCGCACGCCAAGGAGGCACTGGCCCAGTACCTGCCGGCCGGCATCTACACCATCCCCGAAGTGAGCGCCGTGGGCCTGACCGAAGCACAGGCCCGCGAAAAGGGCATCCCGATCGTCGTCGGCCGGGCCGACTACGACCAGAACCCGCGCGGCAAGATCATCGGTGACAAGCTCGGCTTCCTGAAGCTGGTGTTCGCCCGCGAGGACCTGAAGCTGCTCGGCGTCCACGTGATCGGCGAGCAGGCGTCCGAACTCGTTCACATCGGACTGATCGCGATGATGACCGGTGGCGACGCGAACCTGTTCCTCGCGACGTGCTTCAACTACCCGACGCTCGGCGACCTGTACAAACTGGCCACGCACGATGCGATCCTGAAGCGAAACGAGTTGCTCGGCCGGTCGCCGGCCTCGATGAGCCGCTGGTAACACAAACGCGCTCACCGAGATCGTCCGCGGGTACCGCCGGGCCCGGTGTCATCGTGGGCGTCGTCTCGTTTAGCGTTCTGTAACACCCCGTCACCTTCGCCTTGACCCAATCCCCGAAGTCGCCTATGTCCGCCGACCGCCTACCGGTCCACGCGAGCGTGTTACCGGTCGAATCGCTCGAACTGCTCGCCCCACAATTGGGCGAAACGTGGGTCGATTGTACCGTCGGGGGCGGCGGGCACACGCGCCTCATCGCCGAGTGCGTCGGCCCGAGTGGTCGGGTGCTGGGCCTGGACCAAGATCCGACGATGCTCGATCTCGCCCGCCCGCGAGTTGAGGGGCTATCGGTCGAGCTGATTCACGCGAACTTCGACCAACTGGCCGATGTTCTCGCCGCCCACAGAACCGGACCGGTGGACGGCGTGTTCGCTGACCTGGGGTTCAGTTCCGATCAGTTAGCGCAGGCGACACGGGGTCTCAGTTTTCGCGAGGACGGGCCGCTCGATATGCGGCTCGATCCGACGGGCGGGGCGACGGCCGCGGACCTCGTGAACACGATGAGCGAGGCCGCCCTTGCCGACGTGTTTTGGGAATACGGCGAAGAGCGGCACAGTCGCAAGGTGGCGAAACGAGTCGTCGAGCGGCGCGTCACGCGGCCGTTCGTAACGACGGCGGACTTCGCGGAGGTGGTCCGCCGGGCGGTCCCGCGGTCCGGCAGCATCGACCCCGCGACCCGTGTGTTTCAGGCTCTGAGAATCGCGGTGAACGACGAACTCGGCGCGCTGGACCGCCTGCTCGCCGGGTTGCCCAAACTGGTGAAACCGGGCGGCCGGGTCGGTTTCATCAGTTTTCATTCGCTCGAAGACCGGCGGGTGAAGCACGCGCTCCGAACGGGCACGGTGTGGCGCCCCGTGAACAAGAAACCGGTGGAAGCGGGCGATACGGAGACGGCCCGCAACCCGCGGGCCCGCAGCGCAAAATTACGAGTGGCTACGAGAATCGCTCCGGACGAACGGGACGTCTGAGGTTCCGTTCCTGTGTTCAACACGAGGTCACGGATGACCGAACCCATCGCAGTCGATCTGCCGAAGCCGGCGTTTCCGCGGTCCGCGCCGCTCCCCCCCTCGAGCCCGGTCCCCGCACCGCCGCCGGCTCCTGTTGCCGCACTCGCGCCGCGCATCGATTCTCCACCCAAGCCGGCTGGGGCTACGGCACCCGTTCCCGAAGCGCCCAAGCCAGCCACCGCGGCGCCCGTTCCGGCCGCACCCAAGCCTGAAGCACCAAAACCGGTAGCCACAACGCCCGCACCATCTGCACCCAAACCAGCAGCGCCCGCCCCGGCTGCGCCCAAGACCGAAGCGCCAAAACCAATGGCCACCACACCAGCCACAAACTCTTCGCCGGCCCCCTCGGCACCGTCCACAACCCCGGTTGTGAACGGCGCCGTGCCCATGCGCTGGGGTAAGAAACAACTGGTGGTCGGAGCGTCGGCTGTGTTCAGCATCGTTGCGGGGATCGGAGCCGTCCGGCTCATGTTTCCCCCGAAGTCGGATGCGGCGCAAACGGCTGTCGCAAAGGCACAAAACGATGCAAACCTTCAGCCGGCGCCCTTGATCCCAACGCAACCAGTGAGTGCCGCCCCCCTCGAGCCAAATGACAGACCGCTTACGCCACCGAATCCCAACAAAGAACAAAAGAATCAAACCAACACACCGGCAGTCATACCGGATCCAATCAACCCATCTGATTTGCTCGCTCCCCCTAACAATTCGGCTGGAGTCGTACCTTCTATTCCGCCCCGCCCTGGGACTGTTCCATTCGTGCCATTCTCCGCTGGGTCCGGCGCAGCTCCGGCAAGGTCTCCTGTGACTCCTGCCTCTGCACTAGACAAGCCACCTACCAACACGACCGGTGGCACACCCACGTTGCCAATCAAGCCACCTGATTCGCTCTTCCCCGAAACCGAACATCGTGGCAGCGCGGGTACAACCGCACTACCCGTTTTCCCCCCGTCGAGCACCGACAGCACCGGCGGAACGAGCACACCACCCGCGTGGCAAAGCAAGCCACCTGATTCGCATGCGCCCGACCCCGCACGCCGTGGTGGTTCGATTGCGGCCGCGCCAACCCCGCCGGATCCAGGTGTGTTTCCACCAACCTTTGACGGGACAGGCGGCGCGAGCGCACCAAAGAACAAACTGCCACTGCCATCCAACACGGATAACACCTTGCCCGTGTCACCGATCAAGCCACCCGAATCACTTGTTCCCGACCCACACCGTGGTGGCATGATTGCCGCACCGCCTGCGCGCGATTTCAGCTCAAGCTCCCCCCCTGGAGCACTCGGTCAATCAAATCCACCGAAGGTTTCACTTCTCCCTGTTGCAGGGGAAGAAGGACCTTCGCAATTGACCGGCCCGACCGGTGCGCCAAACGGCGGACCAAC
>BFBZ01000023.1_pt90 | contig 15365 bp, 4 predicted proteins | sample 1888401 | NCBI WGS metagenome assembly BFBZ01 (sample SAMD00112614, study PRJDB3348) | symbiont metagenome | host: Chara braunii | reverse complement strand
CAGGATCCGGCCCGACGATGGCGCTTCCAGGCCGACCAGGAGCTTGGCGATCGTGCTCTTGCCGCTGCCGCTCTCGCCCACCAGTGCCACGAACTCGTTCTCGGCGATGCTGAAATCGACGTTCCTCACCGCCGTCACCTCGGAGCGGCCGAACAGCATGCCGGTCGCGGCATAGCGCTTGGTCAGGCCCTCGACCCGCAGCAACGGCTTCTCGGTGACCTCTCCCGCCGCGCTCGTCCTGGCCGCGGCAGTGGTGATGCCGTATGTCTCCGACAGACGCAGGCACGCAGCGCTATGCCCCGCGCGCACCGGCGCCAGCGTCGGGCGCGTGCTTCGGCACGCATCCGCCACGACCGGGCAACGTGGTGCAAAATGACAGCCGGCCATGCGCGCGAGCTCCCGCAGCCCCGGCATCTGTTCCGGCAGCAGGAACAGCGCACGCTCCCCGTGCGCGGTCGCGGGATCGGCAAGCTCGAGGCAGCGGGTGTAGGGATGCGCGGGTGTCGCGAACACTTCGCGCCCCGGCCCGATCTCGACCGCCGAGCCCGCATACATCACGATGATCTGGTCGCAGATGCGGCTCGCCAGCCGCAGATCGTGGGTGATGAAGATCAGCGCGGTCTCGAAACGCCGCTGCATCTCGGCGATCAGGTGCAGGATCCGCACTTGAATCGTGACGTCGAGCGCGGTGGTCGGCTCGTCGGCGACCACGAGCTTCGGATTGCTCGCGAACGCCATCGCGATGAGCACGCGCTGGCACATGCCGCCGGAGAGCTGATGCGGATATTTCGCGAGCAGCTGCGCGGGCTCCGGCAGATGGACGGCGGCGAGCATCGCGAGCACGCGCTCGCGCCGCGCACTGCGCGATCCGGCGCCTGCCTGCCGAAGGTGCTCATCGAATTGCTGTCCGACAGTCAGGAGCGGGTTGAGCGCGGTCTGCGGCGATTGCGGGATGAACGCGATCTCGCGCCCGAGCAGGGCGCGGCGCTCGTCCGGCGTCATCGCGACGAGGTCGCGGCCCGCGAACAGGCAAACGCCCGACGAAACGGCGAATCCCGGCGGCAGGAACTGCGCCAGCGCACGCCCGACCATGGATTTGCCGGCGCCGGATTCGCCGACCAGCCCAAGGATTCGTCCGGGCGCCAGATCGAACGACAGACCGCGGATGACCGGCACCGCCGCGCCGCCGATGGTCGCGCTGACGCCAAGGTCGCGGACGCTGAGGATATCGCTCATTGCTCGCGCGCACTGATGAGGCGCACGTCGAGCGTGCGCCGGAGGCCATCGCCGAGCAGATTGAAGCCGGTGACGGTCAGGAAGATCGCCAGGATCGGCAAGAACAGGCCGCTCGCCGAGTCGTAGATGTGCTGACGGGCATCGGCGATCATCTGGCCCCAGGCGGGCTGGTTGGCGCCGACGCCGAGGCCGACGAAGGACAGGATCGCCTCCACCACGACGGCGATGCCCATTTCGAGGCTCACCAGCGTGATGAGGAGTGGCAGAGTCGCGGGAAAGACCTCGCGCGTGACGGTGCGCCAATGCGAGAAGCCGATCAGTCGTGCGGCGGCGACATAGTCGCGCTGCTTGACCACCAGCACCTCGCTGCGCAGCACGCGGCAGAAGCGGGTCCAATCCACCAGCACGATGGCGAGGATCACCTTGTCGAGCCCGGTGCCGAGCCCGACCATCAGGATCAGCGACAAGATCACCGGCGGGAACGACATCCATACATCGACGATGCGCCCGATGATCCAGTCGACCGCGCCGCCGAAATAGCCGGCGAGGTGCGCCAGGATCGAGCCGATCGCCATGGCGCCGAGCGAGGCGACGATCGCGACCGTCATGGCGGTGCGCGCGCCGTAGATCAGCCGCGACAGCTCGTCGCGGCCGAGGCTGTCGGTGCCGAGCGGGAAAGCGCTGTCGCCGCCCGCCATCCATGCGGGCGGCAGCAGGATGTGGAGCAGGTCCTGGTCGTTCGGGTCGGCCGGGGCGAGATAGGGCGCGAACCTGTCTCTTATACACATCTAGATGTGTATAAGAGACAGGATATATTCCTTGCGCCGCTCGACCAGCGCTGCCGCGCGCATCAGGCGGGCATATTGCGCCCATTGCACCAGCACGATGGCGAGGATCACCTTGTCGAGCCCGGTGCCGAGCCCGACCATCAGGATCAGCGACAAGATCACCGGCGGGAACGACATCCATACATCGACGATGCGCCCGATGATCCAGTCGACCGCGCCGCCGAAATAGCCGGCGAGGTGCGCCAGGATCGAGCCGATCGCCATGGCGCCGAGCGAGGCGACGATCGCGACCGTCATGGCGGTGCGCGCGCCGTAGATCAGCCGCGACAGCTCGTCGCGGCCGAGGCTGTCGGTGCCGAGCGGGAAAGCGCTGTCGCCGCCCGCCATCCATGCGGGCGGCAGCAGGATGTGGAGCAGGTCCTGGTCGTTCGGGTCGGCCGGGGCGAGATAGGGCGCGAACCTGTCTCTTATACACATCTAGATGTGTATAAGAGACAGGATATATTCCTTGCGCCGCTCGACCAGCGCTGCCGCGCGCATCAGGCGGGCATATTGCGCCCATTGCACCAGCACGATGGCGAGGATCACCTTGTCGAGCCCGGTGCCGAGCCCGACCATCAGGATCAGCGACAAGATCACCGGCGGGAACGACATCCATACATCGACGATGCGCCCGATGATCCAGTCGACCGCGCCGCCGAAATAGCCGGCGAGGTGCGCCAGGATCGAGCCGATCGCCATGGCGCCGAGCGAGGCGACGATCGCGACCGTCATGGCGGTGCGCGCGCCGTAGATCAGCCGCGACAGCTCGTCGCGGCCGAGGCTGTCGGTGCCGAGCGGGAAAGCGCTGTCGCCGCCCGCCATCCATGCGGGCGGCAGCAGGATGTGGAGCAGGTCCTGGTCGTTCGGGTCGGCCGGGGCGAGATAGGGCGCGAACCTGTCTCTTATACACATCTAGATGTGTATAAGAGACAGGATATATTCCTTGCGCCGCTCGACCAGCGCTGCCGCGCGCATCAGGCGGGCATATTGCGCCCATTGCACCAGCACGATGGCGAGGATCACCTTGTCGAGCCCGGTGCCGAGCCCGACCATCAGGATCAGCGACAAGATCACCGGCGGGAACGACATCCATACATCGACGATGCGCCCGATGATCCAGTCGACCGCGCCGCCGAAATAGCCGGCGAGGTGCGCCAGGATCGAGCCGATCGCCATGGCGCCGAGCGAGGCGACGATCGCGACCGTCATGGCGGTGCGCGCGCCGTAGATCAGCCGCGACAGCTCGTCGCGGCCGAGGCTGTCGGTGCCGAGCGGGAAAGCGCTGTCGCCGCCCGCCATCCATGCGGGCGGCAGCAGGATGTGGAGCAGGTCCTGGTCGTTCGGGTCGGCCGGGGCGAGATAGGGCGCGAACCTGTCTCTTATACACATCTAGATGTGTATAAGAGACAGGATATATTCCTTGCGCCGCTCGACCAGCGCTGCCGCGCGCATCAGGCGGGCATATTGCGCCCATTGCACCAGCACGATGGCGAGGATCACCTTGTCGAGCCCGGTGCCGAGCCCGACCATCAGGATCAGCGACAAGATCACCGGCGGGAACGACATCCATACATCGACGATGCGCCCGATGATCCAGTCGACCGCGCCGCCGAAATAGCCGGCGAGGTGCGCCAGGATCGAGCCGATCGCCATGGCGCCGAGCGAGGCGACGATCGCGACCGTCATGGCGGTGCGCGCGCCGTAGATCAGCCGCGACAGCTCGTCGCGGCCGAGGCTGTCGGTGCCGAGCGGGAAAGCGCTGTCGCCGCCCGCCATCCATGCGGGCGGCAGCAGGATGTGGAGCAGGTCCTGGTCGTTCGGGTCGGCCGGGGCGAGATAGGGCGCGAACCTGTCTCTTATACACATCTAGATGTGTATAAGAGACAGGATATATTCCTTGCGCCGCTCGACCAGCGCTGCCGCGCGCATCAGGCGGGCATATTGCGCCCATTGCACCAGCACGATGGCGAGGATCACCTTGTCGAGCCCGGTGCCGAGCCCGACCATCAGGATCAGCGACAAGATCACCGGCGGGAACGACATCCATACATCGACGATGCGCCCGATGATCCAGTCGACCGCGCCGCCGAAATAGCCGGCGAGGTGCGCCAGGATCGAGCCGATCGCCATGGCGCCGAGCGAGGCGACGATCGCGACCGTCATGGCGGTGCGCGCGCCGTAGATCAGCCGCGACAGCTCGTCGCGGCCGAGGCTGTCGGTGCCGAGCGGGAAAGCGCTGTCGCCGCCCGCCATCCATGCGGGCGGCAGCAGGATGTGGAGCAGGTCCTGGTCGTTCGGGTCGGCCGGGGCGAGATAGGGCGCGAACCTGTCTCTTATACACATCTAGATGTGTATAAGAGACAGGATATATTCCTTGCGCCGCTCGACCAGCGCTGCCGCGCGCATCAGGCGGGCATATTGCGCCCATTGCACCAGCACGATGGCGAGGATCACCTTGTCGAGCCCGGTGCCGAGCCCGACCATCAGGATCAGCGACAAGATCACCGGCGGGAACGACATCCATACATCGACGATGCGCCCGATGATCCAGTCGACCGCGCCGCCGAAATAGCCGGCGAGGTGCGCCAGGATCGAGCCGATCGCCATGGCGCCGAGCGAGGCGACGATCGCGACCGTCATGGCGGTGCGCGCGCCGTAGATCAGCCGCGACAGCTCGTCGCGGCCGAGGCTGTCGGTGCCGAGCGGGAAAGCGCTGTCGCCGCCCGCCATCCATGCGGGCGGCAGCAGGATGTGGAGCAGGTCCTGGTCGTTCGGGTCGGCCGGGGCGAGATAGGGCGCGAACCTGTCTCTTATACACATCTAGATGTGTATAAGAGACAGGATATATTCCTTGCGCCGCTCGACCAGCGCTGCCGCGCGCATCAGGCGGGCATATTGCGCCCATTGCACCAGCACGATGGCGAGGATCACCTTGTCGAGCCCGGTGCCGAGCCCGACCATCAGGATCAGCGACAAGATCACCGGCGGGAACGACATCCATACATCGACGATGCGCCCGATGATCCAGTCGACCGCGCCGCCGAAATAGCCGGCGAGGTGCGCCAGGATCGAGCCGATCGCCATGGCGCCGAGCGAGGCGACGATCGCGACCGTCATGGCGGTGCGCGCGCCGTAGATCAGCCGCGACAGCTCGTCGCGGCCGAGGCTGTCGGTGCCGAGCGGGAAAGCGCTGTCGCCGCCCGCCATCCATGCGGGCGGCAGCAGGATGTGGAGCAGGTCCTGGTCGTTCGGGTCGGCCGGGGCGAGATAGGGCGCGAACCTGTCTCTTATACACATCTAGATGTGTATAAGAGACAGGATATATTCCTTGCGCCGCTCGACCAGCGCTGCCGCGCGCATCAGGCGGGCATATTGCGCCCATTGCACCAGCACGATGGCGAGGATCACCTTGTCGAGCCCGGTGCCGAGCCCGACCATCAGGATCAGCGACAAGATCACCGGCGGGAACGACATCCATACATCGACGATGCGCCCGATGATCCAGTCGACCGCGCCGCCGAAATAGCCGGCGAGGTGCGCCAGGATCGAGCCGATCGCCATGGCGCCGAGCGAGGCGACGATCGCGACCGTCATGGCGGTGCGCGCGCCGTAGATCAGCCGCGACAGCTCGTCGCGGCCGAGGCTGTCGGTGCCGAGCGGGAAAGCGCTGTCGCCGCCCGCCATCCATGCGGGCGGCAGCAGGATGTGGAGCAGGTCCTGGTCGTTCGGGTCGGCCGGGGCGAGATAGGGCGCGAACCTGTCTCTTATACACATCTAGATGTGTATAAGAGACAGGATATATTCCTTGCGCCGCTCGACCAGCGCTGCCGCGCGCATCAGGCGGGCATATTGCGCCCATTGCACCAGCACGATGGCGAGGATCACCTTGTCGAGCCCGGTGCCGAGCCCGACCATCAGGATCAGCGACAAGATCACCGGCGGGAACGACATCCATACATCGACGATGCGCCCGATGATCCAGTCGACCGCGCCGCCGAAATAGCCGGCGAGGTGCGCCAGGATCGAGCCGATCGCCATGGCGCCGAGCGAGGCGACGATCGCGACCGTCATGGCGGTGCGCGCGCCGTAGATCAGCCGCGACAGCTCGTCGCGGCCGAGGCTGTCGGTGCCGAGCGGGAAAGCGCTGTCGCCGCCCGCCATCCATGCGGGCGGCAGCAGGATGTGGAGCAGGTCCTGGTCGTTCGGGTCGGCCGGGGCGAGATAGGGCGCGAACCTGTCTCTTATACACATCTAGATGTGTATAAGAGACAGGATATATTCCTTGCGCCGCTCGACCAGCGCTGCCGCGCGCATCAGGCGGGCATATTGCGCCCATTGCACCAGCACGATGGCGAGGATCACCTTGTCGAGCCCGGTGCCGAGCCCGACCATCAGGATCAGCGACAAGATCACCGGCGGGAACGACATCCATACATCGACGATGCGCCCGATGATCCAGTCGACCGCGCCGCCGAAATAGCCGGCGAGGTGCGCCAGGATCGAGCCGATCGCCATGGCGCCGAGCGAGGCGACGATCGCGACCGTCATGGCGGTGCGCGCGCCGTAGATCAGCCGCGACAGCTCGTCGCGGCCGAGGCTGTCGGTGCCGAGCGGGAAAGCGCTGTCGCCGCCCGCCATCCATGCGGGCGGCAGCAGGATGTGGAGCAGGTCCTGGTCGTTCGGGTCGGCCGGGGCGAGATAGGGCGCGAACCTGTCTCTTATACACATCTAGATGTGTATAAGAGACAGGATATATTCCTTGCGCCGCTCGACCAGCGCTGCCGCGCGCATCAGGCGGGCATATTGCGCCCATTGCACCAGCACGATGGCGAGGATCACCTTGTCGAGCCCGGTGCCGAGCCCGACCATCAGGATCAGCGACAAGATCACCGGCGGGAACGACATCCATACATCGACGATGCGCCCGATGATCCAGTCGACCGCGCCGCCGAAATAGCCGGCGAGGTGCGCCAGGATCGAGCCGATCGCCATGGCGCCGAGCGAGGCGACGATCGCGACCGTCATGGCGGTGCGCGCGCCGTAGATCAGCCGCGACAGCTCGTCGCGGCCGAGGCTGTCGGTGCCGAGCGGGAAAGCGCTGTCGCCGCCCGCCATCCATGCGGGCGGCAGCAGGATGTGGAGCAGGTCCTGGTCGTTCGGGTCGGCCGGGGCGAGATAGGGCGCGAACCTGTCTCTTATACACATCTAGATGTGTATAAGAGACAGGATATATTCCTTGCGCCGCTCGACCAGCGCTGCCGCGCGCATCAGGCGGGCATATTGCGCCCATTGCACCAGCACGATGGCGAGGATCACCTTGTCGAGCCCGGTGCCGAGCCCGACCATCAGGATCAGCGACAAGATCACCGGCGGGAACGACATCCATACATCGACGATGCGCCCGATGATCCAGTCGACCGCGCCGCCGAAATAGCCGGCGAGGTGCGCCAGGATCGAGCCGATCGCCATGGCGCCGAGCGAGGCGACGATCGCGACCGTCATGGCGGTGCGCGCGCCGTAGATCAGCCGCGACAGCTCGTCGCGGCCGAGGCTGTCGGTGCCGAGCGGGAAAGCGCTGTCGCCGCCCGCCATCCATGCGGGCGGCAGCAGGATGTGGAGCAGGTCCTGGTCGTTCGGGTCGGCCGGGGCGAGATAGGGCGCGAACCTGTCTCTTATACACATCTAGATGTGTATAAGAGACAGGATATATTCCTTGCGCCGCTCGACCAGCGCTGCCGCGCGCATCAGGCGGGCATATTGCGCCCATTGCACCAGCACGATGGCGAGGATCACCTTGTCGAGCCCGGTGCCGAGCCCGACCATCAGGATCAGCGACAAGATCACCGGCGGGAACGACATCCATACATCGACGATGCGCCCGATGATCCAGTCGACCGCGCCGCCGAAATAGCCGGCGAGGTGCGCCAGGATCGAGCCGATCGCCATGGCGCCGAGCGAGGCGACGATCGCGACCGTCATGGCGGTGCGCGCGCCGTAGATCAGCCGCGACAGCTCGTCGCGGCCGAGGCTGTCGGTGCCGAGCGGGAAAGCGCTGTCGCCGCCCGCCATCCATGCGGGCGGCAGCAGGATGTGGAGCAGGTCCTGGTCGTTCGGGTCGGCCGGGGCGAGATAGGGCGCGAACCTGTCTCTTATACACATCTAGATGTGTATAAGAGACAGGATATATTCCTTGCGCCGCTCGACCAGCGCTGCCGCGCGCATCAGGCGGGCATATTGCGCCCATTGCACCAGCACGATGGCGAGGATCACCTTGTCGAGCCCGGTGCCGAGCCCGACCATCAGGATCAGCGACAAGATCACCGGCGGGAACGACATCCATACATCGACGATGCGCCCGATGATCCAGTCGACCGCGCCGCCGAAATAGCCGGCGAGGTGCGCCAGGATCGAGCCGATCGCCATGGCGCCGAGCGAGGCGACGATCGCGACCGTCATGGCGGTGCGCGCGCCGTAGATCAGCCGCGACAGCTCGTCGCGGCCGAGGCTGTCGGTGCCGAGCGGGAAAGCGCTGTCGCCGCCCGCCATCCATGCGGGCGGCAGCAGGATGTGGAGCAGGTCCTGGTCGTTCGGGTCGGCCGGGGCGAGATAGGGCGCGAACCTGTCTCTTATACACATCTAGATGTGTATAAGAGACAGGATATATTCCTTGCGCCGCTCGACCAGCGCTGCCGCGCGCATCAGGCGGGCATATTGCGCCCATTGCACCAGCACGATGGCGAGGATCACCTTGTCGAGCCCGGTGCCGAGCCCGACCATCAGGATCAGCGACAAGATCACCGGCGGGAACGACATCCATACATCGACGATGCGCCCGATGATCCAGTCGACCGCGCCGCCGAAATAGCCGGCGAGGTGCGCCAGGATCGAGCCGATCGCCATGGCGCCGAGCGAGGCGACGATCGCGACCGTCATGGCGGTGCGCGCGCCGTAGATCAGCCGCGACAGCTCGTCGCGGCCGAGGCTGTCGGTGCCGAGCGGGAAAGCGCTGTCGCCGCCCGCCATCCATGCGGGCGGCAGCAGGATGTGGAGCAGGTCCTGGTCGTTCGGGTCGGCCGGGGCGAGATAGGGCGCGAACCTGTCTCTTATACACATCTAGATGTGTATAAGAGACAGGATATATTCCTTGCGCCGCTCGACCAGCGCTGCCGCGCGCATCAGGCGGGCATATTGCGCCCATTGCACCAGCACGATGGCGAGGATCACCTTGTCGAGCCCGGTGCCGAGCCCGACCATCAGGATCAGCGACAAGATCACCGGCGGGAACGACATCCATACATCGACGATGCGCCCGATGATCCAGTCGACCGCGCCGCCGAAATAGCCGGCGAGGTGCGCCAGGATCGAGCCGATCGCCATGGCGCCGAGCGAGGCGACGATCGCGACCGTCATGGCGGTGCGCGCGCCGTAGATCAGCCGCGACAGCTCGTCGCGGCCGAGGCTGTCGGTGCCGAGCGGGAAAGCGCTGTCGCCGCCCGCCATCCATGCGGGCGGCAGCAGGATGTGGAGCAGGTCCTGGTCGTTCGGGTCGGCCGGGGCGAGATAGGGCGCGAACCTGTCTCTTATACACATCTAGATGTGTATAAGAGACAGGATATATTCCTTGCGCCGCTCGACCAGCGCTGCCGCGCGCATCAGGCGGGCATATTGCGCCCATTGCACCAGCACGATGGCGAGGATCACCTTGTCGAGCCCGGTGCCGAGCCCGACCATCAGGATCAGCGACAAGATCACCGGCGGGAACGACATCCATACATCGACGATGCGCCCGATGATCCAGTCGACCGCGCCGCCGAAATAGCCGGCGAGGTGCGCCAGGATCGAGCCGATCGCCATGGCGCCGAGCGAGGCGACGATCGCGACCGTCATGGCGGTGCGCGCGCCGTAGATCAGCCGCGACAGCTCGTCGCGGCCGAGGCTGTCGGTGCCGAGCGGGAAAGCGCTGTCGCCGCCCGCCATCCATGCGGGCGGCAGCAGGATGTGGAGCAGGTCCTGGTCGTTCGGGTCGGCCGGGGCGAGATAGGGCGCGAACCTGTCTCTTATACACATCTAGATGTGTATAAGAGACAGGATATATTCCTTGCGCCGCTCGACCAGCGCTGCCGCGCGCATCAGGCGGGCATATTGCGCCCATTGCACCAGCACGATGGCGAGGATCACCTTGTCGAGCCCGGTGCCGAGCCCGACCATCAGGATCAGCGACAAGATCACCGGCGGGAACGACATCCATACATCGACGATGCGCCCGATGATCCAGTCGACCGCGCCGCCGAAATAGCCGGCGAGGTGCGCCAGGATCGAGCCGATCGCCATGGCGCCGAGCGAGGCGACGATCGCGACCGTCATGGCGGTGCGCGCGCCGTAGATCAGCCGCGACAGCTCGTCGCGGCCGAGGCTGTCGGTGCCGAGCGGGAAAGCGCTGTCGCCGCCCGCCATCCATGCGGGCGGCAGCAGGATGTGGAGCAGGTCCTGGTCGTTCGGGTCGGCCGGGGCGAGATAGGGCGCGAACCTGTCTCTTATACACATCTAGATGTGTATAAGAGACAGGATATATTCCTTGCGCCGCTCGACCAGCGCTGCCGCGCGCATCAGGCGGGCATATTGCGCCCATTGCACCAGCACGATGGCGAGGATCACCTTGTCGAGCCCGGTGCCGAGCCCGACCATCAGGATCAGCGACAAGATCACCGGCGGGAACGACATCCATACATCGACGATGCGCCCGATGATCCAGTCGACCGCGCCGCCGAAATAGCCGGCGAGGTGCGCCAGGATCGAGCCGATCGCCATGGCGCCGAGCGAGGCGACGATCGCGACCGTCATGGCGGTGCGCGCGCCGTAGATCAGCCGCGACAGCTCGTCGCGGCCGAGGCTGTCGGTGCCGAGCGGGAAAGCGCTGTCGCCGCCCGCCATCCATGCGGGCGGCAGCAGGATGTGGAGCAGGTCCTGGTCGTTCGGGTCGGCCGGGGCGAGATAGGGCGCGAACCTGTCTCTTATACACATCTAGATGTGTATAAGAGACAGGATATATTCCTTGCGCCGCTCGACCAGCGCTGCCGCGCGCATCAGGCGGGCATATTGCGCCCATTGCACCAGCACGATGGCGAGGATCACCTTGTCGAGCCCGGTGCCGAGCCCGACCATCAGGATCAGCGACAAGATCACCGGCGGGAACGACATCCATACATCGACGATGCGCCCGATGATCCAGTCGACCGCGCCGCCGAAATAGCCGGCGAGGTGCGCCAGGATCGAGCCGATCGCCATGGCGCCGAGCGAGGCGACGATCGCGACCGTCATGGCGGTGCGCGCGCCGTAGATCAGCCGCGACAGCTCGTCGCGGCCGAGGCTGTCGGTGCCGAGCGGGAAAGCGCTGTCGCCGCCCGCCATCCATGCGGGCGGCAGCAGGATGTGGAGCAGGTCCTGGTCGTTCGGGTCGGCCGGGGCGAGATAGGGCGCGAACCTGTCTCTTATACACATCTAGATGTGTATAAGAGACAGGATATATTCCTTGCGCCGCTCGACCAGCGCTGCCGCGCGCATCAGGCGGGCATATTGCGCCCATTGCACCAGCACGATGGCGAGGATCACCTTGTCGAGCCCGGTGCCGAGCCCGACCATCAGGATCAGCGACAAGATCACCGGCGGGAACGACATCCATACATCGACGATGCGCCCGATGATCCAGTCGACCGCGCCGCCGAAATAGCCGGCGAGGTGCGCCAGGATCGAGCCGATCGCCATGGCGCCGAGCGAGGCGACGATCGCGACCGTCATGGCGGTGCGCGCGCCGTAGATCAGCCGCGACAGCTCGTCGCGGCCGAGGCTGTCGGTGCCGAGCGGGAAAGCGCTGTCGCCGCCCGCCATCCATGCGGGCGGCAGCAGGATGTGGAGCAGGTCCTGGTCGTTCGGGTCGGCCGGGGCGAGATAGGGCGCGAACCTGTCTCTTATACACATCTAGATGTGTATAAGAGACAGGATATATTCCTTGCGCCGCTCGACCAGCGCTGCCGCGCGCATCAGGCGGGCATATTGCGCCCATTGCACCAGCACGATGGCGAGGATCACCTTGTCGAGCCCGGTGCCGAGCCCGACCATCAGGATCAGCGACAAGATCACCGGCGGGAACGACATCCATACATCGACGATGCGCCCGATGATCCAGTCGACCGCGCCGCCGAAATAGCCGGCGAGGTGCGCCAGGATCGAGCCGATCGCCATGGCGCCGAGCGAGGCGACGATCGCGACCGTCATGGCGGTGCGCGCGCCGTAGATCAGCCGCGACAGCTCGTCGCGGCCGAGGCTGTCGGTGCCGAGCGGGAAAGCGCTGTCGCCGCCCGCCATCCATGCGGGCGGCAGCAGGATGTGGAGCAGGTCCTGGTCGTTCGGGTCGGCCGGGGCGAGATAGGGCGCGAACCTGTCTCTTATACACATCTAGATGTGTATAAGAGACAGGATATATTCCTTGCGCCGCTCGACCAGCGCTGCCGCGCGCATCAGGCGGGCATATTGCGCCCATTGCACCAGCACGATGGCGAGGATCACCTTGTCGAGCCCGGTGCCGAGCCCGACCATCAGGATCAGCGACAAGATCACCGGCGGGAACGACATCCATACATCGACGATGCGCCCGATGATCCAGTCGACCGCGCCGCCGAAATAGCCGGCGAGGTGCGCCAGGATCGAGCCGATCGCCATGGCGCCGAGCGAGGCGACGATCGCGACCGTCATGGCGGTGCGCGCGCCGTAGATCAGCCGCGACAGCTCGTCGCGGCCGAGGCTGTCGGTGCCGAGCGGGAAAGCGCTGTCGCCGCCCGCCATCCATGCGGGCGGCAGCAGGATGTGGAGCAGGTCCTGGTCGTTCGGGTCGGCCGGGGCGAGATAGGGCGCGAACCTGTCTCTTATACACATCTAGATGTGTATAAGAGACAGGATATATTCCTTGCGCCGCTCGACCAGCGCTGCCGCGCGCATCAGGCGGGCATATTGCGCCCATTGCACCAGCACGATGGCGAGGATCACCTTGTCGAGCCCGGTGCCGAGCCCGACCATCAGGATCAGCGACAAGATCACCGGCGGGAACGACATCCATACATCGACGATGCGCCCGATGATCCAGTCGACCGCGCCGCCGAAATAGCCGGCGAGGTGCGCCAGGATCGAGCCGATCGCCATGGCGCCGAGCGAGGCGACGATCGCGACCGTCATGGCGGTGCGCGCGCCGTAGATCAGCCGCGACAGCTCGTCGCGGCCGAGGCTGTCGGTGCCGAGCGGGAAAGCGCTGTCGCCGCCCGCCATCCATGCGGGCGGCAGCAGGATGTGGAGCAGGTCCTGGTCGTTCGGGTCGGCCGGGGCGAGATAGGGCGCGAACCTGTCTCTTATACACATCTAGATGTGTATAAGAGACAGGATATATTCCTTGCGCCGCTCGACCAGCGCTGCCGCGCGCATCAGGCGGGCATATTGCGCCCATTGCACCAGCACGATGGCGAGGATCACCTTGTCGAGCCCGGTGCCGAGCCCGACCATCAGGATCAGCGACAAGATCACCGGCGGGAACGACATCCATACATCGACGATGCGCCCGATGATCCAGTCGACCGCGCCGCCGAAATAGCCGGCGAGGTGCGCCAGGATCGAGCCGATCGCCATGGCGCCGAGCGAGGCGACGATCGCGACCGTCATGGCGGTGCGCGCGCCGTAGATCAGCCGCGACAGCTCGTCGCGGCCGAGGCTGTCGGTGCCGAGCGGGAAAGCGCTGTCGCCGCCCGCCATCCATGCGGGCGGCAGCAGGATGTGGAGCAGGTCCTGGTCGTTCGGGTCGGCCGGGGCGAGATAGGGCGCGAACCTGTCTCTTATACACATCTAGATGTGTATAAGAGACAGGATATATTCCTTGCGCCGCTCGACCAGCGCTGCCGCGCGCATCAGGCGGGCATATTGCGCCCATTGCACCAGCACGATGGCGAGGATCACCTTGTCGAGCCCGGTGCCGAGCCCGACCATCAGGATCAGCGACAAGATCACCGGCGGGAACGACATCCATACATCGACGATGCGCCCGATGATCCAGTCGACCGCGCCGCCGAAATAGCCGGCGAGGTGCGCCAGGATCGAGCCGATCGCCATGGCGCCGAGCGAGGCGACGATCGCGACCGTCATGGCGGTGCGCGCGCCGTAGATCAGCCGCGACAGCTCGTCGCGGCCGAGGCTGTCGGTGCCGAGCGGGAAAGCGCTGTCGCCGCCCGCCATCCATGCGGGCGGCAGCAGGATGTGGAGCAGGTCCTGGTCGTTCGGGTCGGCCGGGGCGAGATAGGGCGCGAACAGCGCGCAGAAGAGAATGACGAGGATGATGCCGAGGCCCACCATGACGCGGCCGGAGCGCAGGCAGCGGTTGAGCGCCTCCACGGTCAGGCCCTCCGCAGTTTCGGATTGAGCACGAGATAGAGGCAGTCGACCGCGATGGTGATCAGCAGCACGACAATGCAATAGGTCAGCCCCACGGCCTGGATGATCGGCAGGTCGGCATTGCGCACCGCATCGACCATCAGGTTGCCCATGCCCGGGTAGGAATAGATCACTTCAACCAACAGAGTGCCGCTGAACAGGAAGCCGAACTGCACGCCCATCAATGTCAACGTCGGCAGGATGGCGTTCTTGAGCGCGTGGCCGATCAGGATGCGCCCTTCGGAGAGACCACGCAGCCGCAGCTGGGCGATGAAGTCCTCCTGGTAGACATCGAGAAGGCTCGAGCGCAGCACGCGCATGATCGCGGGCGAGAAGGCGAGGCCGAGCGCGAACGCCGGCAGGATCATGTGCTTCACCGCCGCCCAGAACATGTCGAGCCGCCCCACCAGCAGTGTATCGAGCAGGAGGAAGCCCGTCACGTTCGGACGGACGAAATCCGACGGCAGCCGGCCGGCGAAAGGCAACAGGTGCAGCACGACCCCGAACAGGAACAACAGGAACAGCGCCCACAGGAATTCAGGGATCGAGAGGAGCACAGTCGAGACGATGTCGCCGAGGATCTCGAGCCTCGATCCGCGCAGGTGGAACAGGAGAAGCCCGCCGCCCAAGCCCAGCACGGTGGCGATCACCATCGCCATGACCGCGAGCTCGACCGTTGCCGGCAGCGTATCCGCGACCAGCGCTCCCGCGTCCCGCCGCAGCTGGATCGAGCGGCCGAACTGCCCGTGCACCGCGTCGCGCAGCCAGATCAGGAACTGCTGCGGCAGCGGCTGGTCGAGCCCTGTCTCTTATACACATCTAGATGTGTATAAG
>BFBZ01000011.1_pt48 | contig 15366 bp, 22 predicted proteins | sample 1888401 | NCBI WGS metagenome assembly BFBZ01 (sample SAMD00112614, study PRJDB3348) | symbiont metagenome | host: Chara braunii | reverse complement strand
CGCCGCCCAGGCGGCGGGCCGCGCCGCGCTGGCGGCGATCCCGGGCGTCCGGGTCCGGACCCCGCCGGGGCCGCACGCGGGACTGGTGTCCTTCACCGTCGACGGCCGCGCGCCCGACGCGGTGGCGCGCCGGCTGGCGGCCGACGGCGTGATCGTGCGCTGGATGCGGCGGCCCGAGGTGTTGCGCGCGTCGCTGGGGTTCTTCACCACCGATGAGGACGTGGCCCGGCTCGCCGCCGCGCTGGCGGGCGTCGCGAGCGGAGACGGCTGCTAGCTTCCAGCGTCGTGAGCCAGGACAGGTTGGTCATCCGGGGCGGCCGGGCGCTGTCCGGCCACATCGTGCCGAGCGGCAACAAGAACGCGGCCCTGCCGATCCTGGCCGCATGCCTCCTCACGGACGAGGAGGTCATCGTCGAGAACGTGCCCGACATCCTCGACGTGCACGTGATGCTGGCCCTGCTCGACGACCTGGGCGTCAGCATCCGCGACGACGGCCCCAACGCCCTGGCCCTCAAGGCCGACCGCGTGCGCACCACCCACCTCGACCCGGACCTGTGCCGGCGCCTGCGCGCGTCGCTGCTGCTGGCCGGGCCGCTGCTGGCCCGCTGCGGCGAGGTGGAGCTGCCGCTGGCGGGGGGCGACTTCATCGGCCGGCGGCGGGTCGACACGCACCTGCTCGCGTTCCGCGCGCTCGGCGCCGAGACGCTGGTCGAGCGCAGCTACAAGCTGCGCCACGACGGGCTGCGCGGCGCGGAGATCTTCCTGGACGAGGCGTCGGTCACCGCGACCGAGAACGCGCTGATGGCCGCCGCGACCGCGCCGGGCCGCACGATCATCCTGAACGCGGCGAGCGAGCCGCACGTGCAGGACGTCGCCCGCTTCCTGGTGGAGCTCGGCGCGCAGATCGACGGGATCGGGACCAACCGCATGGTCATCGACGGGGTCGAGCGCCTCCACGGCGGCCGCTTCCGGGTGGGGCCCGACCACATCGAGATCGCCTCGTTCATCGGGCTCGGCGCCATCACGGGGTCGGACCTGACGATCACCGACGTCCGCGCCGAGGACCTGCGGATGATCAACCTCACGTTCGAGCGCCTCGGGATCCGCGTCGAGATCACCGGCGACACGCTGCGCGTGCCGCCCGACCAGGACCTGCGCGTCGTGTCGGACGAGGGCGAGGCCATCCCCAAGGTCGACGACGGCATCTGGCCGGCGTTCCCGGCGGACCTCACCAGCATCGCCACCGCCGTGGCCACCCAGACCCACGGCACGGTGATGATCTTCGAGAAGATGTTCGAGAACCGGCTGTTCTTCGTGGACAAGCTCGTCGCGATGGGCGCCCGGATCGTGCTGTGCGACCCGCACCGAGCGGTGGTCAGCGGCCCGGCGCAGCTCTACGGGGAGCGGCTCGAGAGCCCGGACATCCGCGCCGGCATGGCGATGCTCATCGCCAGCCTGGCCGCCAAGGGGACCAGCGTGATCGGCAACGTCGGCCAGATCGACCGCGGCTACGAGCGCATCGACGAGCGCCTGCAGGACGTGGGCGCCGACATCGAGCGCTTCCGTGACTGATCCGGCCGGGCCGCCGCCCGCGGCGCTGCCCGCGGGTTCGAAGGACGTCCTGCCGGTCGAGGCCGGCGAGCTGCGCGAGGTGGAGGGCGCCATCCGCGCCCGGTTCGCGACGTTCGGCTACCGCGAGGTCATGACCCCGGTGCTCGAGTACGCCGACGTGCTGGACCGCGCCCAGGAGGGCCGCCTGCGCGACGCGTTCCGGCTGTTCGACGAGTCGGGCCGCGTGCTGGTGCTGCGCCCCGACCTCACGATCCCCATCGCCCGCCTCGTGGCCACCCGGATGGCCGACCACCCCGGCCCGGTCCGCGTGTCGTACCTGGCCCGCGCGTTCCGCCCGCCCGCGCCCGGCAGGCCGGCGCCGGCGGAGCAGCGCCAGGCGGGCGTCGAGCTGCTGGGCGACGGCGGCCCTGGGGCCGACGCCGAGGTGCTGGCGCTGCTGGTGGGCGCGCTGCGCGCCGCCGGCCTGCCCGACGCCCGCGTCGGCGTGGGCGACGTGTCGCTGACCGCCGCCGTCCTGGCGGGCAGCGGGGTGCCGGAGGGCTCGCGCGCGGCGCTCGGCGCCGCCCTGGCCGCCCGGAACCTGGTGGACTGGCGGCGCCTCGCCCGCGCCGCCGCGCCGGGCGCCGCACTGCTCGCCGAGCTGCCGTCGCTGCGCGGCGGTCCCGAGGTGGTGGAGCGGATCGCGCGCGAGGTCCCCTCCGCGGCGGCCGCGGCGGAGCGCCTCGGCGCCACGCTGGAGCTGCTCGCGCGGCACGGCGTGGCGGACGCGGTGGTGCTCGACCTGGGCGTGCTCCGCGAGTGGCACTACTACTCCGGGATCGTCTTCGAGGCCTACGCCCCCGGCGTGGGCGCGCCGATCGCCCAAGGCGGGCGCTATGACGACCTGGGCGGCCGCTTCGGCCGCCCGCGCCCGGCCGTCGGCTTCGGCATCACGCTCGACCTGCTGCACCAGGCGCTCCTCGCCGCCGGGAACGGCGGCGCGGTGGTCCGCGACGGCGTGGTGCTGGTGGGCGGCCTGGACGACGACCCGGCCGCCGGCGAGGCCGTGCGTGCCGCGGGGATCCCCGTGGTTGCGCTGCCCGCGACGGCCGGCGACCCGGAGGGCCTCGCGGCGGCCGACGGCTGGCGGTGGGTGGCGCGGCGGGCGCCGGAGGGATACACCGTGCTGGACCGCGTGGCCGGCACGTCCCGGACGCTGGCGCGCCTGGAGGAGGTGCTGACGCCCTCATGAGGATCTGCGTGCCGCTCGGGGCGCTGTTCGAGGACTCCGTCGAGGCCCTGGGCTGCGCGGGGCTCGACGTCGCGCCGCTGCGCGACGCCGGGCGGCGCCTGGTGGTGGAGGCCGCCGACGGCACCACGTACATCACCACCCGCCCGAGCGACGTCCCGACGTACGTGGAGAGCGGCGCGGCCGACATCGGGATCGTCGGCAAGGACGTCCTCAACGAGCGCAGCCCCGACGTCTACGAGCTGCTGGACCTGCGGTTCGGCGGCTGCCGCATGGTCTACGCCACGCGCGAGGGCCGGGACCCGACGCCGGGCGCCCTGGAGCACCTGGGCCTCGTCCGGGTGGCGACCAAGTACCCGGTCGCCGCGACCGGCCACTTCACCGCGACCGGCCGCCAGGCGGAGGTGGTGAAGGTCAACGGGTCCGTCGAGCTGGCGCCGCTGGTGGGCCTGGCGCACGGGATCGTGGACCTGGTGGCGACCGGCCGCACGCTGCGCGAGAACGGGCTGGTGGAGCGGGAGGAGATCTTCCACAGCTCGGCGCGCGTCATCGCGAACCGGGTGAGCCAGACGCTGCTGGCCGACGAGATCGACGCCCTGCTCGCCCGTCTGGAGGAGGGCCTGCCGTGAGCGAGGTGCGCACCGCGCGCCTACGCGCCGGCGGGGCCCAGGCGATCGCGCTGACGCTGCGCCCCGACCTCGACGTGGAGGGGGTGGCCGACAGCGTCACCACGAGCCTCGCCGCCGTTCGCGAGCGCGGCGACGACGCGCTGATCGACGACATCCGCCGGTTCGACCTCGAGAACTTCACCCACGACCGCCTGCGGGTGCCGCGCGTCGCGCTGGAGCGGGCGGTGGACGCGCTGCCGGAGGATCTGCGGACGGCGATCGTGGCCGCGGCGTCCCAGGTGCGCGTGGTCGCCGAGGCGCTGCTGCCGGGCGACCACACGCTGGTGATGCCGTTCGGGCAGCGGATCCGCGTCCGTCACGTGCCGGTGGACTCGGCGGGCTGCTACGCGCCGGGCGGCCGGGCCGCGTACCCGTCGAGCCTGATCATGGGCATCGTGCCCGCGCAGGTCGCGGGCGTCGGCAGGATCGTGGCGGTCAGCCCGCCCGGGCCCGACGGCCGCCCCTCCCCGCTGGTGCTGGCCGCCGCCGGGCTGCTCGGGGTGGACGAGGTGTACGCCGCGGGCGGCGCCGCCGCCATCGCCGCGCTCGCCTACGGGACGGCGACGATCGCCCCCGTGGCGGTGGTCGTGGGGCCCGGCAGCCCGTGGGTGCAGGAGGCGAAGCGCCAGGTCGTCGGCACCGTCGGCATCGACGGCGTCGCCGGCCCCAGCGAGGTGCTCATCATCGCCGACGGCACCGCGGACCCCGTCGCGATGGCGCTCGATCTGCTCGCCCAGGCCGAGCACGGCCCCGATTCGCCGGCCGTCCTGGCCAGCGACGACCCCGAGGTGATCGCGGCCGTCGCCGGTGCCCTGGACGGGATGCCGGAGGCCATCGGGCCCATCACGCTCGTCGAGTGTGCCAGCATGCCCCTGGCGATCGAGCTGGCCGAGGCGTTCGCACCCGAGCACCTCGAGATCGCGACGCGCGACCCCGAGGCCGTCGCGTCGCGGATCACGCGGTCGGGGGCGGTGTTCGTCGGCCCCAACTGCGCGACCGCCTTCGGCGACTACGTCGCCGGCTCCAACCACGTCCTGCCAACCGGGGGCGCCGCACGCCACGCGTCGGCCCTCGGCCCAACGACCTTCCTGCGGAGGATGTCCGTGGTCGAGATGACCGACGAGGCCGTCGCACAGCTCGCGCCCCACCTCGCCGTGCTCGCCGAGGCCGAGGGCTTCCCCATGCACCGCGCCTCCGCCGACGCCCGGGTGAAGGACGCATGAGCCGCCGCGCCGAGTCCCGCCGCACGACGGGGGAGACCGACGTGCGCGCCGCCGTGGACCTGGACGGGTCCGGCATCGCCACCGTCTCCACCGGCGTCGGGTTCTTCGACCACATGCTCACGCTGCTGGCGCGCCACTCGCTGATCGACGTGGAGGTCGAGGCGCGCGGCGACCTGGAGACCGGCAGCCACCACACCGTCGAGGACGTCGGCATCACGCTGGGCCAGGCGATCCACCAGGCCCTGGGCGACCGGGCGGGGATCGAGCGCTACGGCGCGGCCCTGATCCCGATGGACGAGTGCCTGGCGCAGGCCGCCATCGACCTGTCGGGCCGCCCGTTCACGCTCATCGACGTGCCGCTCCCGACCACCGTCATCGGCGGCTTCGAGACCGAGCTGCTGGACGAGTTCATGCGCGGGCTGGCCAACCACGCCGGCCTGACCCTGCACCTCCGCCTGCTGGCGCCCGGCAACGCGCACCACGCGATCGAGGCGAGCTTCAAGGCCGTCGCCCGGGCGCTCGGAGCCGCCGTGGCCCCGAACCCGCGGGTGGGCGGCGTGCCGTCGACGAAGGGGTCGCTGTGAGCGCCGACATCGTCGTGCTCGACTACGAGATGAGCAACCTGCGCAGTGCCGTGAAGGCGCTGGAGCGCCTGGGCGCGACCGTCCGCGTGATCCGGGGCCCCGAGGCCGTCGGCGCCGCCGACGCGGTGGTGCTGCCCGGCGTGGGGCACTTCGGCGAGGCGATGCGCCGGATCCGGGGCCAGGGGCTGGACGACGCTGTCCTCGGCGCCGTCGACCGAGGCGTGCCGGTGCTGGGTATCTGCCTGGGCATGCAGCTGCTGTTCGAGGGGAGCGAGGAGGCGCCCGGCGTCGCCGGCCTGGGCGTGCTGCCGGGCACCGTCCGGCGCCTGCGGACCGATCGCAAGCTGCCGCACATCGGGTGGAGCCGCGTCGCGTGGAGCCCCGAGAGCGGCCTGGGCCCCGGCCCGGGCGAGGGGGGCGACTCGACGTACTACTTCGTCCACACGTTCGGCTGCGAGCCCGACGACCCCGCGCTGGTGCTCGGTCGCGCCGACCACGGCGTCGCGTTCTGCGCCGCCGCCGGCCGTCCCGGCGTGCAGGGCGTCCAGTTCCACCCCGAGAARTCGAGCGCCGCCGGCCTCGGCCTGCTGGGCCGCTGGCTGGCCGGCGTGCGCGCCGCGCGCCCCGCCGCCGCGTGATCACGCTCTACCCGGCGATCGACCTGCAGGACGGCCAGGCCGTCCGTCTGCGGCAGGGCGACTTCGCGCAGACCACCGTCTTCAGCGACGACCCCGTCGACCAGGCGAAGCGGTTCGCCGACGAGGGGGCCGAGTCGCTCCACGTGGTCGACCTGGACGGCGCCCGGGCCGGCGAGCCCGTGCACGCGGCGCTGGTGGCGAGCATCGCCGCCGCCTTCCCCGGGACGGTGCACCTGGGCGGTGGGCTGCGCTCGCGCGCGGCCATCGAGACCGCCCTGGCCACCGGCGTCGACCGGGTGGTGGTGGGGACCGCGGTGGTCGACGACGCCGACCTGCTGGAGTGGGCGATCGACCGCCTCGGCGACGGGCTGGTCGTGGCCCTCGACGCCCGCCAGGGCAAGGTGGCGACCCACGGATGGACCCAGGTCACCGACCGCGAGGCCGTGGAGGTGGCGACGAGCCTCGTGAACATGGGCGTGCGGCGGCTGGCGTACACCGACATCGGGCGCGACGGCACGCTCGGCGGCCCGAACGTCGCCGCGATGAAGCGGCTCTCGGAGGCGGCGCCGCCGCTGCGGCTGATCGCCTCGGGCGGCATCTCCTCGCTCGACGACCTGGCGCGCCTGCGGGACCTCGACGTGGCGAACCTGGACGGGATCATCGTGGGGCGGGCGCTCTACGAGGGGCGCTTCACCGTCTCGGAGGCCCTCGACGTGCTGAAGGCGGGGCGGCGGTGATCCGCGTCGTCCCCTGCCTGGACGTCAACAAGGGCCGGGTGGTGAAGGGCGTGAACTTCGTGGGCCTGCGCGACGCCGGCGACCCGGTGGAGCTCGCGTCCCGCTACGACCGCGAGGGCGCCGACGAGCTCGTGTTCCTGGACATCACCGCCAGCCACGAGGGCCGCGACACCATCGTCGAGCTCGCCCGCCGCACCGCGGAGGAGGTCTTCATCCCGTTCACGATCGGGGGCGGCCTGCGGACGGTGGAGGACATCCGCGACGTGCTCGCCGCGGGCGCCGACAAGACGTCGCTCAACTCGGCGGCGGTCCGCGACCCCGACCTGATCACCCGCGCCTCCGAGCGGTTCGGCGCCCAGTGCATCGTGGTCGCGATCGACGCGAAGCGGCGCGAGGACGGCTCCGGCTGGGAGGTGTACCTCAACGGCGGGCGCCTGCCCACGGGGCGCGAGGCGGTCGCCTGGGCCGCGGAGGCGGCGGAGCGCGGCGCCGGCGAGCTGCTGGTCACGAGCATGGACCGCGACGGCACGAAGGACGGGTTCGACGTGGAGCTGCTGGCGGCGGTGGCCGAGGCGGCCCCGGTGCCGGTGATCGCGTCCGGCGGCGCCGGCACGCTCGACCACTTCGCCGACGCGGTGGTCCGCGGGCGTGCCGACGCGGTCCTGGCGGCGTCCGTGTTCCACGACGGCGTGTACACCATCGCCGAGGTGAAGGCGGCGATGGACCAGGCCGGCGTCCCCGTGCGGCAGTAGGCTGGCCGCGTGAGGACCATCCGCACCGAGGCGGCACCCGCGCCGGTCGCGGGCGCGCCCTACAGCCAGGCCGCGGCCGCCGCGCCGGGCGACGGCGAGATCGTGTGGGTGTCGGGCCAGCTCGGCATCGACCCCGCCGACGGCACGCTCGTCGCCGACGACGTCTCGGAGCAGACGGCCCTGGTGCTGCGCCACATCGCCGCGGTCCTGGCGGAGGCCGGCGGCGGCCTGAAGGACGTCGTCAAGACGACGGTCTACCTGACCGACCTCGCAGGCGACTTCCCGGCGATGAACGAGGTGTACGGCCACGCCTTCGCCGGCGCCGCCCCCGCCCGGGCGACGGTGGGGGTCGCGGCGCTGCCGCTGGGCGCCCGCGTCGAGATCGAGGCCGTGGCCGTCATCCGGCCGCGGTGACGCCGGTGGCTATTCCGCCCAGGTGCGGCGCTCGAGCAGGCTGTCGAGCGCGATCCGGTCCAGGTAGTCGGGCGCCTCGCTGATCGGGCGACCCTCGTTGGCGGGATCGCGCACCCAGACCTTGAACCGCTCGTCGGCCGCGTCGAAGGCCTCCTGGAGCTCGGTGAGCGTGAGCCCCTCGAACCTGCCGAACGCCTCGACGAGCTCCGGCGCGATCGGCGCGACGGCGCTCAGCTTGCTGGAGACGGGGTCGTAGGCCACGACGACGATCCTAGCCGCCGCGCGGCCGGGGCGGTCCTGGGCCACCCGCTGCTGCGGCACCTGCCGCCGGCCCTCGCGGACCGGGCGGTCGTGGTGGGCGGCGCCGTGCGCGACGCGCTGCTGGGCCTGCCGCCAGGCAACGACCTGGACCTGGTGGTGGAGGGCGACCCCGGCCCGCTGCCCGGTTGGTCGGCGCACGACCGCTTCGGCACGGCGGTCCAGGCGTTCCCGGAGGGCACCCTGCACATCGGGATGGCACGGCGCGAGCGGTACCCGGCGCCGGGGGCGCTGCCGGAGGTGGAGGCGGGGACCCTCGCCGACGACCTCGCCCGCCGGGACGTGACGGTCAACGCCCTGGCCGTCCCCCTGGGCGGCCCGGACCGGGGTGCGCTGATCGACCCCCACGGCGGCCGCGCCGACCTGGACGCTCGCCTCATCCGCTCCCTGCGGCCGGACGCCTTCGAGGAGGACCCCAGCCGCGTGGTCCGCGCCGCTCGGTATGCGGGACGTCTCGGGTTCGGGCTCGAGGACGGCACCGAGGAGGCGGCCCGCCGCGTGGCACCGGCGCTCGACCTCGGCTCGGCCCGGGTCGCCGGCGAGCTGCGGCGGCTGCTCGAGGAAGACGACCCCGGGACCGCCCTGCGGATCCTCGATGGACTCGGAGCGCGCTGGGCTGCGGGATCCTCCACGGCTGCGGTCGATGCAGCGGTCGCGCACCCGGCCGCGCCCGACGTCCCCCGCTGGGCGGCCCGGCTCGGCGCCGCCGTGGATGGGGCCGTCCTGGGGCAGGTCGCCCTGCCGGGATGGGCGGTCGCGACGGCGCAGGAGTGGCGCCGAGGGGCGCGGCTGGCGCAGGCGCTCGACGCTGCGTCGCGTCCGTCCGAGGTCGACCGGCTCCTGCGGGCCGCGCCCCCCGCGACGCAGGTGGGCGCCCTGGCCGCAGGCGCCGATGTCGTGGCGGACTGGTGGGCACGGGACCGCGACCTGCGGCCGGCGATCGACGGCTCCGACCTGGTCGCCGCGGGCATCGCCCCCGGGCCCGCGATCGGCCGGGCGCTCGCCGCGGTCCGGGCCGCCGTCCTCGACGGTTCAATCGGCCATGACCGCGACGTTCAATTGGACCTCGCCCTCAGGGTCGCACGGGAGCACGCGTGAGCGCCGGGGTCATCGTCGTGGCGACCGATGCCCCCGTGGGCGCCGGGTTCACCACCCGCGCGGGCGGGGTCAGCGAGGGGCGGTTCGCATCGCTGAACCTGGGCCCGGACAAGGACGACCCGGACGAGAACGTCCGCGAGAACCGGCGCCGCGCCTGCGACGCGCTCGGCGCCGACCCCGCCGCCGTCAGCGCGAACCGTCAGGTGCACGGGACGGACGTCCGGCGCGTGGAGGAGGCGCCGGACGGCGGGTTCGTGGGACACCTGCGGGACTGGCCGGAGGCCGACGGCCTCGTGACCGGGACGGCGGGGGCGCCCCTCGCGGTGTTCGGGGCCGACTGCCTGCCCGTGCTGATGTGGCGGCGCGACCGGCCGCTGGTGGGCGCCGCCCACGCCGGCTGGCGGGGCCTGGTGGCCGGGGTGCTGGAGGCGACGGTCGCGGGGCTCGGCGACCCGGCGGCGACGGGCGTCGCGGTCGGCCCGGGGATCGGGCCCTGCTGCTATCCGGTGTCCGCGGAGGTCCGGGACCGCTTCGCCGCCCGGTTCGGCGATGCGGTGCTGGCGGGGGAGGCGGTCGACCTGGCCCTGGCGGCGCGGCGCGCCCTGGTGGCGGCCGGCGTCCCGGACGCCGCGATCACCACGGTGCCGGCGTGCACCTCGTGCGAGGAGGAGCGGTTCTTCTCCTACCGCCGCGACGGCCGCGGCACCGGCCGCCAGGCCGGGATCGTGTGGGCGGGGGAGGGGGCGTGATCGACCCGGACCGCCTCCGGGAGGCGCTCGACGAGGCGCGGGAGCGGCTGGACGAGGCCGCGGCGACCGCCGGGCGGCCCGCCGGCGCGGTTGAGCTGGTGCTGGCGGGGAAGTACGTCCCCGCCGAGGAGACGGAGGCCCTGATCGCCGCGGGCGCGATGGTGATCGGCGAGAACCGCCTCCAGGACCTCCAGGCGAGGGCGGAGCGCGCCCGGGGGCGCCTCACGTTCGACTTCATCGGGCACCTCCAGCGCCGCAAGGTGCGCGACGTGATCGGGCTGACACGCCTCGTCCATTCGGTCGATTCGGTGCGGCTGGCGCAGGAGATCGACCGCCGATCGGAAGGTCCCATGCGGGTTCTCGTCGAAGTCAACGTCGCCGAGGAACCGAGCAAAGGTGGTATCGTGCCGCCCTCACTCCGGGCGTTCGTCGAAGAAGTGTCGGAGGGGTCCGACCTCGTGATCGGTGGTCTGATGGTCATGCCCCCGCTCCACGCCGACCCAGAAGCGAGCAGGCCGTGGTTCGCGCAGACGCGCGAGCTGGCCGAACGACTTGCGGGGGAATGGCGCGGGCGACACGATTTCGGCGATCTCTCGATGGGCACGAGCCAGGACTACATCGTGGCCGCCGAGGAGGGCGCCACGAAGGTCCGGGTTGGGCGCGGTCTCCTCGAGCGCGCCCGCACAACCAGCCAGGGACTCACGTAGATGGCCGTCACCGACCTGTGGCACAAGACCCTCGTCTACTTCGGCATGGCCGATGAACCGGACGACTGGGTCGAGGAGTACGACGACGAGACCGAGACGCGCTACGGCAGCAGCGGCACCAGCCGCGACCGCCGCAGCGACGCATCCGACGACCTCGAGCGCTCCTACCGCGAGCGCCCCAACGTCCGCCGGCTCGGCCCCCGCCGTCGCGAGGACAGCTTCGACGACATCTTCGCCGAGGAGCCGCCCCGGTCCTCGCGCCCGGTGATGCGCTCCGTGGAGGCGCGTCCGCAGCCGGCCGAGGTCCACCTGGTCGTCCCGAAGAGCTTCAACGACGCCCAGCAGATCGCGGACAAGTTCAAGGGGACGATCCCGGTGATCCTGAACCTCCAGAGCGCCGAGACCGACCTCGCCAAGCGTCTGATCGACTTCTCCAGCGGGCTCACGTACGCCCTCGACGGCGGCATGCAGCGGGTGGCCGACAAGGTCTTCATGCTCACGCCGCGCAACGTCGAGGTGTCGGCCGAAGAGCGGGCCCGCCTCCTGGAGAAGGGCTTCTTCAACCAGTACTGAGGCTCAGTTGACGGAGGCCTGGCCCGGGAGCATCGGGCTCATCGGGGCGGGCGCCATGGGGCGCGCATTCGCGGCGGGCCTCCTGCGGGGCCGCCCGGATCTGGCCGAGCGCCTGCTGGTGACCGACGCGGTGCCGGACGCGATCGCCGCGGGCGTCGCCGACTGCGGCGGGCGGCCCGCGTCGTTCGACGAGGCCGCCGCCGCCGAACTGGTGGTCGTCGCGGTGAAGCCGAAGGACGCGCCGGACGCTCTCGCCGCCGTCACCGCCGCGGGGGCGAAGGACGCCACGGTGCTCTCCGTGATCGCCGGGTGGGACCTCGACCGCCTCGCGGCGGCGCTGCCCGGCGCCGCCCTGGTGCGGACGATGCCGAACCTGGCGGTGCGCCACGGCGCGGGCGTGGTGGTCCTGGCGACGCGCGGCCTCGACGACTCCCGCGAGGACGCGGTCGCGGCGCTGCTGCGGCCCCTGGGCGCGGTGGTGCCGCTGCCGGAGTCGCTGTTCGCCGCCGCGACCGCCCTGGCGGGCAGCGGGCCGGGCCTGGTGGCGGTGGTCGCCGAGGGCCTGGAGGAGGGCGCGGTGGCCGCCGGCCTGACGCGGGGTCAGGCCCGCGAGATGGTCCACGCCGTGCTGGCCGGGACGGCGGCGCTGCTGGCGGACGGCACCGACCCGGCGGTGCTGCGACAGCGCGTCAGCTCCCCCGCGGGGACGACGATCGCCGGGGTGGCCGTGCTGGAGCGGGGCGCGGTGCGCGCGCACATGGCGGACGCGGTACGCGCCGCCGCCGAGCGCGCAGGGGGGCTGTAGTGGACCACGTCGAGACCTACGTCTCCGCGCTCTTCACCGTCTTCATCCTGATCATCTTCATCCGGATCCTGCTGTCGTTCTCGCCGATGGCGCCGTCGTCGCGGCCGGCCCGGGCGTTCTGGGACTTCTGCCACCAGAGCACGGATTGGTTCCTCAACTTCTTCCGGCGGCTCATCCCGCCCCTGGGGATGTTCGATCTGTCGCCGATCCTCGCCATCATCGTGCTGTACATCCTCCGCAGCCTGGTCCTCTCCCTCCTGGACAGCTTCTGAGCTCCCTGCCCCCGTGGATCACCCTCCGCGACGACGGCGTGACCGTCGCGGTGAAGGCCGTGCCGCGCTCGCGGGCCACGCGGGCGGTGGGCGTGCAGGACGGGGCGCTGCGGGTGCAGATCGCGGCGCCGCCGCACCAGGGGCAGTCCAACGCGGCCCTCTGCGGCTATCTGGCGGGCGCCGCGGGCGTGCGGCCGTCGGCGGTGCGGCTGCGGCGCGGGTCGTCGGGCGCGCGGAAGCTCATCGAGGTGGACGGCCCGCCCGCCGAGGTGGCGGCCCGGCTGGCCGCCGCGATCGACGTGGGTGACGGGTGAGCGCGCCCCCGAGCACGCGGGAGGCCGTCGCCGACGCGATCGCCCGCCGGCACCGCCGGCAGACGAAGGCGCGCTGGTACCTGTTCGGCGCCCTTGCAGCGCTGGTCGTGGTGCTCGACCAGATCTCGAAGGCGATCATCCGCGGGCAGCTCGACCTGCGGGAACGCCACGAGGTGACCTCGTGGTTCTCGATCTCGCGAGTCAACAACGAGGGCATCGCGTTCGGCCTGTTCCCGGGCAAGCAGGAGGCGATCGCCGTGCTGACGGTGGTCGCGCTGTCGGCGATCGCGATCGCCCTCGCCGGCCTCGTGTCGCGCAACCCGATGGTTGCGGCGGGCGCCGGGCTGCTGGTCGGCGGGAGCCTGGGGAACCTGATCGACCGGCTCGCGCACGGCGCGGTGACCGACTTCATCGACCTGGCCCGCTGGCCGGCGTTCAACGTCGCCGACTGCGGCATCACCGTCGGGGCCGTGCTGATCGTGCTCGGCCTGATGGCCGACGACCGGGAGGCCGAGGAACCTGAGTGAAGATCCGCCTCCGGTGCGCGCGGCGGCCGGCGCTGAGCGGGCCGGGATGCGTCTCGACGCCGCCGTGGGCGCGATGGAGGAGGTCGGCAGCCGCGCCGAGGCGCAGCGGCTGATCGACGCGGGCCGGGTGCTGGTCGACGGCGCCCCGCGGCCGAAGCGGCACAAGCTGGCGGCGGACGAGGTGGTCGAGGTCCGCCCGATGGCGCCGCCGGTCTCGGAGCTGGTGCCGGAGGCGTCGGTCCCGTTCCGGATCGCGTACGAGGACGACGACCTGATCGTGGTCGACAAGCCCGCCGGCGTGGTGACCCATCCGAGCGCCGGGCACCGGGAGGGGACGCTCGTCCACGGCCTGCTCGCCCACGCTGTCGCGGGGGGCGCCGACCCCACCCGCCCGGGGATCGTCCACCGCCTGGACCGCGACACGAGCGGGCTCCTGGTGGTCGCCCGCTCGGAGCGGGCGCACCGGCGGCTGCAGCGACTGATGCGGGACCGGGAGATCCGCCGCGAGTACGTCGCGCTCGTCCACGGGGCGTTCCCGCCCGCGCTCACCATCGACCGGCCGATCGGGCGCGACCGCCGCGTGCGCACGCGGCAGGCGATCGACCTGGAGGACGGCCGCGACGCGGTCACCCACCTGCGCCGCCTGGAGGACCTGGGCCGGTTCAGCCTGGTCGAGGCGCGGCTCGACACCGGCCGCACCCACCAGATCCGGGTCCACCTGGAGTCGGTCGGCCACCCGGTGGTCGGGGACCGCGTCTACGGCCGGCGCGAGGAGACGCTCGGCCTGGAGCGCCAGTTCCTCCACGCCGCCCGCCTCGCGTTCCCGCACCCCGAGACGGGGGAGGAGATCGACGTGCGGAGCCCCCTCCCGCACGACCTGGAGCTGGCCCTGGGCCGCGCGCGGCGGATGATGTGACCCGCCGCCGCCGACTCCCGCCCCGGTGGTTCATCCGGGCGTTCTGGGTGGGGCACCGCGCCGTCTACCGCGTGACGGCGGGCCGGTTCGGGCTGTGGCGTGCCCGCGGGGCGCGCTGGGGCACGATGCACATCACCACGCGTGGCCGGCGCACCGGGCGGACCCGGGTGGCGATCATCGCCTACCTGGAGGACGGGAAGAACCTCACCGCCCTCGCGATGAACGGCCGGGCCGATCCCGAGCCCGCGTGGTGGCTCAACCTCCAGGCGCACCCCGACACCACGGTGGTGCTCCCCGACGGTCCCCGGGCCGTCCACGCCCGGGTCGCCACCGGCGAGGAGCGGGAGCGCCTCTGGGCCCGCTGGGCCGAGATCGACGAGGGCCTCGACGACTATGCGGCCCGCCGCTCACGGCCGACCGCCGTCGTCGTCCTGGAGCCGCGGCCGGGGTCCTGACGCCGCCTACTCGATCTCCTCGTAGTCGGTCGCCCACGGGCCCCGGTTCGTGTCGCCGCGGCGGGGCGCGTTGCCGCTCAGCACGTCCGTGAGCAGCAGGGTCACGTCCCAGACCGGGTCAACGGGGGCATCGGTGGCCGCAGGCGTCGCCGCCGGGGCAGGTCCTGCGTGGTTCATCGTGTCCTCCGAAGCGCTGGTGTCTCACTACCCTCGATCCGCGTCGTTGGCGGGGCGTTGGAGGGACGTTGGAGCCGCGCTCACGGAACTGGCGCCACCGGGGCACGTGGACCTAGGGTCGCGGCATCGGATGAGCACCCGGATCCACCTGTGCGGCGCGGTCGGCGTCGTCGTCGACGGGGAGCATCGCGAGCGGCGTTTGCCGGGGCGGCAGGGCGTGCTGCTCCTCGCCTTCCTGATCGCGAACCGGCGGCGTCCGCTCGAGCGGGAGGCGCTGATGGAGGTGCTCTGGCCGCACGGGCGTCCGCCGGCGGCGAGCGCCGCTCTGCGCGCCCTGCTGTCGAAGCTGAGGGCGGTGCTGGGGACCGATGGGGTGGTGGGGCGCGAGCGGGTCCGCCTGCACCTCGACGAGGACGCGTGGGTCGACGTCGAGGCTGCGGAGGAGGCGCTCCACCGGGCCGAGGGCGCGGCCGCCTCCGGCGACTGGGCGGAGGTCTGGGGCGCGGCCCGTGTGGCAGCGGTGATCGCCGAACGGGGGTTCCTCATCGGCCATGACCACCCGTGGGTGGACGAGCGGCGCCGCGAGGTCGATCGGGTCCTCGAGCGGGCGGAGCGGTGCATCGTGGGATGCGGACTCGC
>BFBZ01001506.1_pt1 | contig 15374 bp, 13 predicted proteins | sample 1888401 | NCBI WGS metagenome assembly BFBZ01 (sample SAMD00112614, study PRJDB3348) | symbiont metagenome | host: Chara braunii | reverse complement strand
TACCCAGGCCAAGGTCGTAGATCTCCCGGATGCCTTCTAATTTTTTGACAAAATCGATCCTCAGATCGATCAAATTCCCCGAATGCATATCGAACACCCAGCCGTGGACAGTAGGAAACCCCCTTTGCAGGTAATGTTTCTGTAAAACCGCCATTTTCATAATGTTGATACATTGCTCTTCAACATTCAGCTCAACCAGTTTTTTATAGCGCCCTTCCTCGTCTGTGATGGCATCAAGCGTGCTTTTATGCAGGCGATACACATCCCTTACGTTTCGCAGCCACGGATTTAAAACGCCCAGGTCTTCAGCCTTCATAGCGGCTTTGATCCCTCCACAATGGTAATGGCCGCATACAACAATATGTTTCACATGCAGGTGCGCCACCGCATATTCCACCACGGCCGCTGAGCTGTTATCATTATTTGGCACAAGATTCGCCACATTTCTGTGAACAAACATCTGCCCGGGTTTTATGCCGGTCATTTCCTCGGCTGTGACCCTGCTGTCGCTGCAGCCTATATAAAGAATTTCAGGATTTTGGCCCTTTGCCAGGTGCTCAAAGAACTTACTGTCGGTGTTTTTCTTTTCGGCGACCCATTTCTTGTTATTTTCGAATATCTTTTTGTATAGATTCATCTGTATTAAAGTGAAGCGCTCAAAATTATGCAATAATATGCAACTATCGGGGTGTTGCTTCCATAAAATATATTGATTTTCCCAGTCAGGGAATGTTAAATTAACGAGATGAAATTACCCTGGCTATTGTGCAAAATGGGCTTTACGATAAGAGGAGGGGGCCGGCTTCCGGCACAGAATCATCTTTGTTTTGTTCAGAGAATTCTGGTGGCAGCTTATACTCCGGGTACTGTGATCTATTGCTGGGCTTAAATACGGGATTCCAAGGTTAAGACCCCTTAAAATTAATAATAAGCCCATAAGGGCTATCATTACCGGGGTAGCCTTCCTGATCCTGCTTCTTGCAGAAACAGAGACCCCGCTGCCAATCAAAGGAAGCGCAAACATCATAGGAACTGTCCCCAGCCCAAAAGCGGCCATGAATAGGGTGCCCTTTAAAACATCACCGGTGGCCGTTGCTCCCGCTATGCCTGTATAAACGAGGCCGCAGGGCAAAAAGCCATTTAACAAGCCGACAAGAAATAATGAAGATGGAATTCCTTTCGAGAACAAACGGCCAAGTGTTGTCCTGATCCAAAGAAAAAAGCTGTAACCCGAAAAACTGTTTTTAAATGGCAAGAAAACAGAAGCTAGAAGCAGCACGCCAACGGTTATGGATAGTCCTTGTTGTAACCCGGCCACAGCAAAACTCTCACCGGCAATTCCTGCCAGCAGCCCAAATGTTGCATAAGTTGTAATTCTGCCAAGGTTATACAGGATAATAAGGGAATGCTTCAATAAAAAGGGTTTATTATGAACAGGAAGTGCCAGAGCTATAGGGCCGCACATCCCTATGCAGTGGAAACTCCCTAAAAAGCCAAGCACTATTGCTGCTGCCAAATAATCCATCAGTTGAAGTTTATCACTGCTTCCTTGAAATAATTTTTATTGCCATTTTTTAAGGAGATCTGCATTTTGTAAACACCTTTTACGAAGCCCGGGCTGATCACCTGTACACCTTCTTTATCCGTAGCAAGCGGAATTGTTTTATCTTTTGAAGAATCAGACGGTCTCATAAAGTGGATTATGCCTCTGAGCTTATCCGAGAGAACCTCCTTTGGCAAAAGAAGCTGAACAGAGTGGCCCAATACTTTATAGGTGATAGGATGCTCCAGCCGATTTGAATTGACAGCAGCGTTGATCTGCTCCTGGAATTTTAGTTCTTCTATATAGTAATCCTTGGATTCCAGCTCGGATTTGTGTCCGAAGCAGGTAATTACCAAAGTAAGGATGATAGCTACAAAACCTAAATATAATATTACGATTCTTATTGCCCAGCTCATGGTTGAAATTTTGGATGACGATTTTTAATTATTTGAATTAAAGTTTGCGGCCTTAATCATGAATCTTAGATCAATTTGTTACGGGCCCTAAGAAGTTGGTTTTTATGGTCTTTATTCTTTTGTTGTTGGAGTAAATACCAATCACAAGCTTTGTCTTGCGCGATTTAAGATCAGCTTTGTTCAGGTAAACAAAGAATTCGCCCTGTGACACATCTTCTGCCTTTGCAGTCAGGTCTTTTCCCATTATTTCAATCTTTCCTTTGAGGTTTTCTACCCGCAGTTCTACAGGAAAACCATTGCGGGTTTTGTTTACCAGTTTAACGGTAAACAGGTTACTGACCTGATTATTTGGCTGATCCTGATATAGCAGCCCTTTTGCACGTAGTATAGTGGCATCATAGTCGGATCGGGTAGAGAGTAGGGTAACCTCAATTCCAATTAGAACTAAAAGTACTGCCGAATAGGCTTTCATCCGTGTAGTGAACCGTAGTTTCCTTTTTTGGGCTATGCCCTTTTCTGAATCAAAGCGGATCAGCCCTATTGGTCTTTTTACGCTTTCCATCATATGGTCGCAGGCATCAATGCAGGCTGTGCAATTCACACATTCCAATTGGGTACCATTCCGGATATCGATACCGGTAGGGCATACTTTTACACACAGGCCACAATCAATGCAGTCGCCTTTGGTGACGTCATTTTTCCTGAATTTGTGCCGGGGCTCGCCTCGTACATAGTCATATGCCACTACAATGCTTTCTTTGTCAAGCAACACACCCTGCATGCGACCATATGGGCACATGATAATGCATACCTGCTCGCGAAACCAGGAGTAGATAAAAAAGAATACACCGGTGAAGATCAGGATGCTGATAAATCCACCAATGTGTTTTTTCAGAGGTTCAGTGGCAATCTTAACGACTTCATCCAGGCCAATGATGTAAGATAAAAATGTATTGGCAATGAGAAAGGAGAGCCCGAAAAACAAAATAAACTTTAAAGTGACACGCGAAATTTTCTGAGCGCTCCAGGGAGCTTTTTTAAAAGCCTTTTGTTGAGTGGCGTCTCCTATTACCCAATACTCAATGCGTCGGAACAGCATTTCCATGAAAATGGTTTGCGGACAGGCCCAACCACAGAATACACGCCCGAAAATAACCGTGAATAAGGCAATGAATACGATGAAGATCAGCATGCCTAATCCAAAAATAAAAAAATCCTGAGGCCAGAAGATTGTGCCGAAGAGAATGAATTTTCGTTCTACTACATTCAGCATAAACAGCGGCTCTCCACTCACCTTAATGAAAGGCAGGCAAAAAAAAACAGCCAGGTACAGGTAGCTTAGGTATTTTCTCAGGTTGTAAAGCCGCCCTTTGGGTTTTGCAGGGTAAATCCAGTTCCTTTTTCCCTGCTCATTAATGGTAGCAATGGAATCGCGGAAATTTGTACTTTCTATCGCTTCAGGCTGTGACATATTATTTCGGTAGTTCTGAAGCTAAGGTTTTTGCAGTATCCGCTTTTATGGCGGTGGAATCACCCGGTATACTTTGCTCGATGTATAATTCGCCTTGTTTGTCTTTGGCTCTTGGAGGATTGCTTCCCTGGAGAGAACGAATAAAGCTTGCCAGCTGGGCTATCTGCACCGGCGAAAAATCCTCTTTCCAGGACTTCATGCCTTTGTCTGGCCAGCCATATTTAATGGTTTTGAAAATGTCTTTCACGCCGCCGCCATGCAGCCAGTAGGCATCGGTTAAATTCGGGCCAACGCCGCCTTCACCCAATTTACCATGGCAGGCTGCGCAGGTAGTTACAAACAGGTTCTTTCCGCTCGACAGGTCGTTCGCATCTGTAAGTAACTTAACGGTGCTTTCGTCAACATTGTTTGCAGAATTTTTCATGTACTCTGCAATTTCAGCATCCGCTTTTTTTATGCTGTTGCTATACTCCTCTTTTTGCGAAGGGGCTGTCTTGGTAACATGGTAATTGACCAGGTAGATGAAGGAAACGAGAATGGTAAGATAAAAGCCGTATTTCCACCAGGGTGGCAGGTTGTTGTCCAGCTCTCTAATACCGTCATAATCATGATCTAAAAGAATGGTATCCTCCTTTTCGATCTCAACCGTATCATTTAATTTATCGAGAATCGTTTTTGACTTCGGCCTGGCTTCAGTTAGCGGTTTAGCTGCAGGCTTGTTCACCCCTAAGATATTCTTAAAGGTACTGAACACTATTCCCAGCACCACCAGCTCAAGGCCTATCGTAGCAGTCATTGTATAGAATGTGAACTGGTCCAGGCCACCAATTCTATCATTTTTTACAATCTGTACTGCTTTATCCTGCGAAAAAGCTGCCAGGTTTATCAGCATGAACAAAATTACAAGCCCTGTTGCAGTTGCAGAGCCGGGGCTTTTTTGTTCTTTGTCTTTTTTCAGTTTCTCGATGTACAGATCGGAGCCCACAAGATTTTTTAAGGCACTACCAAGGGCCACTATCATGATAAGGAGAATAATGATGACAGCGAGAAGCGTATTAAACAACGGGTTGGAAAAATAACTGCCTGTTTGCGGCCCCTGCTGTTGCTGTGAAAATGACAAAAGAGGTAACATGCTGCCTGTTAGCACAAGCAGCGATTTGATCCGTATATTCCCGTTATTGTTTTTCATAAGTCATATCATTTTGATTAACATCCAAAGGTATCCGTGCAACTTCATCAAAGTGTTTTCTTCCGGCTCTGAGCACATATATGCTCACGGTGATGAAGAACAGGAAAAAAATCAGGAATGAGGCTATGGGGTAGATGCCTATGCCCGTAATGCTTTCTAAGTAATGAATAAATTTCATGGCTCGTTTTTTTAATTGGATAATTTGGAAACTTCTTCTTCAGGTGCGGCTTTGATGTCTTTACCAAGCTTTTGCAGGTAAGCAATCAGGGCTACAATCTCTTTGTCGGGTAGGGTCTGGATACCATCCTTTTTAAGACTCGCGGCGATTTCTTCCGCCTGCTTTTTCATATCGGCAGCAGCCAGGCTCTCATACCCTGCAGGATAAGGCACTCCCAGCTTTTGCATGGCTTTGATCTTGCCAACTGTGCTGGCCACATCCACCTTATCATCCAATAACCAAGGGTAAGATGGCATAATAGAGCCTGGTGACATGGATGATGGATCCATCATGTGGTTATAATGCCAGCTATCTGGATATTTGCCGCCTAACCGTGCCAGGTCAGGCCCTGTGCGCTTGGAACCCCACTGAAAAGGATGATCGTATACAAACTCACCTGCTTTTGAATATTCACCGTAGCGAGACGTTTCGTCCCTGAAAGGCCTTACCATTTGCGAATGGCAGGTATAGCAGCCTTCGCGGACATAAATGTCGCGGCCCTGCAACTCTAAAGGCGTATAGGGTTTTACGCTGGAAATAGTTGGAATGTTTGATTTGACAAGAAACACAGGAACAAACTCGATAATACCACCAATAGCCACCACTACAAGGCTTACGACCATCAACTGCACGGGTTTGCGTTCAATCCAGCGGTGCCAGTGGTCTTTGGCATTGGCATGGTATGCAGAGGACAATGCAGGCGCTTCAGCGTCTTCGTTGGCAACAAATGATCCTGCTTTTACTGTTTTTATAATGTTGTAAACCATCAATACAGCGCCTGTCAGGTACAAGGTTCCACCTACCGCACGGGCTGCATAAAAAGGTGCCATTTTGGTCACACTGTCCATAAATTGCCATTTCAGCTGGCCTTCCGGTGTAAACTCTTTCCACATCAGGCTTTGCATAATACCAGCCCAGTACAATGGAACTGCATAAAGTACAATACCCAGCGTGCCGATCCAGAAATGGGTGCTGGCGAGCTTTTCAGAATACAGTTTGGTATTGAACATGCGTGGAATCAGCCAGTAAAGAATACCAAAGGTGAGAAAGCCATTCCAGCCCAATGCACCTATGTGCACGTGGGCGATGGTCCAGTCGGTAAAGTGACTGATGGCATTCACTGATTTCAGTGAGAGCATAGGCCCTTCGAATGTGGCCATACCGTAAGCGGTTACCGCCACTACAAGAAATTTTAATACAACGCTGTCGCGTACTTTGTCCCAGGCGCCGCGTAAAGTGAGCAGGCCGTTGATCATGCCACCCCAGGAAGGTGCGATGAGCATTACCGAAAATACTACACCGAGTGATTGTGCCCAGTCAGGCACGGCAGTATAAAGCAGATGGTGAGGGCCTGCCCAGATATATATAAATATCAAAGCCCAGAAATGAATGATAGAAAGCCGGTATGAATATACCGGCCGATTGGCCGCTTTTGGCAAAAAATAATACATCAGGCCTAAATAAGGCGTGGTTAAAAAGAAGGCTACTGCATTGTGCCCGTACCACCATTGTACAAGGGCATCCTGCACGCCGGCATACCAGGAGTAGGATTTCCAGAAAGACACCGGGATCTCAATGGAGTTAACGATGTGTAACATGGCTACGGTAACGAAGGTGGCAATGTAGAACCAGATGGCCACATACAAATGTCTTTCTCTTCTGCGCAAAATGGTACCGAACATGTTCCAGCCGAATACAACCCATATAACGGTGATCAGGATGTCGATCGGCCATTCCAGCTCGGCATATTCTTTTCCGGTAGTTTTACCCATCAGGAGAGTGATCGCTGCTAAAACAATAATGAGCTGCCAGCCCCAGAAATGTACTTTGCTTAGGAAATCGCTGAACATACGTGTTTTGAGCAGGCGCTGAAGTGAATAATATACACCCATAAAAATGCCATTGCCTACAAATGCGAAAATGACCGCATTTGTATGCACAGGCCTTACGCGGCCAAAAGTGGTTTGCGCGGTTTCAAAATTCAAGGCGGGCCATACCAACTGGAGGGCAGCTACCAACCCTGCTAGCATGCCCACAATGCCCCAGAACATGGTGGCATAGGCAAACTGCTTTACGATCTTGTTGTCATACTGAAATTTTTCGATTTCCATAGGCATTTATTTTTTGTGGTTTTCTATAGGTTGGAGTTGTTATTGGTTTTATTTGAGGGTTCGGATGGGCTGCTATGAGGTATATGTGCGTTCCCGTTTATGAGGCTGGTGGCTTGGCGCCTTGTTTCGTTGAGGCTTTTTGCGATATCGCAAAAAAGAGTTGCGCCCTGAGCATTGGCGCGCTTGCCCCCCTTTTTTTCCGGTGTTTCATCAAATAACATTCTCACCGAAGGGGTATAATCATCCTCGTATTGCCCGCTTTTTACCGACCAGATAAAGGCAACTAAGAAGCAGATGGCAATGCTCAGGCTGGCGGCAAGAAGTATCAGGATAACGCTCATTTACATCGGTAAAAGTACAGAGCAAAAAAAAAGCGCTTTATGATAAGGCACAGGCAAAAAGATGATTTATATCAGTATCGGGCGGAAACCTTTAGCAGCTTCCGTCCAAACCATTTGCTCATCATGGTGGTATAAAGCACGATGCTTACTGAACTTACCGGCATCAGGATAGCAGCAATTACAGGCGATAAGCTTCCCTGAACGGCGTACGATAAACCAACAATATTGTAGAGGATAGAGATGACAAAACTTCCGTAAATGATTTGTTTTTCTTTTTTGCAATAGTCCAGTAACTGCCCAAGGTGAGCAAATTGCTTTCCATCGAGGATCGCATCGCAGGCCGGTGAAAAATTATTGATGTCATCACTGATCACAATGCCGGCATTGCTTTGCTGCAGGGCGCCCGCATCGTTCAGACCGTCGCCGATCATGATCACCTTGCGACCTTTTTTTTGCAGGGTTTTAATGTAATTCAGTTTCTCCTGAGGGCTTTGCTGGAATAAAAGCGCAGAATTATCGCCAAAAATTTTCCCCAATACCGGTGCTTCGGCATTGTTATCACCCGAAATAACGGCTAAGCAGTAATATTTTTTGAGGTGATGGACCAGCCCTACAAGACCGTCGCGGTAAGTGGTTTTGATGGCGAAGTAGCCCAGTACCTCCCCGTTTACGGCCACGAATACTTTAGAATTACCCAGACGATGAGTAGAGCGAAAACCTGTTACAAATGCTTCGGAGCCGAGCTGTACTTCCTGGCCCTGAATAAGGGCCCTGCTGCCTTTACCTTTTTCTTCAACAAAACCCTTTACGGCCAAAAGCTTTTGTACTGGCAGGCTGGCAGCAATGGCTTTGCTGAGTGGATGGCTGGATTGTGCGGCGATTGAACGCACGAGTTGCTGCTCATACCCGCTTAGGGCCCCGCATTCAAAACGCACGGCAGATTGCGCCTGTAAACTGATGGTTCCGGTTTTATCAAATACGATGGTATCTGCTTCGGCAATGCTCTCCAGTGCGGTAGCACTTTTTATAAACAAGCCGGCTTTCTGCAATTTAGAAAGCAGGTTGCCGTTGGTAAAGGTGGCAGAAAGGAGCAGGGCGCAGGGGCAGGCCACAATGAGAATGGAAGTGACTGCATTCCAGGCACGTGAAGGATCGTTTACGAGCCAATACATAGCAGTAATAGCAGCAATGCTGAAGAGAATGTAAGTGAAGTAACGGCTGACCTGGTGTACAAAAGACATTTTTTTCTCTTCCGGTTGTTTTTTAAACACTTCATTATTCCAAAGCTGTGTGAGGTAACTTTGAGATACCTCTTTTGTGACCTCTATTTCAATGGCGGCACCAATTTGCCTGCCACCTGCGTACACCAGCTCACCAATTCCCTTTTCGGACGGCAGCGATTCGCCGGTAACAAAGCTGTAGTCAATATTGCCTTTTCCCATAAACAGTATGCCGTCTGCCGGAATGATCTCGTGGCTGTGGATCCTCAGCCGGTCTCCTTTTTTTATTTCAGACACAGGGATCTGCTCCTCCTTGTTTTCTGCATGAAGCAGGGTTACACCGATCGGAAAATATGAGCGAAAATCCCGGTCGAAAGCCAGCGTTTCGTAGGTTTTGTTCTGGAAAAAGCGGCCGAGCAGCATAAAAAACACAATGCCGCTCATCGAATCGAGATAGCCAACCCCGCTTTGTGAGCTGATCTCATATATGCTTCGCGCAAACGTTATAAGAATGGCTAAGGCAATAGGCGCGTCAATATTCAGAAATTTATGCCTGAGGCTTTTGTAGGCAGATATGAAGAACTCCGAGGCGCAATAAAAGAAAACCGGGAGCGAAAGCCCGAGGTTGATGAAGCTGAATGTTTTTTTGAGTACTATTTCCTGTATGTCGCCGGAAGAAAAATACTCGGGGAAGCTCAGTAACATAATGTTTGCAAAACAGAAACCTGCAATACCGATCTTATAAATGCGGCCGCGATCGTACTTCCTGGCCTTGCCATTGTCCATATCACGAAGACTGATGTGAGGTTCGTAGCCAATGGCTGTTAATAGCTCGGCGATCCGCCTGAGGCTCGTTTGCCCGGTATTAAACACAATGGTTACTTCCCGTTTGAGAAAATTGACGGTGGAGCTTTTTACCCCCTTGTTTAACCTGGAAAGATGTTCCAGAAGCCAGATACAGCTGCTGCAATGCATTTGTGGCAGGKAAAAAAWCACATGGGCTTCTGAACCGTCGCGAAAATGGATCAGTCTGGAGTTAATTTCCTGATTGTCGAGAAAGGCAAATTTCCCTTCCCGCACTTTTACCTTCTGGCTCAGTCCTGGATTTTTAGCAAGGTCATAATAGTTACAAAGCCCATTTTGGTTGATGATCTCATACACCATTTTGCAGCCTTCGCAGCAAAATACCTTTTCCGAGATGTGGATGTGATCATCTTCACAATCTTCACCGCAGTGATAACAACTGATCCTTACCGAGGTTCTTCCGGCCGGCATCAATTCTGCTCCTTTTTACACGTGCTGATCCCCAGTATGCTATAAAGCGGACAATAGCCTGTAAGCGATGTGAGTACAAAAATACCGCCAATGACAAGGAGGACGATGGCGAATGTGCCACTTGTAATTTTGAATCCCCATAGCGCCATAAAAACCAAGGCAATGATCAGCCTGGTTGCAATATCAGTTTCGCCCATATTTTTTTTCATGATCTGATTGTTTGACTCAAAATTACCCCGGGCTTTTAAGCTATTCCCTGATATAGTTCAATTCTTTATATGACAAAGATCATGTACTTCGGCCCAGGTGTTTAATAGGTTTGCATGAGCAATTTAAAACTCAGGTCATGTATATTGAACAGATCTATACCAAATGCCTGGCAGAAGCCAGCTACTATATAGAAAGTAACGGTAACGCTGCCATTATAGACCCCCTAAGGGATGTGGAGCCATACCTGGAGCTGGCACAGCGCAGAGGCGCAAAGATCAGGTATGTTTTTGAAACACATTTCCACGCTGATTTTGTGAGTGGGCATATTGACTTGGCGGATAAAACCGGTGCCGTTATTGTATACGGACCAACCGGGCTTAAACCTGGCTTTAAGGCTTTGATAGCGTATGACTGCCAGGAATTTAAGCTGGGCAATATCAGCCTGCAGCTAATTCATACACCGGGGCACACGATGGAGAGTTCATGTTATCTTCTGAAAGATGAAACAGGCGCCGAAAAAGCCATATTTACGGGCGATACGTTGTTCATTGGCGATGTGGGGCGACCAGACCTTGCACAGAAAGTGATGGCAGAACTCACACCGGAGAAGCTTGCCTGGCACCTTTATGATTCGTTACGTAACAAAATATTACCGCTGCCTGATGATCTCATTGTTTACCCGGGACATGGCGCCGGAAGCGCCTGTGGCAAGAACATGGGTAAGGAGACAACCGATACGCTTGGGCATCAAAAGAGAACAAATTATGCCTTAAACCCGGCACTCAGCAAAAAAGAATTCATCAAGCAGGTATTGAATGGTCTAACGCCTCCGCCCGCTTATTTTCCACAGGACGTGATCCTCAATATTAGGGGCTATGAGTCGCTTGACCGTATTTTGAAGCGTTCTCTTCATGCATTTTCCGTTGAAGAGTTTGCTGAGTTGCATCGTGAAAAGAATGCGGTGTTGCTTGACACACGAAGAGCACAGGTTTTCGCAAAGGGTTTTATCCCCGGCGCGATCAACATTGGCCTGGATGGTGATTTTGCTTCCTGGGCCGGAACTCTTTTAAAAATAGTGACCACGCCCATTTTGCTTGTTACCGAAGATGGGCAACAAAAAGAAGTAATCACGCGCCTGGCACGTGTTGGCTTTGACCATGTACTGGGCTACCTGAAAGGCGGTTTTGAGGCTTGGTCCGGATCGGGAAAAGGCATTGATAGCATCACCTCGCTGAATGCAGACAATGTGGCGGCGCTGATCCAAAAAGAAGATGCATTGGTATTGGATGTTCGGCGGGCGGCAGAGTATATCCGAGGGCATGTAACCAACGCCATCAATATGCCGCTGGACTATATTGAAGAAAATAAACAACGCATTCCCAGAAAAAAACATGTTTATGTATATTGTGCGGCTGGCTACCGTTCTATGGCCTTTATCTCCCTGCTTAGGTCTCAGGGATACACTAACCTGATAGACGTGAACGGTGGCTTTAAGGCTATCGAGAAATCAGACCATTTTGCAGGACTATTGAACGATGCCGTGCAGGTGGTTCCAGGTGAAACCTTTTGTGATATAACTAAACACAGGCAGCATGAAAAATTTTAATGAGCTTATCCGATCCGACAAACCGGTGCTGGTAGATTTTTTTGCCGAATGGTGCGGGCCATGCAAAACCATGGGGCCTATTCTTCATGAGGTGAAAAGCAAACTTGGCGATGAAGCCACGATCATAAAGATTGATGTTGATAAGAATCCGCAGGTTTCAGCTACCTTCCAGGTGAAAAGCGTGCCTACATTCCTCCTGTTTAAAAAGGGGGATATGCTGTGGCGCCAATCTGGCATTGTGTCTGCAAATGAACTGATCCTGCTTTTCAGGCAATACAAATAAGAAATGAAAGAGAAGGAATTTGCAGCCAATAAAATACTTCAAACTGTCAGAAAGGACTTTGATGAAACCACCTTATTGGAGGAGAACTGCGATAAGGACCCTTTCGTTTTATTTGAACAGTGGCTTCACCTCGCACTGGAAAAGGATAACCATTACGCCAATGCCATGACGCTTTGTACCGTGAATGAAGATAGCATGCCGGACTGCCGGATTGTTTTGTTGCGTAACATCAGCTACAGTGGTTTTACTTTCTTCACAAATTACAACAGTGCCAAAGGAAAACAAATAGAACACAACTCAAAGGCCAGCCTGCTGTTCTTTTGGAAAGAGCTACAAAGGCAGGTCAAGGTGCTGGGAGAAATCCGTTTCCTGCCTCCCGAAGAATCAGATACATATTTTGCCTCTCGCCCGTTTGAGAGCCAGGTAAGTGCCTGGGCCTCGCGGCAAAGTGAAATTGTGGCAGATCGTAAAACCCTGGACAATCTGTTTGAGCAGGAGCTGAAGAAATACCATGGTAAAACTGTACCAAGACCCGGATATTGGGGCGGCTATGTGTTGTTACCTATTCATTTTGAATTTTGGCAGGGCAGAGCAGGAAGGCTGCACGACAGAATAAGATATACCCGTCAGCCGGATCATACCTGGCAGCTGGAGCGCTTAATGCCTTAACCTTTATTGTCACTTCGCAATACGATTTTTTGCAAAAGGTGGAAAAGACCTGCCGGAAGCGACAATTCACGCCACCGAGCTGAAAGACTGGGCCTGGGGTATCTTTCTCCAATACCGTAGATCGAAGCATAGGCAAATATTCCGCAAAAATGCTCTTCCTTTTTCTGTTATTTCGATTCCCTCAGGAACAAAGGTCAAAAGCCCGTCCTCTTGCGGCTCCAGGCAACGTTCAATGCATTTGTGAAATTCAGGTAGCTGTCGCGCAGCGTTGCTCCAGTCGACTTGATAGCGGCACATGGCATCGAGGATCAGCCGGCGGATCAGTTGATCTTCTTCCGTTAGCACGTGCCCTTTATGAATGGGGAATTTACCGCTGATGACTGTTTCTTCATAAAGCTCAACCGGTTTGATGTTCTGCGAAAAGCCGGTCCAGGAATCGCTGATGGCTGAAGCACCAAGGCCGATCATGAGTTCTGTATAATGTGCCGTGTAGCCCATAAAATTGCGGTGAAGGCTGCCGGTGAATTGTGACTGGTAAAGCGGGTCCTGCCGCAGGGCAAAATGGTCCATCCCTATGTCCTCGTACCCGGCTTCCCTGAACAGCTTTAGGCCACATTCATACAACTCCCGTTTTTCTGTGCCGCCCGGCAGATCCGCCTCTGAAAATTTGCGCTGTGCAGGTTTTAACCAGGGAACATGCGCATAGCTGTAAAAGGCGATCCTCTCCGGGCGGAGCCTGGTCACGGTCTCTAATGTTCTCGTGATCGTGTCTTTTGTTTGAAACGGTAGGCCGTACACCAGATCAAAATTGACGGATGTATAACCGATACGCCTGGCCTCCGATACTACTTCCTCAACGTTTTCCAGTGGCTGAACGCGGTTGATGGCTACCTGCACCTTCTCATCAAGATCCTGTATGCCAAAGCTTACACGCCTGAAGCCCAGGTCAAACAATGTCTGCAAATGTTCGGTGCTGGTATTGTTGGGGTGCCCCTCGAAGCTCAGGTCTGCCGTATCGCTGAGCAAAGCAGTGGACAAAATACCTTCCAATAATTTTTGGAGGTTAGCGGGACTGAAAAAAGTGGGGGTGCCACCACCTAAGTGCAGCTCTGCAATCTTAGGCACTTCGTTAAAAAGTTTAAGATAAAGCCCCCATTCTTTAAGTACGGCTTCAATGTAAGGCTCTTCAACAGCATGGTTTACTGTGATGCGCGTATTACAGGCACAGTAAGTGCACAGACTTTCACAAAAAGGCAGATGAATATAAAGGCTGATGCCGCTGGCCGAATTGCTCTTTCTGAAACTGTCGGATACCAGCCTTTCCCATTCCTCCTGTGTGGGCGCCGCTTCCCAGTAGGGTACGGTAGGATAACTGGTATAACGTGGTGCAGGTACATTGTATTTGGAGACAAGGTTCATGTTAATGGCGTTTAATAGGTTAAATTCCCGGACAGCTGGTTAATGAAATTATCCAGTATCCCCTTTTTCACATGCGGCATGACCACGATCTTATACCATAAAGGCTGCTCGTGATTGTCGGGTACCAGCATGTATTTTCGGGCAAGTTCTGGCGGGATGTACTTACCTTTAATACTGATCATGTTCAGGTAAGGATTAGGGAAGTACTCCACGCCGATTTCATCGAGGGCTGAGCAAAGCGATGTCGTTTTATCGAGAAGCTGGTTCATTTTTACTGCCCAGCCCACCGCACCGTATGTATGCAGGATCATCCACATACAGGCGGCATTGGCGCCGGAGCGGCTCCCACAAAGCGTATAATCTTTGCCAAGCACGTAGGAAGCCTGGCTGGTGCACACATACTTTAGATAATTTTTACGTATAAGAAAAATGCCTGTTCCGTAAGGCGCCTGGAGCATTTTGTGGCCGTCAACAGTAACAGAAGTGACGTTTTGATTGGCAAAATTATGCCGGCTTTGCCGGTTAGTGAAGGGGTAAATAAAACCTCCAAAGGCCGCATCAACATGCAGTTTATAATTCAACCCCAATAAGTGCAGCAGGTCAGTAACCTTGTCAATATCATCCACGCTGCCAAACATGGTGGTGGATAAATTCACATTTACAATAAAGTACTTTACACCTTTTTGAACTTCCTTTACCAGTTTTTGCTCCAGGTCGCGGATGTCAACTTCTCTCGTATTTTCATTGACCTTAAATACAAGTGACCCCAGGCCAAGTAAATTTGCCCCTTTTGCAAACGAATAATGCGAATCCTGCGAATAAACAATAACCATCTCTTCGGGTGTGGCTTTAAATTCCGCCTCGTAAAAATTCCGGTAAATCCAAAGCGCTTCAATATTTGCTTCGGTGCCGCCAGAAGCGACGTAGCCATCGCAGCTATTAGGTTCGGCCGCAAAGATCTCCTCCGAACAAATGCGGATCAGGTCTTTTTCAATCCCCTGTGTACCTTTAAAAACAGGTTCTCCCTCGTGGTCGAGTGTATGACAGCCAATGTGGTTGGGATTAGCCACCAGCATCGATAAGAATGGGGCATCTTTCAAAAAAGGGGCATCATCGTAAAAAATTTCCGTATCGAGGTAAGTGGCAGGTATGCCTAAGATGTATTCACTGCGGTAATTCAGGTTTTTGCCTAAAGCTTCAAATATCCTGATTTTTATGGCTTGCGTACTAAGTTTTGGCCAGTTCATAGAATTGATTTACTGAAACGAAGGTATGCAGCCATTAAAAAAACGAACTGACCAATGAGGGTTTGAGAGCTGATCTTTATCAGTTTTTAAGTGCCTGTTTGGTCAGTTCAGTTTCATGTTCCGCAACGGATATTTGGGTCATGAAAGTGGCCATATA
>BFBZ01001505.1_pt1 | contig 15378 bp, 10 predicted proteins | sample 1888401 | NCBI WGS metagenome assembly BFBZ01 (sample SAMD00112614, study PRJDB3348) | symbiont metagenome | host: Chara braunii | reverse complement strand
GCCGGTGTATGAAAAAGTATTGAGCACGCTTTTGCCTGCCGAGTAACCTGCCAGTAACTGCCTGTTCTCACGCTGATCGATAAAGAAGCCTGTTTTCTGGCCGTTTACCCAATCGATATAAAATTGTGCGCCATGCTCTTTCACCACTACATCGCTTGTGCTTTCGCCAAACAAGGGGCCGTTGCGGATGGTAGATGCATATTGAGCCGGTAGTGTTTCGGCGCTTTTATCGTATACGGACAACAGTTTTTCTTTTAAAACAGCCCTGAGTGCTTCGCAAATAGCGGCACGATGAAGGTGCATGCCAATACTGTGAGCCTGGAATACCACGTGGCCTGCATAATGATCCAGTACCAGCCCCGGCAGCCCGTCGCCTTCGCCAAACACCAGCCGGTATACATTGGTGCGCGCATCGTCGGCCAGATGGAGGAATACGCGGTAGTCATAAGCTTTTTTGATCTTCCCGAACCAGAATGCCGCGTCGATCGTTTCCCTGCTATATGATAACACCCGCGCTGAGATACTTCCCTTCTGGTAATGCGCCATGGCCAGGAACTGGCCACCGGCAGAGGATACCTCCACAACATCACCGTCTTTCAGGTCGCTGTCGGCTATTTTGATGGCACCCGAAAAGATCCAGGGATGAAAACGCAGGAGTGATTGCTCCTTGCCCTTGTGCAGGACAATTTTTTTATAGCTCATAAGGCCGCAAAAATAAGCTTAAATCTTCGATAAATCGTTTACCCAGAAACGATACGGCAGCTTCGCGTCCTCGCCGGCATAATCTACGCCAATGCGAGGACCAATGTTGATAAGCTTTTTAGGAATTTTAATGCCGGTGTCTTCCAGCCAGATCAGTTTTTTGTTGAGCGGCTCCGCGTCGTGCAGGGTGGTAATGCCAAGAGCCTGCGACACCTTGCCAGGGCCTATGGTACTGTCGGGCTTCCACGCTTTGAGGCCGCGCCTGCCCAGCATGGTATCAGCGCCTTCGTATGGCTTGATGCCCCTGATCAGTATGGCATGCGGGATGCCGTGCACATTTGTGACAATATTCACCAGGTGATGAATGCCATAGCACAGGTAAACATACGCAATGCCGCCTGCTTCGTACATGGTTTGGGTGCGCTTCGATCTCAGCCCGCCATACGCATGCGATGCCTTGTCGTTTACGCCACAATATGCTTCTGTTTCGCAGATAATGCCCTTGGTGATATTGCCGTCGATATTGGTAGCCAGCACCTTTCCCAAAAGGTCTTTTGCCAGGAACAGCGTATCGGGGTTTGAATAGTATGTTTTTGGTAGAACCATGAATCTTGTTAATATTTTGTTGATATTGTTAATATCTATATATTTGTTTAACTATAGCCATTATATGAAAAAAATACTGCCATTTGTCCTTTCACTTGTCGCTTTCACCTACGCGGGCGCGCAAATTTCCGTTTCTTCCGTTATTCCATCCAGTATTCCTGCCGGCACTTCTGTTGATGCGGATGTGAAAATTAACAAGGGAAATATAGGGAATTTTGCCAAATACCAGATGGATGTACCACCGGGCTATGTTGTAAGCGGCGTGGATGTCAAGAGCGGGAATTTTACTTTTGAGAATCAGCGTGCCAAGATCGTATGGGTATCTGTACCAAGCGATCCTGAGTTCACAGTAAAGTTCAAGATCCAGGGGAGTGCTTCCGCTACCAACCAGGGTTCTATTGTGCAAAAATTCTTTTACCTCGAGAACAACGAGAAAAAAGAAGTGGAAGGCCCTACAGTAACGTTAGGTGGCGGTTCTACCGAGGTAGCTTCCGGCAATGTCACTTCCTCTACATCATCTTCTTCCTCGTCTTCAGGCTCATCCGGCAGCAGTACATCTGTGCCGGTAGAAACGGTAGCATCATCTACCGGTGCCACGGATACAAAACCGGCAACAGAAACAAAATCGGTTGATACCAACACCGGTTCAGCAAGCAATACAAATAGCAATAATAATACAACCACGTCTTCCGGCACGCCAACAGCAACTGTACAAACCGTGAAGGTGGAGACAGTGCCGGTAGAAACGGTTAAAACGCCTGCTAACAACACAACGGCTTCAAACACCGGTGCGGCCAAAACATCAATACCTGCTTCTTCTGCATCTGCAGAAGGCATGAGCTACAGGGTGCAGCTGGGTGCTTTCTCTGCGCAACCATCCAAGGGTAAATTTGCAGCAGCCGGCAACGTATCTATTGACATGATAGACGGCCTGTACAAGGTCACTACCGGTAATTTTAAATCAAAGGAAGAAGCCATGAAGCGCCGCGATGAATTGCAGGGCAAAGGCATGCAGGGTTTTGTGGTAACATACAAGAAAGGCCAACGGGTTAAATAACCAATCCGATATTATACTGAAAAAGAATCCTGCCCTGTGGCGGGATTTTTTTWTGGTACCTGCCGGKAGAACGATACCAGCTCGATGGCCTGCCGGGCCTCCTTTACATCATGCACCCGTAGCAGGTTTGCACCATTCATCAGGGCAATGGTATTGAGCACCGTGGTGCCGTTGAGGGCGCTTTCGGGGAGGGAATGGATCACCTGGTTTATCATCGATTTGCGCGATACGCCTGCCAGCAGCGGCAGCCCGAACGCGCGGAATGCGTCAAGCGATTTCAGCAGGCTGTAATTGTGTTCTGCTAGCTTGCCAAAACCGAAGCCCGGATCAAGGATCAGCTGGCTCAGGCCCAGCGTCCTGAGTTTTTTTACCTGCGCATCAAAAAATTGCCCCACCTCTTTCACCACATCGGTGTAGTGTGGTGCCTGCTGCATGGTTTGTGGCGTGCCTTGCATATGCATCAGTACATAAGGTACCCGGTGCTTTGCTATGACCCCAAACATCTCTGCATCCATGGTGCCGCCCGAAATATCGTTGATCATATCAGCCCCCCCGGCAATGCAGGCCTCCGCCACTTTGCTGCGGTATGTGTCAACAGAAATGAATGTCCCGGGGAATTCTTTCCGAAGGCTGTCCAGCGGCTCTAAAAGTCTTCGCAGCTCTTCCGCTTCAGGTACCTCTGGGGCACCGGGTCTTGTAGATACCGCACCCAGGTCGAGTATGGCGGCGCCCTGTTTGATCTTGCTCTCCGCGTCGCCGATGATCTCTTTGATGCCCTGGTATTTGCCGCCATCATAAAAGCTGTCGGGCGTGAGGTTGATCACCGCCATGATCTGTGGCTTGTCGAGCAGCAGCTGCCTGTGGTTTACCTCAAGGTTCTTCAGCATTTTTTAGTAAATTAGCGCTTACTTTTTTATGAGCAATACATCCCAGCAATACGATGCAGCTGTTAAGCAATGCAAAGATATATTTTTAAAGAAGATGAAGGATTATGGTACAGCCTGGCGGAACCTGAGGCTGCGCTCCCTTACCGACCAGATCTTTATCAAGGCGCAGCGCATCAAAAGCATCGAGGAAAAAGGCACCCAGAAAGTAGGGGATGATATCAGGGGCGAATACATTGGTATTATCAATTATTGCGTGATGGCGCTCATCCAGCAGGAGCTTGCCGGCGACAGCCGCCTCGACCTGCCCTACGAAGAAGTAGAAAAGCTGTACGATAAATACATCAGCCGTACCCGGCAGCTGATGGAAGATAAGAACCACGATTACGGCGAGGCCTGGCGCGATATGCGCATCAGCTCCCTTACCGATCTCATTCTCATGAAGATCTTTAGGGTAAAGCAGATCGAGGATAACAAGGGGCAGACCATTATATCGGAAGGGGTGGACGCCAATTACATGGATATGCTCAACTACTCCGTATTTGCCCTCATCAGGCTCAGTCAATAAAAATTGTTAAACGCAGCCTGCGCTACATATTTGTTAGCTAATTTAGACCAAAACAAGTTTGCATGAAAAATTTCTTCCAGTCAGGGATCTTTCGTTTTATCTGGTCGGCAACGCTGGCCGCGATCCTGTTCTATACCTGCCCGCCCTGTTTCAGTAAGGCCGCCTGCGGCACTGTGCTGGGCATCCTGTTTTTGCTGGTAAACGGTGCACCGTTTATCGGGAGGTTTGCCATTATCACCCATATAGCCCGTGTGCTGGTGGGTGGCCTGTTCATTTTTTCGGGCTTTATCAAAGCCAACGACCCGCTTGGGTTTTCATATAAGCTCGAAGAATACTTCGAGGTGTTTAAGGGCGATACCGGCTGGGGTATTTTCGAATCGTTTGCGCACATTGCCCTGCCTTTGGCCATCCTGCTCTGCGTGAGCGAAATGATCCTTGGTTTCATGCTCCTTATTGGTTACAAGCGTAACCTTACCTTATGGCTGCTGCTGGCGCAGATCGTGTTCTTTACCTTCCTCACTTTCTATTCGGCCTGCTACAACAAGGTCACGCATTGCGGCTGTTTCGGCGATTTCCTGAAATTAAAACCATGGGAAAGCTTCTGGAAAGACATTATCCTGATGATCCTTATCACCCTGTTGTTTGCAGGGAAAGATAACATCAACGAGCTTTTCAGCGCTATGCTGGGGAATTCGCTGGCCCTGCTGGCCCTGATCGCCTCCTTCGTGTTCCCGGTGTATGCATACCGTAACCTGCCGCCTTTCGATTTCAGGCCTTATGCCATTGGCATGGACATTAAAGAGAACATGAAGCCCGGCAAGGATTACCAGCCTGCCCAGTACGAATCGGGCTTTATATATGAAAACCTGAAAACGCATGAGCAGAAACATTTCAACTCCCAGAACTATCCATGGGCCGATACGCTCAATTGGAAATGGGTGAGCACAGACAATGTGCTGATCAAGGACGCGGTGAACCCGCCAAAAATTACCGATTTTTCGATCAATAGCCTCGAGGGTAACCCTATCACAGACAGCATCCTGGATTACCCGGGCTATCATTTCCTGCTGGTGTGCTATGATCTCAGTAAGACCGACGACGGGGAAGTGGTGCATGCCGAGATCAACGACCTGTATAAGCTCAGCGCTGCCGACAAAGTGCCGCTCATGGCCCTTACCGCCAGCGGTGCAAAGGAGATCGACGATTACAAACATGCCCATAACGCGCTCTACGATTTTGCGAACGTGGATGGTATTGTGCTTAAAACCATGATCCGCTCGAACCCCGGGCTGATCCTGATGAAGGGTTCCACCATTGTGATGAACTGGCACTACCACAATTTCCCTACCTACAGCGAGGTGAAGCAGAAATACATGAAATAAACCCTGGCGGGTCCTGTTTTGTGCATTGGTTTATTGGAAAATAATGTTTTCCTTTGCACACCACATGAAGTGCATCGTTTCATACAAACGAAAACGTAAGGCTTGCCAAAGCCTGTGATAACATCCGCTGGCAGCGGCCCCTGGCGGGGCAACCAGCAATACGACATTCCATAGTTCATTTATTTTTACCAGTCATTCATTTTTACACAAAGTATTTATGTTAGTTTTAAAATTCGGGGGCACAAGCGTAGGCAGCGCGGAACGTATGCGATCGCTCACAAGCCTTGTAGTGAACGACCAGCCCAAAATTGTTGTATTATCGGCCATGAGTGGCACCACCAATGCGCTGGTGGAAATTTCGAACGAACTGTATAAAAAGAACAGCGCAGCGGCCAGCCAGCTTATCAACGCGCTCGAGGAGAACTACAAGCACGAGATCAGCCTACTATATTCAACCGGCGAAGGCCTGCAAAAAGCCCATGATCTTGTGGCAGGCCATTTCAATTACCTCCGGGCCTTTACCCTCGATATGTTTACGGCCAATGAAGAAAAAGCCATCCTGGCCCAGGGTGAGCTGCTGAGCACGGCCATGTTCCATTTTTACCTGCAGGAGCAGGGTGTGGCATCTGTGCTGTTGCCCGCGCTTCACTTTATGCGTCTCGATGCCAATGAAGAGCCTGATATGCCGGCCATTGAGCGAGATCTGCCGACTGAGCTTCAAAAGCATAAAGATTGCAGGCTGTTTATCACGCAGGGCTATATTTGCCGCAACGCGTTTGGGGAAATAGATAACCTGAAACGGGGTGGCAGCGACTATACAGCGTCTATCATCGGTGCCGCCATCGGCGCAAAGGAGATCCAGATCTGGACAGATATTGATGGCATGCACAACAACGATCCCCGGGTGGTAGATCGTACCAGGCCTATAGAGGAGCTGAGCTTTGAAGAGGCGGCGGAGCTGGCTTATTTTGGTGCCAAGATTCTGCATCCTACCTGTATTTTGCCGGCGCAGCGGCGCAATATTCCCGTGCTGCTCAAAAACACCATGCAGCCTGCTGCAAAGGGTACTACTATTGCCAATATCAGGAGTAGTGAAGGCATCAGGGCGGTAGCCGCCAAAGACGGCATTTGCGCCATCAATATCAAAAGTGATCGCATGCTGCTGGCGCACGGTTTTCTGCGGGCCGTGTTCGATATTTTTGAGCGATACAAAACACCTATTGACATGATCACCACTTCGGAGGTTGCCGTATCGCTCACCATCGATAACACCAGGTATCTCAGCGAGATCATGGCAGAGCTCAAAGATATTGCCAATGTGGATGTAGACCACGACCAAACGATCATTTGTATTGTAGGAAACCTGCCGAAGGAGAAAGCCGGCTATGCCTTTAAGATCCTTGAGTCGCTGAAAAATATACCGCTGCGCATGGTATCGTATGGCGGCAGTGCCAGCAATGTATCGGTGCTCATCAACAGCCAGTATAAAAAAGAAGCTCTCCAGGCGCTCAACACAGGACTATTTAAAAATTAAGGGATGTTTACAAAAGACCAGCTTACCAGGCTCAACCAATATAAAACGCCGTTTTATTTCTACGATACCAACCTCCTGGAAAACACGCTTCGTGCACTGAATATGGCGTGCAGGCCGTATCATTACCATGTGCATTACGCGCTGAAAGCCAATGCCAATCCAGGGCTGCTGCAATATATTAAAGCAGCCGGCCTTGGTGCGGATTGTGTGAGTGGCAACGAAGTGAAACGCGCGGCCGCGTGTGGCTTTGATCCGCAACAGATTGTGTTTGCCGGGGTAGGGAAGAGCGATGAGGAGATCAGTGATGCCCTCAACAGGAATATATTTTGTTTCAACTGTGAGAGCATGCAGGAGCTGGAGGTGCTCAATGCCCTGGCTGCCGCGCAGCAGAGAACGGCTTCTGTGGCCCTGCGGATCAACCCGAATGTGGACGCGCATACTCACAAATATATCACCACGGGGCTCGAGGAAAATAAATTCGGGATCAACCCTTATGAGTTTGATGCCGTGATCACCCGGCTAAAAACGCTGCCGAACGTTAAGCTCATCGGTTTGCATTTTCACATCGGCTCACAGATCACGGACCTGGCGCCTTTCAAAAACCTGTGCCTTCGTGTGAACGAGATCAACCAGTGGTTCCTGCAGCAGGGGTTTGATCTGCCGGTGATCAATGTTGGCGGTGGACTTGGTATTAACTACAACGAGCCTGATGCGGCAGCCATCCTCGATTTTGACGCTTACTTCAGGGTCTTTCACCGTTTTTTGCAGCTCAGGCCCGGCCAGCAACTGCATTTTGAGCTTGGCCGCGCTGTTGTGGCGCAATGTGGCAGCCTTATCAGCAGCGTGCTGTATATTAAGAACGGGATCAACACCAACTTCGCCATCCTTGATGCGGGCATGACAGAGCTCATCCGCCCGGCCCTGTACCAGGCTTATCATAAAATTGAGAACCTTTCTGCAGCGCCCGGTGGGCGGCCGGTTATGAAATATGATGTGGTAGGGCCTATCTGCGAGAGCAGCGACTGCTTTGGCAAAGCTGTGAGCCTGCCCGAAACTTTTCGTGGTGATATAATTGCCATCCGAAGTGCGGGTGCTTATGGCGAGGTGATGAGCAGTGCCTATAACCTGAGGGAACAGGCAGCTCCTGTGTTCTCTGCCGATCTATAGCCAGCCTGTTGAATGGCATTGACCCTGTGCCCGGGTAAGCGGTAGTCTTTACAATACTTCTTCTACTTCTTGTTCGTGGAGATAGACGAGTAGTTTTTTTACGGCGGTGTATCCCAGCCCCCGTAGCGCACCTTCATATTGTTTCATCTGGAAATGGTATTTGGCAGGGKTTCGTTTTCCCGTTTTATAATCGATAACCACGGCCGTCGACCCATCGATCACAATCCTGTCAGGGCGAAGCACCTCGCCTTCGGTGGTGAGGATTTCCGTTTCGTTTTTGATGGAATAAGTACCGCTAAAATAAGGCGCCAGGGCAGGTGTCTGCACCAGTGCAAAAATATCACGCGCCATGTCGATAGCTTCTTCTTCGCTGATATCACCATTCAGTAAAGCTTTTTGAATAGCCGGCTGAATATCCGCCCGGGTGTCCACCCGCGACAGGATATAATGTACCAGCACCCCGTACTCTCTTGCTTTTTCAAGTTCTTCGGCTACAAAATAGGATGCGCCACCTTTTATTTCAATGGCTTTGCTTTGGTGGTTAAACAGCAGGCTGCTGATCTCCCATTCACCGGTCGCTGGTGTATGGTCTTTATCAGGTTTGTCAACAGGTGTTCCCCAGCTGAGCTTTTGGCGTTCAGGATCAAAGCCATCCTGGCGACTTGCAAAATCGTAGAGCCAGGCTTGCAGGTGTTTTGGCTCATCCTTAGGGATAGCATCCTTGCCATTGGAAATGATATGCAGCCTGTCTACGGCCCTTGTAAAATCAACATACAGCACATTGATGGCATCCAGTACCTGGAACTGCCGTTCTTTTTCCGCCTCCTCTTTATAACGTGTATGATCGGCGGCTTTTGAGGTGTCTATCAGGGCCACGGGCAGTCCAATGCCGTCTTCTTCCAGTTCTACCCAAATACGTTCGGTTTGCATGAAAGAACCATCCACATACGGTGTGATCACCACGGGAAACTCGAGCCCTTTCGACTTGTGAACGGTCATTACAGAAACGGCGTTCATGCCTTCCGGCATTACTACGGAAGCCTTGTCGGCCCTGCGCTCCCACCATTCTGCAAAGAGATTGAGGTTGGAGGTATTTGACACGAGAAAGTTCAGCACTTCGTCGAGAAAAAAGCGGATATAGGCAGGGTTTCGCTTGTTGAGCATCAGCAGGTGCGACACCTCCACGCAAATATCATAGATGTTTTTCAGTTGCAAGCTGCTTTTGTGAATGCTGATCCCGCAGGTGTTCAGGATCCCGAACAGGTTACGACCTGTATGTAAGTTCAACTCTTTCAGGTAACCTGTGTAACTCTCCTCGCTTATCATGCCTGATTGATGCAGGTAACTCAGCACAACAGAAGCTGACACCAGGTCTTTTTCGTTGGCCATGTATTTGAGGAATGATACCAGTACGTTTACTTCCAGCGCATTCTGCAGCAGGAGCGACTCGGACGATACAACCGGGATGTTCTGCCGGATAAGATAATTGGCTACGGCATTGCCGGCCTGGTTCTTTCTAACAATAATGCAGATATCGTGGTACTGGTAGCCCGCCTGCCGCGCCTCCATAATGTACTGCAGCACGAGCCGGCAATTAACCGCGTCTTTATCAGGCGCTGCTTCGCCGGGAAAATCGATGGTGACATAGCCGCCCTCACCGCTTTTATACTTCTGGGCCTGCAGATCATATATTTTTTTAAGATCATCGTGCAGGAAGCGATTCGCAATGTGATCAAATAAGGCGTTGTTGAATTTTACTATTCCCGGCCGGCTCCTGTAATTGGTGTCCAGCAGCTGGTGATTGATATTCCGTTCCAGTGTCTGCTGCCGTTCGTACAGGATACTGTTGGTTTCAGCACCTTTGATCCCCGGCAGACTGGTAAATTGCTCCACGTTAGCATTGCGCCAGCGGTAAATAGACTGTTTGCCATCGCCCACTACCATGTTCACCTGGCCGTTTGCCAACGAATTGTCGAGCAGCGGCAGGATATTTTGCCATTGCAGGGTAGAGGTGTCCTGGAACTCATCCAATAAAAAATGCTGGTATTTATCACCCAGGCGTTCATAAATAAAGGGCGTAGGCTCCTGGCTGATAATGGCAGAAATACGCTCGTTGAACTCAGAAATAAAGAGGATGTTCTCTTCGGCTTTGAATTGAGCGGTGAGCTTTGCCAGCTCGTTCACCAGGCCCATGGCATAAATGTTTTTATACACCAGCTGCAGCAGGGTATAGCGGGCCTCCTCGCGGGTTACTTTGTCGAGAGCGGTATTGGCCAGGCTGATCAGGGCAGGTTTGATGCCGTCGATAGACGATGCCGTAGCTGCAGATACTTTGCCGCCATGCCATTTATCTTCCTCCAGCACTTTCCGAATGGTGGAGTTATAGAGCTCATCCAGACCGATCTTATCGCCGGCCATCAGTTTTTTGAAAAAACTGTAGATGCCTTTTGAGCCCATGTAGAGGTCTTCGGCCGTGAGTTGTTGCGAGGCGATCGTTTGCAGGGCCTGCTCACCCAGTTGCTTCAGTGTTTGCTGATGGTCTTTGATCTGGCCTGCAATGCTTTTTTTCAGCGTGTCGAAATCGGCAAGTGATAATTGCTGAAGGGAGGCAACAATGCCGGCTTTCCCTTCCTTATAAATATCGTTGATGAATTGCAGCAATCCCCGCTCCGGGTTCCAGTTCTTGTTCTCTTCTGCCTGGCTCAGGGAATATTGAACCAGGTAATCGGTAAGTGCTTTGTCGCGGCCCAGCTCATTCAGTAAGAGCGAGATCACCTTTCCAAACACATGGTTCACGTCTGTTTCGATCTGGAAATTCACGGGCAATTTCAGGTCTGGTGCAAAGGTCCTGATGATGCGGTGGGTGAAGCTATCGATAGTACCGATGGAAAAATCGGAGTAATGGTGCAGGATATCCGTGAGCACAATGCGCGCTCGCCTTGCCAATTCTGATGAGTCTATATTCAGTTGCTGCCGGAGGCTGCTGTTGAGGATATCTGCCTGTTGTGCGCTCAGGTCGCGCAGCGCCCGGATGATCCGCTCCTTCATTTCGGCCGCGGCTTTGTTGGTAAAGGTAATGGCAAGGATCGACCTGTATTGCCTTTGCAGCTGCTGGGGGTCTGCCAGTGCCAGCAACAGGTACTCTTTTACCAATGTGTACGTTTTACCACTTCCGGCAGAAGATTTATAAACCAGGAATGTTCTCAAGGAGTTGGTATGAAATTTGCGCAGTTTTTTGGAAGTTCCGAATTATTTTTTAATTTTAAGCAAAAAACCTCAATAACAGAGCAAAACATAACATAATCGGGTGATTTCTTACATATGTAAGCTTATACTGATAAATATTTTTTGACGATAGAACAATACATTTAATTTTAATCAAAATAACAGCCCTGAAGTATTAAATTCTAAAAACCCTGCAGTATGATATATAATTACATTAAGAACTATGCTTTTATGTTATTAGCTGGTACAGCAATAACAGTAAATGCGCAAACCACCCTTTATTCTGAAGATTTCAATTCAGGTACACCTGCAGGCTTTACTTCATCGGCTGAGTGGCTGATCGATAATGCTGTTATCCCTGTAAGTACAGGGTATCCGGGTGCCAGCGGTGGAAATCACTATGCCGCCAGTAATGGCTCCATGGTGCAGGAAACCCTTACGTTTGATAACAGCTTTTCTACGGTAGCCTCTACCAGCATTACTGTGCAATGGGGCGGATACAAAGATCCTTCGTTCCCGGGGCTGACCTTTGAATGGAGTTCAGACGGCGTGACATGGAACGCCCAGGCATTTACGGATGTTCCTGCTACTTCAACATGGGGCCAGACGAATGTTATTGCCCTGCCGGCAGGTGCTGCAGGGGTGAGCAACCTGAGGCTGAGGTGGAGCTATACAGCCAATAACAACGCGAATTACTATGCTATTGACGACGTGGTGATACAAGGCGTAATCACCCAGTACTTTTCAAAATCTTCGGGTAACCTGGATGTTCTCGGTACCTGGGGTACAAATACGGATGGTACAGGTATAGCTCCGTCCAATTTTACAAGCAATAATATTTTTTACAATATCGTGAACAATGCATCTCCTACCATTGGCGCCGCTTGGGCTGTAAGTGGTACGGGCTCAAAAGCGATCACAGGCAACGGGTCATTTGCAACCAATTTTACCATTCCTTCTGGTTCTGCGTTCACAGGAACAATTGATGTGACCAATACAGCTACTTTAACCATCGTTAACACAACTGCGCCTACATTTGGTACGCTTGCCTCTGGCAGTACTGTAAACTATGCCGCTGCGGGTGCGCAAACCATGAACTCCACCACGTATTCCAACCTTACTATTTCAGGTTCAGGCGCCAAATCGTACAACAGCAGCACAACCGTCAATGGTATCCTGAATATCAGCGCCGGTACCCTGGCCATGAGGCAAAATGCCTTTGTCAATTTCTTTTTGAACGGAACGATCACTGGTAGCGGTACCATAACAGGCTCAGCTTCATCCAAATTAACGATAGGCGGCACCGGTGCATTTGGTACCCTTTTGTTTACGGCAGGCTCCCAGTCACTTCATACCCTTTCCATGAACAGGACTTCCAGTGGCTCCATTACGCTGGGCAGCAACCTTTTTGTGGCTAACAATTTTTCTCATAGCAATGGCATTTTGTACCTGAACGGGAATTTATTAACGATCAACAACCAGATCACATTCCCGGCTTCAGCAGCAAACGGAAATCTTTCAGGCTCAAAAACATCTTCTTTAACCATTAGCAATGCAGGTGCTATATCAGGTAGCTTGTATATGGATGCTACCAGTTCTACTACCCGTGCCATGGGAGATGTTACCTTGAACCGCTCTGGTGCTACCCTTACTTTAGGCAATGCCATGGAAGTGTGGGGTTCTATCACACCAACTGTTGGTACCATTGCTACCGGTAGTAACCTGACTATAAAAAGCGATGCCAATAACAAAGGAAGGGTAGGTATTATAGGTGGATCAGGTGCTTTAACAGGCAGCCCGACTGTGGAGCTTTATAAAGCTGCCGGCACAACAGGCTGGACCAATATATGCTCGAGTGGTGTGACCGGGAATGCGATGAGCAACTGGAACGCTTCTTTTGCTATTACATGCCCGTCTGGCTGCCCTGATGGCACCGGGGCCGGTGGAGTTGCTTTTACATCTGTTTATACTTATAGCGAGCCTGCTTTTACAGGTGACGCTACTAACTCGGCGCATTATGTAGCGCTGGCCGGCACTGGTACTGCCATTGATCCTAATGCAGGCTATTGGGTTTACTTAGGAAATGGCTACCCTAACACATCAGCCATGACAATTCCTTTAACAGGAGCTGTTCAAACAGGTAATTTATCTAACATCTCTTTATCACTCACCGGTGCTGCGGGTGCTCAAAATGGCTGGAACCTGGTTGCAAATCCATATCCTTCGCCGATCCAGGTGTCTAATTTGATCAATGCCAATACCGACGCTACGGTTTATGTTTACGACCCGGATACAGACAGCAGCGTGCCTTATTCTGCGGGTGGTACCATTCCTATGGGGCAGGCTTTTGCCATAAGGGCTTTGAATGGCAGTGCCGCCCTCACACCTATTGAAACCTGGAAAACAACCTCTGCCAGTAACCAGGGCATTTTAAGAACAGCAACAGCAGGCAATGCTTATTATTTTGATGATTTTTTACTGAACCTTACCAGCACTGCCATCACCAAAAACTTCTTTACCCAGGCTTACTTTACATTTGATAATACAGCTACTACCGGCTTTGATAATGGCAAGGATGCTTATTTCCTGGATGGTTCGCAGGATCCGGGCACGCCTAAAATGGTAAGTATCACCAATAACGATAAATACATCAGGAATGCCCAGCCATTGAACGGTACAGTTAATATCCCGGTAGCTGTTTATACAGGTACAGCAGGTGTCTTTACAATTACACCTGATCATTTAAGTAAATTACCGGCAGGCGCCTGTGTGAACTTATATGATATCGCTAACAATATTACCCACAACTTAAGGACAGGGCCTTATACCACCACCATTTCTGCCAATGCCACCACGCCTCAGTTTGAATTAAGGGTGACTTTAACCCCGGCTTCGCTTACTTCTACTGTAAACGACCCGGCCTGTAACAATATGGCCAACGGCTCTATTATTGCTAAAGGAACCAACTCAGGTCCATGGAACTATACATGGAAAGACAATGCAGGAAACATTATCAAAACTAAAAACAATTCAGCTGGTGCAGATACCCTGAGAAACGTATCTTCAGGAACCTTCAACGTGGATGTGAACACTGTTGGAACCTGTGATAACGCCAATGCCTCATTTAACCTGGCTGCTTCGGTATCGCTCCCAACAGCCGCGTTTACTGTGAACAGTGACAGCCTGATCATAAATGGCACCAACCAGTTTGTGTTTACCAACAACTCTACAAATGCTGTTTCTTACAAATGGCTGTTTGGCGATGGCCACTCGGCCGCTACACCAACCGTAAGCTATATGTATACCACTCCTGGCGATTACACAGTGAAATTAACTGCCACTTCTGCCTGTGGCGACTCGTCAGCCTACTCTTACCAGGTGCATGCCTTAAGCTCATCTGTGACAGGCATAACCTCTGTTGGTGGCGCTGATAATAACATTAAAATAGGAAGGGACGCCAACGGTATTTATGTGCAGCTCAATTATGATAAAAACACGAGGGCTGTTGTTGGTATCAGCGACATTCTCGGCCGCGAGATCATTCCTGCAACCCCTATTGAAGGCATGAAAGACAGGTTCTATTTTGAAATAGCTGCCAGGGAACAGGTTTTACTGATCACCGTCACTACTTCAGAAAAACGGGTTACCCAACGCATCATTAATTAAAGCATACAGGCAAAAAAAGAAAACCCGGGCATCGTCCCGGGTTTTTTATTGGGGTAATGATTTTACAGACCACCTTATGACCGGGTTCACCCGGCCAGGCTTGCTGTTAAAAGATTGTTTATTAATTAAAGGTAAAACCATTTTTATTTAAAAGGCGGGCTGCAGAGTTCGCCTTTTTTGTTTTAATTTTATATCAACAATTTCCATCCAATTTTTATGTCAAAAAAAACAATCCTTGCGGTGTGCCTCATCACGGCCCTGTCGCTTATCGGTTTAATGTATGTATCGTCTGTACGGGCCAAAGAGGATACAGGTTATATCAACCCGGCATATAAGGCATACATCAACGCTTTCACGTCGGGCTATGTGTCTGTTAAGAGTGATATAGTGATTGCCCTGAACGAAGAGACCACGCGCGACATAGAAGTAGGAAAACCTTTGTCCAACAATTTATTCAGTCTGTCGCCCGGTGTGGACGGGCAGGTGACCTGGCTCGACAGGAAGACGATTGAGTTTAAGCCTGCTCAGAAATTGTCACCGGATCAAACATACAAGATTAGCTTTCACCTTGGCGAGGTGCAATCGGT
>BFBZ01001496.1_pt1 | contig 15383 bp, 12 predicted proteins | sample 1888401 | NCBI WGS metagenome assembly BFBZ01 (sample SAMD00112614, study PRJDB3348) | symbiont metagenome | host: Chara braunii | reverse complement strand
GACACGCACGAGTTCGCGACACTCGAGTTCGACGAGAGCCGTTGGTGGCGCTTTGTCTACAAGCCCATGGTGACGCATCTCGAGCGTGCGGACATCGGCGTGGCCGAAAGCATCTCGACGGTCGGTCCGCGCCTCGCGGAGGCTCTGCAGGCGCGGTATCGGCTTGCCACCATGCCCGCCGTGGTACGCAGCATCCCTGACGCCATCGAACTGCCGGAAGCCGTGGAGACGCCCTGGCCGCTGCGTATTCTCTATCACGGCCAGGTGCTGCCGGACCGGGGACTGGAAGCCCTGATCGATTCGATCCCGCACTGGCGCGAACCGCATCGGTTGACCATCCGTGGCGATGGCCAGGAAGGCTATCTCGCCAGCCTGAAACGCCGCGCCGCGGCTACCGGTCGAGCCGATCTCGTCGGTTTCGAGCCGTCAGTGAAACCTGACGACGTCATGCCGATCGCGGCGCGGTCGGCCGATCTTGGCGTGCATTTTACGCCGCTCGACAGCAACCAGAGACATTTCAGCCTGCCGAACAAGCTGTTCGAATATATCGGGTCGGGTCTGGCGGTGGCGGTCTCACCGGGGGCCGACCTCAAGCGCGTGGTAGAAGGTTATGGCGTAGGGGTGGTGAGCAGTGATGCTGGCGTCGCGGCAGTCGCCACCGCGATCAACGGCCTGACGCAGCAGAGCGTTGAGGCGTTCAAAGCCAGGGCGCGTCTCGCCTCACGCTCGCTTTGCTGGGAGGAGGAACAGGCCGTGATGCGATCAACGCTCGCGCCCTTGCTCTCGCGGGCAGCCCTTCGTTCATCAGGTGAACAAGTTTGACGTTCATGCAGTGAACATGGTAGAGCGTCCCGCCATGTCGATGGCTGCAGACTATAAGCTGGCAATGGCTGGCAAGGTCTCGGAGAGCGAAGCGGAGCGCCGCCACATCGCGGAGCTCCTGGCTTCCGTCGAGCGAGAGGCCCATGTGTCGCAGCGCAAGCTTGCCAGTGAGCTTGGCGTCGCGCTGGGCCTCGTCAACACCTACATCAAGCGCTGCGTGAAGAAGGGGCTGATCAAGGTTCAGCAGGTTCCCTCCCGCCGCTACGCTTATTTCCTCACCCCCCAGGGGTTCGCCGAAAAATCGCGGCTGACCGCTGAATATCTCGCCTGGTCGCTGACTTTCTTCCGGCGCGCCCGGGGGGAGTGCGCGCTGATAATGGCCGAAGCCAAGCGCCGCGGGTGGGAAGAGATCGGTCTTGTCGGCGGCAGCGACCTTGCGGAAATAGCCATTTTTTCGGCTGCGGAACAAGGCGTGAAGGTTGCAGTCGTGGTCGATGCCGGTATGCGCAAGGACGGCGTGCTTGGCGTGGTGGTGGCTGCCGGGCTTGCCGACGTCGCGTCCGCTCCTCAGGGCTGGATCGTCACCGCTATCGACGGTGCACAAGCAACCTATGACGAGCTGGTGGCGGAGGTGGGCCCGGGACGTGTCTTGGCGCCGGCGATGCTGTCGATCCGCGTCACAACCGGAGAGGGCGCCCAATGACGGCTGTCTTTCCGCCGAGGGTGGCAGCAATTTGGCATGTCGTGCAGGCGCAACCCCATCGGGAAACGCGTGCCGCGCAGGAACTCGAGAACCAGGGTTTCCGCACCTTCTTGCCCTGCTGCCTGCGCCGGCGACGCCATGCCCGGCAAACATCCATGGTCTCCACGCCGCTTTTTCCCGGTTATCTTTTTGTCGCTTTTGACGTGTTGGTACAGCGCTGGCGATCGATCAATGGCACCGTTGGAGTGGTTCGCTTGGTGACGGCCATGGATTGCCCGCTCCCGATCGCCCGGGGGGTCGTCGAAGGGCTTATGGCCCGTCGGGACGCCGACGGCTATATCCCCTTGCCGACACGAGACCAGTTCGCTCGGGGCGATGTGGTGCGCGTCGCCGAAGGCAGCTTTGCCGACGCGTTGGGGCTGTTCGAAGAAGTCAAGGATCATGATCGGATCGCGATCCTGCTCGACCTTCTGGGCCGCAAGGTCCGCGTTCTCATCGATGGAGCGCTGGTCGAGAAGGCGGCCTGAGGCGCAACGCCTCCGGCGTGGTTGATGAACCTGGGTGACCGGTCGTCACCCGGACTGCGGTAGCTTGGGAAAATTCCGGCCAGGCATCTGAGCGATCGAAAGAAGGACAGGAAACGTGGACATTAAGGGCAAGCGCGTTGTTGTGATCGGCGGGGCCGGACTTATCGGTTCGCATTGCGTCGATCAGCTGACGAGGGAAGATGTTGGCGAGATCGTCATCTATGACAATTTCGTTCGCGGCACCTCGGAGAACCTCGCCGGCGCCCTGAAAGACCCGCGGGTCAAGATCTTTGAAGCGGGCGGCGACATCACGCAGACCGACATTCTCGATGCGGCCCTCAAGGGCACGGACGCGGTGTTCCATTTCGCCGCGCTCTGGCTGCTGCAGTGCCATGAATATCCGCGCACGGCCTTCGAAACCAATGTGAAGGGCACTTTCAACGTGCTCGACGGCTGCGTGCGCAACGGCGTGAAGCGCCTCGTCTGGTCCTCCTCCGCCTCGGTCTACGGCGATGCCGTCGAGGAGCCGATGACCGAAGACCATCCGTTCAACAACAAGAACTTCTACGGCGCGACGAAAATCTGCGGCGAAGCCATGGCCCGCGCCTATCACTTCCGCTACGGGCTCGACTATGTCGGCCTGCGCTATATGAACGTCTATGGTCCGCGTCAGGATTATCGCGGCGCCTATATTGCGGTGATCATGAAGATGCTCGACGCGATCGACCGCGGCGAGGGCCCGACCATTCTCGGCGACGGCTCCGAGGCGTTCGACTTCGTCGCGGTGGAGGACTGCGCGCGCGCCAACCTCTGCGCCATGAAGGCGACGGCCACCGACCGCTTCTACAATGTCGGCACCGGCAAACGGACTTCGCTCAAGGAAATCGCCGAGAAGCTGCTGAACCTGACGGGATCGAACCAGCCGATCAATTATGCGCCGCGCAGCCAGGCGACGCTGGTGCGCAATCGCATCGGGTCGCCGGTCCGCGCCGAGCAGGAAATCGGCTTCAAGGCCGGAATCGACCTCGACGAGGGGCTGCAGCGCCTGATCGAGTGGCGTCACGAGCATATCGAGCAGGTCGCCCAGCGCCGCGTCAAGGCGCAGCTCTGAGCCGTCTCGCGCGCCCCGGCAACTGAGGAAACGGACGGAACGCCATGTGCGGGATCGCGGGCATGTTTTACCGGGACGGCCGTCCAGCCTCCCCGGTCGCCTTGAAGGCGATGACGGACCTCGTCGCCCATCGCGGCCCCGACGGGGAGGGGCAATTCGTCGACGGCGCGCTGGGTCTTGGCCATCGGCGCCTGTCGATCATCGATCTCAGCGATGCCGCACGCCAGCCGATGACGACGCGCGACGGGCGCTTCGTCATCACCTACAATGGTGAGATCTACAACTTCCAGGAGTTGAAGGCCCAATTGTCGGCCCGTGGCTATCTGTTTCATTCGAGCGGCGACAGCGAGGTGCTGCTGAGCGCCTTCGCGGAATGGGGCCTTGGCGCTCTGACCAAGCTGAACGGCATGTTTGCCTTCGGCATCTGGGACCGCCGGGAAAAGCAGCTGACCGTGGTGCGCGACCGCTTCGGCGTAAAGCCGCTCTACTACACGGTGGTAGACGGGGCCTTCCTGTTCGCCTCCGAAATCAAGGCATTCCGCGGCTTTCCCGGCTTTGCGACCCGCTTGAACGTGGGTGGCCTCGCCGAGTATCTGACGTTTCAGAACTTCTTCACCGACGACACGCTGTTTGCCGGGGTGAAGCTGCTTGAGGCCGGCTGCTACATTCAGGTTCGGGCGGGCGAGGCCCCGATCGAGCCGCGGCGCTACTGGGATTTCCATTTCCAGGAGCCCGAGCATGCCCTCAGCGAGGCCGATGCGCTGGATGAGCTCGACCGGCTGTTCCGCCAGGCGGTCAGCCGCCAGATGATCTCGGATGTCGATGTCGGCGCTTATCTTTCGGGCGGCATGGATTCCGGTTCGATCACCGCGCTTGCGGCCAAGCAACTGCCATTCATGCGCACTTTCACGGTGGGCTTCGACCTGAACTCCGCCTCGGGCGTCGAGCTGGGCTATGACGAGCGCATCAAGGCCGAGCACATGTCGTACCTGTTCAAGACCGAGCATTACGAGATGGTGCTGAAGGCGGGCGACATGGAGCGCGCCCTGCCGCGGCTGGCCTGGCATCTGGAAGAGCCGCGGGTCGGCCAGTGTTACCCGAACTATTATGCCGCCAAGCTCGCCTCGAAATTCGTCAAGGTGGTGCTCTCCGGCACAGGCGGCGACGAGCTGTTCGCCGGCTATCCCTGGCGCTACTACCGCGCCGTGGTGAACGACGATTTCGACCACTACGTCGAAAAATACTATGGCTTCTGGCAGCGGCTGATCCCCAGCGAAACCCTGCCACAGGTAATGGCCCCGGTCTGGAACGAGGCGCGGCACGTCTCGCCGATGGAAATTTTCCGCGGCGTATTCCACGAGCACGCTCCGCAGCTCACCCGCCCGGAGGACTACGTCAACCACTCGCTCTATTTCGAGGCCAAGACCTTCCTGAACGGCCTGCTCATTGTCGACGACAAGCTCGCCATGGCCCATGGCCTCGAGGGCCGCGTGCCCTTCCTCGACAACGATCTCGTCGATTTCGCGATGCGCTTGCCGGCCAAGATGAAGCTCGGCAACCTCACCGAGGTGGTGCGGCTCAACGAGAACGAGCCGGGCGGCAAGGCCCAGCGCTATTTCGAGAGGACGCGCGACGGCAAGCTCATCCTGCGCAACATGATGGCGCGGCACATCCCGGTCCAGGTGGCCGAACGGGAAAAGCAGGGCTTCTCGGCGCCCGACGCGAGCTGGTTCAAGGGCGAAAGCATCGACTATGTCCGCAGGCGTCTGCTCAACGATCGCGCGCGGATCTACGACTATCTCGACAGAAGGACAGTCAAGGGGCTGATCGCGGACCACCTTGAAGGTCGTCAGAACCGGCGTCTGCTCATTTGGTCTTTGCTCAATCTCGAACAATGGTGCGAGGCTTATCTTTGAGTATGGATCGGGTCGCCGCACGAAAAGTTGCACCCAAGAACCCCGGAATTTGGGCGTCACTGCGCGATTTCGCCGCGATAATTCGGCGGCACCGGGCGCTGGTTCGCGAGCTGGTTATACGCGACCTCAAGGGGGGCCATGCTGGGCATGGGCTTGGCTCACTTTGGGTCTATGTCCAGCCTTTGGTGATCGTGGTCACCTTCATGCTGATTTTCGGCGTGGTCATCGGCGGCAAGATGGGCGTAACCCAGACATTCCCGGGGGACTATATCAGCTACATCCTGATCGGGCTGGTGCCCTGGTTGTTGACGCAGAATGCGCTTTCGCGTGGACCAGGGATATTCATTTCCAATGCCAATCTTGTCAAACAGGTGGTATTTCCGGTCGAGGTCCTTCCCGTAGCCAGTCTCATTGCGTGTTTCCTCATCTTCGCCCCCTCGATCTTCGTCATGCTTGTCTACAAGTTGATTTGGGGAGGCGGGTTCTCGCCGTTCGTTGTACTTCTGCCGCTTGCGTTAGCGATGCATTCGATTTTGGCCCTTGGCGTGATGATGCTTTTGTCAGTTGTGACACCGTTTGTGCGGGATGTCCGTGAGTTCGTGACCATATACGCGACCATATCCATGTACTTCACTCCCGCCACCTATTTGCCAGACTGGGTTCCGCAAATGATACGGCCTGCCCTGTATCTGAACCCGTTCAGCTACGTCGTCTGGGTTTATCAGGACGCTCTGTTCTTCGGGCGGATCGACCACGCCTTTGCCTGGATCGTTTTCGCCGCGATGACGATCGTCGCCTTTGTCGGCGGTATGGTAGTCTTCCGTCGAGTGAGGCCTTACCTCGGCAATGTGCTCTGACGTGACCGGCGACATGATCCACAGGGACGGCATCGCGATCCGCGCGAGCGGTATTGGCAAGGCCTACAAGATTTATGAGCACAATGGCGACCTCCTGCGCGAGGCGCTGACGGGTAAGATGCTCCACCGGGAGCATTGGGCCCTGAAGGACATTTCCTTCGATATTCCGCGGGGCGAGATCGTCGGCGTCATCGGGCCAAATGGATCTGGCAAGAGCACGCTGCTGAAGATCATTACCGGCGTCCTCGATTCGACTACAGGAACTGTCGAGGTCAACGGTCGCATTTCAGCGATCCTAGAGCTTGGCACCGGTTTCCATCCCGATTTCACTGGCCGCGAGAACATCATCACTGGCGGCATGTGCCTTGGGATGACCCGCGAGGAGGTCGACGCAAAACTGCCCTGGATCATCGAGTTCAGCGAGCTGGCCAGTGTCATCGACCAGCCCTTCCGTACCTATTCGAGCGGAATGCAGGCTCGTCTGACCTTTTCCACCGCAATCTCGATCGATCCGGAAATCTTTATTGTCGACGAAGCCTTGGCAGCGGGCGACGCCTACTTTGTCAGCAAATGCATGAGGCGCATTCGCGAAATCTGCGATAGCGGCGCAACCGTGCTGTTCGTCAGTCATAGTACTGGCCAGGTGGCACAGCTTTGCGACACTGCGGTCTGGATCGAGAACGGGGCCCTGCGCGAGATCGGTCCGGCGCGCGAAGTAACACGGCACTACGACTATGAGGTCCATTCGCGAATTTCGAACGGCCTCGGACAAATTGTTACTATTGAGGTAAAGCCCGAGAATATGGTCCAAACGTCAGGGTGGAAGCCTGATACGGAAAGCGAAACAGAGGGCGACCTTGGCGACGTCAATGGCCAAGAAGTACCAAGAAATGAAGAGTCGACCGTTGTCCCTATTTACCGGAAAGGTCCAGTATTCATTACAGATGTGTCCTTTCTGAACTCCCATGGGAGGTCGGAGACAATGTTCCGAACATGGGATGCAATATCGATTGTGATTGACTATACGTGCCTAGATCCGATGCCGGCAGACGATCTTGGCATTGGGATCGCCATCGAACGCGAACGTGATCTGATGCTTGTGGCGCAGTTCGGAACCACAAACCCGTCGGGTCACGAGGAACGCGACGCCCAGACTGGCACGATGCTTACCCCTCCCCATCGCAAGGGTCGCTTTGTCGTTGATCTGCCCGAACAGCAGCTCCTGGAAGGCGACTACCTGATATCGCTAGGCTTGCTGCCAAATATCAGCGGTCACGTCGAGTTCTACGAGTATCGACACCGAGTTTATCGGATTCGCATTATTCCGGCAGGGTATAGATCGGGATCGGTATTTTACCCCTATGTCAGGTACGCAAATCAGGCTCTGGTGGGGTGCAAATAAAGATGTCAAATGGTGAGAAGGGCGTACATAAAATAAGGCGCTACGCTCTTAATATTGCGAGAGCATACGATTCTTTTATAAAAAAACATCAAATTGGAGATGAATTGTCATTGCTTTGTTCGAAATTGGAGGCTGCTGAACGGGGTGTTGCTTTAATCGAGAGTCGTTTGGATCGAATCGAGGGGGTGATTACCCGCCTCGCGGCACCGGAAGCGACGCCTGCCAATATTGAAACTGCGCTTATCAGCGCCGGTTTGGCTGCGCGCGCCCGGCGCCTTGGCTCGGCCCTTGAGAGGCTGCCGAGCCATTACCGCCCAGCCCAGGCGAATGACTACGACGCTTGTTTGTTAAATTTGCGAGCGCTGAATCCGCGTCTATTTCCCGTATGGCTCCAATTGTTCGAGAACGGAAAGAGAAGTTACTACGAACAAAAGGAGGCGAGCTGTAGTCATAGAACTCACTATTACGCCAAATTGTTTGCGTCATACCTGGAAATTTATGCGCGGGGGCGAATTTTAGACATCGGGTGCGGCCCTCATGGCATTCCGTCTTATCTTGCGTCGCATGATAAGACGATGATTTCAGGGATTGAGCCGCTTCCTCTGAGTGTGGCGCCCGATTTTGAGTGCGTGCGGGGTTTCAATGAGTTCCTGCCCTGGCCAGATCAGTCGTTCCACACTGTCTTATCGGGGACATCGCTGGACCACGTGCTTTCGCTTGACGTGTCACTTGCCGAGGTCAGGCGCGTTCTTACGCTAGACGGGCGATACGTTGTCTGGCTCGCGTCAATTCCCGGTAGTACAGAGTTCGACCCGAGTGCTATCGATTTCCGGCCCATCGACGACTTTCATTTGTTTCATTTTGATCGAGCCTGGATCGAGCCGCAGTTCGAGCGATTCTTTGACATTGAGGATGTGACGATGATCTCTCAACCTGGCTTCGACCATGTGTTCTACAGCATGAGGCCGAAGTAACGCGTTATGAAAGCGGTGAAGCAGTAGGTGCGCGGCATGATCCTCGATTGGATGATCCGGAGCCTCGTTGTGCCTGTGGCGCGGCGACTTAGCGCAAGACGCTTCGCGCGTGGGCAGATGCGTTCGCTCTGGGGCGCGACGCCCATCCTAACTCTGCCCCTTAAATCGAAGGCGAGTACTCTTTTGGGGTTCGAGAGCTGCTCGCTCGTCTTTGAGACCTACTATATCACGCAGGGCTTCGACCTGAATCTGCGCCGCGTCGCAAATGGTGCTGCGCGGCTTGGGCCTTGGGCGGCGGCGGTGGTGGACCGATTGATCTTGAGCTGGGCGCTGCTCCGCTTTGACGTGTTTCACTATTTTTTTGATCGCGGTTTGATGCGCCCGACGAGCCGTTTCGGCATTCGCAGGGAAGAGCTTGAATTCCTGAAGGCCGCAGGCAAATATGTCTATGCCTTTACCTATGGCGCGGATGTCAGGCTGCGCGAGGCAACGCTTGCCTTGGGGCGTTGGAATTTTTGCACTGAATGTCCGGAACCAGGCAAATTCTGCATCTGTGACAGTGCGGCAGGCTATGCCGCTCCATCTGCAAGTTCGAAGTTCCTCACCGCGGCGGTCGCCCTGGGCGATATGCTGACATATGTTCCCGGCGCGCGAAACATTCATTACTGGCCAGTCGACATGCAGGCTATGCCGCTTGCGCCGCCGTCGCGAAGCGACAGGCCGCTCAGGATCACCCACGCGCCGAACCACACCCATTTCAAGGGGTCGCACTATCTTGAGGCGGCCATTGAGAACCTTAGGGCTCAGGGGCACAGCATCGATTATGTGAAAGTGCAAGGTGTGCCCAACAGCGAGGTGATCCGGCTGTTCGGCGAGGCCGATCTGGTCGCTGACCAGTTCATCGGCGGGGCCTATGGCTACGCCGCGCTGGAAGCGATGGCACGCGGCAAGCCTGTGCTATCCTATGTGCGTGCGTCGCATCTGGTCGAGGCGCCCGAAGAATGCCCGTTGTTCAATGTCACGCCGGACACACTTGAGGACACTCTCCTCTGGTGCCTTGGCAATCGCGACAATCTTTCGGCTATCGGCGCGCAGGGCCGCATCTATGTCGCGCGCTGGCACAGCATCGAGGCAGTCGCGGCGCGGCTAGGCCGGCTCTATCTCGAAACAGCAGATCTACCTGTGGCCCTGGTACAGCGCATTAAGGCGCAAGCGGTGGCCGAAGCGGATCGCCGCGAGAGCATCGTCCCGATGTCCGCCTGGGAACATCCGTTTCGGATCGGCGCGGTCCAGAGCCGTCTTGTCGCATTGGGGCAGGAAGCGGCCGGCACCGTGCAGAAAATCGAGGAGAAGTTGGCCCGGCTTCCATCGTCTCATGCCGCTCTTTCGATGCAGGTTGAGCACGACCCCTTCCGGAACCAATCTCCCAAAGACCTCGCCTCCCCGAAATTCGGATCCGAGCCGTGACGCATTCCGCCATTGACCCTATCGTAACCGAGATCAATGCGCGGCTTGGGCGGCCTTTGCGCGTGCTCCATATAGGGAACATCGCCAACAACGCCTACAATAATGCGCGCATCCAGCGGCAATATGGCATCGAGGCCGATGTGCTTTGCTATGACTACTATCATGTCATGGCAACGCCTGAATGGGAGGATGGGGGGCTGACGACACAGCTGAATCCCAGCCTGCCGAATTGGTGGAAGAGCAACCTGAGGGGCTTCAGGCGGCCCAACTGGTATGTGCAGGGACCACTTACGCTCTGCCTCGAATACCTCGATGCGTATTGCCTCGGCCAGAAGTTTCGCAGATGGAATGCCGGCATTGCCCTGGAGCAGGGCTATATAGAGTGCTTGCGTATTGATGCCGTCGCTCGCGGAGAGGAATGGCGCGACCCTCGTTCCCTCTGGCGGCGCTATCCAGCGCTGCTACCGCTCGCGGAGGCGTGGCGCCATAGGGGTTCATCATCCGTCGCGTCGATGATCGTTTTGGCGCGCAGCTTTTCGGTTTCCATCGTTCTGTGCGGGTTGCGTACGCTTAGTCGAATTGCGACGGTGCCTTACTTACGCGCGAATCTGATAGACGAATTTCGCAGATTGGTCCTCTGGCCGGTGTTGGCGGCTGCTGTGAGCGAGCCGCCACGCATAAGGGGCGCGTCGGCGATACTGGTTGCCTACCGCACTGCAAGGCGATTGCTCAGGCGCGGTGAACGCGGAAATCTCGAGTTGGAGGCATGCGTCGCCCAACTCGTCCCAACTGAGACGAAGCATCCTTGGCGGGCGTCGCTCGTGCGATTTGGCTCGATCATGTTGCGTGGAATAGCCCAAGTGCTGATGGGCGCATTCGTGGCGCCGTCCCATTGGCTCGCAAACAAAGTCTGGCCCCGGGAACAGGTTAAATCATTCAGCGAGAGGCGCGCGGAAGCGCCAGGCATCGCGTCCGTGCTGCTATCGGCTCAGAACGGCGGAGCGGCCGCCAATGAGGTTCTTTGCAAAGAATTTGAGGCGTATATCGCTGATCACTGTTTGCGTTTCAGTTCTGTCTTAAAGCATTACGATGTAATTCAGGGATATTCGATCGACGGAATAATTCCCCTCACGAATAGAAATTTGGCCTTTGCATCATATGAACACGGCACGCTACGCGAGTTGCCTTTCGAGGAAAGCCTGACGGGGCTGATCTGCCGTGTCGCTTACAGCAATTCGCCGGCCATATTCGTTACGAACACCGACGTTCTGCCCTCCGTTGATCGGCTTGGCCTCGATCCCGACCGCGTTCACTTCCTTCCGCACGCCTTTGACGAGCAAAAGCTGATGCGTTGGCGCGATGCGCATGCTGATCTCAGACCGCCGCGCGGGGAGGTGACGTTCTTTAGCCCTACCCGTCAACACTGGCGCGACGGGAATCGATCGCTCACCAAGGGCAACGATGTTATGCTTCGAGCTGCCGGCAGCCTTTGGGCTCAGGGGCGGCGCTTTAGGTTGGTTATGGTCGAATGGGGCGAGGATGTCGACGCTTCGAAGCGGTTGATCGATGACCTTGGGTTCGGCGAGGCGGTGCGTTGGATGCCGCCGCTTGGAAAGCAGGACCTCTGGCACACCTATTGTTCCAGCCATGCCGTACTTGATCAATTCATCCTGCCCGCGCTAGGCGGCGTCGGTTTCGAGACGCTGGCACTCGGCCGCAGGATTGTCACACATACTGACCAAACTGTTCTGAGCCGTTTTTTCGGCGCCGCGCCGCCGACTCTTCCGGCTGCAACCGTTGATGACGTGGCCGCCTCGCTTCTGCGAGTTCTCGACGATCCAGAGGACAAGGATGGTCTTGGTGAAGCAGGCTGCGAATGGGTAAAGACCTACCATTCGGCCCGCCGGATCGTCTCAATTCAGGCGCGGGTCTATCGCCAACTGCTGGGACCGTTGGATCCGACCGGTGTGTGATATGAGGTCTTGTCGCCAAGGGGCTAGACGCCCGGGTGCGGCATGACTATGACCCGGTCAAAATCCGATCAACTGCCCGTCAAATCTCCCGAGGACACTGCCTTGCGGTCGACCAGCATTGCCCACTTAAAATCCGATCAACTGTCTGGGCGGCCGCTGACGCTCGAAGTTTTTTCTGCAGACGGCGACCACGTGATCGAGGGCGTGCTAAGGGCCCCGGACGGACGCTGGGTTCCAATTCTGGACGGCGTGCCGTCATTCCTCACGGGCGTTTTACAACAGGATCTGACAGCATTCGCTGAGCGCCACAGCTTGCCTTATCGGGCAACCACCGCGCGCGCGGCTGCAGCGCAACAGGCCAAGACCAATGAGACGTTCTCGGACAAGTGGACGCGTTTCAAGAACTACGGCATTGAGCCCCAGCATGAGGAGTTCCTGTTCGGCTGGTATTGCAAGAAATTGGGGCTAGCGTCACGGGAGGACCTTAAGGCGTTTTATGCGAAGAGGACGCGCGTTCTTGAGTGTGGTCCGGGTTCGGGCTTCAACACCAAGTTCATCGCGGAGAACTGCCCCGGTGAGGTCTTTGCGCTCGACGTCTCGGCCGCTGCCTTTACCACCTTCGAGAACACGCGGCATCTTGCGAACTGCTCCGTCGTCCAGGCGGATTTGATGGAAGCACCGTTTCCAGACAATCACTTCGACTTCATTATCGCCGACGGCGTGTTGCACCACACACCCGATACGCGCGCAGCCGTCGAGGCGCTCTATGAGAAAGTCGCGCCAGGCGGCCAGTTCTTCTTCTACGTCTACAAGAAGATGGGGCCGGCGCGGGTGTTCTGTGACGACCATATCCGGAAGAACTTCATGCCCCTGTCACCGGACGAGTGTTACGTTGCTTGCGAAGGGCTCACGGAACTCGGTCGCGAACTCTCACGCCTCAACGCCAAGATCACGCTGGCAAAGCCGATCCCTGTGCTCGGCATCCCGGCGGGGACGCACGATGTGCAGCGGCTGATCTACTACAATTTCGTCAAATGCTTCTGGAACGAGTCGTTCGACTACGAGACCAATAACATGGTCAATTTCGACTGGTATCATCCGCACAACGCGTGGCAACACACGCAAGACGAGGTCGAAGGCTGGCTCCGCGATCTGGGGGCCGCGACCTGGCAGGTCAACGACGCCAATCCGAACGGAATTTCGGTTCTCGTCACCAAGCCCGCCTGAGGACGTGATCTGAATGCACATCCTCATCACGGGCTCATCCGGTTTCGTTGGCCAGGCATTCGTACGCCGCCTTCTTGAACATGGCCATCGGGTGACGGCGCTCGTGCGCCCAGGCGCTCAAGCGCCGCAAGGGTGTGTGGCGTTGCTTCATGCCCTGGGCTCAGGCGACAAGCTTGTGCTGCCGCCGGGGGTGGAGGCCGTGGCGCACCTTGCCCAGTCGCGCGCTTACCGCGCCTTTCCAGGCGATGCGGCAGAGATGTTCCGCGTCAACGTTGCCGGCGCGCAGGAGTTGCTGGCGGCCGCGTCGGCCACCGGGGTTTCCCGCTTCTGCCTGGTCTCAACCGGATCGGTCTACGAGCCTTTCTCGGCCCCGCTGGCCGAGGATGCAGCGCTAGCCCCGACCACTTTTCTCGGGGCGAGCAAGCTTGCGGCCGAGGTGCTGGCGCGGCCCTTCGAGAAGCTCTTTCCCGTCTCGATCCTGCGTTTGTTCGGGCCGTACGGGCCTGGGCAGACAGCACGCCTCGTGCCGGACCTGATCAGGCGCGTCGAGGCAGGAGAGGCGGTAACCCTGCCGGAGCAGGGTGGCGGAATGCGTTTTGCGCCGACCTATGTGGATGATATCTGCGCTCTGATAAGCACTGCGATCGCGATGGCGTGGACAGGTGTCCTGAATGTCGCAAGCCCCGAGGTCCTGACGATCGAAGAAGCGGCTGGGGTCATCGGCAAGGCGCTCGGTAAGGTACCGGTGTTCGAGCGCAAGCCGATGGACGCTCCGATCGTCGCGCCCGACCTCGTGAGGCTGGGCGCCCGCTACGATCTCGGGCGGTTTCGAAACTTCGCTGACGGCGTGGTCGCGACGCTTGGGCGAGATCAATAGGGTCGCGATGCCCGTGGTCGACGCTGCGAAGGGCCATCCCAGTCCGCTTCGGGTCCTGCACTGCCCGTGGAATGTCGCCGGCCAGTCCGCGCAGCTAGCGGCGGCTGAACGGGCGCTGGGCGCAGACAGTCGCTGCCTGGCGATCGCGGAGACGGCCCAGGGATTTCCTGCCGACGAGTGCCTCACGCAGCCTGGTGCCGGCCTTGTCGCGCGCGAGATGGCGCGCTACCGCCTCTTGTGGCGTGCGATGCGCTGGGCCGATGTGGTTCATTTCTCATTCGGCCAAAGCTGCCTGGTGCCGCATGCCTTTCCCGGTTTCGACGACCTCCACTGGCGGAACCCGATCGGGCTGGCTCGCCGCGCTTACGCGCGGATCGTCTGGCTGAAGGACTTGCCTTTGCTGGCGGCGATGGGCAAGCGCCTCGCAGTCACTTGGCAAGGCGATGATGCGCGGCAGCATGATCGGTCCCTCGCGCTTTTCGACCTTTCGATCGCGAGAGAATTGGGAGACAGTTATTACCTGCCGGGATCCGACGCTTGGAAGCGCCGGACGATAGCTGCTTTCGAACGACACGTGCCGGTCCACTACGCGCTGAACCCGGATCTCATGCATGTGCTCCCGGCGCACGCGCAGCTTCTGGCTTATGCGAGCTTCGACCCCAAGGGCGTGATTGCGCGGTTTCCCGATCCGGCTTCGTCTCGGCCGCTGGTCTTTGCCCATGCGCCAAGCCATCGCGGTGCAAAGGGCACAGTCTATGTTCTGGCGGCCGCAGAGAAACTGCGCGCCGAGGGACTGGCGTTTCGGCTCGAGCTCGTTGAAGGGTTGCCTCGGGCACAGGCGCTCGCACGGTACTGCGAATGCGACGTGGTGATCGACCAATTGATTGCCGGCTGGTACGGCGGCCTTGGCGTCGAGGCCATGGCGCTCGGCAAGCCGGTCATTGCCTATCTGCGCGAAGGGGACTTCGGCTTCGTCGATCCGGGTTTTCGTGCTGAGCTGCCCGTTACGAGTGCAACGCCAGCATCGATTGCCGATGTGATGCGCCGGTTCATCACCATGCCTCGGGGGGAACTTCACGCGCTTGGACAGCGCTCGCGTGCCTTTGTCGAGCATTGGCACGATCCGCGCGTCGTTGCCGCCAAGACTCTCGCCGATTACCAGGGTGCGAATGTGGAGCCAGGTTCATGACCCGCACTACCATTCTCACCGTCGTCGGAGCGCGCCCGCAATTCATCAAGGCTGCGGCGGTGAGCCGGGCCATCCGAGCGAGCGACGGCTTCCGCGAGATATTGGTTCACACCGGCCAGCATTTCGACGCAATGATGTCGGACGTCTTTTTCCGCGAGCTGGACATTCCCGTTCCGGACGAGCACTTCGCCGTCCATGGCGGCGGCCATGGCGCAATGACGGGACGCATGCTTGAGGCGGTCGAGGGCACCATCGTCAAACATCGGCCCGACTGGGTCATGGTTTATGGCGACACCAATTCGACTTTGGCCGGCGCGCTTGCTGCGGCAAAGCTTCAC
>BFBZ01000019.1_pt96 | contig 15388 bp, 17 predicted proteins | sample 1888401 | NCBI WGS metagenome assembly BFBZ01 (sample SAMD00112614, study PRJDB3348) | symbiont metagenome | host: Chara braunii | reverse complement strand
GCGGTTTTCCGTCCGGAATTGCGTAAAAACAAATGCTTAGAGCTGATCGGCGATTCTGTGAAAAGCTGAACCGCTCTAGCGGCGATCCCTTTCGAGAGAAAGGGTAGCGCCGTCAGGCTGACGGCGGGGGCGGACACGCCGATGGGTGGGAACACGGGGACCAGGAGCGCCATGTTACCTGGCGCCCGGCGGCACGGGGGTGCGATCATGAAATTTCCCTGTCCGGGCGCCGGGGCGGCTGCGGCGTTCGCGCTCGCGGCGATGCTGTCGGGCTGCCAGTCGAAAGGCAGCGTCGGCGAGGCGCTCGATCCGGCCGCGATCGACGCGCCCAAGAGCCARGGCACCGCGGCGGCAACGGCTGCCACGGTCGGCACCGGATCGCAGGCCAATCTGACGCTCGGCACGGGATCGACGAAAATCACCATGCTGTTGCCGCTGTCGGCTCCCGGAAGCGTCGGGGACGCCGGCAGGAAGATGAACGATGCCGCGCGTCTCGCCATGGCCGATCTCGGCGACAAGCTGCTGACGCTGACGATCCAGGACACACGCGGCGACAGCGGCTACGCCAAGGATCTCGCGGTGAAGGCGATCACGTCGGGCGGGGCACAGGCCATCATCGGGCCGGCCGAGCTTCCCGCCGCGCAGCACCTTGCCAAGCTCTCCGGCTCGAAGCGGCCGCCGGTGCTGACGCTGGCCGACAATTTCGCCGGCGGACCCGGCGTCTATTCGGTGCGGCTCAACGAGGCCGACAGCGCGGCGGCGGGCGCGGCCGCCGTCGCCAGCAAGGGCGCGAAGAAATTCGTGCTGCTGGTGCCGGCCGGCACGGACGCCGGCGCGATCGAACCTCGCGTCGCCAACGCGCTCAGCATCTATGGCGCGACGCTTGCGGTGACGCTCCCCTATTCGGCGGCGGACGGCGCGAAGGTGGTGAACGACATGGGGTCCTTGGTGGACGCGCCGGACGCCGTCGTCGTCGCCAGCGGCGACGGCAGCCCGACGCCGGTGCTTGCCGCGCTGAAGGCAAAAGGCATTCCCGGCAAGGCCGTGACGCTGATCGGCACCCACCGCTGGCTGGAGCGCCCGATGGATCCGCTCTATGAGGGCGCCTATATCGCGACGCTCGACCAGAGCGAGACCGGGCCGATCGCCGACCGCTTCAAGGCAACCTACCATTACCAGCCCGACGTCAACGTCGCCTATGCCTACGACATGGTGGCGCTGGCTGCGGGCATTGCGAGCTCGACCGGGCCGGACGGCTTCAGCAAGCAGGCGCTGGAAAATGCAAGCGGCTTCCGCGGCTCGACCGGCCTGTTCCGCTTCCGCGCCGACGGCTCGAGCCAAAGGTCGATGCCCTTCTTCAAGGTGGAAAAGGGCCAGTTGAAGCAGGTGCAGAAGCAGACGGCGGGGTTTTAGATGTTCGATCCCAGGGCGGCTTTCCCCCCGGAATTGCGTCGAAAACCGTAGCGCAGCTCAGTTGAGGTGCTGCAATATTCCCGAGCTGGTCGCTACCATGATGGCCACGTAGATCTGATACGCTATCGCGCAGATCGCGGCCGCCGCGATCGGCACGCCGAATGGCACGACGCCCTTGCGATCCATGTGCTGGACATAGAGGCGGAACGCGCCGGCCGGAAGCATGAACGGGTTTTTGACGAGCACGACGACAATGACCGCAAAAACCAGCAGAAAGAGCGTGAAGATCACCAGACCGTCTCCCCCGATCAGAAACGGGATGGTCGCCATCAATTTCACGTCGCCGGCGCCAACCTTGCGCAGAACCCAGAACGGAAAGAGCGCCACGAACAGCAACAGGCCGCCCAGCGCGCTGAGGCCCATGTCCCACCACGATCCCGCCTGCACGGCAAAAAGTTGCAGCGCTCCAAGCCCCAGGCACAGCAGCAGAAGAACGTCGCGGTTGGAAATTCTCTGTGTCGTGAAATCCAGCCAGGCGATCCTCGCCAGCAGCGGGATTGCCAGCGCCCTCAGCAGGAGCGAGGCGTAGAGCAGCATCCGAACGGCTACCGCTCTATGTTCTGGACGCTGGACGACAGCAGCTTCAGATTGTTGTTGACGGTCGGATCCTTGGGCGCCAGTTCGTAGGCCTTGAGGAAATTGCTGCGCGCTTCCTGCAGCTTGCCGCGCAGCAGGTAGGAATAGCCGACATTGTTGTAATATTCGGGCGTCGCGCCGAGCAGCCGGTAGGCCCGGCCGTAAGCGAGGTCGGCCAGGTCGAAGCGCCTGATGCGGTCGCAGGAGGCGGCGAGCCCAAGCCAGGCGACGCCATCATTGGGCGCCAGCCGTGTGGCCTTGTAGAAAAGCGCGCCGGCATTGCCGTAGTTTCCGGAGCGGAACTGCGTCTTGGCCTCGGTGACCGCCTGGTCGGAGGCATAATAATCGACGTCGCTGACCGTTTTCAGGCCCTTGAARGCRTCGCCAAAGGCGGTGAACTCGGCCTGGGCCGGCTCGTTTGTGCGAACGATACCGTCGGCTGGATCTGTCCCCTTGGTCTGGCAGCCAGCGACCAAGGCCAGCAGCACACTAGCTGCCGCGAGGCATAACCGTCTTTTCATCCCCTGCTCCAAGGAGCCCTCCGACTCAATTTTAGCAAATAAGCATATGGATGCTTAGAAGAAAATGCCCCTCATGCGAATGACCACCGGCAGAAGAACGATCATGAGTACCACCGGAAAGATGCAGATGCCGAGCGGAATCATCATTTTGACCGGAAGCGTGTTGGCACGCTCTTCCGCGATGAGGATTCTCTGGGTCCGCATTTCGTCGCTGTAGACGCGCAAGGCGTCGGTCAGGCTGGTGCCGAGTTCTTCCGATTGACGGAACAGCACCGCCAGGGACCGCGCCTCTTCCAGTCCGATGCGGTCCGCGAGCTCGCGCAATGCGTCGCGCAGAGGCTTGCCCGCGCGCAACTGCAGATTCATGATCGAGAGCTGGATGCCCAACCATTTGTGCGTACCCGCCATTTCCTGGCTCACGCGCTCGACCGCCGCTTCCAGGCTCATGCCGGCATCGGCACAGGTGATCATCATGTCCATGAAATCGGGAAAGCCGCGGCGGTATATTTTCTTCTGCCCATTCTCAAAGCGATCGAGCGCAATGCTTGGAATGACCAGGCAGGCCAACCCGAACAATGACGCCCCGGCCAACGATACGAAGCCCGGTATTTGCGCCGGCAAGGCCGCGGACAATCCGGCATAGCTCCCGAGAAAACCAACGGCAACGGCGCCAATTCGCGACAATGTGTAAAGGGCGGGCGCATTGGCGCTGTGAAAACCTGCCCGAAACAATCTGGCCTCGAGGGCGTTCGGCTCGCCGCGCTCCTTCTCCAGCGCGCGGAAATAGGCTTCGACGGGTCGCTGCGCCGCGATTTTGACGAGTTGTTGCTGTGCGGCGAGGGAACGCCGGTTGGCGATCCCCTCTGACATCAAGCTTTCCGCGACCAGCCTGCGTGTCTGGAAAGCCGGCATCAAGACAAGGGCGCCAACCAGAAATAGCGCCACCGCCGCCCCGAAAACAAAGATCGAGACGAGGAGCTCGGAACCGAGAATGTTGGAAAGGAGGTCTATGTCCGGCTCCAATCAGAAATCGAAATTGACCATGCGATACATGATGAAGTCGCCGAGCAGCGCCCAAAGGCCAAAGATGGTGAAGACCGGAAAGATGATCGGGTTACCCCATACCGCACCATAGTAGCTCGGCGCAAGGAAGGCCAGAATCCCGAACATGACGATCGGGAAAAGCGAGATGACCCAGGCCGAGAAACGCCCTTCAGCCGAAAGCGCCCTGACCTTCATCCTGAGCTTTTGCCGCTCGCGCAGGACCTTGGAGAGATTGGCAAGGATCTCGGTGAGATTGCCGCCCGTCTTGGATTGAATGGACAGAGAGACCGAAAGAAGGTGGAGACCTTCGAAGCCGACGCGTTCCGACAGCTTGCGCGCTGCCTGCTCCATGCTCAGCCCGAACGTGATCTCGTCGGCGACGATACCGAATTCGGTGCCGAGCGGGTCGGGCATTTCGCGGGCCACGAGCCCAACCGCCACCGAAACCGGATGCCCGGCACGCAGCGAGCGCACGATCATGTCGAGCGCATCGGGCAACTGCTTGGCAAACTTCAAGATACGCTTGTTGCGAGCCCGGCGCAGATACTGCAGAGGCAAAGCGAAGCCGACAAACAGGAAAGAGATGAAGGCCGGAGCCGCCGAAACTCCYGCCAGCAGGCTGAGGAGCAGCGCCACGATCAATCCGGCCAAAATGAAGATCGCGGCAAATGTCAGCGGATTTCCCGTAACGCCCGACTGGGTGTAAAGCCTGTTCAACGCAATCGCGCCGAACAAATAGTCCCCGGAACTGGTTAGCCCGCGTTCGCGCAAGAGACCTTGCAAGGTCTGCTCGGCAGGCACCTCATCCGCCAGGCGCTTGAGCCGCCGGTTTATCGCGCCGGCGCGCGTGCGACCCTTGACATAGGTAACGTAGAGCGCCTCGGCCGCGAGGATGACGGACGCGGCGGCCAATACATAGATGAAGTAGAGAAGCGTCTGGCTGCTCGGCATCAGAGCGGAACCTGCGGATTGAAGGCGTCCTTGCCGAAGTGAAGGCCGAGCGTCGCCGCTTCCTGCGCAAAACGGGGGCGGATGCCGGTGGCGCGAAACTCGCCGATGATCTGGCCGTCCGCGGCAACGTCGCGACGAACAAAGTGGTAGAGCTCCTGCAACTGGACGACATTGCCTTCCATGCCCGTCAGTTCAGAAATGGAAATGACCCGCCGTCCGCCGTCCGAGAGGCGTTGCGTCTGCACGATGATGTCGATGGCCGACGCGATCTGCGCCCGGATGGATTCATGGGTCATCGGCATTCCGGCCATACCCACCATCTGCTCCAGGCGGGACAGTGCATCACGTGGGCTGTTGGCGTGGATGGTCGTCATCGAGCCTTCGTGGCCGGTGTTCATGGCCTGCAGCATATCGAAAGCTTCCTCGCCACGCACTTCGCCCACAATGATGCGATCCGGACGCATGCGCAATGCGTTCTTGACCAGCTCGCGCTGCCGGACCTCGCCCCTGCCCTCGACATTGGGCGGGCGGGTTTCCAGCCGGCCGACATGCGGCTGCTGCAGTTGCAGTTCCGCGGCGTCCTCTATGGTGATCAAGCGTTCCCTGGCGGGAATATAGCTCGACAATGCATTTAACAGCGTGGTCTTGCCGCTGCCGGTGCCGCCGGAAACCAGGATCGACTTGCGCGCCTGCACCGCGATGCGCAGCAAATCGATCATGGGCTGCTTGATCGAGTTGAAGGCCATCAAGCGTTCGAGCGAATAAGGGTTCCTGGAAAATTTGCGGATCGACACCAGCGGACCGTCGACCGAGATCGGCCGCACCGCGATGTTGACGCGCGAACCGTCGTCCAGGCGGGCATCGACCATCGGCGCGGATTCGTCGACCCGCCGACCTATGTTGGAGACGATCTTGTTGACGACCCGCAGCAGGTGCGCCTCGTCCCGGAAACGGATCGAGGTTTCCTCGAGCACGCCGCGGCGCTCGATGAAGACATGGTTGTGGGTATTGATCAGAATGTCGGCGATCGAATCATCTTTCAGCAGAGGCTCGATCGGCCCCAGGCCCAGCATCTCGTCCGCGGTGTCGCTGGTCAGTTGATCCAGTTCACGCGAATTCAGCGGCACATTCTGGGCGCGCACGAATTCGCGCACGATCGGCCGGATCTCGTTGAGTATCTCGTCCTTCGACGCGTTTTCCAGAGCCGTCAGGTTGAAGCGATCGATGAGGTGACGGTGTAGATCGACCTTGAGCGTGAGGAAATCGTCGGCCTCCGACTGGTCCTGCGCCACGGGAGCGCCTGCCGATCCGTTCAACGTCGCAGTCGACACCGGCTGCAGCGCCTTCTGCTCGCCCGGCCCTTTGATGAAGCGTCCCAACATATCGCCGCGCCCCTTGCGATTTTCCCCTGGCTCGAAACTAAGCGTTAACCACGACGGGCACAAGCGAAAGGAAGCCGCAGAACGTGCAATACTTACAACATAGTTAAAAAATCGAATTTCGAAAAAACCGTTTACTTACAGTCGCACGACCTCTCTGTTCGGCATGTCCAACCGTCCCCAACGACATACGCCTGCATATCACGCAAATCGCTGCATATAAAGGGTTATGTATGATTTCTAATTTACGCATATTGCAGCCACAGGCGTGGCGGAATTGTGAATGAATGGTTAAGGACACTTGAAAAATGAGGCGAATCAAGCTCTTGTGAAAGATCGAAATGCGATTTTTCAGGTATTGAAAGGTTAAAGGATTGTTAATCCGTTTGACTTCGCTTTTTCACGCGACCTAGGATTGAATTCGACGGGGGATGCTTGGGTATGGGGTTCATCCTTGGCTCTGTCTCGTCGGGTTCAAACCTCCAAAGGGAGAATTGGCATGAAGAAGCTCATGACGATGGCCCGGCAGTTCCGCGACGACGATAACGGCGCTGCTATGGTCGAATATTCGATTCTGATCGGCATTATCGCCGGCGCCGCGATCCTGGCAATCGTTGCGATCGGCGGCTGGGTAAGCGGGCGCTTTACGGGCCTTTGCTCAATCCTGAATGGCAAGGGCGCCACGGCGACTGCCAATACCTTCGGCACCTGTGACGCGACGGCAGGCAAGGGCACCTGAGGCTTCTCCATCAGGCCCGGATCGTTGGACTCGGGCCTGATGTTTGAGGCTTCACCGAAATGGAGAATTGAAAATGGGCAAGTTAATGAAGATCGCCCGACAATTCCGCGACGACGAAAACGGCGCTGCCATGGTCGAATATTCGATCCTGATTGGCATCATCGCCGGCGCCGCGATCCTGGCGATCGTTGCGATCGGCGGCTGGGTAAGCGGGCGCTTTACGGGCCTTTGCTCGATCCTGAATGGCAAGGGCGCCACGGCGACTGCCAATACCTTCGGCACCTGTGACGCGACGGGTGGCACAGGCAGCTAAGACTTCTCATCAGGCCCGGCCCCATGGGTCCGGGCCTGGATACTGGCCGCGATGGGCTTACGCGGCGATTATCGGTTGGCCTTTTTTTGGGGTTAGGGCTATGCGTGCCAACACAATCATCATGATCATTCTCGCCTGCGTATTCGGCGTGCTGGCGGTCGTGCTTGCCAATTTCTGGCTCGCCAACCAACGTAGCGCGCTGGCGCGAGGCAGCGAGGTTCCGCGCGACACCGTCGTGGTTGCCGCCGTCCCTCTCAAATTCGGCGACACGCTGACGGAAGACAAATTGCGTGAGATCGCCTGGCCGGCGGGCGCGGTTCCCGTCGGGGCTTTCAAGACGACCAAGGACGCGCTAGCCGGCAACGGCACACGCCAGGCTTTGCAGACGATCAGCGCCAATGAGCCCGTCCTTGCCAGCAAGATCACCGGCGCCGGGCAGCGCGCCACGCTTTCGGCCGTGCTCGGCGAAGGCATGAAGGCCGTTTCGATCCGCGTCAACGACGTGCTCGGCGTCGCCGGTTTCGTGTTTCCGGGCGACCGGGTGGACATACTCCTGACGCGTACGGCGCAGGATAGCGGCACYGAGAAGAGTTTCGTCGACGTGCTCTTGCAGAGCGTCAARGTGCTTGCCGTCGACCAGGTTGCCGACGAGAGCAAGGACAGCCCGACCGTCGTGAAAGCGGTGACTGTCGAGGTCAACACCAAGGATGCGCAGAAGCTGACGCTTGCRGCCGGCGCCGGACAATTGTCGCTGGCGCTGCGGCAGGCAGCGGGCAACCAGGGTGAATCGACCGAGCGTGTGACGCTCGCCGACCTGACCGGCGACACGCCGGCGGATGTGGCCAGGAAACAGGCTGAACTCGACAGGCAGAAGGCTGCCGAAGCTGCCGCCGCGGCAGAGCGCAAACAGGCCAACGAAAAGATCGATGGCCTGACCCAGGCCGTGGAGCGAGTGGGCAGCCAGGTCGACCAACTGAGCAAGGTGAAACCCGCTCCTGCTGTGGCACCCGCACCACAAGTGCAGGAAGTTGTAAAGGAAGTCGTAAAATATGTGCAGCCGGAGCCGCCGGCCCGCGCTACAATCGGCGTGTTTCGAGGCGTGAAGCTCGAGACATATGACGTGCCGCGCCAGCACTAAAAAGTGCGGGCGGCAAGTGAGGGGCTGCCAAACGGCAGCAAGTGGGAGACGCCGATGAATAGGTTCTGGGTGAGGATGGCGGCGGCCGCGCTATTCTTGGTAGCGTTGCCGGCAGTGTGCGGCCAGTCGGCCAAAGCGGCCGACCGCTTCGTGGACGTGTCGAACCCGTCCATCCACCGCGTTTTCGTACCGGTGTCCCAATCGGTGACGATTCAGGTGAACGCCACTTTGGGCGACATTGTGGTCGGCGATGAGAGGATCGCCGACGCCCAGCCGATGACCGACAAGACGCTCTATGTGATCGGTAAAAGCGTCGGCACCACTACCGTCAATTTGTTCTCGGAGGACAAGCGCTCGTTGGGCGCCATCCAGGTCGAAGTCGGCCAGGATGTCAGCGACATGGCGGCGGCGATCCGCCAGGTGGCGCCGAAGGCGCGGATCGAGATCGGCTCGATCAACGGCAAGGTCAGGCTCAGTGGTCACGTCAAGGACGCCGCCACGCTGGCGCAGATCGTGGAGGTCACCCAGCAATACGGCCCCGACGCCATCATCAACGCCGTGACGATAGACGATAGCCAACAGGTCAACCTTTCGGTGCGCATCCTCGAGGCCAAGCGCAACGCCGACCGCGACCTCGGTGTGTCGCTCAAGGGCGGTGGCAGCACAACAGTTTTCGGTACCGGCAGCGCTACGGTGGACAAGCAAGGGGTCGTACTCGGAACCGGCGACCTAGTCGGTGGGCTCCTGTCAGGCGCAAGTCCGTTCGCGGCGCTCATCACTCGCGTTATCGACAGCAACGTCAAGGTGGACTTACTCATCCAGGCGCTTGAGTCGAAAGGGGTCGTGCGCCTCCTTGCCGAACCGAACCTCACCACCGTTTCTGGCGAAACGGCCAGTTTCAACGCTGGCGGCGAGGTGCCGATCCGTAGCGTCAACAACCAAGGCGAGGTTCAAATCCAGTACAAGCAGTTTGGCGTCAATCTGAACTTTACCCCGGTCGTGCTTGACGACAGCAAGGTCCATATCAAGCTCGCGCCGGAAGTGAGCGACCTGACCGGCTTCACTCCTGCCGGCGATCCGATCTTCACGAACCGCAAGCTCTCGACCGTAGTCGACTTGCGTGACGGCCAGAGCTTCGCCGTGGGTGGCCTGCTTTCCAGCAAGAACACCCGGCTCCAGAACCAGGTGCCGTGGCTCGGCCAGGTGCCGATCATCGGCGCGCTGTTCAAGAATTCAAGCACACAGAAGGAAGAGACCGAACTGGTCGTGATCGTGACGCCTCACCTTGTGCGGCCGGTGAAGCCCGGCGAGCAACTGGCGACGCCTTTCGACAAGACGCGACCGGCCAACGACCCTGAACTTATGCTGCTTGGGCAGCTCGAAGTCAGCAAGGACATGATCCGCAAGTACGAGCTGGGTGACGGTGTTACCGGACCCTATGGCCACATGCTGGACGTGAAATCGAAGGACAAGCTGCTCTATGTCAAGAAATAAGCTCCTGCTCGTCCTCCTGTCCTCCAGCCTGCTTGCCGGCTGCGCTGCGGACTATCTGAACCACTACGACACGATGACCCTGGCGTCGGGAGATTCGCAGAAAGCCAATCAGTTGCTGCAGACTGTCGACCCGTACAACCCGGCTTCGAACAATACCAAGATCGAAGGCGACGGCGCGCGTTCCGTCGGTATCGTCCAGAAATACAAGCTTCCGCCGACAACGTCCGCGCCTACGACGAACATGACCGTGAATGTCGGGCCGTCAACGTCGCCGAGCACAACGAACTGAACCGAAAGATGCGGAGAAGAACGCGCCAGGAGATGAGGGCCGGCGCAGTAAGAACAGAGAGAGTAGGGTCATGTTGGGGACCATACGCCGGTTCTGGCGCGATCAGAGGGGAATAGCGCTCATCCTCGTCAGCGTGATGCTGCCGGTGATCGTCGGTCTGTCTCTTCTGGCGTTCGACATGAGCCGAATGAACAATCTGCACAACGATCTGCAGAAGGGCACGGATGCTCTGGCACTTGCGGCAGCAGCCGAGTTGAACGGCAGATCCGACGCCTGGACCCGCGCCGAGAACGCGCTGACCAACCTTGTTGCCAACAACACCATGTTCTCCAATGCCGGGTTCACGTCGCTGACCACCGGCACCGGAACCGCCACCGTAAATCCTACATACGCCGCCTGCCGGTCCAAGGGACAGGTATCCTGGTGCTTCCTTGCGAGCCTCCCGGCAAACGATTCCGATCCAATCACGTCGGCCTACTATGCGGCGTCGGCGAGCGCGACCCGGTTCATCCAGGTGGCAGCGCAACCCGAGACGTTCAGCGCGTGGTTTCCGGTTTCCGTCTCGTCTTCCGGCGCCGCGGCCGACACCAGCTACAATCTCAGTGCCGTATCCGTGGCTGGATATACTTCAGGCGTCTGCAACTACACGCCGGTCTTCATCTGCAACCCGTATGAGATGGTGAACGGTACCAATTCGGCGGGTGGAGCGACGCTCGAACAGGCCGTGACGGATCCGGCGGTCCACCGCCGGCTCATCGAACTTCGGACGGTGGGAAACGGTGCCGCTTACGGGCCCGGCAATTTCGGCTTCCTGCAGCCGCCGGCCGGTGTCGGCAACGGCGCCCAGGCGCTGGCCGAGACGATCGCTACGTCGACACCACTAGGATGCTATTCGGCGCAGGGCGTGAACACCAAGACTGGCCAAAACAACGGTCCGGTGCAGGATGCGTTCAATGTGCGTTTTGGCATCAAGGCCAGTGGCAATGCGTTCAACAGCCCTGTCTATGGACCCGCCGCCAACGTTCGAAAGGGAGCGTCGGCAAGTGGAAACGGGAACCAGTGCCCTGCCTACAACAAGCTGACCTTCAATGGCACAGGCAACATGGGCCTGCCCAATGATGCAACCACGCCTTACATGGGCGGCCGAATGGGCGATGGAAACTGGAACCTTTCAAGCTACTGGAGCACCAATTTCCAATCGACAAGCTATCCATCCTCCTGGAATACGACAAAGCCTACCCGATACCAGGTCTATCAATACGAGATCGCCAACAATCTGGTCGCTCACGCCTCGAACGGCGGCGAGGTAGGAACGCCGCCCAGCACCTGCCAGCCGCCGGTCACCACGGTCGACCGCCGCCTGCTCTATGGCGCGATCCTCGACTGCGCTGCRYTGCAGGCSGCRGGGAACARTCTMAGCGGCAACAGCACRAATCTGCCCGTCGAAGCTTTCGCGAGYTTCTTCCTAACCCAGCCCGTCCCGGGCGCSTCMAGCGGAGGATCGGTSTTTGTCGAGCTTGTCGAYATAACCGGCCGCAGCGGCCAGGGAACGCTCGACAATTTCCTGCGCGACGAAGCGCAACTTTACCGGTGACRGCCATGASGAAGCCGCTGTCCCRCATCCTCCGACGTTTTCGCGCYGACAGGCGCGGCACGGTCCTTATCGAGATGAGCCTSGTCGTCCCRCTGGTGCTGTTYCTGTCCGCGGGCGTCTTCGAGTTCGGCAATCTCATCCATGACAAGCTTCTCATGGAAGCCGGYCTGWCCGAYGGAGCGCGCTTCGCCGCGCGCTGCAACAGCMARCTCTACACCGACGCCGGACTGACCGCCMYCAACTGCGCGGATCTCGCCRCCAACATTGCSGTCTTTGGCAATGTCGCAGGCACGGCTCCGGCACGCATCRTCGGCTGGACGAAGGCCAGCGTGACGATCACGATTGCGGATCCCACCACCTGCAARAATGCGGTCGACCCCAGCACCGGCACCGTCCTTTATCTGTCSACCACGTCGCAGGTCTGCATCGTGACKGCGTCCGGCACCTACGCCTACAGCARTCTCGACAGCGTCGGGTTGCTGTCYTTGTTCAACATCACCACCGTCACACTWGGCTCCAGCCATCAGGAGCGGTTGTTCCGGTTTTGACGATGCTYAAGCGGTTCATAAAGTCGGACGACGGGGCAGCAATGGTCGAAATGGCCATTGCGATGACTTTGCTGCTTACGCTYACCTTGGGCTTCGTKGATTTTGGCTACGCCTTCTACCAGTGGAACGCGGCGACCAAAGCGGTGCAGGTRGGCGCCCGGCTGGCCTCYATCTCCGATCCGGTCGCCTTGGCGCTGACGACGGCCGCACCCACRACCACGCCGGGCGCGCCCGTGGTTGCCGGCRYCTACGGGCCGTTTGTCTGCAGCTACACCGGRACMACGGGCTCATGCACCAACAGCGGCAACTTCAGCGCCGCCGCCTTCAGCCGAATTTTTCGCGGCGACACCGCCAACACCAATGACGACGCCTGYCCTTCCCTTGGAACCAACCAGAGGCCAGGCATGTGYCACTTCTTCCCAGGTCTGCAGCGAAGCAAYGTCGTGGTGACCTAYACAGCGACMGGYCTTGGCTACCAGACACGGTTGGGTGGCCCGGTSCCGACSATCACAGTCAGCCTGCAGAACGTCAACTTCCAGTTCTTCTTCCTGGGCGGGCTGCTCGGGTTCGGCAACATCACMATGCCCTCGATGCTGAGCACGGTCACGGGCGAAGACATGAAGAGCACGTTCCCATGAATGCCATCGACACCAGAGTCCTCCCGACCAAACGCAAGCAGGTGGCGCTGTTTTCGTCCGATCCGAATTTCAAGCGCGACGTGACGACAAGGCTCGATGCGCTGGCGATCTACGACGTCAGGGTTTCGGAAGCGGTCGAGTTCCTGAACGGGCCGCCGGCCGATGCGCGTCCCGGCATCATCATCCTCGATCTCGGCGATGGCGAACTGCTCGGCAATCCGGCGATCGTCGAGGCGCGCTCGGCCTGGGCGTCGGTGCCGCTGATCGCGGTCTCGGGCGAGTTGACGTCGGAGCAGACGCGCGTCCTGGTGCGCATGAACGCATCGGACTGGCTGCACAAGCCGCTCGACGCCAAGGAACTGCTCAACGCCGTCACCTTCCACGACACCGGCAGCCAAGGCACCAAGAGCCGCATCGTCACCTTCATTGCCGCCAGCGGCGGCGCCGGCGCCACCACGCTGGCGATCTCGGCGGCCGAGCACCTSGCCTCCAAATCGGCCGAGCGCGCGGCCTCGACCTGCCTTGTCGACCTCGACTTCCAGAGCGCCAATTGCGGCGCCTATCTCAACCAGTTCAACCAGTTCGACCTCAGCGGCATCATCAGCCAGCCGGACAGGCTCGATGTCGAGCTGATGGACGTCATCAAGCTGTCGCGGCCCTCCGGCCTCACGCTCTATTCCTTCGAGCGGCCGCAATTGCCGTTCGAGCCGCATGGCGCGGATTTCGTCTTCAGGCTGCTCGACCTCGTCGCCTACCGTTTCGACGACATCGTCATCGACCTGCCCAACATCGAGACGCCGTGGCACGAGTCGGTGCTGCGCACGAGCGACGAGATCTTCATCGTGTTCGAGCTCAACGTCGCTTCGCTGAGGCAAGGCAAGCGGCTCTACAAGAAGATACGCGAATTGCGCGGCAACGGCGTCTCCATCACGCTGGTGGCCAACAAGCACAAGCGCAAATGGTTCGGCAACCACTTCTCGCGCAGCGAGTTGGAGAAGATCTTCAAGGCGCCGCACATCAAGTCGCTCGCGCTCGACAATGCGCTTCTCGCCGATGCGCTGAACCGCGCCATCCTGCCTTCGGAAGTGGACGGGCGGGCGCGCTTCAACAAGGATCTGAAGCGCATGTTCAAGGAGCGGCTGGACAATGCCCAGCGCTAGGCACCGCATGGCAGCCCGYATCGCCGGCGCSTGCCTGGCCGGCRTGGCGCTTGCGTCGGCCTGCGACTTCGCCGCCGCCGGGTCGGGCCTTGCCGACCGTCCACCACTTCCGGCGATGGGACCCAGCCTGCGCAAGACGGTCGCCTTCCAGAGCAGCGAACCGGCGGGGACGATCATCATCCGCAAGCAAGAAAAGGCGCTCTATCTGGTGACCGGCCAGGGCCAGGCGCTGCGCTACCGAATCAGCGTCGGCCGCGACGGGTTCGGCTGGACCGGGACGGTCAAGGTCTCGGCCAAGACCGAGTGGCCGGAATGGCGCCCGCCGAAGGAGATGCGGGCGCGCCAGCCCGAACTGCCGGCGATGGTGCCGGCCGGTCCCTACAACCCGCTCGGCGCCAGGGCGCTCTATCTGTCGCGCGACGGGCGCGATACGCTCTATCGCATCCATGGCACCAACGATCCCAAGGGCGTCGGCTTCGACGGCACATCGGGTTGCTTCCGTCTGACGAACACTGACATAATCGATCTCTTCAAGCGCGTCGCGGTGGGCGCAAAGGTGGTGGTTGAATGACGATGATCAGCGAGCCGGACGTTCCGGCGATCGAGCTTGGCGAGCGTGAGGCCGCCCCCGGCAAACCGAGCCGAGCGAAAACCATCGGCGTCATCGCCGCCGGCGCAGCGCTCGTTACCGCAATCAATGTGACCGCCGCCGTCTATCTCTATCGCGGCGTCAACGACCTTCGGACGATGGAGGCGCGGCTGGAACAGCTCGGCCAGTTCGAGCAGCGGATCGGCGCCAGGATCGACACGGTGAACAATGGCTTCCAGAGCCGGTTCGAGACGCTGGACCGGCAGTTGCAGGCAGGCTTCGGCCAGATCAATGGCAGCCTTGCAAGGCTGGAGCAGACCGCGCCCGCCGCAACCGACGCCGAGATGTCTCGCGCGCCGGAGCCGCCGGCATTGACCAGCGCCACGATGGCGCAAGCGTCACCRTCCGAGCCGGATGCCGCCGACATGCCGCGCCTYGCAAAGCGCARGGCCGCGGCSCCGCCCCCCGGMCCCAACCCAGCCTATCAACGCATCGAGCAGCCMGACGGCAAGGTCTACTACAAGAAGATCAACTGACGTGGCGTAGGGCATAGAGCGTTTCATCGTTTCAGGGAAACGACGAACCGCTCTATCTCTTTGGTTTTGACGCAATTCCGGACGGAAAACCGCTACACACTTTTCCTGGAATTGCGTGAGGCGGAAGGGCTTCCGTCGAGGCGCGTCAGGCTCAGAGGTCGCGCTGCAACGCGAGAATGCGCAAGGCGCGCGCTTCTGCCCGCTGCCTTGTCTCGCGCAGGAAGGCGAYRTGGCAATAGGCGCAGGCGGCCAGACCCAGGCAGAGCACCARGCTGTTCTTCCAGCTGAAATCGATCGCCAGCGAGAACTGAAAGCCGCGCGGCGCGGTGAAGGATGCGATCGTGCTGGCCGTTTCGGAATGGCTGCCGACCGCGATGATCGCCCCGGCGAAAAGCAGGGCGGCATG
>BFBZ01000012.1_pt253 | contig 15405 bp, 20 predicted proteins | sample 1888401 | NCBI WGS metagenome assembly BFBZ01 (sample SAMD00112614, study PRJDB3348) | symbiont metagenome | host: Chara braunii | reverse complement strand
GGCCTTCGACCTGGGCTTCGTGGGCCAGCCCGAAAAGGTGAGCCCGCAGATCCTGCGCACCATCATCGCGTCCGATCTTATTCCCGTGATCGCCCCCATCGGGGCTGGCACCAAGGGCGAAACCTTCAACATCAATGCCGATACGGTGGCAGGCGCTGTTGCCGGTGCGCTGGCGGCCGAGCGCCTGATCCTGCTCACCGATGTCGAAGGCGTGCTCGATCGCGAGCGCAAGCTGATCCCCAAACTCTCCATCGCGGACGCGCGCGCCCTGATCGCCGACGGCACGATTTCCGGCGGCATGATCCCCAAGATCGAAACCGCGATCGATGCGGTGGAATCCGGCGTGAAAGCGGCGGTGATACTGGATGGCCGCATTCCCCATGTGCTGATGCTCGAACTTTTCACCGAGCACGGCGCCGGCACCATGATCACGGCGGAATGATCGCGCCGCGCACAGCCGCGATTTTTGTTTTCTTCGCAGCCATTTTCGCGGCGGCGCCCGCAGCCGCAAGCCTCAAGCTCTGCAATCGCACGAGCTACGTCCTTTATGCGGCGACCGCCACCGCCGCCCGGCCCAACATGCTCACGCAAGGCTGGACGCGCCTTGCACCAGGCGTTTGCGCCGAGGCGATCTCAAAGCCCCTGAAAGCGCCGCCCTATTATGTCTATGCGCAATCCTCGCGCTCCCATTCCGGCCCCGCGCGCGCCTGGGGCGGCGCAACCAGCCTCTGCGTCGGTCATGGCAACTTCACCTTCACCACGCCCGCCCTTGGCCGCTGCACACAGGACGATGCCTTCAACGTGCGCTTCAGCGAGATCGCGACCAAAGGCAAATCCGATTTCACCCAGACCCTGACCGAGAAACCGACGCTTGCAACGCTCGACCAGGCGCGCATCGCTGGCCTGCAACGCCTGCTCTCCGACAATGGCTACAAAATCGCCGCCATCGACGGCAATGACGACAAGCCCACCGAAACCGCGCTGGGCGATTTCCGCCGCAAGGCAAAACTTTCCCGCAAGGCCACGGACGACGCGCTGTTCCAGGCGCTGGAGAAAGCCGCAAGCCAGACCGCAGCCCCCGCCGGCTATTCGGTGTGCAACACCACAACGGCGCCCTTCTGGGCCGCCATCGGCCAGAAGACCGGCAAGGATTGGGTCAGCCGCGGCTGGTGGAAAGTGCCCCCTGCCAATTGCGCGACAGCCATCACCCAACCACTCGCAACCGATCGCATCTATCTGCTGGCCGATCTGCCGGGGAAGAAACCGCTGGTGACGGGATCGGAAAAATTCTGCGTCACCGACATCGCCTTCGAAATTCAGGGGAAGACCGATTGCCAGAAGCGCGGCATGCGCGAAATAGGTTTTGCCCAGACCAATGTGAAAGGCGAACAGGGTTACGTCGCGCGCATCGGGCCCAAGGGGCTTATCACTCCGGCACGTCGAAATAGCTCAAGTGCCAGCGCATCTCGTCGTCGCTGAGCGGAAAGCGCACGCCCTCGCGCGCGGGCAGCAATTCATCGGTCGGCAATTTCATCACAAAACGCTGGATGCGAAACGCCACCCGCATGCTGAGCTTGGCGCGCCAAGCCAGCGCCGTCACCGGCTTGGCCGAACGGAATGCAAGTATCTTGCGCACGGTTTCCTGCGGCACCTGCGCCAGCACCGACAATGCTGCCGCCACCACCTCGCGCTTGCCGGATTCGGCAGCCGCATCGACAAACCCATCATCGAGCTTGCCCGCGCGGCGCGCCGCCTCAACCAGGCCCACCGCCTGATCTTCCTCACTGCCATGAGCATCCTCGCCCGCCTCGATGCGGCGGCGAAGCTGGTGGTTCAGATGAGCGCGCGTTTCGGGTTCCAGACGCTGGCAGCTGCCCAGCACCTCGATCAACGCCATGCCAACGAACGATGCAATGCGCCGGATCGCGCGTTGGGAGAGATCGACACGCATCACCAGCGGCTGATGCCAGGCACGGATATTCTCGGCCTGCTCGATGATCTTGCTGAGCGTTTCCTCGCGCACCTTCGCATCTGGGTTGGCCAGCAGGGCGGCGACCGCGGGCACTTCAAGCGAGGTGACGATCGCATCGGCGACATTGGCGCTCAGGAATTTGCGCTTGGCAATTGCGGTCAGCGCCTCGTTCGCCTTGGCGGTGGCGATCACTTCCATCAGATCGGCATCGGAGAGCAGCGGCGAATATTCAAGAATCGGCGCGCAGACGATCGCTTCCAGATCGAACGCCAGCTTGCGGACCACGTTCTTCGGCACGCAGTCGAGCGACTTTATCTCCTCTGCCAGAATCGCGCGCACCCGCGGCAGCTGGTCGTCGGCGAGTTTCTCCAGCGTTTCCAGGGTGAGCGCGCGCAGCTTCTCGCTTTCTTCCTGCGCCAGATCGGGCATCAACCGGCCGATCTTGCGCGCGAGTTCGGCGCGCACATCGTCGTCGGTATCATCGGCAAGCAGGCGGTTGGCATGGGCGGGCGTGCCGGTATTGCCCGCAACCGCCCGGCGGATGGCGGCAGCCCCCTTGGAAGCGAGGTAATAAAGCACCTCCGCCCCAGCATCGCTGCGCGTTGCCAGTTCGTGCTGGGCCGATTTTTCCCGCTCCTCCAGAATGCCAAGCACCTGGTCGCGCGAGAGCTTTTCCGGCAGTTGTCCTTCGGGCTTTGGGCCCCTGGCCGTCATGCAGTCCTCCGGTTCGGGCCGGAGTTTGGCCGCCGTGCCTTAAGGTTCCTTGAAGGGATTTGGTTACCAGCGAACCTGGCTTGCGGGGCTGGAGCCAATCCACCATCTTCCGCCGCCATGCAGCCCGCCCACCCCCCTTCCGCCGAGCCCGATTTCCGCCATATCCGCGACTGGATTTTCGATCTCGACAACACGCTCTACCGGGCCGATTCCAATCTTTTCGCCCAGATCGACACCCGCATGCAGGCCTATGTCCAACGCCTGCTGGGGGTGGATGCCGAAGAAGCCCGCCGCATCCAGAAAGCCTATTACCGCGACCACGGCACCACGCTCACCGGCCTCATCAAGCTGCACGATGCCGATCCCGAAGAATTCCTGCTCGACGTCCACGACATCGACCTTGCCGCCATCCAGGCCGACGCAGGTCTGAGCAAAGCCATCTCCGCCCTGCCTGGCCGGCGCTTCGTCTTCACCAATGGTTGCCGCCATCATGCGCAGCGGGTCTTGGCCCGCACCGGCCTGACCGATTTCTTCGAGGACATCTGGGACATCCGCACCATGCGGTTTGCGCCCAAGCCGCTCCGGCAGGCTTACGATCACATTCTCGACCATTCCGGCGTGAACCCGCGCGAGGCCGCCATGTTCGAAGATATCGCCCGCAACCTTGTGCCCGCACATGCGCTGGGCATGACCACGGTGTGGGTGACCAATGCTTCCCACTGGTCCAGCCAGGGCCCCGAATTCCCTGTCGCGGGCCCTGAAAATATCGACTATGAAACCCCGGACCTCGCCCAATTCTTGAGAACGATCAGGACCGCACCATGACTTCGCTTGCCGACGCCGAACGCATCATCGACGAAGCGTGGGAAAGCCGCGACAACCTTTCCTTCACCACGCGCGGCCCGGTGCGCGAGGCGGTGGACGCGGCCCTCGATGCGCTGGATTGCGGCAAGGCGCGGGTTGCCGAAAAATTCCAGAACGAATGGCATGTGCATCAATGGCTGAAGAAGGCCGTGCTCCTGTCATTCCGCCTGACCGACATGAAACCCATCGGAGGCGCGCCCGGGGGCGCATCGTGGTGGGACAAGGTGGATTCCAAATTCACCGGCTGGGATGAAGCCCGTTTCCGCGACGCGGGTTTTCGCGCGGTGCCCGGTTCGGTGGTGCGCCGCTCGGCGTTCATCGGCAAGGGCGCGGTATTGATGCCGAGCTTCGTCAATCTGGGCGCTTATGTCGGCGAAGGCACGATGGTGGACACCTGGACGACGGTCGGTTCCTGCGCGCAGATCGGCAAGCACTGCCATCTCTCCGGCGGGGTGGGCATCGGCGGCGTGCTCGAGCCGTTGCAGGCAGGCCCTGTCATCATCGAGGACAATTGCTTTATCGGCGCGCGTTCCGAAGTGGCCGAAGGCGTGATCGTGGGCGAAGGCTCAGTGCTGTCGATGGGTGTCTATCTGGGCCAATCCACCAAGATCGTGGATCGCGCCACGGGCGAAATCTTCTATGGCCGCGTGCCGCCCTATTCTGTCGTGGTGTCCGGCACGATGGGCGGCGGCAATGGCCAGCCCTCACTCTATTGCGCGGTGATCGTCAAGCGCGTGGACGAGCAGACGCGTTCGAAGACCTCGATCAACGAATTGCTGCGCGACTAGCTTCGCCCCTGCGCGAGAGCGGCAAGCGTTTCGGCATCGACACCCAGCGCCTGCACGATGGGCGCGAAGGCCGAAAGCTGGTCTGCGCCCGAGGGCCCAAGCGTCAATCCGCCATCGACGGTGAGGGCCTGGCCCGTGACCCAATCCGATCCGTCGCTTGCGAGATAGAGGGCAGCTTCTGCGATATCGCGCGGGCGGCCGCCGCGCTGGATGGGTTGGGAAGACGACGCGGCTTGCGCAATTGCATCGAGGCGTGTCTCCGCGAGCTGACTGGGCATGCCCAAGCCTTGCGCGAAGATATTCGTCGCGATCAGGCCGGGGCAGATGCAGTTCACCCGGATGCGATGTTGCGCGAGTTGCGCCGCTGTCACCTTTGTCATGTGGATGATCGCACCTTTGGCAATGGAATAGAGGATAGGCCCATAACCCGCCTGCAATCCTGCAACCGAGGCGGTGGTGATGATAGCGCCACCGCCTTGCGCCTTCATGGCGGGCACCGCGTATTTCATACCGAATAGAGCGGCGCGCACATGCAGATGCATGACGGAATCGAATCCTTCGGCTGTCACCTCGTCGGCGGCATCGCGTGCGCCGCCGGTGCCCGCATTGTTGAAGAGGCAATCGAGGCGGCCGAACTTCCTGGTCGCGGTTTCGATGGCAAGCGCGATGTCGGCTTCCTGCGAGACATCGCAGCGCACGTAAACCGCGTGGCCCTTGTGTTCTTCCTCGATGCGGGCGCCCTTGTCATCCTGGATGTCGGCAGCGATCACGCGCGCGCCTTCCTTCACGAAGAGATCGACAGTGCCCCGGCCGATGCCGCTCGCCGCCCCGGTGATAACCGCGACCTTGCCGTCTAGACGTCCCGCCATGTTCCTGCCCTCAAGAATTGCTTTTGTTGACCGTAGCCTAGCCGACCGCCTAAATCGCTGCCATGTCCCTTGATGTAACCGCGCTCTCCCAGGCCCTGATCCGCTGCCCCTCGGTGACGCCGGAGGATGCGGGCGCGCTGGGCATTCTGGAAACGGCCCTGATACCGCTGGGGTTCGCCTGCAAGCGCCTGCGTTTCGAGGCGCCCGATACGGCCCCGGTCGAAAACCTCTATGCCCGCATTGGCGTGGACGCACCGCATTTCTGCTTCGCCGGACACACAGATGTGGTGCCGGTGGGCGACCGCGCACAATGGAAACACGATCCGTTTGGTGGCGAGATCGTGGACCGCGTGCTCTACGGCCGCGGCGCCGCCGACATGAAGACGGCCATAGCCGCCTTCGCGGGCGCGGCGGCGCGCCATCTCGCCAAGGGTGTGCTCAGAGGTTCGATCAGCCTTCTCATCACCGGTGACGAAGAAGGCATCGCCATCAACGGCACGAAGAAGATGCTGGCGTGGCTGACCGAGACCGGGCAACGCCTCGACCATTGCATCGTCGGCGAGCCGACCTCTTCGGCCCAATCCGGCGACACGCTGAAGATCGGGCGCAGGGGCTCGATCAACTTCCGCGTGGCGGTGCGCGGCATCCAGGGCCATGTGGGCTATCCGCACCGCGCGCTCAACCCCATTCCCATTCTGGCAATGCTGGTGAACCGGCTGGCCGGCGAACCGCTGGACAATGGCACGGCGCATTTCGAACCCTCGACGCTTGCCTTCACCAGCATCGATGTGGGCAATGATGCGACCAACGTCATTCCGGCCGAAGCGGTTGCGCGCTTCAACATCCGCTTCAACGACCTGCACACGCCCGACACGCTCAAGCTTCGCATCGAATCCGCGGCAAAGAATGTGGCCGATGAAATGGGTGGCGAAATTTCCGTGACCGCGCAGACGAGCGGGATTGCCTTTCTCACCCTGCCCGGACCGTTCACCGAACTGGTGGCCAATGCGGTTGAGAAGGTGACCGGCAGAAGACCCGAATTCTCCACGACCGGCGGCACATCGGATGCGCGCTTCATCAAAGAGCATTGCCCGGTGGCCGAGCTTGGGCTTTCTGGAACCACGATGCACAAAGTCGATGAATGCATGCCGGTGGCCGAGATCGAACGGCTCACCGACATTTATGAATCCGTGCTCAACCATTATTTCGCCAATCCTCCCAAATGAACGAAGCGAGTATCGGCGTCTTCGATTCCGGCATGGGCGGATTGACCGTGATGCGGGCGTTGACCGCGCGCCTGCCGCGGGAAAGCTTTCTTTATCTCGGCGATACGGCGCGGCTGCCCTATGGCACCAAGAGCGCAGATACCGTGAAGCGTTACGCGCTCCAGGCATCGCGGGCGTTGATGGATCGCGGCGTGAAGATGGTGGTTGTGGCGTGCAACACCGCATCGGTGGCATTGCCCGCCTTGCAGGAGGCGCTTGCGCCGCTGCCGGTGATTGGCGTGATCGAACCGGGTGCGGCGGCAGCACTTGCGGCAGCCCCCGAGGGACCGATTGCGGTGATCGCCACCGAGGGCACGGTGAAGGGCGGCGCCTATGTGCGGGCGTTGCAGGCGCGCGGGCAAACGCCGGTGGTGCAACAGGCTTGCCCGCTGTTTGTGCCGATGACCGAAGAAGGCCTGATTGAAGGGCCGATTGTCGAGGCCATCGTGCACCGCTATCTCGACCCGCTGCTGGCGACGGTGCCCAAACCCAGATGCCTTTTGCTCGGCTGTACGCATTATCCCGCACTCAAACCCGTGATCGCGCGCATCGCGGGCGACGTGAAGCTGGTGGACAGCGCCGACACGACGGCGATGGCGGTGGAAAAATTGCTTGCCGACAGGATGCTTGCGGCAAGCGGCGACGGGCCGGTGTTCCGCAAATTTTTGGCGACGGATGCGCCGGATCGTTTTGCGCGCGTGGGCGAAATATTCCTCGGCAGCGCGATCGATCCGGGCGATGTCGAGCTGATCGATCTTCAGTAATCCACCCTCACCAGATACAGCCCATCGGCCGGGGCCACCGGGCCGCAGGCGGCGCGGTCTTTCGCGGCGAGCGCGCGGGCCATGTCGCGGATTTGCCATTTGCCTTCGCCGACGAGTTTGAGCGAGCCGACAATCGAACGCACCTGATGATGCAGGAAGGAGCGCGCGGACGCCTTGATCTGGATTTCGTCGGCGAGGCGGGCGACATCGAGAACGTCCAGCGTCTTCACCGGCGATTTGGCCTGGCATTCGGCGGCGCGGAAGGTTGTGAAATCGTGATTGCCGATCAGGGCTTGAGCTGCCGCATGCATGGCTTCGGCATCGAGGGCGCGCGACAGGTGCCAGGCATGGCCGCGTTCCAGAACCAGGGGTGCGCGCCGGCAGATGATGCGATAGAGATAGTGCCGCGCCTTGGCGGAGAAGCGGGCGTGGAATTCCGCATCCGCAATGGCGGCTTCGAGCACGGCGACGGGCGCGGGCTTCAGGTAATAGTTGAGCGCATCGCGCACCTTGTCAGCAGCAAATTCCTTTTCGAGATCGAAATGCGCGACCTGACCGAACGCATGCACGCCGGCATCGGTGCGGCCCGCGCCATGGACGGTGACGGTTTCGCCGGAAAGTTTCTGGATCGCCTCTTCCAACGCACCTTGCACGGAGGGATCATTTTCCTGACGCTGCCAGCCGGAGAATGGGCCGCCGTCATATTCGATGGTGAGGCGGTAGCGCATCACACAAGCTTTGTGCCGCGCGGAAGCGAAAACCCACGCAGCAGATCTTCCGCGCTCATCGGGCCTTTGCCGGCGCGCTGGAGCCGGAGGAGTTTCAGCGCGCCTTCGCCACAGGCGATGGTCAGCTTGTCATCCAGCATTTCGCCCGGTGTGCCGCTTGCCTTTGCGGGCTCGGCATAAAGGATTTTCAGGCGCTCGCCATTTGCTTGCGTCCACGCGCCGGGTACGGGCGAGAGGCCGCGAATGTGGCAATCGATTTCGTTTGCGGATTTCGTCCAGTCGATTCTGGTTTCTTCTTTCAGAATCTTTTTTGCGTAGGTCGGCTCGCCCTGTTGCGGTTGGGCTTCGATGCTGCCGCGATCGAGCGCCGCCAATGCGCGCACCATCAGGTCGGCGCCGAGGTGGGAAAGTTCGTCGTGCAATTCGCCATAGGTTTTGCGGCCAACGCTTACGCGCTCGGCCATCAGCACGGGGCCGGTGTCGAGGCCTTCTTCCATGCGCATGGCCATGACGCCGGTTTCGGCATCGCCTGCCATGATGGCGCGCTGGATGGGGGCAGCACCGCGCCAGCGCGGCAACAGCGAACCGTGGAGATTGAAGCAGCCGAGACGCGGCGCATCGAGGATGGGTTTGGGCAGCAGCAGGCCATAAGCCACCACCACCGCGGCATCGAGATTGAGCGATGCGAAGGCGAATTGCTCGCTTTCGCCTTTCAGCGAAACGGGATCGCGGATTTCGATGTTGTTGCTTTGCGCAAGTTTGGCGACGGGGGAGATTTCCGTTGCGAGGCCGCGGCCCTTGGGACGTGGGGGCTGGGTATAGACCGCGGCGATGTCATGGCCCTGTGCGATCAATGCGCCAAGCGTGGGCACGGCGAAACCCGGCGTGCCCATGAAGGCGAGGCGCATAACCCTACCCTGCGTCTTTCAGCCGTTTGGCTTTGGTAAGTTTGCGCAAAGCGATGGAGCGCTTGAGTTTGGAGAGGTGATCCAAAAACAAAACGCCATCGAGATGATCCATCTCGTGTTGCAGGCAGCAGGCGAGCAGGCCATCGGCTTCGAGTGTTTGCACCTTGCCGTCGCGATCTTGATATTCGGCGCGGATCTTGGCGGGGCGTTCCACATCGTCCCAGATTTCGGGGACGGAGAGACAGCCTTCTTCCATCTGCGCCATTTCTTCCGAGGCCCAGAGGATTTTCGGGTTGATGAAGACCTTCGGTTCGCGCTTGCCCTGCGCCTGCGCGATATCCATCACCAGCATCCGCTTGGGCACGCCCACCTGCACGGCGGCCAGCCCGATGCCATCGGCGGCATACATGGAATCGAGCAGATCGTCGGCCAGTTTGCGCGTCTCATCGTCCACCTTGGCGATGGGTTCGGAGACCGCTTTCAGGCGCGGATCGGGCGCGGTAAGGATGGGGCGTATCGTCATGGGCTGGAAATAAGGTCGCCGCACCTTCCGGTCAAGATAATCGCTCGAAAGCGCCCGGAAACCCTATGGATATTGCCGTTATCGCGCTCGCCGTGGCCATTGTGGCCGCCGCCCTGATTCTGGTGCTGGCGAAGAAACCGGCCGCCCAGCACTTGCCCCCGCCTGATCCGCGGCTGGACACGCTGCTGGCAGCGCAGGGCTCGCTGGACGGGCAGTTCCGCCAGACTTTGGAAAGCCAGAGCCTGTTGCAAAAGGCCCTTTCGGAACGGATGGATGCGCTGAACCAGCGCCTTGGCGAGAGCCTGAATGCGAGCGCGGAAAAGACCGCCGAAAGCCTGGGCGGCATCCAGACGCGGCTGACCGTGATCGACGAGGCGCAGAAGAACATCACCGCCCTTTCGGGGCAGGTCGTTTCCCTTCAGGAAGTGCTTTCCAACAAGCAGTCGCGCGGCGCCTTCGGGCAGGCGCAGATGGAAGACATCGTGCGCGATGGCTTGCCGCCGACGCTTTATGAATTCCAGGCCACGCTCTCCAACGGCATGCGGCCCGATTGCATCATCCGCCTGCCCAACAGCCCGGGCGTGCTGGTGATCGATTCCAAATTTCCGCTGGAATGTTTCACCGCCTTGCGCGGCGAAGGCGACCGCAAGCAGGCCGAAGCGCGTGTGCGTTCCGATCTCGCCAAGCATGTGAAGGATATTTCGGAGAAATATCTCATTCCCGGCGAAGTGCAGAATCCCGCGATCATGTTTGTGCCCTCGGAATCCATCTATGCGGAATTGCATGACGGGTTTTCCGATGTGATCCAGCGGGCCCATCGCGCGGGCGTGATGGTGGTTTCACCCAATATCCTCATGCTGGCCATCAACACCGTGCAGACCGTGGTGAAGGACGCCAAGATGCGCGAACAGGCGCACCGCATCCAGCAGGAGGTGGGCCTGTTGTTGCAGGATGTGCAGCGTTTGGGCGAGCGCGTGGAAGGCCTGCGCAAGCATTTCCGCCAGACGGACAAGGATTTCGACGATATCGCAGTGTCGCTGCGCAAGATCGATTCCCGCTCGCAAGCCATCGCGAAGGTCGAGCTTTCCGCGCCCGACGACGCCAAGGCGCTGCCACGGGATTAGTTTCGCAATCCCGCCAGACGAGCACCTGCGCGCAGGCAAATTCCACTTGCGCGACCATGCGTTTGATTGCGGCGCGACGGCCAGCATGGGCTCGCGAGAACGCGCCGTGTTTCAGCCGGTTGCTATTGCCCGGTTGGCCGCCGCGGCGGCGGCCCTCAGCCATTCGAACCTTCGGAATTGGTGGGGGGTGGTGGGGGCGCAAGCTGTTGGGTTTCCTGCGCATCTTGTTGCACGCGCTTTCGGGCCGGGGCGGGCGACGGTGTGATGCGGCGGGTGACCGAGATGGTGTGATCGAATTTGCCGCCCTGGATCTGGGCGAGCGTGCGGCCGATCTTGGCGCTCGCCTTCAGCAGCGAGACGGCGTTGCTGTATTCCGAATGGCGCATATGGCCGTATTCGTCGATGACGCGCGGGATGGTGCGGGCGGCTTCGAAACATTCGGCGATGGCGCGGTTCACCTCGGCCAGATTGTCTTCGAGGCAGGCGATGCCCCGCGAGGGGGTGGATTGGGATGGGGACAAGACAGTTCTCCTTCATGCCTTGCCGATATAGGATATAATTCAGATATTGGCAAGGCCGACGTGAAGAAATACATCTTTATTCCCATTAAGCTGGAATTTTTGCCTTTTCTTCCAAGGCTTTGACCATTGCCTTCACGCCTTCGTCCATCTGGGCAGAGATATGGGGCGCCATCGCATCGGGCAGCACATCGGTGATCCAGACGAAGCGGCAGCCCGCCTTGCCATCGGGCAGCACCTGCGCCGAAGCGCCGTGATATTCCAGCCGGTCGCTCGGGATGGTGTAGACGAGGCGGCGGTGATCGTCGTCGATGCTCACCAGCACTTCGCGGGCCACCGAACCATTGGCAAAGGTCAGCACGCGCGCACCGGGCTGGCGTTCGAGCGCGGTGAGGAAGCCGGGCGCGAGGCGTTCGTGCACGGCATAGAAATCGCGCAACGCATCCCACACATCTTCGATTGCCGCGTTCAGATGAAATTCTTTTCGGATGCTGGCCATGATCGTCTCCCTTGATCTGCGCCGATCATGGTGCGGCGGCGCCCGACGGTCTGGCCGGAATCGGACGTGATCGATCTGGCGGTTTCGGGCTATCTTCCGCTGCCCGCAATTTTCAAGAGAGCCCCGGATGAACAAAGCGAATTCCGCCTATAGCGAATTGGCAGCCACGTTCGCGCATATCGGCCATCTGGGGGCGGCCGAGAAAACGCTGGAATGGGAAAGCCGCACCATGATGCCCACCGGCGCGGCGCAAACCCGCGCGAAGGTCATGTCGGCGCTTAGCATCGTGATCGGCGACACGATGGCGGCCCCGCGTGTGGGCGAACTTCTGGACCGCGCGGAAAACGAAGAGGCGGCGGGCCTGAGCGAATGGGAAGCGGCCAATCTGCGCGAGATGCGCAGGCGGTGGCGGCAGGACACGATCGTGCCGACGCCCTTGCGCGCGCAGATCGCCGCCAAATCCTCGCTGGCCCAGCAGATATGGCAGGACGCGCGGGCCGCCAACGATTTCAAAACATTTCTCGGCCCGCTTTCGCAATTGATCGCGTTGCAACGCGAGGTGGCCCAGATCAAGGCGGATGCCTTTGGCCTTTCGCCTTACGATGCGCTGCTCGATGAATATGAGCCCGGCGCGCGCACGGCCAGCATCGATCCGTTGTTCGACGATCTTTCGGCCTTTCTTCCGCCGCTGATGCGCAAGATCATGGAACGGCAGGCAGCAGAACCGCCCACGCTGGACCTGCCAGGGCCGTTTGCCAGCGAAAAGCAGTATGGGTTCAACGAAACGCTGGCGACCAAAATCGGCTTCGACTTTGCCCATGGGCGGATCGACCCGACGGCGCATCCCTTTATGAGCGGCAACCCCGGCGATGTGCGGATCACCACGCGCTATCACGAGGACGATGTTCTATCGGCCATCATGGCGACGGTGCATGAAACCGGACATGCCATGTATGAATCCGGATTGCCCGCGGACTGGGCGTTTCAGCCGGTGGGGCTGGCGCGCAGTTTTGGATTGCACGAAAGCCAATCGCTGCTGTTCGAGATGCAGGCGGGGCGTTCGGGGCCCTTCATTTCCTATCTCACGCCGCTGCTGCGCGATCATTTCGGTGGCGAAGGCGCGGCCTGGAGCGATGAGAACATCTTGCGGGTTTATCGCCGCGTGCGGCCGAGCCTGATCCGCGTCGAGGCCGATGAGGTGACCTATCCGATCCATGTGATCCTGCGCTATCGGCTGGAACAGAAATTGTTGAGCGGCGATCTCAAACCCGCCGATCTGCCCCAAGCCTGGAACGCCGCCTATCGCAATATGCTGGGCATCGTGCCGCCGGACGATACGCAAGGCTGCCTGCAGGATGTTCACTGGTCGGCCGGATTGTTCGGCTATTTTCCGACCTACACTTTGGGCGCGTTATCGGCGGCGCAACTTTTCGCGCAGGCAAAAAAAGACGATGCGCGAATTCTGCCGCAACTGGGCCAGGGCGATTTCAAGCCGCTGCTGGAATGGACGCGGGCCAACATCCATTGCGTCGCGAGCCTTTATGCGACGAGCGACGAGGTGATGCTGCGCGCAACCGGCAAGCCGCTTTCGGCCGATGCCTTCAAGGCGCATCTGGCGGCGCGCTATCTGGACGAATAAACGGCCGGGGCTATTTCATGGCGATGGCGCGCTCGATCCGGGGATCGGGGATCAGCCAGCACAGGGCGACACCGGCATAGAGCGCGAGCGACAGGGGCGGGAAAAAGAATGCGATCGCGATCGCAGCCCCATAGGCCACCGGCGACAACGCAATCTTGAGCTCCCCGCCCACCGCCTTCGCCATCAGCGAGCCCGGCCCTTCATGGCGCACCAGAAGGCGCGCGAGAATGGCATAGGCCAGCGCCGCCATCAGAAGCACGACGCCATAGAGCGCCACCGGCCAGGCCGAGAGATAATGTTCGCCCATCCATGCCGTCGCGAAGGGCACCAGCGACAGCGTGAAGAGCAAGGCGATATTGGCCCAGAGCAGGTCGTTGGTGATCCGCGTGGCATGGGCGAACATGCGGTGGTGGTTCACCCAGTAGATCGCGACATAGGCATAGCTGAGCACATAGGCAGTGAAGACGGGCCATAGCGCCCAGAGATGCGCCAGCCCCGGTTCCTCGGGCGCTTTCATCTCGAGCACCATGATCGTGATGATGATGGCGATGACGCCATCGCTGAACGCTTCCAGCCGCCCCTTGCCCATGCCTTGCTCCACAAATCCCACCCGGCACATGGTAACGCGGACGCGCGCGGGGCGCGAACGGTGTCGGCGCTGGCCGGGTTCAGGCGCGCGATGGGTTCAGCGGTTTTGTGCGCCGTGGAAAACGGCCTGCACATCGACGGTTTCGCGTCGATCGTCGATCCGATAGACGATGATGTAAGGTGAATTCTTCACGGTCCATTCCCTCGTGCCCGTGATGCGGCCGGCCCGGCCCATATACGGAAACCATGCGATCGCATTTTCAATCGCGTCCAGAATCCGCCGGGCTGTCGAATTCGCGTTGGTGGGACTGTCTTGTTCGATCCATGAGCAAATGCGCTCCAAATCCGCGAGCGCAGATTCTTCGAGGATGACCTTCACGCCAGATATTTTCTCAGCCGCGCGCGCACTTCGGGCATTGTGAGATATTTCGGATTGGGATTGGCCAGGCGGCGCTCAAGTTCGGCCGCTTGCTCGTCGGTGATTCCAAAATTGTCGTCGGTCCCCGCTGCAATGTCCAAGATGACGTCCGCCAGCCGCTCTTGCTCCTGGACCGGCAATTTGCGCAGGGCTGCCCATGCTTCGTCGATCTTATTCATAGCCTCATCTTATCATGAGCGCGCATTTCTTTAAAGCGGCCGCCTTGCGCGGAAGGCGGCGGACAAGGTGCCTTCATCCAGATAATCGAGTTCGCCGCCGACCGGTACGCCATGGGCAAGGCGGGTGACCTTCACGCCTTTGGGTTCGAGCGCATCCATCAGGTAATGGGCGGTCGTCTGGCCTTCGACGGTGGCGTTCATCGCAAGGATCACTTCGTCCACGCCTTCCACCACGCGCGCCATCAGTTGCGGCACGTTGAGGCGTTCGGGCGTGATGCCGTCGAGCGCCGACAATGCGCCGCCCAGCACGTGATACTTGCCGCGAAACACGCCCGCGCGTTCCAGCGCCCAGAGATCGGCCACATCTTCCACCACGCAGAGGATATGGGAATCGCGGCGCGGATCGCGGCACAGCGAACACGGCGAGGTGGTATCGAGATTGCCGCAGGTTTCGCACACGCAGATCGCATCGGCCGCATCGCGCAATGCGGCGTTGAGCGGTTCGAGCAGGGCTTCGCGTTTTTTCAGCAGCGCCAGGGCGGCCCTGCGCGCCGAACGCGGGCCCAATCCGGGCAGCTTGGCGAGAAGCTGGATCAGGCGTTCGATTTCGGGACCGGCGGGAAGCGATGCCATCAGCCGAACAATCCGCCCATGCCCGCGGGCAAGCCCATCTCGCGGCTCAGGCGCTGCATTTCTTCCGCGAGCGCGCGTTCGAGCTTGGCCTTCGCATCGGCGTGGGCGGCGAGGATGAGGTCTTCGAGCATCGTCTTGTCTTCGGGCTTCAGCAGGGACGGATCGACGTCCAGGCGCTTGAGATCAGATTTGCCGCCGAGTGCGAGTTTCACCATGCCGCCGCCGGACTGGCCTTCGACCTCGATGCGTTCCACCGCCTTCTGCATGTCGGCGGCTTTCGCCTGCATGTCTTTGGCCTGTTTGAAGAGATCGCCGAGGTTCATATCGCGTCTTCTTCCGTGGGTGCGGCGATATCTTCTTCGGCGAGTTCGCGCACGGCGATAATTTCCGCGCCGGGAAAACGATCGAGCAC
>BFBZ01001503.1_pt1 | contig 15406 bp, 7 predicted proteins | sample 1888401 | NCBI WGS metagenome assembly BFBZ01 (sample SAMD00112614, study PRJDB3348) | symbiont metagenome | host: Chara braunii | reverse complement strand
CCCTTGCGACACACATAAGCCTTCCGCCTCTATCACCCTGGCCTTATCTGCCCTGATAGATGACCTGATCTCCGTGATCACCCCACGCTCAATAAGGAGATCCACGGTCTTACCATTGAAAGGGCTCTGGCTGTCGACCACCCTGGCCTGTCTGATTAATATGCTCATGTTCTGGTAAAGTATATATTAAAGGTTTAGCATCCGCACTATTTCCATAGCCTGATGATGGCAATTTCAGCTGCCAAGAACAACAGGGTTAAAATTAAAAATAGTTTCCATAATTTTTTGCCGTCGTTGATTTCTTGTACGCTGTTTGTTAATGATTTGCCTGTTGGCTCGATCACCTGAACATTTTTAAGCGCCAGCCCGCTCACCTGGCTCTCAAGCTCGTCCTTTGTATAAAAAGCCATTGCCGATTCGCGCCGGTCGTAATTAAAGGACAGGCCCCCGAATACTGTTTGATCCTGCGCCACCACGTAGCTGCCGGCCCTGGTTACCTGGCCCTGGGTAAACAGCACCAGCGTGTTGTTTACGATCCTGTGCTCCGGGATCACATCAAATGTTTTGCTGAGCTCGCGGATATGCAGGGGCTGGTCTTCACGCGGCGTGACATTCGGCAATTCAATAGGCTCATTGGCCGCCGTATGGTAGTATAACGGTTTCGGCCTGATGCTATTGATAGCGATCTTGATAATGGTAGGCACAAACAGGGCATGCTTGATAAAGTTTCCCGCCTTCTCATCTAGCGGTGCGCCCAGCAGGTATGCCTTACCTTTGTTGTAAGTATTCAGGCTCAGCAGGGGCTCGCCATTCTGCAATTGCAGCACCACCTGGCTGCCACTGTGACTTTGCCATTTGAAACGGTAATGCCTGAAAATTTTCGGAAGGTCCATTTGCTGATCCACCTTATCAAACACGCCTTCATACAATCCCTGTTCAAAGCTGATCTTTCCTGTTTTCGTCTGGCTGGTATCCAGCCCGCTGATACCAGGAAGCTTTAAACTTTCGAGGAAAGTGTTGTAACTGGCAAGGTCTGGCCTGAGGGCCGGTACCACGAGGATGCTCCCGCCATCCGACACAAACTTAGACAGCTCCGTGACCAGTCCCGACGAATAAGCTGAGAGCTCACTCAGCACCACCAGGTTGCATTTCCTGAACAGGCTGTAATCGATGGCGGTTTCGCTGTTCTCATAATAAGTAAAAAGGCTGTCGTGCTGCATAAGCGATTGCCAGTAACCGGCAACCCGGCTCTCCCTGCCATTGATCACGAGGCATGGGATATTGCCGGTGGGCGTGTAGCTGAAATAAAACTGATCATCGAAAGTAACAGGGTAATCCTCTATTTTCAGTTTGCAGAAATTGGTACTGGGAATCCTGATCCTGTAATCGATCAGCACATCGGTCTTTCCCTGTGCCCCGCAGTTAAACGAAGCCATCGACACCTGCGCATCGTTGATGAAAAATTTAAGAGAACCGTTCTCAACAGCTTTATTCCCTGTGTTCACAACAGACACATGCAGCTTTTGCTGAAGCCCCTGCTGCTGAACAGGCGTTTCGAACCAGCAGCTGTCGATATAGAGATTGGCAGTTTCACCAGCTTCGAGCGGGATGAGGCTGGTGACGATGCTTGTATCAACTGTATGCTTATCGATGGTGAAGGCGCTTTTTTGAAAATCGCTCAGCAGGAAGATACGCTTATTGGCCGTGCTGCCGCCCTGGCGTAGCAGGTCGCCCTGCCTTTTGATCACTTCGGCCACCGACCTGGTAGCAGGGCTGATCTTCACCTCGGCCAGTTGCTCCATAAATTCCTCTTTGGAAAGCAGGCGCTGGTGTCTGCCTTCAAAATCATTGGTGAGGAGCTGGAACCTGTCGTTTACCGAAAAAGCTTTCAGGATCTCGCCCGCCCGCATCTTCGCATTCTCCAGCACGCTGCCCTGCCGGTTCACATTTTCCATGCTGAACGAGTTGTCTATATAGATGCTCACCAGCCTGCTACCCTGCGTGGCGGCTTTGTTGGCGCCCGGGATAAATGGCTGGGCAAAGGCCAGCACCAGGGCCGAGATGGCCAGGATGCGGCAGGCAAGGATGAGCAGCTCCTTAAGCTTTGATTTACTGTCGCTCTCCTGCTTCAGCTCCCTTAAAAACCGGACATTGGTAAAATAGACCTTTTTATAACGCCTGAAGTTGAATAAATGGATGATGATGGGAATAGCAATGGCCGCCAGGGCAAACAAGAATGTGGGGTACAAAAAGCTCATGCTGATGGTAAAAGTAAGAAAACTTCTCTGCAATCGGGTAACCCAGGGGGTGACAGCACCGGGTCCGGCTCCCGGGAATGGTCTTTTCCGCCGGCATACAGGCCCCGATCGCCAGGCAAGCCCTTACATTTAGGCCAATAGCTTCCGAGCCCACCCTTAAAATTAACAGGTTTCGAAAAAAGTTAATATTTTTTGAGATACCCCCCTGTTTTTTTGATACCTTTGTCAAAAAAATACAAAATTTCAATTTAACCCCCCTATAAAATGAGCACAAGACGTATTTTAGCCATGCAGGAAGTGATCAAACGCACACCTGTGGAATTCCACCACCCGGGCCAGCCCGTATCAAAATATTTCGGTGCCAATGTGTTTGGCATTGATGCCATGCGCGAATACCTGTCTGAAGAAGGCTTTGAAAGCGTGATGCAGGCCATGGAAAAAGGCTCGATCATTGATCGTAAAATAGCCGACCAGGTAGCTGCCTGCATGAAGGCCTGGGCCCAGAGCAAAGGTGTGACCCATTTCACACACTGGTTCCAGCCCCTCACAGGTACTACCGCCGAAAAGCACGATGGTTTTTTTGAGCCGATCGGCAATGGCCGCGCCATTGAGCGTTTCAGTGGCGGGCAGCTGGTGCAGCAGGAACCTGATGCTTCCTCGTTCCCCAACGGCGGTATCCGCAACACGTTCGAAGCCCGTGGCTACACGGCCTGGGACCCTACATCCCCGGCGTTTATCTGGGGCAACACGCTTTGCATCCCAACCATTTTTGTAAGCTATACCGGTGAAGCGCTCGATTTTAAAACGCCGCTCATGAAATCCATCCACGCGCTTGATAAAGCCGCCACGGATGTGTGCCAGTATTTTGATAAGAACGTCACCAAAGTGATCGCTACGCTGGGCTGGGAACAGGAGTATTTTTTGGTGGACGCCGCTTTATATAATATCCGCTACGACCTGCAGCAAACAGGGCGCTCACTGTTCGGGCACGCCTCCGCCAAAGGCCAGCAGCTGGAAGACCATTACTGGGGATCTATTCCCGAAAGGGTATCGGCCTATATGCGCGATTTTGAATATGAAGCGCACCTGCTGGGCATTCCTGTGCGTACACGCCACAACGAGGTGGCACCGGCACAATTTGAATGTGCGCCGGTATTCGAAGAGGTGAACATTGCGGTAGACCACAACCAGTTGCTGATGGACGTGATGGAAAAAGTGGCGATCCGTCACAATTTCCGCGTGCTGCTGCACGAGAAACCATACGCCGGTGTGAATGGCAGCGGCAAGCACAACAACTGGAGCCTTGCCACCAATACCGGCAAGAACCTGCTGTCGCCGGGCAAAACGCCTAAAACCAACCTGCAGTTCCTCACCTTTTTTGTGAACACCATCAAGGCAGTGCATGAGCACGCCGATCTGCTGCGCGCCTCTATTGCTTCTGCTAACAACGACCACCGCCTGGGCGCCAACGAAGCACCACCGGCTATCATGTCTACCTTCCTGGGCGACCAGCTATCAAAGGTGCTCGATGATATTGAAAAGAGTGTGCCGTCAGGCAAAATGACCCCGGAAGAAAAAACCGCGCTGAAGCTCGGCATCGGCAAGATCCCGGATATCCTGCTCGATAACACTGACCGTAACAGGACCTCGCCGTTCGCCTTTACCGGCAATAAATTTGAGTTCCGCGCGGTAGGCTCTTCCGCCAACTGTTCCGGTGCCATGACCGTATTGAACGCTATTGTGGCCGAGCAGCTGATGGCTTTCAAAAAAGATGTGGATACATTGCTGAACAATGGCGTGGAAAAGGATGAGGCGATCTTCCAGGTGCTCAAAAAATACATCATCGATTCTAAAAAGATCCGCTTCGAAGGCAATGGCTATGGCGACGAATGGAAAGCGGAAGCTAAAAAGCGCGGCCTTTCAAACATTCCCACCACACCGGGTGCACTCGAAGCCTATATTAATAAGAGATCGATCCGATTGTTCGAAGACCTCAACATCCTGAACCACCGCGAGCAGGAAGCCCGCTACGAGATCTATCTCGAAACCTATACCAAAAAGATCCAGATCGAATCGCGCATCATTGATGATATGGTCAACAACCAGATCATCCCGGCGGCGATCCAATACCAGAAAACACTCATTGACAATGTGAGCGGGCTGAAGAATATCCTGCCGGCTGCCGACTTCAAAAAAGCGGCGCAAACGCAGCTCGATCTCATCAAAGAGATCAGCGAACGGGTATCTGTGATCAAGGATGCAGCCACCAACATGACAGAGGAGCGTAAAAAAGCCAATAATCTCGACAGCGCCAAAAAACAAGCGCATGCCTACTGCGATAAAGTGAAAGCGTATTTCGAAACTATCCGCTACAATGTAGACAAGCTCGAAGGTATTGTGGATGACGCCATTTGGCCGCTGCCTAAATACAGGGAGATGCTTTACCTGCGCTAAGCGCACAGTGTATCAAAAATAAAAAAGGGAGGTATGCAACCTCCCTTTTTGCATATCATACATAAGGCTTAATACTCATGCTGGAGTGAAAAATAAAACACAGCGCCCTGGTTGGGCTTGGCCTCAGCCCATATTTTGCCGCCATGCCGGCTGATGATCTTCTGCGCAATGGCCAACCCCACTCCCGAGCCTTCGTATTCTTCAGGTGAGTGCAGGCGCTGGAACACCCCGAACAATTTATTATAATACAGCATATCGAACCCTACGCCGTTGTCTTTGACATAATATACCTGCGCGTTGCCAAGCGCCTTGCACCCCACCTCCACAGACGCTTCCTGATTGTGACGTGTAAACTTGAGCGCATTGGAAAGCAGATTCTGCCACACAAGCTTTATCGTGGCGTGATCTGCATTCGCTTCGGGCAGGGTATGCATGGTGAAATGAATGTTCCGCTCCGGCGCGAGCCGGTGCATATCTGTCCACACTTCGTTCGCCATGCCTTCCATATCAATCAGGGTCCTCGAAAATCCTTTCCTGCCAAGACGCGAAAGCTTCAGCAGGTCTTCTATCAGCTGGTTCATGGTCACCGCGTTCTTGATCACCACTTCGATCAGCCGCTTCGCTTCGCTGTCAATATCCTTGCTGTAATCTTCCACAAAGATCCCCAGGTAGCCCTGTACAGCCCTGAGCGGCGCGCGCAGGTCGTGCGATACAGAATAGCTGAATGACTCCAGCTCACGGTTGATGTGCTCCAGCTCGCGCGTGCGGTCTTTGAGCTTTGATTCGAGGGCCGCCAGTTCCGCCTTTGATTTTTCTTCCTGTCCTTTCCGTTCTGTGATGTCTTCGTAAAAAATAGCGATGCCCTGCCTGTGCGGGTATACCTGCACCTCCAGCCAGGTATCAGATTCGTATAGGATCTCGAAGGCCGGTACTTTCATACCTTCCATGGCCTTGTGGCAGGTTGTATCGAACACAGTACCTACATTTTTTGGGAATACTTCCCAGAGGGTGTTGCCGATGAGCGATTCCTTGGGCTTGCGAAACAACTGCAGGGCTTTGTCGTTCACAAACATGTATTGCCATTGGCGGTCTATGCATACAAAGGCTTTGCCCAGGTGTTGCATTATATCATCAAGCAGGCTGGTGTTGATCATCCAATATGGTTTTATCGGTCTGTTGCTATATATGCCCCTATACCGTTACCGGTTTATAGCGAACATGAACGCGCTTTGTCCAAATATCGTCTTCGCCGGCGTCAATGTCAATAGGTATAAATACCTATTTTACTTCCGCATGGCACCTGCCAGATCATGGGATCCTGAAACCTATCACCAGGATATCGTCGGTCTGGTCGTTAGCCTGCTTCCAGTTATTGAAGGCATATTCAAGGAATGCCTCCTGCTCCTCCATATCCATGCCTGCCATGCTTTGCACCAGCTCTTTAAAGTTTCGCCGGTTAAGCTTTTTATTCCCCTCGCCTCCAAACTGGTCGGTATACCCATCGGTGAAAAGGTAAAGCGTATCGCCATGCTTCACCGGGGTGCTGTGTTTTTCAAACTGTTTTTTTACACCTGAATACAACCCTATCGGGTAACGGCTGCCGGCAATCTCCGTGAGGCCACCACCACTATGGGCAATGAGCAGGGGCCTGAAAGCGCCTGCAAATTCAACGGTCTGCAAGGTTTTATCGAAACGGATCAGCCCGATATCCATGCCATCATGGTTATCGGCCAACTGGCTCCGGTTAATGGTGCTGCCAAGGGCTACATCCAGTCTCGACAAAATCTCCGACACGTCTTCCGTTTGCTGGCTGATGAACACTTCTTTTAAAATGGAATTGGCCACCATGCTCATCATGGCACCGGGCACACCATGACCTGTACAATCTATAGCCGCCACGTATATGCTTCCCTGCGATTCGTGAAACCAGTAATAATCGCCGCTCACAATATCCTTGGGCCTGTAGTATACAAAGTGCTCAATGCCACGCTCCTTCAAAAAAGCGGCGTCGGGCAGGATCGATTCCTGAATGCGGCGGGCATAAAATATACTGTCGGTAATATCCTAGTTGCGATCTGCTATTTCGGCATACATCTTCTGCAATTTCTGTTCAGCCAGTTTTTTGTCGGTAATATCATGGCCAATGCCCACGATCTGTTCGCCATCGAGATACGATACGCTCCACCTGATCCATTTGCGACCACCCTGCGCGGTTCTGAGCTCATGCTCAAAATGATGAGCAGCCTGCCGGCGCCTGTTCAGGCTTTCCAATATTGTTTGTTTGATCTCAAGGGCTTCGGAATGCGAAGGCCTTGTTTTGGTCCACCAGTTATCACCCATCAATTGCTCGGGCGTATATCCCAACAGGCGGTCTACCGAGCTGCTGATGTACTCTGCGCTGCCGTCTGTGTTAAGCACAACGATCAGTGTGTTCAGCTTGTCAAGAATTTGCTCTTGTAAATCAAAAGCGATCATGGTTCATCAAAATTTAAGAATGAAAAAATAATAACAGGGAAACGACCGGAATGTTGCGGAGATCAGAACATTCGCTTGGTATGCACAGGATACATGCAGCACCAGAAACAATTATATGAGTGAATCGTCACTATATGATCAAAGTCGCAAAAGTAGAACTATTTTCTATACAGCATGTTATTTAAGGAATAAATTACAGGCTATGCGCAAAAATATTAAAATTTTTGCACTTTATAATAAATTATTATCTTAGCGACTTTAAAGCCACTTATCACTATGAATAAATTTACTAAACTTATCTTTACTGCCTTTGCAGTTCTTGTGTTAGCTTTTTCTGGTTCTGCCCAGAAAAATTACCTGAAAGACGCTGACATTGCTTATGAGCACCACCAGTACTTCAGCGCTATAGAGCTGTACAAACAGGCATATGCCAAAGTAAAAAAGAGTGATGCAAAAGCCCGGATCCTGTACAGAACCGCCAAATGTTATGAAGAGATCAACGACCTGAAAGGTGCCGAGACCTATTATAACAAGGCTATCAAGGCCAAATACCCTGACCCTATCGCTATTCTCGAGCTGGCAGATGTGATGAAGGAGCAATCCAAATATCCTGAAGCGATCGTTGAGTACAATAACTATAAAAAAGAAGTGCCTTCTGATCCACGGGGTGAGAATGGTGCCAAATCGTGCGACCTGGCCCAACAATGGAAAGACGCCAAAAACACACCTGAGAGCCGCTTTAAAGTTGACAACATGGCTTTGATCAACTCCAAGGAATCGGATTTCTCACCGGCCTATGCCGATAAAAAATACACAACGTTATATTTTACTTCCACCCGCGAAGGCGGTGCAGGTGGCGCGGATGCTGTAACAGGTACCAACCACTCCGATGTTTACGAAACCAAGCTTGATAAGAACGGTAAATGGTCTACACCAACAGGCCTGGCTACTACCATCGTTTCTAAAATGAACGAAGGCAGCGTGGCTGTTGCCAAAAAAGGTGATGTGATGTTTATGACCCGTTGCCCTGAAGCCAAAGGAAAAGACCTTAAATGCCAATTGTTCGTATGTAAAAAACAAGGGCCATCTTGGGCTGAGCCTGAGCTGCTCCCATTCAACGTAGATACAATTGCCTGCCGTCACCCGGCGATCTCTGCTGATGGCAAAACATTATACTTCGACGCCAAATTCCCTGGCGGCTACGGCGGCAGCGACATCTGGATGAGTGTATACGATGCCAAAGCTAAAGCATGGGGACAACCTGTGAACCTGGGCCCAACTGTAAACACTGCCGGTAACGAAGGTTTCCCATTCATTACAGAAGACGATAAAACATTATACTTCTCTTCAAACTACCACCTGGGTATGGGTGGCCTCGACATTTTCAAAGCTGAAAAAGATGCCAGCGGAAAATTTTCTAAAGCACCAGAGAACCTGAAATACCCAATGAACTCTGCTGCCGATGACTTCGGGATCATTTTCGAAGGCAAAAAATTACGTGGTTACTTTACTTCTAACCGCGAAGGTGGTAAAGGCAGCGACGATATCTGGTCGTTTGTATTACCTCCACTCGTGTTCAACTTAAATGGTACTGTAGTGAGCGCCGGTGATCCGAAGCTGGGCGGCAAAGGCGAGCCTGTTAAAGGCGCCCTCCTCCACCTCAAAGGCTCAAACGGCGATATGTTTGAAAGCAAAACAGGCGCAGACGGAAAATACACTTTCAAATTGAAGGAAAACACTTCTTATGAGATCACTGTAGCAACAGATAAAGCCACAGCTTCCAAAACCTTTACCTTAGGCTTCCTCGCCAACAAAGATCTTGGTAAATTTACCACTGTGGGCGAAAATGAATCGAAAGATTTCCAGAAAGATTTTGAGCTCACGCCTGTAACACCGGGCGAGATCCGTTTCCCTGCTGTGTTATATGACCTGGGTAAATCTACCCTGCGCCCTGAGTCTAAAGACTCCCTCAACTTCTTATACCAGACCCTTATCGACAACCCTACTATCATCATCGAACTCAGTGCACACACCGACAGCCGTGGTTCGGGTACAGCCAACCAGAAATTATCACAGGCCCGTGCCCAGTCCTGCTACGACTACCTGGTAAATGAAAAACACATTGCCGCGGCACGTATCAAGCCGGTAGGTTACGGTGAAACAAAACTCCTCATCAAGGATGACGTGATCGCCAAAGCCAAAACAAAAGAGGAGAAAGAAGCCCTGCACGCCAAAAACCGTCGTACAGTGTTCAAGATCCTCAGCTGGGATTACCAGGATCCTAACGCACCTAAATCTGACAAGCCTTTGTACAAACCTCAGGTAGTGGGCGAAGAAGATGCAGACAAGATCGAAACAAACGAAGCCAACTAATCTGGTTACTTCATTCAAACAATATAGAATCCCCGGCTGTTAGCCGGGGATTTTTTTATTTAAACGATTTCCATATTTTTAATCCATGGACTGGAGATCTATCCCGTTTGCCAGGATCCTGATTCCTTATGCAGCAGGAATTCTCCTGGCCATGCAGGTGGGGGCGGTCCGCTACCAGCACCTTGCCTTTATAACTGGCAGCGTATTGCTATGCCTGCTGTTTGCAGGTCTTCGCCTGTTAAAGGCCAATCGCCAACACTACCTGAAATGGCCCTATGCCATTGTTGTGAATGTGTTCTTGATACTGCTGGCCTTCGAAACCACTTATCATCACAGGCAAACAAACCATGAACAGCATTACACCCATTATTTGCCTGAACAGGGTGAAGCGATTCCTGTAGCAGGAACTGTGAGCGATATCCCTGTTGAAACAGCCCGGTTCTTGAAGATCGCTTTCAACACAGAAGCCATATACAGTGGCCATACCTGGAAACCTGTAACCGGCTCTACCATTGTATATGCCGACAAGTCACTGGCCGGCACCATATCGCCGGGCGACAGGCTCTGTATCCGGGCAAAGTTCGCAGCCATGCAACCGCCCGGTAACCCCTATGAATTTGATTATGCAGCTTTCCTGAAAGATCGTAATATTTACCACGTGGTATTTGCGAAACCGCAAAGCATACAACACGCAGGCAGGGCAGAAGCCACATCTCTCGGTGAAATCGGCACATCCCTTAAATATAAAACTGTGGAAACACTCCGGAACAGTGGCCTGTCGAAAGACGCTTTTTCAATTTGCTCTGCCCTGCTGGTAGGCTACGACGATGAGATAGACAACGACGTGATGAACAGTTTTTCGCATTCAGGTACCCTGCATGTGCTGTCGGTATCGGGGCTCCATACTGGCATCCTGTATGCCTGCATCATGGCTTTGTTCGGGCTGTTCGACAGGCACAACCGCTACAGGATAGTTAAATGCGTTGTGATGCTGAGCTGCCTGTTGCTGTTGGCAGCCATTACCGGCTTTGCCCCGGCCGTGTGCAGGGCGGTACTCATGCTTTCACTGGTACTCATTGGCAAAACATTTTTCAGGGATGGGCATCCTTTCAACACGTTGCTGCTCTCCGCTTTTATCCTGCTTCTCTTCGATCCTTACCTGGTAAAAGACCTTGGCTTCCTTCTCAGCTATTTTGCGGTGTGTGGCATCATGTACCTCTATCCAAAGCTGGCCGGGCTGTATACACCACCCCATAAGGTCACGCGGTGGCTGTGGGACAGCTCTATGCTCTCCATTGCCGCTACCGTGTTCACGCTCCCCATATCCCTGTATTATTTTCACCAGTTTCCTACCTGGTTCATCCTGTCAAACCTCGTCATCATCCCGCTGAGCATTGCCATCATGCTGGGCGCCCTGCTGTTGTTAGCCGTGGCTAAGATCGCATTTATCAAAACAATCCTTGTGTGGCTCATTAACAAGCTCACCGCTTTTATGGTATGGTGCGCCGGCTTAACAGACAATGCGGGTACAGGTTATATAGACAATATTCATTTTCCATGGACATCCGTGGTGTGGCTGAGCATGTGCCTGCTCTTCCTGTTCCTGCTGCTTGAAAAGAAAAGGTTCGCATACCTGCTGTACATGAGCCTCACAATCGTTGGCTGGCTCGCAGACTCGGCCTTTGATGTACTCAGCAGCCATGCCTCCGGGGAGGTGTTGGTATTGAAAGCCAAACAGCAAACAGCTGTTCTCATCAGGCAGGGGCAGGATATTTATTACACGGGTGACAGTCTCAATGCCAGCGATTTCAACAGGATTGTGAGGCCTTACCTGCAGCATGCCTGCTACCGGAACCTGTTTGTGCTGCCCAAGTACCAGTTCATGCGGGTTGGCAACGAAACCATCTGCCTGCTCGACAGGGAAGCTCCCGCCACTGTATTGCAGGCACTCGATCCGGGTATACTCATCATCAGCCAGCCACGTGCAAATAAAAAAACAAAGAATGTATTTGCCCATGCCAAACAGGTTGTGGCAGCAGGCGCCAACAGGCGTGGTTTCCTGGCTGCGCTGAAACAGCAATGCGCGTTGCAACATGCGCGCTACCATGCCGTGAACGAGGAAGGCGCTTTCAGATGGGAAACAGATTGATTTTCTGAAATAAGGCCTTAGCGGATGATCACCATTTTGCCCCAGTCCTTTTTAAAGAACTGATCGGCATCGGTGGCGGCGTGCTCGATCTTCTGCCCGTTTTGCCGGGTAATAACCCTGTAGAGGTACACACCATTTCCCAGCTTGTCGCCAAATTCATCCCTGCCATCCCAGGCGTATTGTGAAATGTTACGGCCAATGTGGATATAACCCAGCTGCTCCTTGGTGATCTCGCGCACAATTTTTCCGCTGATGGTCATGATCTGGATGGTGAAGATGTCCGGGATATCACCACCCGTGAGGGTAAACACAAAGCGCGTGCTGGTGCTGAAAGGGTTGGGATAGTTGAGCACTTCGGTAATGGTTTGCTTGGTAACCACGTCGAACTGGATACGGTAGTCTACCGCGCCGGAGTTGTTGTTAGACCGGTCTTTGGCCTGCACAATAAACAGGTATTGTCCATCTTTATTGAAATTAGGCCACCATTCTATCTTGCACGAATTGTTTGGCAGGTGGGCCGGCGTAAACTGCAGGCCGCTGCCAAAGAAAATACGTTTCTCCTGCGCGTCGTCAGGTTTTTTGAGATACAACACAAAATCGCCGGTGTCGTTCAGCGCCAGGAATTTATTTTCATCCTTGAGCGTTACCAGCACATGTGGCTTGGTAGAGATAATATCGCCGTTGAGGATATGCGTACCGTCAAACGTTACGTCCAGCAGCGGGTTGATCTTATCGGTATTCACACTGAAAGGAATGCGCGCGATGTTATTGAAATGATACTGCTCCTTCTGGTAGCGTGCGTTGCCGGGCGGGTTCACATCCACCCACAGGTAATTGAGCCCCGGGTAGCTGAAGCTGTTCACGCGGATGGTATCCATGATGACCTGTGCCGGCTGAAAAGGCTTCGCTTTGAGCCTGTCGGGCAGCGGGTGGTTGATCCTGTCCTTATCCTCTATCCAGTAGGTCACCACAAGGCTGTCGGTAAATGGCAGCACCCCTATGTTATCGATAGGCAGGTGCACCACCAGGTTATCTCCCTCCTGCAGGGTATCGTTGATCCTCACAAAACCTTTCTTGGCATTGATGGCACATTCGGGCGCTTCGTCGTAAAGAACCTGCCATTTTTTGAACTGCGGCGCGTAATGGAACGAGTTGTCTTTCATCAGTGCCACCAGCTGCATGTACGGGTACATATTGGCATCGGCGTAATTATACAGGTCATATACATCCAGGCTGTCTTTGCGGAAAGTTGCCACTGTATCACGCTGCCCCGAAGACCTGATCCCCACCACCTTTATCACCACGGTGTCGGTTACCAGCGGCGAAGCGCTCACGTATTTCCAATGCAGGCTATTCCATTTGTAGGCCGGGCCAATAAGCTCCGAGGCAATGTAGCCGCTGTTCCACTTGGTGGTGATACTGTCCTGGAGCGTGATCACCGATTGCGGGTTGGCCGCCACCACTTCGTGTGCGCTGCCGGGAGCAGCGCCTTTTTTTCCGAAGATGATGATCGGGATCGAGTCGTGGATGTTGTGGATCTGCGCACTGCCAATGCTGGCAAAGGCATTGTACATGGAGGCATTGTAGGTGGAAGCGCCATGCACATCATCGCTATAGGCCAGCACATGGCTGTTCACCGGGATACTGTTCATGAAATTGAGAAAGTCTGTCTGCCAGCCGGGCTGCGAGCCACAATAGCTGGACGAGCCAAAATCAAAGGCCCAGAAGGTCTGGTCAGAAAATGCGAGGCAGTTGTTGTAAGGCGAAGCCTGGCCCGGCGATCCATTGATCCGCGTTTCCCATGGCAGGCCTGATACCGAGTCGAACACGGCAATGGTCCAGCCATTGTTGGCAAAATGCCAGGTGGCGCGGAGCGAGTTATTGAGCGAGTACTGGATGTCTGAAAAATACAGCACGTTCGAATATCCGTTGCGGCATTTCAGGGCCACCACATCATTTGAAAAATCAAATTTCCGCTGGGGCTTTTTGTATTTGATGAACTGGTAATTATCGTTCTTGAACTGGTGGAAATGCGCCTGCGCCCAACCGGATTTGGTGCCGATCACCTGGAAAGAACTTTCGCGCCAGTTGAAAGATTCCGCTGGGCTAACCGAGTCTTTGGTCACGCGCCAGAAATACACAGTGCTATCGGCAAAAGGCAGGTTCACAGTCCACTCCACCACTCCGCCGGTGCTTTGTATAATAGTTGAGTTAATAGGGCTCAGGAAAGTATCGTTGGTATCGAGCTGCAGGCGGTAATTTTTTTGCGGGGCAAAAGGATCAGAGGTGGATGCCTTGAGCGTGACCTGCGGTGTTTTGGGAATGATGGCATACTTGTAGGGATACACCGGCACAATATCGCCTCCTTCAATGAACAGGTCTACCGTGCCCGTTGTGGCATTGTTGGTTTCCGACAGCTCCGCCACCTGGTTGTAGCAGTCTACCATCACCCTGAACCTGTTAAGCCCCACACACCTGTCAAAATCTTTATACATGAAGAATTTCAGCGTGTCTTTGTAAAGCGGCGCCTTGATCTTTTTGAAGAACGTAGCAGAATCGCCCGTCGGGAAATAACGCTCCACCCTCACATAAAATGTATCGTTGATCGCTTTGCCCAGGTTAGAGATGGCCACGCCAATGCCAATAGAATCGACATAGCTCTTTGTATCAAAAAACACATCGCTGTTCTGGATCTCGTAATCGGGTTTGCGGTAGTCGAGCAGTTTCACAGATGGGTCGCCATGCAGGGTCATTTCCAGCATGGTGAGCTGCACAAGCGGGTCGAGCGACAACGAGTTGGCCACACAGGTATTCTTCACGCAATCGCCAACACCTTTGCCGTATTTGTAATAAGCTATCGACCGGTACATCTCCGTGCTGTAGGCGTGCAATGGGTATACCACGCCCAGCGAGGCGGAAGCGAGGAAAGCGATAGCGCCTTTCTGATCTATGAAGATGAATTTCTCGCTGGCACTATTAGTGGCTGTGCTATGGATGTCGCCCGAATAGCAGGAGTTGGCCAGCAGCAGAAAATATTTTCCCGCGTTGTTATACAGCGTAGGGTCGTCTATAGCCTGGTCAAACCCGGTGACAGCGCCATGCCCAAAAAAAGTAATGAGCGAGGTGCCTCCATCGATGAGCTGTTTCACCGAATCGCTCACCGTGATCTGGATAGGCGCCGTAGAGGTTTTTCTGAAATTGAAGACCTGGCCGCCATACAGGGTATCGGTGATGATCTGCTCGTAAGATGCAAGGTAGTTCTGAAACAGGTTCTGCTGCGACTGGTCGTAGCCACCGGCAAAGTGCAGCACATGCTTACGCCAGGCCTGGGGTGTCAGTGCTTCGTGCTGGATCAGCTTATTGAGATACCAGCCTACCTCCGTATTATTGGTTGCGGCCAGACGCCCGGTAGGGATATAAGGCACAATAGAGTTTGTATTGTTGATGCCCGTGGTAAACACAAGATCAGAGGCCGGCCAGCCCATGGAGGGCACCAGCGAGGCGTTCCAATTGGCGGCGCTCAGCCTCACATCAGAATGCTTAATGCCTTTGCCAAGCAGCAGAAGATACCTTGGTGCCGAAGGCGCATTGTTCGCAAGGAACCTGCAGAACTGGCGGATGGCCAGCGGGTTTTTGGCATTGCCATAAGCAAACTGGTCATACAGGTCGCCGATCTCCGCCAGGATCACATTGAAAG
>BFBZ01001502.1_pt1 | contig 15407 bp, 14 predicted proteins | sample 1888401 | NCBI WGS metagenome assembly BFBZ01 (sample SAMD00112614, study PRJDB3348) | symbiont metagenome | host: Chara braunii | reverse complement strand
CGCTCCCGCCGCTCCCCGCGTCCCGCTACCCGACAACGGCCGGCTCGGATTTCGCGTCCGCGCCTCCTCCTCCGCAGCCGCGCTACCTACCCGCGCCCAGTGGCTCGGATTTCGCGTCCGGGGCGCAACCGGCACCGCGCTACCCGTCCACATCGGGCGGTGCCCCGTTCACGTCCGCACCGGCAGCCATTGAGCCGCCGGTAACGACGACCGCCTATGACATGCAACCGAAACCGGGCGAACCGAATTACGTTCCGCCGGCCGGTCGGCCGGGGAMCCAATACAAGCCAGTGGACCGCAAGTACATCCAGTTGCCGCCGCGGGATCAAATTTTCAGGGTCTATAACGACCGGCAACTGGAAGAGGCGACCATGGAGCGGATCATCGGCGACCGCTATGCGGACTTGGAGAACAAGCTCAAGGAAGAAGAGGCGCAGAACAAAGACACCACGGACACGAAGAGGCAACTGAAGGAGCTCCTTGCGACGAAACAGAACCCGTTGGCCGATTCGACGTACCGGTTCCCGGCGCTACCGGTCGTCGGTCCGCCCGCCTCGGCGTATCAACCGAAAACGGTCGCTTACGCACCGCGTAAGCTGCTCGTGGAACCGGGGTTCGTTGTTCACCGCAAGCTCTACCTGGAAGAGAAGAACGCCGAACGTGCCGGATGGGATTTAGGCCCCATGCAAACGCTGGTGTCGGCGGCGTACTTCTGGAAGGGCACGCTCCTGATACCGCAGAACTTCGCTTCGGGCTTCGTGTACGGGCACTGGGACACGAGCGCCGGCAAGTGCCTGCCCGGGAGCCCCAGCCCGTACTACCTCTACCCGCCCGGTCTGACCCTGACCGGCACCGTGGCCGAGGGCGTTCTCATCACAGGTGCGGGGTTCATCTTCAAGTAAGGACCGCGAACGGTGTAGAGTGAGCAGTGGGCCGTTGAGAGGAGCCGCGAACGGATCGCGGTTCTCAACGGCCCACTGCTCATTGCGCACTATGAACTCCCCCCCCTGGCTCGACCCACGCACCGCTTACGTTCATGTCCCGTTCTGCGCGCACCACTGCGGTTACTGCGACTTCGCGGTGACCGCCGGACAAGACCACCTCATCGACCTGTACATCGAAGCCGTCTCGGTCGAACTGGCGACACTCGGCACCCCGCACCCCGTCGAAAGCGTGTTCATCGGCGGTGGTACACCCACGCACCTTTCGGCCGAACAACTGGCGCGGCTTCTGGGATCGGTGACGAAGTGGCTGCCGTTCCAGGACACAGGGAACAGGGAACAGGGAACAGGGAACAGGGAACAGGGAACAAACCCACAAGGGCAGCAAACGGCGGATTCTGAACTGTCTCCTGTCTCCTGTCTCCTGTCCCCTGAATTCACAATCGAGGCCAACCCCGACACGCTCACCGAAGAAAAGACCGCGGTGATGGCCGCGTTCGGCGTGAACCGCGTCAGCATCGGGGTACAATCGTTTCAGCCGCCGGCGCTCGCGGCGCTCGATCGCCGGCACGCGCCGGAACACATCTCCCGCGCCGTCGAAGCCGTCCGGACCCACATTCCGACCGTGTCGTTCGACCTGATCTTCGGCGCGCCGGGCTCGACGCCCGCCGCGTGGGCCGCGGACCTTGAATCAGCGCTCGCGTTCGGGCCGCAGCACATATCGACCTACGGGCTCACATACGAGAAGGGCACGCCGTTGTGGAAGCGGCGGAGCCGCGGCGCGCTGGTGCCGGTGGCAGAGGACGACGAACTCGCGATGTACGAGCACGCGATGGACTGGCTCGCGGCGGCGGGCTTCGAACACTACGAGATTTCCAATTTCGCGCGGCCGGGCTACCGCTGCCGGCACAACGAGCGGTACTGGGCGAACGAGGCGTATTTCGGCTTCGGCGTGGGGGCGGCACGCTACGTGAACGGTGCGCGCGAGTTGAACGTCCGCGACACGAAGCTTTATGTTCGCAAGGTGCTGGCCGGCGACCCGCCCGCGTTTCAGCGGGAGGCACTCGCGCCGCAGGCACGGGCGTTCGAAACGATGGCGACACAACTGCGCCGCGCCGGCGGGATCGACCGGCACCGCTTCCGCACGCAGACCGGCTTCGAACTGGACACACTCGCCCCCGCGGCGCTCGCGCTCCTGGCGGCAAACGGCATCACGACCGACGACGGCACGACCGTGCGCCTGACGCGCCGCGGTAAGTGCGTGGCGGACGCCGCGGTCGCCGAGTTGCTGAAGTACAATGCGTAGCATCTGGAGGCGTTCCAATGCTCGAATTCCTTTGGCTCGTTCATCCCGACGAGGCGATGTGCGCGGCGTTCCGGCACCGGTTCGCGGGGCTGCGCGGCGTGCGCGTGATCCGCTCACGCTTCGAGGACCTGGAGCCACACGACGCCTTCGTCACGGCCGGGAACGCGTTCGGCATGATGACGGCCGGGATCGACGCGGCGGTCGTGGACGTGTTCGGTGAACAGATCATGAGCCGTGTGCAGAACCGAATCCGGAGCGACTACTACGGCGAGCAACCGGTGGGCACGGCGTTCGTCATCGACACGGCCCACGCGGCGATCCCGTTCCTCGTCCACGCGCCGACCATGCGCGTGCCCGGGAGCATTGAGGGCACGGACAAGGTGTACACCTCGACGTGGGCCGCGCTCCTGGCGATCCAGGCGCACAACGCGACCTGCGACCGGAAAATCGCAACGGCGGCGCTTCCGGCGATGGGCACGGGGTTCGGCGGCGTGCCGTTCGACGAGGCCGCTCGGCAGATGGCCGTCGCCTACCGGTACTACCTCGAACCGGCACACCGCATCGATTGGGACGTGGTGATCGAACGGCACCGGTCGATCTGCTACGACGCGGGGCGCCAAGTTATTCGCTGAAGGGACTTCGGTCTCGCTTGCGGCAAATGGCGTGGTATACTGTCCGCATGTCCACACCATTTTATAAGAAGGTCCGGCGGCATTTGTCAGGCAACTGCCCGGTCATGAAGCGCCTGATCGAGCGGGTGGGGCCGTGTACGCTCGCGCCCAAGCCGTTCGATCCGTTCACGCTCCTGGTGCGGTGCGTCATCTCCCAGCAGATCTCCACGAAGGCCGCCGAATCGATCTTCAACCGATTGGCCGGGGCTATCGTCGGGCCACCGGACACGACCCCGGCCAGTGTCGATGCAACGGCCGCGTGGCAGCGGACCGTGTCGATTCCTCTGGCGAAGCTCGCGAAATTCACCGAGGCGGAATACAAGGCGTGCGGGATCTCCGGCCCGAAGCAGCGGGCGCTCTGCGCCGTCATCGATCACGTGAACGCCCACCCCGACCTGTTACCGAACATCCCGGCTCTCACGGACGAAGTCGTCCGCGAGCAACTCGTCGCGATCAAGGGCATCGGCCCCTGGACGGCCGACATGTTTTTGCTGTTCGGTATTGCGCGACCGGATGTGTGGGCCGTTGGCGATTACGGCCTGAAGGTCGCGGTGAAGACGCACTTCCGATTGCGAAAGATGCCCGACGCGAAGAAGATGACCAAGGTCGCGAAGCCGTGGGAGCCGTACCGCAGTGTCGCGAGCTGGTACCTGTGGCGCAGCCTGGAACCGAAGTATCGGGACACGAACGAAGTCAAGTGAAGGTGCGAGCCGTTTTCACCCACTCACACGCGGGTCTGCGGGGTAGCGAGCCGGAGTGCTTCCCACAAGCCGCGGCTCTCATTTTTCTTACCGGGGTCGAAGGGTTCCGCGACGGCGAGCCAATACAAGATAGGCCGGCACGATGTCGGCCTTCGGAGGCAACGGAATGCCGCACTGCGTACTCGCCACGGCCGTGAACCGCGCCAAGAGCGTGATCCAACCCCTCGTACACGACGGGGACCTCGTCGCCCGGTTCACTGCGTCGGGAGATCCGGACGCGTTCGCGCACCTGGTCCGGAAGCACGGGCCGATGGTGTTCCGGGTCTGTCATCGGATCACCCGGCACCGGCAGGACGCGGAGGACGCCTTCCAGGCCACCTTCCTCGTCCTCGCCCGCAAGGCCGGGACGGTGAACCCGGCGAGCGCCGTCGCCGGCTGGCTGTTCGGGGTGGCTGCGAATGCCGCCCGCGAAGCTCGCAAGCGGTCCGCTCGGCGCGCGGCACGCGAAACCCTCGTGGCGGCGACGCCCGAGACCGGCCGGTGCGAACCGGAACCGGACTTCGACCGCCGCGCTGCGGTGGCCGAAGAACTCGCGGGCTTGCCCGAGTCGTACCGGGCGCTGGTCGTGGCGTGCGATCTTCAGGGCGAACCACAGACGACCGCCGCCCGGCGGCTCGGCGTGCCGGTCGGGACGGTGTACAGCCGGCTCTCGACCGCCCGCCGCTTGCTCGCCGACCGACTCCGCCGGCGCGGCATCAGTGCGAGTGCGGCGGTGGCAACACTCACCGCACTCGCGCCTGACACTACGGCACTTCCGCCGACCTCCGATTGTCTTTCCCCCGGTGTCACGGAACTGGCGGAGGCGATCATGAAACGCGGATTCGCGCTACGGTGGAAACTGGCGGCGTGTGTGCTGCTTGCGGGCGTCGCGATGGGATTGGCGGACGACGCGCCGAAGCCGGCTCCGGCCGTCGCGCCCGCGCCGCGAGTGGCGGACGAGTCGCGGCTCGTTCTCGGCTTCGCCGGGCACGTCCGGTTCCTCAAACCCGACGGGACGGAAGTCTCCCGACTGACGGGCGCGGAAGCCATCAAGGCCGGGGCGGACCTGCCCACGCGGCCGCGTTCCTTCAACGACTTCCGAAGCGCGGCGCCGGCGCGGCCGGCGGCGGAAACGTTCGGCCCGTGCGGTCGGGCCGCCCCCGACGGTCGGCTTCCCATCGGCACCCGCAAGGGGCTTTACCTGCTGACGCCCGGCAATCCTCCGGTGGTCGCGCCGGCGAAGGCCGCGAAGGGCGATCAGGCACTGTTCGCGTCGGGCGACGTGCCGACCATCGTAGCGTGGTCATGGGACGGGAAGCGGGCCATTGGGCATCGGACCAAGCAAGCCCTGTTCAGTGCCCCGGAGGACGAACACGTCCTGATCGACCTCGCTGCCGGGACGACCACCGAACTGAAGTTGCCGAAGCCCCACAAGATCGTGGATTGGTCAGCCGACGGGTGGTTCCTCACCATCGGTGTGGAGCGCCACGGCTTCTCCAAAGGGTGGGCCATGAAGAAGCAAACGGTGTGCAAGATGTCCGCGGACGGGCAGACGAGCGACGTTCTGGCGTCGTACTCGTTCGATGGCGATTGGTCGCGTTCGGCGGAGTTCCTCAGTACCGGAGCCAATTCGGGTTCGGACGTTGTGGCGCTGTCACCGGACGGGAAGCGAGTCGCGTGTCTCGTCACGTCGGTGGTCCCGATCCAGGTCGGCGCGAAATCGGTCCCACAGTGGGGGATCAAGCTCTGCGTTCTCGAACTCGCGAACAACGCACGAGCGGCGGTCGTGTTCGAACAGCCCGGAAGGCGCGTTGATGGGACGAACATCTCGGACGGCCCGAGCGGGGTGCGGTGGTCGCCGGACGGGTCGCGAATCGGGTTCCTTTGCGATCACAGGGAGTTCGGAACGCTGCGGGTCATGAGCTGGCGGATCGGGGTGGTCGGAGCAGATGGACGCGGGGCGAAGACGGTGTTCGACTCGGTCAACGCAGCGGAGCTTGTGACGGTATTCGACTGGCGGTAGAGACCGCCCCGCGCCCCCCGCGCGAGTGAGGACCGGAAGCCCGTACTCGCGCTGGAGGCGCACTTACAACGTGCTGTACGGGTCGATGTCCGTCGTGACTTCAACGCGCGACGGCGGCTCCGTCAGCAAACAGATCGGACAAGGAAGCCCCCGAGTGCGAGCACCCACGTCGGATCGGTTGAAGGGCGGGGGATCGCCGCACGATGCGAAGCGGGCGATGAACTGGCGATACAGGCGGCTGAGACGATGACCCGTGGTGTAAAACGGCCATTCGGCCCGTTCGCCATCCAGACCCCTGTCGCTCGCACGCTTAATTGCGCTACGAATTAAGCTAAAACACGTCCGGTACACCTGGATTCGCTCCGCCAGTTCCCTGCCGGTCGGATTGGGGCGTGCTAGGATTGTGGCGCCCCGTATCTCGCCCCMCCCCGCCGAGCCCGCGAATGTTAGCCGCCTTCGACTGGAATGAATGGCTGATGGCAGTACAAAGGGGAGCCGTCCTCGGTGGCATCGGCGGCCTCTTCGCGGGTCTCATCTTGTACCTGGGGCGCAAACCGGACGACAAGAGGCAATCCGAAGCGGCCGCGCGCGAACACGCGCGCATGCACGCCCGAGCCGATACCGCGGCGTCGCCCGTGCCCGTGATCCTCGCGGTCCTTTCGGTCCTCGCGCTCATCGTCGCCGTCGTCCTCGTCGTGAACCCGTCTCTCGTCGCTCCCCTGCGCCGCCTGGCCGGTGGTGCGATCGGCAATCGTCAGCCGATCGTTACGGTCTCCGATTACGGCCGGTACCGGAGTACGGGTCCCGTTCGGGTCGTCCCCGGTCGCGACGCACCGGGCGGCGTCACTGTCGTCGGTGATAAAAATCTGATACTACAGGAGCAAACCGATCAAATCCCCTGTCGGGTGGGAGAAGTATGGGGCATGCGGGTTCACAGTACTGTGGTCCCCGCCGATCGGCCGTACACGATTCGGAAAGAAATGCACCATCCCCCCCTGAAGTTGCCCGACGGTTCGGTCCGAACGAAGAGCGTCAGTGAGACCAATGCGCCGGCCGGTGCGTTGTTCGATACGTTCTGCGGCTGGTATTTCCTCAAGGGCTACGAGTACGAGCTGGTGCCCGGCGAATGGACGTCGGTGGTGTTCATTGATGATGTCGAGGTGGTCCGCAAGGTGTTCACGATTCAGAAATAGCCGACCGCCCCAGGGGCGGCAACAGGAGCCGGTAGGTGCGGAATTTGTCGCGCTAATGTGGTTGGGTTTCCGGACCGCCCGGTTACACGGTGCGAGCGAACAGGGGTAGTACACCTGTTGAATGATTTTGTTAAAGCGGTAATTTCCCGCCCGTAGTGGACAGAGGCGGCCCGGAAGACGTTGCTTCGGGTTCGCTTGGTCACGTTTAATTTCCCGCCGGACCAGCGCGAGGACGGGTTGTAGGCGCGAACGCACGCGACTGCTTCGCCCACGGTCGGGTTCGGATTCAGCGCCAGTAGGGCGCTGCCGAACGGCTGGATGACGGTCAGCAAATTCACGGCATAGTTGTAAGGGTCATCCAGAGTCGCCACGACCCAGGCGCGGTTCAGATACTTCGCGAGTGCCACGGTTTCTTGGTGTGCGGGATCACATCTGTCTTGAATGGGTCCGAAGAAGATTGAGGAGGTTGGGGGGATCATAGCAACGAAGTCTGGGCGCGGCGGAAGGCCGGTATCGTTCTTCGCAGCACCATCACGGTTCCTCCTGGAAGGGAAGATACCGGAGCATTGTTCCCGCCCGGGCTGTCGGTCCAGCCCGGTTCGGGTTCACAACATGCTGTACGGGTCGATGTCTACCTGGAACTCGACACCGCTGGGCGGCTTGGCAATCGCCAGCACGGTTCGCAGCACTTCGTGCAGCGCCGCGCTGCTATCGGATTGCACCTGGAAGTGGAAGCGGTAGAAGTTGTTGAGCCTAAACACCGGGCACTCGGCAGGGCCAAGCAGCCTAATCGGTGCGGCTTTCGGGGACGGCGTGTCGGTCGCGTTTGACGGCAGGCTCACGAACCCCGATGGCGCTGGCATCCGTTTCATTGCCTCTTTGAAGGCCGCGGCGAGCGTGTCCGCGAACGCCGCGGCGGCGTCTTCCTTCTCGCTTCGCACGATGAGACGCGCCATCCGCTCATACGGCGGGTACTTGTGCTGCTTGCGGTGGACCAGTTCGAGCTTCGCGAACTCGGCGTAGTTGTGGTGCGACGCCAGCGTGATGCACGGGTGGTCCGGCGTGAAGGTCTGCACGAGTACCTGTCCGCCCTTTTCGCCGCGCCCGGCCCGGCCGGCCACCTGCGCGAGCAACTGGAACGTGCGTTCGGCGCTGCGGAAGTCTGGTAAGTGAAGGCCGACGTCCGCGTTCACCACGCCCACGAGTGTGACGTTGGGGAAGTCCAACCCCTTCGCGATCATCTGTGTGCCGACCAGAATCTGAATGAGACCGTCGCGGAACGCATCGAGTACGCGCTGGTGGCTGCCGGGCTTCGACATCGTGTCCGAATCCATGCGCTGGCACACGTTGCCGGGGAACTTCTCCTCGATCTCCGTTTGCAGCTTCTCGGTCCCTAACCCCTGGTAACGCATGGACGGTTGCGCGCACGCCGGGCACTTCATGAACGGGGCCGTCTCGAAGCCACAATAGTGGCAGACCAGGGCGTTTTTGGTGCGGTGGAACGTGAGCGCGAGGTCGCAGTGGGCGCACTGCGCGACGTGCCCGCACGCCTCGCAGTGAACGTGCGTGCTGAACCCGCGCCGGTTCAAGAGCAGAATGATTTGCCCCTTCTCCTTGAGCGTCTTCCGCATCGCGGCTTCGAGAGTCGGGCCGATCGCGAAGTGTTTGCCCGGAGTTTTGGGCTCGTGCCGCAGGTCGATCAGCTTCACCGCGGGCATCGGTCGGCTCTCGACGCGGTTCGGCATGCTCAGTGTGGTGTACGCACCGCGCTCGCAGTTCGCCCAACTTTCGAGGCTCGGCGTGGCCGAACCCATCAGAATCGGGATGCCTTCGAGGCGGGCGCGCATCACGGCCACATCACGCGCGTGGTACCGTGGCGTCGATTCCTGCTTGAAGCTGTTCTCGTGTTCCTCGTCGATGACGATGAGGCCGAGCTTGCGCGTGGGCGCGAAGACCGCGCTCCGCGCCCCGACGACGACCTGAATGTGCCCGGTCGCCACGCGGCGCCAGTAGCCGCCGCGCTCGGCGTCGGTGAGGTGGCTGTGCAGCACCGCGAGGTTCCCGCACCGCCCCTTGAACCGCGCGAGCGTCTGCGGGGTGAGCGAGATTTCTGGCACCAGAACGATGACCTCTTTACCCTGCTTGACCACCTCCTCGATCGCCCGGAGGTACACTTCCGTTTTTCCGCTCCCTGTCACGCCGTGGAGCAAAAAGGGGTGGTAGCCACCGGTCGTGAGGGCGTTCTGGATCTGCTCCCACACGCGCAACTGGTCCGCGTTGAGCGCAATCGGGGGCGCCGGTGCGGCCGACTCGTCGGCATCGGCTTCGTGACCGGGCGCGGCGGCGTCCGTCTCGATGCGCTCGGCGAACTTCCGCAGGAGCCCCTTCTTGACCAGCCCGCCGATGACGCCGGTGGTACACTTCGCGAGCCTGGCGAGTTGAAGCACCTCAAGAGGACGGTTCTCCTTCTTGAGCTTGTCGAGGGCCGCTTTCTGCTGCGGCGTGACGGTGGGTAGCGGGTTCGGCAACTTCTCCTTTGGCACCGGTTCCACGAACGATGCGACTCGGGTGCCGGCGTTGTCGCGCACGCCCGCGGGTACGACGGCGTGCAACACCTGCCCCCACCCGCAGAGGTAGTAGTCCGCCATCCACCGCGTGAGTTTCATCACGTGGTCGTCCACGATGGCGTCGTCATCGAGTACGCGAGTGACGGTCTTGATCTCGAACGCCGTGACGGGCTGAATATCGGTGACGCGGACGCAGAACCCGGCGGTGGCTTTCCCGCCTTTGCCGAAGGGTACTTCGACGCGCTTCCCGACGCCGATTTTGGTCGCGAGGTGGTCCGGCACGCCGTAGGTGTACGCGTGATCGAGTGGCCGGTCGAAAACGATGTCCGCGTAGAGAGCCATTGGTGCCGGTTTGGGGACGGCGCGCTCGTCTTCGATGTCGAACAGGATGTTGGGGGCCGTCATGGCCGGTCGCTCCGTGGCGGGCGTTAACGTGTTCATGCGCCCAGTTTAGCAGGCGGCGCGCCGCTGCCACAAGGACGGTTGCCCAACCGGTAACATCGGCAAAATGGGTAGGGGAAGATTAGCCAGCCGGCTCCGGGACGGCCGCAAAAGTGGAAAGAAGGTTTTGAACTGTGTCGCGTACTTCGTCGCTGTGGAAGTACCGCTTCAGCACCTCACGCAGAGTAACCTCGTTTTGGATGTTCGGAGCAACTTGACCGTTCGGGAAAACAATCGTCGCGGGGAACGGTGCCACCCCACTGATGCCGCGGAACATCAAGGCCTGATACCCTGACTCTGGGGATGGTCAAGGAACAGTCGTGATGCACCTTGTCACCATCGGTGAACAATTTTACCCGAAACTGGAGGGCTCCGCGAGTCACATCGGCGATATCGCCTCCGGTAACATAAAGGATTTGCCCCATCCCACGAGGCTTCCCTTCGGCGGGGAAATCGGGCCATAGGCTATCGGACGTGGAAAGCACCTCGCGATATAGATCCCAGTAAGAATACAAATGGTATATAATCGAAAGATTTTTGTTCGTTCGGGCTTCCCCGGTGATCGACCAGCTAATGGGGTCAGACGGCCTGAATGATCTGGATTCTTCCGGCAGATGAGGCAGTGTCGGGGCGTGTGACAACCTGATCGAGTCCCATATCGGCGATGTGTTTTGGTGTTTAAAACACATCACATCGCGTGTACATTAAGTTACTCGAAAGTCTGATAAGCCAATCAGCAGTGAAGTTTTCAGGATGAGTTCCAATCAGTCGGCGGTCAAAGCCGTGAGGGAGATTCGCAATGGCGAACATTCCATACTGCGCATCGTTCCCAAATCGCTGATTACATGGCTCACAGAGTGTCACGAGGTTCCAAGTCGTTGTCTCGCCACCACGGCTCCGTGGCGTGACGTGATGCATCGTGAGGTCAGCGCCCTCATCGCGGGTTTTGCCGCAAGAGATACACCGGTAGCCGTCGCGGGCGAGAACGACGTTCCGTTTTCCGGGGTGAGCGTGGTGCTCGAGTGCATTCGGTGCGGCCAGTTCGACGTCCGTGTAAGTCTTGAAGGGCGTTTTCAGGCATAACCGCTTTTTCAACCACTGAGGCATAATTGACCTTGCGGCATCGACTCCTGCTAAAGCCCAGCCGCCACGAAGAAGCCAATAACGGTAATCGTCTTCGTGGTTCACTTGCAGCGGGCGATGCCCGAGCGCGCGCAGACCAGATGTGAGTTTATCTTTGACGAACATACTCGGAGCCCGATACTCTCGGAATGAATCTCCGAAATCGATCCACTCCGTTAGAGTTGAGAAATAAGCATAACCACCGCACATCAGATGAACGTTGAATGCGTAGCACGCATCGCTTAAATCCGTCTTGCCATCACTCATGATGAATATCTCTTAGTTGCTATGATCCACCTCTTCGAGTTGTTAATTATACCCACTTCCAGTTGTGGCGCGTGAACGGCTTCAGATCGCCGCCTTCCACGAATGCGAATGCGCCATCACCATCCGCCCACTCCAGCACGCCGACGCTGCCGCTCTCGGGGTGACCGTCGCGGGTGCGCATTTCGAAGCCCGTCAGGTGATACACCTGCGTCCTTCTGTAATCCCGCTCGATTAGTTCACCGTCGCCGTGGTAGTGTCCGAAGAACGCGAACCGCGGTTGAGCCAGTTCGATCAGCGTGCGGAGCAACTCGCTCCCGTAGCCGATGCGTTTCGCTCCTTCTGGGGCGTCGTGCATGAGCAGCACATCGAACGCTTGCGTCGTGAGCCGGTCCACCGCGCGTTCCGCGATGTAGCCCCGGGGTGGGAGCTTCTGTCGCGCGTTCGGGCCGTCGCCGTCTACGCCCCATACTGCGGCCACTCTCGGGCCGCGCTCGAACGTGTGAACCGTGCCGTCCTTGATGCCACGCACCCGGCAATACGCGTCCACCGCGAAATCCGATTGCGTGCCGGACGCCCGTGCGAAGCGCTCCAGTTCGTCGAAGTCTTCGTGATTGCCCGCTGTGAACCAGAGTCCCGGCGGACAGTGCGGGTCGTCATCGAACACGCGGTCCGCGATGTCGGTGCGGGTCGCCACGTCGAGCGCGCCGAGTTCGAGCGGATCGTCCTTCGCGTGGCGCAGCGTCGCCTTGTCCATCCGCGAAATGTCCGGGAAGTAGCCCAGATCGCCGACTTGCAGAAGGGCCGTTACCTCACGACCGTTCCGTTCGGCCCAGTACGCGGCGAACCGGAACGCCGGCAGGATGCGGCCGTGCAGGTCGCCGAACACGAGGACGACAGGTGGTTTTGGGGATGAGGCACCCATGACAGGAGAAGACACCCGCAGCTCGATCCGGGTTCACCGCTTCGGCTTCGGTGTGTTGAACGCCTTCAGCCACTCGCTCATGTCGTCGTCGGACACCGCCGACACGGGCTTGTCCTCGGGCGCACGCGGGGCGCCGGGCTCCGGGTGGTCGGCGGGGCGGATGAGCCAGTCGATGAACTCTTCGCACGTGGCGAGTTGGCACTCGGCGCGGCGCCCGGCTTCGCGCACGCGGCTGTCGTTCGATACCACGGTGACCGTCGCCGGCTTCTGTTCCACCGCGACGAGTTGCTCGATCAGGTCGTCGGCGGTCTGGCGGAACGCGAACCGCACCCGCACGCCGCGGTGAACCGTTTCGAGCGACGGGCTCGGCGCCAGGAGCGCGTCGAACACCACGCGGAGGACGGCGCCCCGACCCTTCACGCCGTCCGCGAGCCAATCGAGGAACCGCAGGCGCGCGCGGTCGAACTGCGGCGCCGGCATCCCCCGGTTCGCCAGCCCGGCCGCGTACATCAGGTTGTACCCATCGATCAGGAAGGTCACGGGGCACCGACGGCGAGCGGACCACACTGGCGCACAAATTTGATTGTAACCGTCTCGTCGCCGGAGGGGTGGCAAAAAGGCGAAGGCCGCGCGTCGCGACGCGCGGCCTTCGGGTAATCTATCGGGCTATCGGCCGGAGGATCGGCCGGAGGGTCGGCGTAGTGAGTCACTCCTCCTCGCCCTCAGTGGGCGTGGAGCGGTTTGCAACATCGGGCGGGGTCGGATCGGGCACTCGGTAGTCCTGATTCAACCACCGGCCCAAATCGATCTTGCGACACCGGGCCGAACAGAACGGGTAGTCGGGGTACTCCTGCCAGTTCCCCGGCATGGCCGCGTCGCAGATCGGACATTGCACTTTACTCATCGGCTCGTCCCAGCCCGGACTTCGGAAATTTCCCCGGTAACCCGGACAACCGCCCCCCCGACTCACTTCCCCTTTTTCTTGCTCCCGCTGCTCTTCGACTCACTCTTCGATTCGGTCTTCGCCGGCGCGCTGTCGGTCGATGCGGCCGGGGTTTCGGCTTTCGTTTCCGTGGATTCGCTCTTGGCCGCTTCGCCGTCGCTCTTGCCCGCGGTTTCGCCGGCGCGGCGGTAGTCCGTTTCGTAAAAGCCGCCGCCCTTGAAGATGATCGCTCCGCCACCGCCGAAGAGGCGCTCGAGCTTGTTCTTCTTGCACTTCGGACACTTCGTTAGCGGCGGCTCCGAGAATGATTGCAGCTCGTCGAACGTGTACCCGCACGCGTTGCACTTGTAGTCGTAAGTCGGCATGGACACTCCGGGCGAACGGCCGGTGCCAACCGGCATGTATCTTGGCGAACCCCGCCCGCAAGGGCGGTGGGTGAACAACACAACGCGATCCAACAGTMCCCGCCGCCCTTGCGGGCGGGTTCGCCCCGCTAGGCGCTCGCCACGATGACGGACGCCGGGCGCAACACGCGGTCGTGGATCATGAAGCCGTTTTGTAGCACCTGCACCACCTGCCCCGGCGCGAAGGCCGTGCCCGGTTGCTGCATCACCGCCTCGTGCAAGTTCGTATCGAGGCCGGTCCCCGGCACGCACTCGATACGGACGATGCCGTACCGCTTGAGTACGTCCAGGAACTGCGACGCGGTGGCGGACACCCCGGTCACCAGCGGCCCGGTGTCGCCGGCGCGTTTCGCGGCGTCCAGGGCGCGGTCGAGGTTGTCCAGCGCCGCGAGCAGGTCGCGGGCCAGCGGCTCGGCCGCGTACCGCCGTTCGACTTCGGCGTCGCGCAGCATCCGCTTGCGGGCGTTGTCGAAGTCCGCGAGCTTCAACTTGTAGTTGCTCAGCTCGGACTCGGTCGCTTCCAGCTTCGCGCGGACCGCGGCCAGTTCGCTTGCGGCTTCGGCGGTGTCGAGCGGCGTTTCGTCAGGCATCAGATGAAACCCTGATGGGACAGAGAACAGAAATCAGCGGGCGGCCGGGGTACGTCCGGTTCACCGTCTCCTGATTTCGGCCCTCGGGTCCTTTGGTGTTACTTCTTCTCGTCTTTTGGAGCGGTCTCGCCGGTCACAAGATCCTTCAATTTGCCGAAAAGTCCCTTCGAGGTCCCGCTGGACTGGTTGTTCTCCAACTCGGCCAGCTTGCGGAACAGTTCCTCCTGTTCCGAAGACAGCTTGGTGGGCGTTTCGACGGTAACCCGAACGAGCAGGTCGCCCTTCGCGTCGCTCGCCCGACGGCTGTCCGGGCGGGCCGGCATGCCGTAGCCCGGCACGCGGACGACGGTATGGGTCTGACAGCCGCGGGGCACCTCGAACGTCACCGTTTCCCCAGTCAATGTGACAAGTATCATCGGCCCGCCGAGGGCGGCGCGGGCGAACGAGACGCGGCAGTCGCACCGCAGGTGGTGCCCGTCGCGTTCAAACACCTTGTGCCGGCGGACGCGGAGGTGGAACTCCAGGTCGCCGCGGGGGGCGCCGGGGTCGCCGGCGTGGCCCCGGCCGGGGTAGGTGAGGATGGTGTCGTCGTCCACGCCGGGCGGGATGTTCGCCGTGACCTGTTCGGACACCTGCTCGCGGCCGGCGCCGCGGCACGCCGGGCACGGATCGGAGATGACCGCCCCGCGGCCGCCGCACCCGCGGCACTGGATGTGGGCGGACCCGAAGCCGGTGTTCACCACCTCGACCCGCTGACCGCGGCACCGGCGGCACTGGGTGGGCTGCGAGCCGGCCTTCGCCCCCGTTCCGCCACACGTCCGGCAGATCTGCTCCGTCGTCACGGTGAACGTCTTGCTCACCCCGGTCGCGGCTTCGAGCAGCTCGATTTCGAGGGCGGCGGCGAGCCCCTCGCCGCGCCGCGGGCCGCGGGCCCGCCGCCCGCCGGCCATGCCGCCGAGCAGGTCGCCGAGGAACCCGCCCAGGCCGCCGAAGAAATCGGCCGCCTCCGCCCCCCCGTCCATCCCCTCGACCCCGGCGTGCCCGTACCGGTCGTACCGGGCGCGCTTGCCCACGTCGTTCAGCACCGTGTACGCTTCGTCCACCTCGGCGTACCGGACCTTCGCGACTTCGTCACCGATGTTGCGGTCGGGGTGGTACTGCTTGGCGAGTTGGCGGTACGCCTTGGTGATCTCCACCTCGGTGGCGGTCCGGATCACCCCGAGGACTTCGTAGTAGTCGCGCTTTTCGGCCATAGGGTGCGGCGGGGCTGTGAAAAA
>BFBZ01001501.1_pt1 | contig 15414 bp, 10 predicted proteins | sample 1888401 | NCBI WGS metagenome assembly BFBZ01 (sample SAMD00112614, study PRJDB3348) | symbiont metagenome | host: Chara braunii | reverse complement strand
TCCGTGCCTTCAAGAGCAATTTTGGCGAGACGGTTCTTCGAGACCTTCACCGACGCACCAGCCTGCTTCATCTGCTTGCGCAGGTTCTGCATCTGAGCCACGGTGAGGCCGGAATAGTGAGCGACGACGGCAACGCCCGTGGTCTTGAAGACCTCGTGCAGCTGCTCGACCGCCTCTTTTTTTGCCGCTCGTTCCACAGCAAGCTCTCTCCGGTTGGCGGCCTTCGCCCGAAAGCGGGACCGCCGGGTTGCACCCGCCATCCCACCAAACCTGACCTCCGGACGGAAGAACCCGAGGACACGAAAGGCAAAACGGCGATGAATAGCCTGCCCTTCCGAAAGCCCTGAGAGCCCGCGGAGTGTCGAGGTTCGAACCAAACCTGCATGCCACCACGACAAAGGCAGTGGACATGCCGAAATCCGGTCTTCACCCGTCTATGCAGGCTGGATGATTAAGCCATTGAGGAAACTGGATTTCCGCGCCGGCGCCTGCAGTCTCGGACAGGATTCGGAGTGATCGGCGAACCGACCTCCCCTGCGGCATTCGAGAGCAGAAAGATCCTTCTTCCTTCCGAGAAATCCAAACGGATATCCTCAAAAGGAATGCTGGCTCCTCTCAACTTTCGGAATGCGCGCACAGGCGCGCCAGCAACAGCCGGCCCGCCTGGAAGCCGGTTCTTTAACGAGTCCATTGCGACTTGCCAAGACCCCAAGAGCAAAAATCGCACCAGTTGGGCCATGCCGTGGAGCCGGGTGGGAGCCCCGTCGCCCGGATGAGCGACAGCCGGCGCGCGGGACGCGCGTCGGCGATAGCGACATGCGGGGTCTCACGTGCTCTGCCGGAAAACCCGGATGTCGGCAGCGCTCATCAGGGCCACGGGGCATTGCACGCGCAGGGGCACAATCCCGCCTCAGCCCTTCGGACAGGCCGCTCCGGCGTCGGCCCAGGCCTTGATCAGCTCGCCGAACTGCTTCTGGGTTCCCGGGGCCGGGGTCCGCCCAGCTCCCGGATTCCAGCCCCAGCCGACCAGCTCATCCTCAGCCATATGGTGAATCAGCTGCGCCATGGTCTTGCCGCCGTTGCGATTTGGATCCTTGATCTGTGCGCAGATCTGGCCGAGCGACTTGCCCTGCCAAGCCATCTCGATCGGGGCCAGCTGCCACTTGGGATTACCGGGCACGCGCGCCGCGTCGAAATTGGCCTCGTGGTGGCAGGTCGTGCAGGCGAGCCCGCCGGGCGCACCCATGCCAGCCTCGCCGCGGACCACCAGCGGCTGATGCGGAATCATCCTGTCGGTCTGGGTCGGCCGGTCGCCGGCCGGGTGGCAGTTCATGCATCGCGGCGACTGCAGCACCTTGCCGGCCTCTTCGAACAGCGCCACGGCGCGCTCGTCCTTGCTCTTGATCCTGGCGAAGTCCGCCACCGGCTTGAGCCCGCCGGCGACGTGCGTGGCCTCGGGCGCCGCATCGGCGCGCCGCAGTGCCGGCAGGGCTACGATCGCAACCGCAGCCAGGCTGCCAGCGAGCAGCGCCATCGTCGCCGTTCTGAACAGGCTCATGCGGTGTCTCCCGGCCGGATCGGCAGTTGGGTCGGGCGCGGCAGACCCAGCCTGGCCATGGCGTTGGCGACGGCAGGTCCCAGCGGCGGCACGCCGGGCTCGCCGACTCCCGAGGGTTTCTCGGTCGACGGCACGATCGCAACCTCGATCTGCGGCATCTCGTGGATGCGCAGCGAGCGGTAGGTGTCGAAATTGCCCGACACCGGTCGTCCCTCGTCGAGCGGCTGCTGCGCATAGAGGATGTGGCCGAGCGCAAAGCCGATGCCGCCCTCCATCTGGGCGCGGATGATGTCGGGATTGACTGCGACGCCGCAGTCGACAGCGCACCACACCTTGTGCACGACCGGTCCGTCGGCCCCCATCGACAGCTCGACCACCTGGGCGACGTAGGTGTTGAAGCTCTCGACCACGGCAACGCCGCGGGCGCGGCCCGCCTCGAGCTTGGCGCCCTTCCAGTCCGCGAGCTCGGCGACCGCCTTGAGCACACCGGCGTGACGCGGCTTGTCGGCCATCATCGCCAGTCGTCCCTCCACAGGATCCTGGCCGGCGGCTTCGAGCAACTGATCGACGAACGCCTCGACGGCGTAGCCAGTATGGGTGTGGCCGACCGAGCGCCACCACAGCACGGGCACGCCGACATCGACCTGATGCAGGTCGCAGCGGAAATTCGGCACCTGGTAAGGGATCTCGTTGGAGCCCTCATAGGCCGTCGAATCGAGGCCGTTCTTCATGGTCATCGCCTCAAACGGCGAGCCCTTCATGATCGACTGCCCGACGATCGTATCCGACCACGCCACGATCTTGCCGTCGCGGACCACACCGCGCATTCGGTGCAGGCTGAACGGTCGGTAGTAGCCGCCGCGCATGTCATCCTCACGGGTCCACACCAGCTTGACCGGACGTCCCGGCCCGATCGCCTTGGCGACCTGCGCCAGCTCCATGGCGACGTGGGTCGACTGCTGCGCCCGCCGGCCGAAGCTGCCGCCGGCGAGAATCGTCTTGAGATCGACCTTGGCGATGTCGAGCCCAAGCACCTGCGCGATCACGGCGTGATCAGGCGTCGGAAACTGGCTGCCATAGCGCGCCGAGGCGGTATCGCCCTTCCAGTGAATGAAGGCGTTGATTGGCTCCATCGGCGCATGGGCCAGATAAGGAAAGACGAACTCGGTCTCGATCAGCTTGCCGCCCTTGGCGATCTCGGCGTCAACGTCGCCCTCCTGCTTCACCAGGGCGCCCTGCTTCTTCGCACGGGCGCGAAACTCCTCCAGCAGTTGCGCCGTGCCGCGCGTCTCCGCCTTGCTGTCGTCCCAGGTGATCTTGAGAAGGTCACGTGCCGTCTTCGCCGGCCAGAACCCCTCGGCATAGACGGCTACACCGTTCGGCACCTCCTTGACGTCGACCACTCCCGACACGGCCTTGGCCGCCGACGCGTCGAACGACGCCACCGTGCCGCCGAACCGCGGCGAGCGCGCCACCAACACGGTCAACGTCCCCGGATCCTTGATGTCGAGCGTGTACTCGGCCGAGCCGTTCGACTTCGCCACGCTGTCGAGCCGGGTTACAGCGCCTTCCTTGCCGATCAGCTTGAAGGCGGAGGGATCCTTGAGCTGCGGGTTCGCCGGCACCGGCTGTTGCATCGCCTTGGCGGCCAGCGCGCCGAAACCGCTCTGCTTGCCGGAGGGATGTCTGACGATGCCTTTGTCGACCGTGATCTCCTCAGCCGGCACCTTCCATTCGTCGGCGGCCGCGGCCACCAGCATCGCGCGCGCGGCGGCGCCGACCTTGCGCATCTGCTCGTAGGAATTGGCGATTGCGCTGGAGCCGCCGGTACCCTGCACCCCGAACAGCAGGTTTTTGTAGAGCACCGGATTCGAGGGCGCATGATCGGCGCGCATCTGCGACCAATCGGCATCGAGCTCCTCGGCCACCAGCGTGGCCATGCCGGTGAACGGGCCCTGCCCGAACTCGATGTGCTTGCAGAGAACGGTGACAGTGTCGTCCTGGCCGATCACCAGAAACGTGTTCGGCGCGATGTTGACGGACTTGGCCGCGGCGCCATCCTGCGCGTAAGCGACACCGCTGCGGGCGAGATACGTGGCAAGCACCAGACCTGCGCCTGCTTTCAGCAGCGAACGCCGGGACAATGCGGTTGAGGCAGCGGGCTTCACATGTGCATTCATGGTCAACCCTCCAGCGACTTGGCCGCGGAATGGATCGCGGCGCGGATGCGGACATAGGTCGCACAGCGGCAGATGTTGCCGTTCATTGCCAGGTCGATGTCCTGATCGGTCGGCTTGGGGTTAAGACCGAGCAGCGCAGCGGCGCTCATGACCTGCCCCGATTGGCAGTAGCCGCATTGCGGCACATCGTGCGCCGCCCAGGCCTTCTGCACGGCGACGGCTTCCTTGCTGGTCAGCCCCTCGATCGTGGTCACCTCGCTTTTTCCGACCGCCGAGACGGGCAACGAGCAGGAGCGCACGGTCTGGCCATCGACATGGACGGTGCAGGCGCCACACTGCGCGACGCCGCAGCCATACTTCGTACCGGTCAGCCCGACATTGTCACGGATGGCCCAGAGCAAGGGAGTTCCGGGATCGACATCGACCTGATGCTCGCGCCCGTTGATCTTCAATGTGAACGCCGCCATTGCCGCCCTCGCTATCCATCGTTCGAAGAGCAAGAGTTAGAAGCATTCGATAATGGTTCGCAACTCACAGAGATGTGCAGTGCATCGAAAAATTTCTGCGCGGGGACGGAACGTTCTATAGCCGATGCAAAATCGCTCACGATTACGCTACCGCGGTCCCGCAAGGCGAGACAGCTACTTCACCTGATAAGGCAACGTCTCGCCTGCAAAGAACGCCGCGAGGTTGGCGACCACGCAGGCCTGCATGGCGACGTGCGACTCCCTGGTGTTGCCACCGATATGCGGGGTCACCGCCACGTTTGGCAGCGTGGTCAGCTCATCCGGCGCATGCGGCTCGGTCTCGAACACGTCGAGACCGGCGCCAGCGATGGTGCCGTCCTTCAGCGCCGCCAGCAGCGCCCGCTCGTCGATGACGGAACCGCGCGAGATGTTGACGACATGGCCGTCGGGACCGAGCTTCTTCAGCAGCTCAGCGTTGATGACGTGCGTGGTCTCGGCGCTGGCACGGACCGCGATCATCAGCACGGTGCACCATTCGGCGAGCGCATCGAGGCTCGGGAGGTACTGATACGGCAGATCGTCGTAGCGGGTGCGGTTGAAATAGCCGACCTCAGTCTCGAACGCCGCGACCCGGGCGGCGATCTTGCGGCCGATCTCGCCCATGCCGTAGACGCCGACCTTGCAGCCGACGAGGCTCGGCGGCGGCTTCATCAGCGGCGACGGTTTTGCGGACGCCCAGCCCCCGTCGCGGACATAGGCGTCTGCCACCGTCAGCCGCCGCGTGCTCGCCAGCATCAGCATCACAGCGACGTCCGCGACCGCCGCGGCATTGGCGCCCGGGCTGTGGCCGACGGCGACGTTACGCGCCGCGGCCGCCTTCAGGTCGACGCCGTCGTAACCGGTGCCATAGCAGACGATGGCCCCGAGCGCCGGGAGCCTGTCCATGTCGGCAGCCCCCAGCGGCGTGCCGCCGGCCGTGATCAGCGCCCGGATCCGCGCGACCTCGTCCGCCGGAAACACCTCGTGCGCCGGCTTGCCGCCGCTGTCGAGCAGCTCGAAGCGATCGGCAAAGCGCTGGGTCAGCGACTTCGGCAGGCGGGAATAGATCAGGACCTTCTCGGGCATCGGGATTACCTATTCGGGCGGTCGCACGTCGCCACTCAGTGTCGCGTCAGCAGGCTCAGCAGAATGATGATGATGATGAATTGAAGCGCGCAGAGCATCCTCCAGAACAACAGCGGATTGCGGTCGTGAAGCGAGCGACGCTTGGCGATCGCCGGACCCGCCCATGACGCACCGTTCTCCAACTCGTGGGCGAATTCGATGGCATCACCGTAACGCTGTGCAGGATCGACGTTCAACGCCTTTCCGATCACGGCGTCGAGCCAGGCCGGCAGTTCCGGCCGGTAGCGTGAAATCGGCACCGGTTTGCCGAAGCGCGGGCGCGAGAACGGCTCGATCTCGCCGAACGGATAAGAGCGCGTGAACATGCGGTAGACGGTGACGCCGAGGGCGAACAGGTCGGACGCTTCGTCACCCGGCTTACCGGCGAACAGCTCCGGCGCCATGTAGCTCGGGGTCCCCGGAATATCCTCGGCCGGAAAGTCCTCGAACCGCGGCACGCGCGCGACCCCGAGATCGATCAGGCGCAAGCCGCCGTTCTCGAGCAGGATCACGTTGTCCGGCTTGATGTCGCGATGGATGATGCCGGCCCGGTGCAACGCCACCACCGCGCGCACGAGCTTGGTCGCGATCGCGGTGCCCTCCGCAAGCGACAATCGGGGCGGCCGGTTCAGACGCTGCTCGAGCGTCTCCCCCGCGTAGAATGGCATTGCCGAATAGAGCCGGGTCTGGCGCTCGACGGGAAGCTCGATGATCTCGCCGATCCAGATGCTGCGCACACGCGCGGCGACCCAGGCTTCGCGAATGAACGCCAGGCGGAACGAACCTTCGCTCGCGACGCGCGGATGCGGAAATTTCAGGACGACCTCCCGGTCACCCTGCCCCGCGTCGATCGCCTTGAACAGCCGGGAGTAGCGGCCATCGGACAGGAGTTCGCCAAGCCGGAATCCGTCGATCACGTCACCGGGCGAAGGCAGCTCGCCGATCGGCAGGGACGAGATCGAACCGGTGAGCTCGTCGCGGTCAGCGGGCGGAAGATCGACGACGTCGAGCACCAGCGCCGTCGAATTGTCATTGCTGCCGGCCGCGAGCGCGGCGGCGACGATCCCGCGCGCGGAATCGTCCGGGGGCGTGCGCTCGGCGAGGATCTCCTGAAGGCGCGAATCCGGCAGGATGCCGTGGATGCCGTCGCTGCAGATCAGAAACCGGTCGTGCTGACGCATGCCGAGCGTCGTGTAGTCGAAGCGGGCGAACTGCTCGAAACCGATGCCCCGGTTGAGGACGTGGGCAAGGTCAGCGCGGCCCGCGACATGGTCGGTCGTCAGACGCTCGAGGCGCCCTTCGCTCAGGCGGTAGACGCGAGTGTCCCCGACGTGGACGACGTGGCAGGTTCGCCGCGACAGCACCACCGCGGAGAAGGCGCAGCTCATTCCATGCAACTCGGGGTCGACGCGGCCCTGCGCATGGATCCAGCTGTTGATGGCTTCCAGCGCACGCGCGGCTCGGCTTCGCACGCCCGCCGTCTCGGGCAGAGAATGATAGGCATCGATGAAGCCGCGGACGGCGAGCTCCGCCGCCTCGCGCCCACCCTTGTGGCCGCCGACGCCGTCGGCGACGGCGGCGACGATATCGCGATCCGTCGCCCCCTGCAGGCCAAGGCGGGCGCCGACGTAATCCTCATTGTTCGGTCGCTTGCCGGTCTCGCTAGCGAAGCCGACGCGAACCTGAAGATTGCGATGCGCGCCGGCCACGCCTGAACACCTTGCCTATGGAGCGACGGCGCGTCGGGTCAGACGCGCGCGCCGGAAACGGCGCCCCACGTGGTGCGCCAACGGACCTTGACCATGGCAAGTCCGACGAAGCCGAGCAATGCCAGCAAACCAAAGAACAGGAAGCCGGCGCCGAATCCGCCGGTCATTCCCTTGGCCGTGCCGAGCGCCTGGGCGAGGAAGAATCCGCCGATGCCGCCTGCGCAGCCGACGAGACCGGTCATCAGGCCGATCTCGTGGCGGAAGCGCAGCGGAATGAGCTGGAACACCGCGCCGTTGCCCATCCCGAGCGCGAGCACGCCGATCGAGAACAACAGCACCGAAATCCACGCAATGCGTGGCATGTTCATGAGCTCCCAGCCCGCCTGGGTCGGCGCAGCCGGCCCTTCCGGCATGAAGGCGATCACGACATAGGCGGCGACCACAATGCCAAACAGGATCGAGAGCGACCGGATGCCACCGATCCGGTCCGCAATGAGACCGCCCACCGGACGGAAGCCGGAGCCGAAAGCGACGATCAGCGCCACCAGCAATCCGGCCGCCACTCCGGAGACATGATACTGCACCGAGAAGTACAGCGGCAGGGCGTTGGCGAGGCCGACGAAGCCGCCGAAGGTGATGAAGTAGAAGAACATGAACCAGCGGCTGTCGGGATCGCGCAGCAGGCCGCCATAGGCCTTGAGCGAGACCGGCTTGCGTTCACCGGGCGCATCCTTCGCGGCGACGATGTAGTAGATCAGGACCATGACCATCGGGATGAGCAGCACCCCGAAAACGGCCTGCCAGCCCCAATGTTCGGCGATGGTCGGCGCGAGCAGCGTGTCGAGCACGACGCCCATGTTTCCGGCCCCTGCGATCCCCATCACGATGCCCTGATACTGCGGCGGATACCAGCGGCTGGCCTGAGGCAGCGCGACGGCGAACGAGGCGCCGCCGATGCCGAGCACGACGCCGAACAGCTCGACGGCCAGCTTGCTGGGGAGTCCGAAATAGGCAACGCAGGCGGTCGCCGTCATGACCACCAGCTGCGCGATCACGCCCGTGCGCTTGGCGCCGATGATGTCGGCCAGAATGCCCATGGGAACACGCAGCAGCGCGCCTGCCAGCACGGGGATCGCGACCAGCGTGAACTTTTCGTTGACCGCAAGATTCATGTCGCGGGCGACATAGACGATCAGCGGTCCGAGTGCGACCCAGGCCATGAAGCTGATGTCGAAATAGAGGAAAGCAGCCAGCAGTGTCGGCCAATGACCGGCCTTCTTGAAGTCGTCGAGCTTCATGGTCTCAAACCTCGTGACGCAGGCGCGCGCGAGCAGGCTCGGCAGGAGTTGCGTAAAGGGGACAAATTGTCGGGTGAGTTGAGCGGCGGTCTCGTCGTTGAGATACGCCCGGTCCTGCCCGCCTTTCAGCAAGTTTCGCACCAACTTTGGTGATTCACGTTTTTCTCAACCCGTACCGGCGCTTGGGACTTCGAAGCCGCAGTTCTACGGATCGCTGATGCTCAACATGAACGCAGAGCCCGCCTGCACCGCGCGCACACTGATGGCTTTTTGAGCGCCCGCCGAAGCCGACGCGATCGGTACTCGAGCGGAAGGGCCTCCATCGAGGATGCACATAATCTGATCTGCCGCGGCTACTATTTGAGCGCAGGTGTCGCCAGCGGCGCGCGCAAGCGGCGGCTCAACCCTTGAATTACCGCGATTTCCGGCGACGACCCGAATGGCACGAGATTTGAATTAGCTGGCTCGCGACCGTCATTGGCGACGATCAGCTCTGCCCGCAGTTGGGCCTCCCCCAAAATTCAAACATGACCACAGCGACCGATGGGCCGATGCCCGTTCGCGTCGCCGCTGGATGTCGCTGGCATTCGAAAGGCAGACCATGCTCGACAAGACGATCAAGCAGAAACTGGTGGTGATCGGCAACGGCATGGCCGGCATTCGCACGGTGGAGGCACTGCTGGAACGGGCGCCTGATCTCTACGACATCAGCGTCTTCGGCGCCGAGCCCTACGGCAACTACAACCGCATCCTGCTGTCGCCGGTGCTCGCGGGCGAGAAGACCGTCGACGACATCATGCTGAACACGGAGCAGTGGTACGAGGACAACCAGATCACCCTGCGCAAGGGCGAGACGGTCACGATGATCGACCGCCGGAGCTGCGAGGTGGTCACCGAAACTGGCGAACGCTATCCTTATGATCGGTTGCTGATCGCGACCGGCTCGAGCCCGATCGTTCTTCCGGTCCCCGGCGCCGCCCTGCCCGGCGTCATCGGCTTCCGCGACATCAAGGACGTCGAGCACATGGTCGAAGCCTCGACGCGACATCGCCACGCGGTCGTGATCGGCGGCGGCCTGCTCGGCCTCGAAGCCGCCAATGGTCTGATGAAGCGCGGCATGAAGGTCACGGTCGTGCATCTTCTCGACACGTTGATGGAGCGCCAGCTCGACCCGGTCGCCGGCGGCATGCTGCGCAAATCGCTGGAGGAGCGCGGGCTGGAGTTCAAGATGCCGGCGCAGACGCAGGCCATCCTCGGCGAAACGCACGTCACCGGCGTCCGCTTCACCGACGGCACCGAGGTCGCGGCCGATCTCGTGGTGATGGCCGTGGGCATCCGTCCCAATATCGAACTGGCAAAGAAGGCCGGGCTGTACTGCGAGCGAGGCATCGTGGTCTCCGATACGATGCAGACCTATGACGGTCGCATCTACGCCGTCGGCGAATGCGTGCAGCACCGCCGTCAGACCTATGGTCTGGTGGCGCCGCTGTTCGACCAGGCGAAGGTCTGCGCCAATCATCTGGCGATGAAGGGATTCGCCACCTACGACGGGTCAGTGGTCTCGACCAAGCTGAAAGTCACGGGCATCGACCTGTTCTCTGCCGGCGACTTCGCGCCGGGACCCGACAAGGAGGAGATCGTCCTGCAGGATGCCAATCGCGGCGTCTACAAGCGGATCATCCTGCGCGACAAGAAGATCGTGGGCACCGTGCTGTACGGCGACACCATCGACGGGCCCTGGTATTTCCAGCACATGCGCGACGGCACCGATGTCTCCCACATGCGCGAACGTCTGGTGTTCGGCTCGGCGCATCTCGGCGACGGTGGCCACGGCGGACAGAACTCGGTTGCCGCCATGAGCGACGAGGCCGAAATCTGCGGCTGCAACGGAGTCTGCAAGGGCGCGATCGTCAAGGCGATCAGCGAAAAGAAGCTGTTCACGCTCGACGACGTGCGCGCCCATACCAAGGCGTCGTCCTCATGCGGCTCGTGCACCGGCCTGGTCGAGCAGGTGCTGGCGTTCACGCTCGGCGGCGACTACTCGGCGGCGCCCAAGGTGAAGCCGGTCTGCGCCTGCACCGACCACAGCCATGACGACGTCCGGCGCGTCATCATCGAACAGCAACTGAAGTCGATCCCCGCTGTCATGCGATTCATGGACTGGAAGACGCCGAACGGCTGCCATTCCTGCCGACCCGCCTTGAACTACTATCTGCTCGCGACCTGGCCCGGCGAGTATCGCGACGACCAGCAATCCCGCTTCATCAACGAGCGCGTTCACGCCAACATCCAGAAGGACGGCACCTACTCCGTGGTGCCGCGGATGTGGGGCGGCGTGACCACGCCCGGCGAATTGCGCGCGATCGCCGACGTCGCCGACAAGTTCAACATCCCGACCGTCAAGGTGACCGGCGGACAGCGTATCGATCTGCTCGGCGTCAAGAAGGAAGATTTGCCGGCGGTATGGGCCGATCTCAACGATGCGGGTATGGTCTCCGGCCACGCCTACGCCAAGGGTCTGCGCACCGTGAAGACCTGCGTCGGGTCGGAATGGTGCCGCTTCGGCACCCAGGACTCCACCGGCCTCGGCATCAAGATCGAGAAGTTCATGTGGGGATCATGGACGCCCGCGAAGGTGAAGCTCGCCGTCTCCGGTTGCCCGCGCAACTGCGCGGAATCGACCTGCAAAGATGTCGGAGTGATCTGCGTCGATTCAGGCTACGAGATCCATTTTGCGGGCGCCGCCGGCCTGCACATCAAGGGCACGGAATTCCTGACCAAGACGGCGACCGAGGACGAGGCGCTCGAGATCATCGTCGCGCTGACCCAGCTCTATCGTGAACAGGGCTGGTACCTGGAACGGATGTACAAATGGTGCGACCGCGTCGGCTTCGACAACATCCACAAGCAGGTGGTCGAGGACGTCAAGAACCGCAAGGCGCTGTTTGAACGCTTCGCCTATTCGCAGCAATTCTCGCAGAGCGATCCATGGGCGGCGCGCGCCCGTCGCGGCGTCGATCGCAACGAGTTTACGCCGATGGCCGAATTGGAGCTCGCATGACCACCTGGTTTCAAGTCGGCCCGCTCGACGACATTCCCCCGCTCGGCTCGCGCGTCGTGCGCACGCCGCGCGGCAACATCGCGGTCTTCCGCACCGATGGTGACGAAGTCTTTGCGCTGGACGATCGCTGTCCGCACAAGCAAGGCCCCTTGTCGCAGGGCATCGTCCACAACCGCCGTGTGACCTGCCCGCTGCACAATTTCGTCATCGAGCTCGCGACCGGACAGGCCGTGGCACCCGACCAGGGCTGCACGCCATCCTATCCCGCGAAAGTCGAGGATGGCGTGGTATGGCTGTCCCTGCAGCAGACGGCCGCGGCCTGAACGGTATCGCATGAGCGTCAGGACGACATGCCCCTATTGCGGCGTCGGTTGCGGCGTCGTCGCCGATCGGGACGGCTCAGGGACCATCAGCGTCCGAGGCGATCCGCAGCATCCCGCCAATCTCGGCCGGCTGTGTGGCAAGGGATCGGCGCTGGCGGAAACGATCGATCTCGGGGGACGTCTGCTCGAGCCGGTCGTGAACGGACGGGCAGCCGGCTGGGATGAGGCGCTCGACCTCGTCGCGAGCCGTTTCACCGAAATCATCCGCGACCATGGACCGGATGCCGTCGCATTCTATGTTTCGGGGCAGTTGCTGACCGAGGACTATTACGTCGTCAACAAGCTCGCCAAGGGCTTCGTCGGGACCGCGAACATCGACACCAATTCGCGCCTGTGCATGGCGTCGAGCGTCGCGGGCCACAAGCGCGCGTTCGGCAGCGACACCGTTCCGGGCTGCTACGAGGACCTTGAGCAGGCCGGCCTGCTGGTCCTGGTCGGCTCCAACGCCGCGTGGTGCCATCCGGTGCTGCACCAGCGCATGCTGGCGGCCAAGGAGCACAATCCCGGCTGCCGTATCGTCGTTGTCGATCCGCGGAGGACCGCGACCTGCGAAGGCGCCGACCTGCATTTGCCGCTGCGTTCCGGAAGTGACGCGGTGTTGTTCAACGGCCTGCTCGCCTATCTCGCACGCGGCGGCTATGCGGACGACGGCTTTGTCAGTGAGGTCACCAGCGGCGTTGAATCGGCGCTGCAGGTCGCCGGCCGGCAGACAGTCGCCGAGACCGCGGCGGCCTGCGGGCTGAGCGAGGGCGCGGTCGAGCTGTTCTTTTCATGGTTCGCGAAGACGGAGCGCGTTGTCACGCTCTATTCCCAGGGCGTCAATCAGTCGAGCAGCGGGGTCGACAAGGTCAATGCGATCATCAACTGCCATCTCCTGACTGGCCGTATCGGCCGTCCCGGCATGGGACCGTTCTCGCTGACCGGCCAGCCCAACGCGATGGGGGGCCGCGAGGTGGGCGGCCTGGCCAACCAGCTCGCCGCGCATCTCGATATCGAGAATGCAGAGCACCGCGACCTGGTGAAGCGGTTCTGGCGGGCACCGGTGGTCGCGCCAAGAGCCGGGCTGAAAGCGGTCGAGATGTTCGATGCGATTGCCGATGGCCGCATCAAGGCGGTCTGGATCATGTCGACCAACCCCGTGGTCAGCCTTCCCGACGCCGATCGGGTTCGTGCCGCGCTGGATCGCTGCGCGTTCGTGGTGGCGTCCGATTGCATGCACGACACCGACACCAACCGGCATGCCGACGTCCTGTTGCCCGCGCTCGCCTGGGGCGAGAAGGACGGCACCGTGACCAATTCGGAGCGCCGGATCTCACGGCAGCGGGCGTTCCTGCCCGCACCAGGCTCGGCGCGCGCGGATTGGCAAATCATCTGCGACGTCGCGCAGCGGATGGGGTTTGCCGGTTTCGACTATGGCAGCGCCGCCGAGATCTTTCGCGAGCACGCGGCACTGTCCGGCTTCGAGAACAATGGCACGCGCGATTTCGACATCTCGGCCCTGAGCACGCTCGACGGCCGCGCCTATGAGGCGCTGGCGCCGATCCAGTGGCCCGTGACGCGGGACTTTCCGACCGGCACGGCGCGGATGTTCGAGAATCGGCAATTCTTCACCGGGGATCGCAGAGCCCGTTTCGTGGCCGTCACGCCGCGACCGGCGCGGAACGCCACCAGCCGTGACTATCCGCTGGTCCTGAACACCGGGCGGATTCGCGACCAGTGGCACACCATGACGCGGACGGGAAAATCCGCGCGGCTGCTCGCGCACATCTTCGAGCCTTGCGCCGAATTCCACCCGGAGGATGCGCGCCTGGCCGGTCTGGAGAACGAGGCGCTGGTGCGGCTTACGAGCCCCTGGGGCAAGATGGTGGCGCGCGTCGCGATCTCGACCGAGCAGCGGCGGGGCTGCGTGTTCGTTCCGATGCATTGGAACGAGGAGTTCGCCGGCGCTGGCCGTGTCAACGCGCTGGTCAATCCCGCGACTGATCCGCTGTCGGGTCAGCCCGAGTCCAAGCATACGCCGGTGAAGGCGGAGCCCTATGCGCCGAACTGGCACGTCTTCATCCTGAGCCGGCAGGAGATCCGCCGTCCGCCATGCGAGTACTGGGTGCAGGGCAAGGTCGGAGCGTGTTTCCGGCTCGAGCTTGCCTTCGACCAGCGGCCTGCGAGTTGGCGCGAGTGGGCCGCCGAACAGCTTGGGATCGCCGGAACGGAGATCGATTGGATTGCGTATCGCGACCCGGCCGCCGGCCGGTTCCGCTACGCAGGCGTATCGGATGGCCGGCTGCAGGGCTGCGTCTTCGTCGCGCCCGACCAGCGGCTGGGATCGCGGTCGTGGCTGATCGGCCTGTTTGCCGAGCAGCGGCTGTCACCGAACGCCCGCAACGCCCTGCTCGCGGGCCAGCCATTGGCGGCCGCCGACGACATCGGTGCGGTCATCTGCTCCTGTTTCGGCATTGGTCGTAACCAGATCTCGTCGGCGATCCAGAACGGCGCAGGGAGCGTCGAGGCCGTCGGCCAACGTCTGAAGGCCGGGACCAATTGCGGCGCCTGCAAGCCCGAGATCGGCAAGCTGCTGGCGGCTGCGAGGCCCAGCATGCGATCCGAGGCCCGGACATCCGAAGGCGCCCGGGGCTGAGCCTCGTTGTGTTTGCGCCAGCCCGGCTGCAATTTTGCAGCGGGCGTGCCGCTCACTTGGGGTGCGGAAATGCGAAGGGCGGGATCGATTGCCGATCCCGCCCCACTGAATGCTGACGATGTCCGAAGGTGTTACGCGAGCAAGGTGCCCGGCTCGACCTTGACGCCCGGGCCCATGGTCGACGACACCGCGACGCGCTGGACGTAGGTGCCCTTGGCGCCGGCCGGCTTGGCCTTCACCACCGCATCCGCCAGCGCCTTGATGTTCTCGACCAGCTTGTCCTCGGCGAACGAGGCCTTGCCGACGCCGGCCTGGATGATGCCGGCCTTCTCTACGCGGAACTCGACCGAACCGCCCTTGGCGCCCTTGACGGCGCCAGTGACGTCCATGGTCACGGTGCCGATCTTCGGATTCGGCATCATGCCGCGCGGACCGAGCACCTTACCGAGACGGCCGACCAGCGGCATCATGTCGGGGGTGGCGATACAGCGGTCGAAGTCGATATTGCCGTTCTGCACCTTCTCGACCAGGTCCTCCGCGCCGACCACGTCGGCGCCGGCGGCCTTGGCTTCCTCGGCCTTCGCGCCACGGGCGAACACGCCGACGCGCAGGGTGCGGCCGGTGCCGTTCGGCAGCGTGACGACGCCACGGACCATCTGGTCGGCGTGGCGCGGATCGACGCCGAGGTTGATCGAGACCTCGATGGTCTCGTCGAACTTCGACACGGCCCGCTCCTTGATCATCTTGATCGCGTCAGCAAGCGGGTAGAGCTTGGTGCGATCGATGCCCTCGCGGGCCTTCTTCAAACGCTTTCCGAGTGCCATGGCGCCTTACCCCGCAACTTCCAGACCCATCGAGCGGGCGGAGCCCTCGACCATCTTCATGGCCGACTCGATCGAGTCGCAATTCAGGTCCTTCATCTTCTTCTCGGCGATCTCGCGCACCTGCGCCTTGGTCAC
>BFBZ01001500.1_pt1 | contig 15426 bp, 15 predicted proteins | sample 1888401 | NCBI WGS metagenome assembly BFBZ01 (sample SAMD00112614, study PRJDB3348) | symbiont metagenome | host: Chara braunii | reverse complement strand
TTCGGCCATCGCGTCTACAAGAACTACGACCCGCGCGCCAAGATCATGCAGAAGATGTGTCACGCGGTGCTCAAGGAGACGGGCCACGCCGACGATCAGATGCTCAAGGTTGCGATGGAGCTCGAGAAGATCGCGCTCAGCGATCAGTACTTCATCGAGCGCAAGCTCTATCCGAACGTCGACTTCTACTCGGGCATCACCCTGAAGGCGATGGGCTTCCCGGTGTCGATGTTCACCGTGCTGTTCGCCGTCGCCCGCACCGTCGGCTGGATCAGCCAGTGGAGCGAGATGATCGAGGATCCGCAACAGAAGATCGGCCGTCCGCGCCAGCTCTACACCGGCGTCGCGACGCGCGACTATGTCGAGATGGACAAGCGCGGCTGAGCGCAGCGCAACTCCGCTTTCGAACGGCGCCGTCGATCCCGACGGCGCCGTTTCGTTTGTGAGGTCGCACCTTTCTGGCTCGCGGCATCGGCCGGGAGTGCATCAGGCCAGCGCCTCGAGATGAGACCTGAGCTGCTCGGCCCCGTATGGCTTGGCAAGGAAGCGCGCGCCGGACGGCAGTTCCGAAGGGGTCACCTGACCTGACGTCACCAGGAGCGCGACCGGAGGCCAGCGGTCCCTGATGACGGCGACCAGCCGCAGGCCATCCATCGACCCCGGCATTTGGACGTCCGTGAAGACCACCGATATGCGGTCACATCGTTCGAGAAGCGAAATGGCCTGATCGGCGTCAGCTGCCTCGATGACTTCGAAACCGAGGTCTCTGATCATGTCGACAGCGTTGGCGCGGATCAGCCCCTCGTCCTCAACGACCAGAACTGTTTTTCTTGTGAGCCGAACGCGGGACACTCTGTCTCCTGTCCAATCTCATTCAATCGCACGACGATCATTTTGTTCCGGCGAACGTTCCGGGGCTGAATGCGTTGAACGGTGCAAATCGAAGACACGACTTGCATCCTGGATCGGGGACCAGCTCGAGCATACGATGACGACCAATCCCAACCCGGACGTCGACGCTGTCCAGCAGCTCGACGCCGTTCCCAAAATTCTGGACTCGGTGAGCAGGATCACCGGGATGGGATTCGTTGCGGTCGCGCGCGTGACCTCGGATCGATGGGTCTGTTGTGCGGTTCGCGACGACATCAATTTCGGCCTGAAAGAGGGCGGCGAGCTGCGCGTCAAGACGACGATCTGCAGCGAGGTCCGGGAGCGAGGCAAAGCTGTCGTCATCTGTGACGTCGAGACGGATCGCATGTTTCGCGATCACCCGACGCCAAAGCTCTACGGCTTTCGCAGCTATATCTCCGCTCCGATCACCCTGTCCGACGGGACCATCTGGGGCACCCTGTGTGCGATCGATCCAGCGCCGCGCGAGCTGGACCGGCCCGAGATCGTCAGCACCTTTCAGCTGTTCGGGGAGTTGATCGCGGCCCAGCTGGAGCTTCATCAGCGCTTCGCGCTCAGTCAGGCCAGCCTCGGCCTCAGCGAGAAGCGCAGGTTTTCGACCGAGGAACGGCTGAAGATCACCCAGGCTGACCTGCTCGACGAGCGCCGGACCGCCGAGCTGAGAGAGCAATTCATCGGCGTTCTCGGCCATGACCTCCGCAATCCGCTGGCCTCGATCGACGCCGGAATGCGCGTGCTGCTCCGCAGTCAGGACAGCGCCAGAGCGCCTGAGATCATTTCCATGATTCAGAAATCAGTCATGCGCATGGCCGGACTGGTCGACAACATCATGGATTTCGCCCGGGGGCGCCTCGGCGGCGGCCTGACGATCAAGCCCGACGCGCGGCAACCGCTGGCGCCGGTGATCGAGCAGGTCATCTCCGAGATCCGGCTGGCCTGGCCCGATCACGAGATCGAGACCCGGATCAACATCGCGGAGCCGGTCAAATGCGACCGCAGCAAGATCGGGCAATTGTTCTCGAACCTGCTCGGCAACGCCATCTCCTACGGCGACAAGGACAAGCCGATCCAGGTCTCCGCAACAACGAGCGAAGGCTCTTTCGTGCTCGCCGTCACCAATCACGGACCGCCGATCTCGGACAAGGCGATGCAGAATCTGTTCAAGCCCTACATGCGTGGCGAGCGTCCGAGCCAGCATGGTCTCGGGCTCGGACTCTACATCGCCTCTGAGATTGCGCGAGCGCATGGCGGCACGCTCCAGGCCACGTCGACCGGCGACAGAGCGACCTTCGAATTCAAGATGCCGCTTGAGGCCTGATCAGCGCCGTCCGCTGCGCATCGTTGCCAGCACGATGTCGGCTGCGCGCACGCTTGGCGAGGCCGCGCCCGTGGACATGATCGCGTCGAGGCGATCGAACGCTTCGACCTGGCGCGAACGTATCGGACCGTCGCCCAGGAGATCGGCGAGAACGGGCGCGAGATTGTCGGCGGTGCAGGCTTCCTGAAGGAATTCCGGAATGACGTTCTCGCCGATCACGAGATTGGCGAGAATGACCGATTGCACGTTGACGACTCGCCGGAGAATGAACGCCTCGATCTCGCCGACGCGATACGCCGTCACCATCGGCACGCCGGACAGCGCGAGCTCCAGGGTCACCGTGCCGGACTTGGCGAGCGCGGCGCGCGCGCGCCTGAAGGCTGCCCGCTTCTCGGCCTCGCCCGTGATGATCTCCGGAACGAGCGGCCAGTTTGCGACTCCAGCCCGCACCGCGGCTTCGAGATGCGGCGTGGTGGGCAGCACGGATTCGAAGGCCAGGTTTTGGGCGCGCAGCCGCGCCAATGTCTCGCCGAACACGGCGATGTGGCGAGCGACCTCGCTGCGCCGGCTGCCAGGAAGCACCAACAGAACGGGAGGGTCGGCATCTCGGCGCGCCTGCTCTGCCGCATTGGGGCGCAGGTTGGCGAGCTGTTCGATCAGGGGATGGCCGACATAGGTACAGGGCGGACCATTGAGCCTTCGGAACGCCTCCGGCTCGAACGGCAGCAAGCCCAGCACGTGATCGACGTAGCCGCGCATCGCGCGTGCCCGGCCCGGGCGCCACGCCCATACGGTCGGTGCCACGTAGTTCACGATCGGAATCTCGGGATCGCGCGCGTGAACCCGCTTCGCCACGCGCTGGGTGAAATCGGGACTGTCGATGATGACGAGCACGTCGGGCTGGTCCGCAACGATCGCATCGACGGTGCCGCGGATCAGGCGGAGGATCTTGGGCAGCTGCTTCAGCACCGCCGCGAAGCCGACGATCGAGAGCTCCTCGATCGGAAACAGCGAGGCGAGCCCCTCGCGTGTCATGCCGCGGCCGCCGACGCCGGAGAATTCGACGCCGTCGCCGAGCCGCTGGCGCAGCACCTTCATCAGGCTGGCGCCGAGGCGATCACCGGACTCTTCGGTCGCGACCAGGCAGATCCTGCGCATGGCCGGGCCTGCCGGAGGCCGGGGCGTCACGCCGTGACACCCGTGATGAACACGCCTGCCCGATCGGCGGCAGCCACTGTCTCCTGGGGATCGGCGAGCAGAGTATAGGCGGCAGCGACGGCGACTCCGGCGAGACCCGCGGCCGAAAGTCCCTCGATGGTTCGCGGACCGATGGTCGGCAGGTCGTAACGCAGGTCCTGGCCAGCCTTGGGCGCCTTCACCAGCACGCCGCGCCCGGCAGCAGCACGAATGCGGCGATCGGCGCGCAGCCGCGCCACGCGGGCCAGCAGCCCGTCGGTGCCCTCGATGTCCTCGAGCGCAACGACGTGGCCGTCGATCACGACCACGGCCTGCCCGACATCGAACGGCGCCATGGCGCGGAGCACGGACATTCCTTTGGCGATGTCGCCGGTCACCAGATCGTTGGGCCCGCTCCGCGTCAGCCGCCCTTCGGGCACGAGCAGATTGGGGGCGACGTCCTTGACGCCGATCATGTGAAAGCCGTGGCGCTCGAAGATGCGGCCGACGCCGGACAGCAGATGATCGTCACCGCCGCGAAAGGCCGACCAGATGTAGGGCAGCTCGCGCAGCGTGCCCCAGTCGAAGCGGATCTCCGACACGGCCGGACGAACGAGATTGCCGATGAACATGAGATCGCGAACGCCCTCGGCCTTCAGGAGCTTCAGGGCATTGCCGAGTTGGCCGAGGCCGATCCAGTGATGACGAAAGCGCGCCAGCGGCTTTGGATCGCAGATGCCCTTCAGGGCAAACAGCACCGGCGTCTGGCCGCGCGCGACGATGGCATCGGCGACCGCGAAAGGCAGCACCCCGCCCGCGGCGATCATGCCGATCGGCGGAGAGGTCTCGGCGGCCGGCGTCGCCATGGCGCTACGGCTCGATGGCCGGCCTGCCGATCTCGGGCAGGCACAAGGCGCGATGTCGGCCGCCATCGATGAAGGCGAGGATCTCGGCAATGGCGGGATCCTCGCCGGCCAGCGGCCGCACCGCCGCGAGGCGATCGGCGAACACGCCGGGGCCATGGAAAAGCTTTTGGTAAAAGGCACGCACCGTGGCGAGGCGCTCGCGTGTGAACTTGCGGCGCTTCATGCCAATGACGTTGAGACCTTCGAGCGCGGCATACTGGCCGTTGGCGAGGCCATACGGAATGATATCGCCGCGTACGCCGCAGACGCCGCCGACCATCACGCCATGGCCGATGCGGGTGAACTGATGCACCGCGGACAGGCCGCCGATGTAGACGGAATCACCGACCTCGACATGGCCGCCAAGTGTCGCCGAGGTCGCGAAGATCACGTTGTCGCCGACAACGCAATCGTGGGCGACATGGGCATTGTTCATGAAGAACCCGGCATTGCCGACCTTGGTCAGGCCGCCGCCTTTCGTGGTGCCGATGTTCATCGTCACGCCTTCACGGAAGGTGCAGCCGGAGCCGATCTCGAGCCGATGCGGCTCGCCGCGATAGCTGAGATCCTGCGGCGCGCCGCCGAGCACGACGAAGGGCGAGATCACGTTGTCATCGCCGAGCGTGGTGTGGCCCATGATCTGGACGTGGCTGATCAGCTTGCAGTTGGCCCCGATCACGACGTTGGGGCCGACGATGCAGTAAGGACCGATCACGGTCCCCTCACCGATGACGGCGCCATCCTCGACGCGTGCGGTGGGATCAATCTTGCTCATTTCGACGCAATCAACTTTCTACCAGCCCGTCAGTCGGTCAGCATCGCGCCGACATCGGCCTCGGCGACGACGACGCCGTCGACCTTGGCATCGCCGTGGAACCACCACATCGTCTTGCGCCGGCCGATCGAGCGCATGTGATACTCGATGGTCTGGCCGGGCAGCACCGGCTTGCGGAACTTGCACTTGTCGATGGTGAGGAAATACACCGCGCGCGGCTTTTCCGTGCCCTCGACCGACTTGATGCCGATCACGCCGGCGGTCTGGGCCATGCCCTCGATCATCAGCACGCCCGGATAGACCGGCCGCTCCGGAAAGTGCCCCTGGAAGCAGGGCTCGCCGATCGAAACGTTCTTGACGCCGATGCCGCTGTAGTCGGCCCGGATGTTCTTCACGCGGTCGATCAGGAGAAATGGATAACGGTGCGGCAGCGTCTTGAGAATCTCGTTGATGTCGACGTCCGCAAACCTGATGGGTGACTCCTCCATCACTCCCGTCCCTCGTCCCTGTTCGTCGCGGTCGAATCTCGCACCAGCCGCTCCACCGCAACGATCTCGCGGAACCACTGCTTGGTCGGCTTGGCGAAGAAACCGCCCCACCGGCCGTTCGGCGGAATGTCGTCCTTGACGCCGCTCATCGCCGTCACCTGCGCACCATCGCCGATCGTCAGGTGATTGTTGATACCAACCTTCGCCCCGAGCGCGACGTTGTCGCCGATCGTGAGACTTCCTGCCAGCCCGATCTGGGCCGCCAGCAGGCAATGCCGTCCGATTGTGACATTGTGGCCAATCTGCACCTGGTTGTCGATCTTGGTGCCCTCGCCGATCACCGTGTCGCGCAGGCTGCCACGGTCGATCGTCGTGCCGGCGCCGACCTCGACATGGTTCTGGATCAGCACCCGCCCGGTCTGCGGCACCTTGGTGTGCCCATCCGCGCCGAAGAAGATGAAGCCGTAGCCATCCTGGCCGATACTGCAGCCAGGATGGATCAGGACGTCGTTGCCGATCAGCGCGCACTGGATGACGGTGCGGGCGCCGACATTGCAGTCGCGACCGATCTTGACGTGGGGACCGATCACGGCACCCGCACCAACGATCGTCCCCGAGCCGATCTCGACATGGGCGCCGATCACCGCCAGCGGCTCGACGATGACGCCGTCCTCCAGCCGCGCGGTGGGATCGATGATGGCTTGAGGCGAGATTCCGTCGTCGCCGAACCAGGGCTGCGGCCGCAGTGCGTCGGCATGGAACTCGCGCGCGAGCTGCACGAAGGCGCGGAACGGCTGATTGGCGCGAAGCACTGCGACGTGGGACGGCACGCGCGCCTCGAATCGCGGACTGACCAGGCAGGCGCCCGCTTTGGTCCCGGCGAGCTGGCCTGCGTATCTGAGGTTGTCGAAGAACGCCAGATGCATCGGGCCGGCCTCGTCGAGCGACGCCAGTCCCTTGACGACCTGCTCGCCGCGGGATGGGTCGACCAGGGTGGCCTTGGCGGCGGCGGCGATCGCTGCCAGGGTCGTGGGCGGCGGCGATTGGAAGAAGGTCGGCTGGGCCATTCCGTCGTACTCTCAAGACAAAAAGTCAGAGCCCGGCTCCGGTGTCCCGGAACCGAGCTCCCATTTCTTACACCGGCGAGGTTGGTCGATGCCAACCCGGATTCGATCGGCCCAGGCTCAGAACGAGGTACCGCCGCCGAACCGGAATTCCTGCGTCCGGTCGAACTGACCCTTGGTGAGCGGGATCGCGTAGTCGAAGCGCAGCGGACCGAACGGCGACGCCCACACCAGACCCACGCCGACCGAGGTCCGGACCTTGTTCTGGTCATCGAACTGCAGACCAAGGCAGGTGCCGGCGTTGTTCGGGTTGCGCGTCGGCTTGATACAGCCGGGGGTATTAACCTCGCCCGTCGCAGCCCAGGACGTCGGACCCTGATAGCCCCACAGGCCGCCAGCGTCGGCGTAGACGGCACCCTTCAGGCCCGTCTCCTTGGGCAGGAACCAGAACGGCATCTGCAGTTCGAGCGAAGCGCCCCAGTACTTGGTGCCGCCCAGCGCGTCCTGCGTGCCGAACGGATTGATATCGCGCGGACCAATGCCGTTCGGAGCGAAGCCGCGAACTAGGTTCGGACCCATCTGGAAGTGATCGAGCATGCGCAGCTGCGTATTGCCGATCTTGTTCAGGATGCCGCCCTGGAGGTGGACGATGCTGACGATGTCCGACACCAGCGGGGTGAAGTACTTCGCATCGAACGCGGTCTTCAAGTACGACACATCGCCGCCGACACCCGCGAAGTCCTGCTTGAAGTCGACCAGCAGGCCGTCGGTCGGGTTCTTGTTGTTGTCGAGCGTGTTGTAGTTCAGCGTATAGCCCAGCGCCGAGGTCAGGGTCGCGCCGTTCGCCAGCTCCTGGCGCACCGGCAGCGACGCCTCGCCGTTGGCAAAGCAGCCGAGACCGCCGTTCGGATCGGCGAGACCATTGGCATTGATGAACGCCGGCGTCGGATTGAACGGCACGAAGCGGTTGCCGATCAGGGTGCCGGCCGCGACGTTGTTACAGTCCGACAGCGTCGCCGGCAGCGAGATCTCCTGGCGGTAGATCGAGTAGCGCAGTTGCAGCGACAGGTCTTCACGCAACTGGAAGCCGAGGCGCGGGCTGAAGCCGAGCGTCTTGGTGCCGTAGGAGATGAAGTTGTTGGCGAGCTGCTGGCGCTGGTACAGGTCGAGGCCCAGCGCGACCCGGTAGTCGAGCAGATAGGGCTCGACGAACGACAGCGAGTAGCCGCGGGCGAACTGTCCGTAGGTCACCGACGCCTTGGCGAACAGGCCGCGGCCGAGGAAGTTGCGCTCGGAGATCGAGACCTCGGCGAGCGCACCGTCCGTGGTCGAATAACCGCCGGAGATCGAGAAGTCACCGGTCGACTTCTCTTCCAGGTTGACGTTCAGGACCACGCGGTCGCTCGAAGAGCCCGGCTCGGTGACGATCTTCACGTCCTTGAAGAAGTCGAGGTTCTTCAGGCGGCGCTCGGCACGGTCCACCAGGGCGCGGTTGTAGGCGTCGCCCTCGGAGATGTCGAACTCGCGGCGAATGACGTAGTCACGGGTGCGGGTGTTGCCGCGGATGTTGATGCGCTCGATATAGGTGCGCGGGCCCTCGTCGATGGCGAACACGACCGACACCGTATGAGCCTCGAAGTTGCGATCGCCGCGCGGACGGACCACCGCGAACGCGTAGCCGCGCCGCGAGGCCTCGATCTGCATCTCCTCGACCGACTTCTCGATGTTCTCGACGTTGTAGAGCGAGCCGACGCTGACGCGCGAATATCCGCGCAGCGTGGTGGCGTCGAGCGTCGCGATCGACGACTGGAAGTCGACCGAACCGACCCGGTACTGCTGGCCTTCCTCGATCTTGAAGGTCACGAGGAAGCCCTTGCGCTCCGGATCGTACTCGCTGAGCGCAGCCACGACCTGCACGTCGGCATAGCCGTTCTTCAGGTAGAAGCGGCGAATCAGGTCGCGGTCGGCCTCGACACGGTCCGGATCGTAGACGTCGCCCGAGCCGAGGAAGCTCAGGAGGTTGGTCTCGCGGGTCTTGATGACGTCCTTGAGGCGATAGGACGAGAAGGCGTTGTTGCCGACGAACTCGATCGACTTCACGCCGGTCTTCGCGCCTTCCTCGATCGTGAAGATCAGGTCGACGCGGTTGTTCGGCTGCTCGATCATTTCCGGCGTGACGCGCACGTCGTAACGGCCCGAGCGGCGATAGATCTCCGCGATGCGCTGGGCGTCGGACTGCACCATCGGGCGCGACAGCGTGCCGCGCGGCTTCGACTGCACTTCCGTCTGGAGCTGCTCGTCCTTGACCTTCTTGTTGCCCTCGAACGCGACGCGGCCGATCACCGGGTTCTCGACGACCGTGACGATCAGGCGTCCGCCCTGGCGGTTGATCTTCACGTCGGAGAACAGGCCGGTCTCGATCAGCGCCTTGAGGCCATCATCGACCCGGCCGGCGTCGAGCGTCCCGCCGGGGCCCGGCTTGAAGTACGATCGGATGGTCTCCAGCTCGACGCGGCGGTTACCGACCACTTCGATCGAGTTGACCGTCTGAGCCGCAGCTGGCGACGAAAGAACCACGCTCGCCAGCGGCAAAGCCACCGGGCCGGCGAACATGATAAAGGCGGCCGCCAAGCCCCCCCGCACCCGCAATCCGAACTTCATGCGCTACGCGCCCTTATATTCCGTTGCCGGTTCCGTACCCCTACGAACCCGACAGATTCCCATTTGTCGTTCGCTTGTAGCCAATTTGGACCCGGCGGCAAACGCCGGATCTCTCTGAATTTTCAAATTCGTTTCAAAACGTTGCCCAACGGCCACGTCGTAAAAAAGCCGCGCTCAGGACCCGGCGAGGTGAAGGATATCGTTATAGGTTGCAAAGACCATGAGCATGAGGACCAGCCCGAGGCCGATTCGGAACCCCATCTCCTGCGCCCGCTCCGACAGCGGCCGGCCGCGGACGGCCTCGACCCCATAGAACAACAGGTGTCCGCCATCGAGCAGCGGAACCGGGAACAGGTTCAGGAGCCCGATCGAGACCGACAGCGTCGCGCACAGTTGCACAACGAACTGGAAGCCGAGGCTGGCTGCCTGTCCCGAGAGTTGTGCGATTCGGATCGGACCGCCGACGTCGCCGGCGCTCCCGGCGCCCGCGAACAGCGAGGCGATGAACTTGAAGGTCGTGGAGATGATGAACCAGACCTGCTCGAAACCGATCTTGATCGACTCGAGGAACCCGACGGGGATCGACCGCGATTCGTCCGGCTTGGCGTTGTACTGGATGCCGAGCACGCCGATCCGGTGGCTGTTGCCGAACAGGTCCTTGACCTCCTTGAGCGCCGGCGTCGCCTTCAGGGTGAGTTCCGTGCCGTCCCGCTTGATCAGGAAGGACAATTCGGTGCCGGCGCTGACCGAGACGACGCGCTGCATGTCGGCGAAGGTCTCGATCGCCCGGCCGTCGATGGCGGCGACGACGTCACCGTCCTTGAAGCCGGCCTGGGCCGCGACGCTGTCCGGCTGGACGGCATCGACCCGCGGGGTCGTGTTCGGCTTGCCGAAATACAGCGCCATGCCGGCGAAGATGATGACCGCGAGGATGAAATTGGCGATCGGGCCGGCCGCGACGATCGCAGCGCGCTGACCGACGGTCTTGTGGTGGAAGCTGTCGGCCCGCTCCTCGGCCGTCATCTTGGCGAGCGCCTCGGCCGAAGGCGTCGAGGCCTCGGATTCGTCGCCGAAGAACTTCACGTAGCCGCCGAGCGGGATCGCCGAGATCTTCCAGCGGGTGTTGTGGCGGTCGTTGAAACCGATCAGTTCTGGGCCAAATCCGAGCGAAAACGTCAACACCTTCACGCCGGCCCAGCGTGCGATCAGGAAATGGCCGAGTTCGTGGAAAAACACCACGATCGTCAGCACGAACAGGAACGGGACGATGTAGCCGAGAAGGCCGTGGCTCAACGTATTGAAGATATGGTGGAAAAATTCCGACATCGATGACCTTCCCGATGGGCCGGTGGCCCGTCCAACCCTTTAAGATGCTTTTGCGGCGATTTGAGGCAAGAGGCCGGAGGCCCTTTTTCGCGCGTCATGGTCAATGGCGATGGCGTCATCCGCCGAGGTCAACGGTGCCAGATTACCCGAACGCGTCCAGTCCTCGAGGGTCGCCTCGACCAGCCGGGCGATCGCACCGAACCGGATGTGACCAGCGATGAAGGCCGCGACGGCGACCTCGTTGGCCGCGTTGAACACCGTCGTCGCGCCGCGCCCGGTGCGCAGCGAATCGTACGCCAGCCGCAGACCGGGGAACCGCTCGAAGTCCGGGGCCTCGAAGGTCAGCGTGCCGATCTTGGCGAGATCGAGCCGGGCCGACGGACCCTTGATGCGCTCCGGCCAGCCGAGGCAGTGGGCGATCGGAATCCTCATGTCCGGCGCGCCGAGCTGCGCCACCACCGAACGGTCGGAGAACTCGACCATGCCGTGGACGATGGACTGCGGATGCACCAGGACGTCGATCTCGTCGGGCGACAGCGCGAACAGGTAGGACGCCTCGATCACCTCGAGGCCCTTGTTCATCATCGAGGCCGAATCGATCGTGATCTTCTGGCCCATGCTCCAGTTCGGATGTTTCAGCGCCTGGGCCAAGGTCGCCTGCTCGATATCGGCCGGCGCCCAGGTGCGGAACGGGCCGCCCGAGGCGGTGATGATCACCCGCACCAGTTCCTCGCGATTGCCCGAGGACAGCGCCTGGAACAGCGCGTTGTGCTCCGAATCGGCCGGCAGGATGCAGGCGCCAGCCCGCGCGGCCCGCTCCATGAAGAAATCGCCGGCACAGACCAGGCATTCCTTGTTGGCGAGCGCCACGGTCGCGCCGCGGTCCACCGCGGCGAGCGCCGGCTTGAGGCCGGCGGCGCCGGAGACGGCGGCCATGACCCAGTCGGCGGGACGGGCTGCCGCCTCGATGATGGCGCTCTCCCCTGCCCCGCATTCGATCCCGGTGCCCGCCAGCGCGTCGCGCAGCTCGTCGAGGCCGGCCGGATCGGCCACCGCCACGAAGCGCGGGTTGAACTCCCGGGCCAGCTTCACCAGGCCCTGGACGTTGCTGTTGCCGGTCAGCGCCTCGACGCGGTAGCGCTCCGGCGCGCCGCGCACGAGGTCCATGGTCGAATCGCCGATCGAGCCGGTGGCGCCGAGCACGGTGACGCTGCGCACCTCCGCGAGACCGGCCTTGTTGTTCCGCAATGGCACTGCGCTCATGTTCTCACCAAACAATCTCGACCGGCCAGCCGCGCTGCCGGTCACCAAACCAGAAGACCGCGGCCGACGCCATCGAGGCCGCCGCGCAGCAAACCGAGCAACGCAGCGACGACGATCGCCGCGACATAGCCGTCCAGGCGATCCAACAGGCCGCCATGGCCGGGAATGATGTGACTGGAGTCCTTGACCCCGAACTGCCGCTTCACCGCAGATTCGAGCAGGTCGCCGAGCTGCGAGACCACCGACAGCGCCGCGGCGAGCACAAGCATCGCCATCAGGCCGCCGGCGCCGGCCATCGACCAGGCGGCCGCGGCGACGAGGCTGGCGGCGAAGCCGCCGACGGCGCCGGCCCAGGTCTTGTTCGGGCTGATCCGCGGCGCGAGCTTCGGCCCGCCGATGCTGCGGCCCGCAACGTAGCCGCCGATGTCGCTGGCCCATACGACCAGAAACACCAGCACCAGCGCATGCCATCCCTCGGCCGCATCGAAGCGCACCAGCACCGAGCCGAGCTCGGCGGCCGACGCGTAGGCGAAGCCGGCGGCCACCCAGGCGCGACGTCCCGCAGCGAGCGCCGTGACCGCGACCAGGCCGAGCCCAAGCACGACGACGGCGAAGTCGATCAGGCCATAGGCGCAGCAAAGGCCGGCAACGCCGATGGCCAGTGCGCCGGCCGTGCCGACGCTGGCCGTGCGAACCTCGCCCACCACCATCAGCCATTCGAGATACAGGCCGACCGCGACCACCGTGACCAGTGCGGTCCAGAATACGCCGCCGGCATAGGCGGCGCCGAGCGCCAGCGGCACCAGCACCAGCGCCGCCGCCACCCGCATCACCAGATTGCTGGTTGCAGCCTTTTTCGGCGGCGCGGGATCATTGCGCTGCGCGGCGTTGGCGGCGTCTCTCACGGCTGCGGTATCCGGTTTGGTCACGAGGCGGTTTTCGCCACGAGACCGCCGAAGCGGCGTTCACGCCGGCCGAACTCGGCGATCGCGCCCTCCAGCGCGGCCTTGTCGAAGTCGGGCCAATGGATCGGCACGAACACCAGCTCGCTATAGGCCGCCTGCCACATCAGGAAGTTGGACAGCCGCTGCTCGCCGCTGGTGCGGATGATGAGATCGGGATCTGGAATATCGGGCGCATCGAGATGAGCGCCGATCGCATCGGCATCGATCGAAGCCGGATCGCGCCGGCCCTCGGCGACCTCGCGGGCCAGCCGCTGCGCCGCGCGCGCGATCTCCTGGCGCGAGCCGTAGTTGAAGGCGACCACGAGCGTGAGCTTGGTGTTGCCCCGGGTCAGTTCCTCGGCCTCGCTGAGGAGCGCGCAGATGTCGGGCTCGAGCCCGTCGCGCTCGCCGATCACCCTGACACGCACGCCGTCGCGATGCAGGGTCGCGAGATCGTTGCGGATGAAGCGGCGGAGCAGCCCAAACAGGTCGCCGATCTCGCTGGCCGGACGCGACCAGTTCTCGGACGAGAACGAGAAGATGGTGAGATAGCGAATGCCGAGCTCATGCGAGGCGCGCACCACGCGGCGCAACGCCTCGACGCCACGGCGATGCCCTTCCGCGCGCGGCAGCCCGCGGGCCGCAGCCCAGCGGCCGTTGCCATCCATGATGATGGCAACATGGGCCGGTCCGTCGGACCGGTCCGGCGCCTCCGTCATCGGGGCCGCGGCATTGGACATCAAGCGCATCCTTCAGACGGTGAGGATTTCCTTTTCCTTCGCCGCCAGCAGCTGGTCGATCTCCGAGATCACGCTGTCGGTCGCCTTCTGCACGTCGGCAGCGAGGCGCTCCTGATCGTCCTCGGACATCTCGTGATTCTTCTCGAGCTTCTTGAGGGTATCGAGACCGTCGCGGCGGACATGGCGGACGGCGACACGGGCAGCTTCCGCATATTTATGCGCGACCTTGACCAGCTCCTTGCGCCGCTCCTGGTTGAGCTCGGGAATGCGCAGCCGGATCACCTGGCCTTCGGTCGCCGGCGACAGGCCGAGGTTGGAATCGACGATCGCCTTCTCGACGGCCTTGACCATGGAGCGGTCCCAGACCTGCACCGAGAGCAGGCGCGGCTCGGGAACGGAGACGGTCGCGAGCTGGTTGAGCGGCATGTGCGAGCCATAGGCTTCGACCTGGACCGGCTCCACCATCGACGCCGAGGCGCGGCCGGTGCGCAGGCCGCCGAGCTCGTGCTTCAGCGCCTGGGTCGCGCCCTGCATGCGGCGCTTCAGTTCGTTGAGGTCGAAATTGCCCGTGCTCATCACGCTTTCCTTTCTGCAATCCGGGGCGTTGCGGCCGGCTCTGCCAGGCCTTGAAATGCCTGCGGCCGGACTCGGGCGACTCCCGGATGAAATCCTGTCTCGCTTACGCTTCTACCGCAGGCTCGGGATCGGTCCAACACCGGCGGCCGACGGTGCCGCGGCTCACCCCGCGACGATGGTGCCGCGCCCTTCGCCCTGCAGCATCGCGCCGATCGAGCCCGGTTCGGCAATGGAGAACACAATGATAGGCAGCGACGTTTCCCGGGCAAGGGCGAATGCGGTCGCGTCCATGACCTTGTAGCCGCCTTCGATGGCCTGCGAATGGGTCAGCCGGTCGAAGCGCTTGGCGGCCGGATCCTTCTTGGGATCGGCGCTATAGACGCCATCGACATTGGTGGCCTTGAGCACGGCCTGGGCACCGATCTCGGCCGCCCGCAAGACCGCTGTGGTATCGGTCGTGAAATAGGGATTGCCGGTGCCGCCCCCGAGCACGACGATGCGTCCTTCGGCCAGCGACTTGTGCGCCGCAGCGCGGGTGAACAGCTCGCACACCTCCGGCATGACGAAAGCGGAGAGCGCCTGCGCCGGGGTGCCCTTGCGCTGGATGGCGGCTTCCAGCGCCAGGCAGTTCATGACGGTGGCGAGCATGCCCATGGTGTCGCCGGTCGGACGCGACACGCCCTGCGACGACACCTCGACGCCGCGCACCATGTTGCCGCCGCCGACCACGACGGCGATCTCGACGCCGAGCTTCTGGGCCGCGATGAGGTCATCGGCGATGCGGTCGACGGTCGGCTGGTCGATGCCGAAGGAATGAGGGCCCGCGAGATATTCGCCGGACAGCTTGACCACGACGCGACGATAGACCGGCTCAGCCATGTGCCAATGCTCTCCTATCCCGCGCGTTGAGATCCGGCGCGAACGCCGCGCCGGATCGTGACTGTGCTCAGTCGTTACTTCTTGCCGCTGGCGGCGGCGACTTCGGCAGCGAAGTCGGTCTCTTCCTTCTCGATACCCTCACCGAGGGCATAGCGGACGAAACCGGCAACCTTGATCGGACCGCCGACCTTGCCTTCGGCTTCCTTCAGCGCCTGCGCGACCGACTTGCCGCTGTCATGGATGAAGGCCTGCTCGAGCAGGGTGACTTCCTGTCTCTTATACACATCTAGATGTGTATAAGAGACAGGGTTCGGAACGGACCACCGGATGCGGTGATGATCACCCGCACCAGTTCCTCGCGATTGCCCGAGGACAGCGCCTGGAACAGCGCATTGTGCTCCG
>BFBZ01001499.1_pt1 | contig 15430 bp, 13 predicted proteins | sample 1888401 | NCBI WGS metagenome assembly BFBZ01 (sample SAMD00112614, study PRJDB3348) | symbiont metagenome | host: Chara braunii | reverse complement strand
TGCCCGGCGCTTCGATGTCGTCGGCGTCGATTTCGTCGAAGTCTCACCGCCTTATGACCCTTCGGGCATCACCTCGCTTCTGGCGGCCCGCACCAGCCTCGATTTCATCGGCTCGATCTTCCACGAGCGCGCAAAGCGGCGCGGCTGAGCTCGGCTTGCGTCTGGACATCGGCTGCGATTAACCCAGTATGGGCGAGTAGCCGATATCTGATGCAGGCCGCGAAGGAGGATAAGGGATGGTTGTCGAGGCTAGGACGATTGTCATCGTGGTGCCTGACAACGCGCAGTCCCTCGATGTCTCAGGACCGTTCGACGTATTTCTGGAAGCCAATCGGCAGGCACCCGAGAAAGCGAATTATCACATCAGGACCTTGTCTGTGCAGCGCGAGTGGACAGTTCGTGCCGGCGGCATATCTCTTGTCACGGACGGATCGATCCATGATGACGATAGCGGGATCGACACGCTCCTCATTGCCGGCACGCCTGACTACCAGCAGGCCTATCAAGGCAACGAGCTGCACCAATGGCTGAGGCGGCGCATCCCATTGACGCGCCGTCACGGCTCTGTCTGCACTGGCGCGTTCTTCCTCGCGGCGGCTGGGCTGCTGGACGGACATACGGCGACGACGCATTGGCAGCATGCCGCCGAACTTGCGGATCGCTTTCCTGAGGTAAACGTCGTGCCGGACCAGATTTACGTCGAGGACGGCCCGCTATGGACCTCGGCGGGCGTGACGGCGGGGATCGACCTGGCGTTGAAATTGATCGAGGACGATCATGGCCGAGAGCTTGCGTTGAGGGTGGCGAAACGTCTCGTCGTGTTCCTGAAGCGGCCGGGCGGGCAGTCGCAATTCAGCGTCCATCTTGCCGCGCAGATTGCGACCGAGGGCCGGATACAGTCGATCCAGCATTGGATCCTCGATCATCTCTCGCTTGATCTCACGCTGGATGTGCTTGCGTCACGCACCGCGATGAGCGTCCGCAATTTCTCGCGCGTCTTCTTGCAGGAGACCGGCGCCACGCCGGCGGATTTCGTCGAAATGGCTCGCGTCGATTCCGCGCGCAGATTGCTGGAAGACACGGAAATGCCGCTGCAAAGAGTGGCGTCCAGCTGCGGCTTTGCCAATCCAGACACGATGCGAAAAGCGTTTCTCCGGCGCATCGGTACCGGCCCGAGCGAGTATCGCGAGCGTTTCCGCCGATAATTTCATGCACCTGACGCTGCGGTTTCGAGAAATCTCAGAAAAAGCTGCCCCAGCGGGCTGCTTGGATCACCCATATCGCGGACGATCGACATATGATCGGCATCGGGAATTGTGATTGGTGACGAATTCGGTGAAACCATCTTTGCAAGCAATGCCGCCTGCTCGCGAAAGGGTGGTGTCTCCTGCTCTCCAACCACAATCGTCATCGGTGTTCCCGCTTCGGGTGCGGAGGTGAGGGGCGACCATGCCAATACCTCATCATCACGAAGATCGATCTCTGCCTGGAGAAAGCTGAAGGGGATTGGCTGCAGGTCGTAGACGCCGCTGACAAGGAAAAGCGATGTGGCGGTCGCCGGCGGCAGCAATGTCTCGGACGGTCCGCGGGCGGCCAGATAGAATGCGAGATGCGCGCCGGCCGAGTGGCCGCTTGCCGATATGGCGTCTGCATCCCCGCCAAAACTTGCGGCATTCTGCTTGAGCCAGAGAGCGCCACGGCGAACCTGCTCGACCAGAGATTCCATCCTTAGTGCCGGAAGGCGTCCATATTCCACTATGGCGGCGATCGACCCTGCGGCGCAGACCGTGTTCGCCACGAAGGCATAGTCCTCCTTCACGTTGGCGCGCCAGTAGCCGCCATGGATGAAGATATGGATAGGGCGGTTCTTACTGTCTCCATCCGGAAAGAAGAGGTCGAGCCGCTCTTGTGGGCCAGGTCCATAGGCAACGTCAGTCATCGCAGACCAACGCGCCCGCGCCATGTCGCTGGTTTCTCGATATCTCTCGGAAATGAGGTCGAACTCCGGAACATGTGCCCGGATGCGGAAGGGGTCGATTTCAGACATTGGCATCCATCCAAGACGAGCGCGTGTTTTTTCATCGCATAGCAGCGACCGCCTCCGGTCAATTCCTCTGTCTCAAATGGGCGACTCGGGGAACCTAATCGCGGTGGCCTGTTCGAAACCCCGCACCTATCCTTCCATCAACGATCGCCCACAGGGCTGACGGCCATATTTGGAGGATAAAATGGGCTCGTATCTGTTTCGAAACGTCACTGTCTGGGATGGCATCAATGATGAGGCCTATGGCGGCGAAGTGCTCGTCGAAGGCAATCGGATCAAGACCGTTGCACGCGGCTCGAACCAGATCAGCAGCGAGAATGCCGCAGAAGTTATTGATGGTCACGGGAGGTTTCTGATGCCGGGTCTGGTGGAGGGCCACTGCCATCTCTCCTTCGTCGGCCCGACGCGCAATCAGGATCTCGGCGAGATACCCCCTGAAGAGCATCTTCTGAAGACATGCCGAAACGCCACCATGATCCTCAATCATGGTTTCACATCCTGCTATTCGGCCGCCTCGGCGAAGCTGCGTATCGACGTGGTGGTGCGCCAGGAGATCGAGGACGGATACCTCGCCGGTCCGCGCTACCGCGCCGCCGGACCGGAGATCACCGTTACCGGCGGTCTCGGCGACGAGCGCAAGGCCCATATGCACGCCGAAAGCTTCGGTATGCTCGCCGATGGCCCGGATGAGATCAGAAAAGCCGTGCGCCTCTGCTGCAGGGAAAATGTCGATAACGTCAAGTTCAACGTATCGGGCGATGAGTTCGTCGGGCACGCGAGAGCAGAGATCGTCTCGCTGTCGGAAGAAGAGCTGCGGGTGGGCGTGGAGACGGCCCATGATTGGGGCAAGCGCGTCGCCTGCCATAGCCGCGCGGCGGAGTCGGTGAAGCGGGCGGTGCGTGCTGGCGTCGACTGCATCTATCACTGCGATTTTGCCGATGAAGAGGCGCTCGACATGCTCGAAAGCGTCAAACATCGCGTCATCGTCGGCCCGGCCTTCGGTCTGGTGCATAACTCCGTTTTCGAGGGAGATGTCGTCGGACTAACCAAGGATGTGGTGGAGAGGATGGGCTTGCCAAGGAAGCTTGAGCACACCGTCGCCACTTATCATGAGATGCGCAAGCGGGGCATGCGTGTGGTGGTCGGAGGCGACTATGGCTTCACCATTACGCCGATGGGGCAGAACGCCAGGGATATCGGCCATTTCGTCAAATTCTTCGGCTATACGCCGGCGGAAGCGCTGAAATGCGCCACGGCCGTTGGCGGCGATCTGATGGGCCATAAGGGTGAACTGGGTGTCATCACCGCAGGAGCGCTTGCGGATATCCTGCTTGTCGATGGAAACCCGTTGCTCGATCAGTCGGTGCTGGTTGGCCCGTCGAAGTTCGACATGATCATGAAGGATGGCGGCATGCATCGCGATCCGCGTGGCTCGCAGGCTTGGCGGTCTCATTGATCGCCGCCAAGCCCATCGATCAGCCGCGCAAATAGGCCTGGAGCTCTCTGGCTGTGGCCACGGCGAGTTCTTCGCATTTATCGGTCTCTTCGGTGCTTGCGCCGGGAGGCAGGGCAACGCGTAGACGGGCGACTTCGGCATTGTGCGCCTTGATCGGCATGATCAGGGGCGCACCGACCGGCTTGCCCTTGTCCCATTTGGCCGGGTAGCTCAACAGCGTTGTCAGGCTTGCGCCATCGGATGCGAGCAGCGCGATCGACGCATTCGTCTTTTCGCGCAACCAGGGGAGAAGGGTTTGTGCCGGGCCGAACAGCGGCCCGAGATGCACGCCTGCAAAGGCGAACACGCCCGCCGCTGCGCCCGGGATGAGGCGACCATCTGTCTGCCTTGCAATCAGCCCGGCCGCTTCCATGCGCTTGACCACATCGAAGGCCGTCGAGCGGACGATGCCCTGGCTCTCGATCAGGCTGGCGACGTTCTGGACGTCTCCCTCTGCGACGGATGAGAAAATGCGGGAGAATGCCGCGATCCCGGCGGTTTCTTTACTCATGCGCCCAACCCACGCTCAGCCGAAGAACGGTTGTGCCGGTTTCCCGGATAGTTGACGCGGAAGGCGGTCGGATTATAGGCCGCACCCAGCCCCGAGCCAAGAATGAGATCGTCTGGCATGTCCCAACGCACCCGTTGTTCCGCCCAGAGATGCGGTTTGGCCGGGTTCGTCTTGCTCCCCCGCGAGGTGACGAAGGGCGAGGCGACATCGAGATATTGCGGAATCCATGAACCCTGCAGGGCCGATAGCAGAATCTCGAACGCGCGGATCCCCATCGCCGGCGGGTAGTCGAACGATGCGAGCGGCACATTCGCCCCGACGGCCAGCTTGTAGGAAAGATTGAGGTCTCCGCCCGTATGCGGCGGGATATGGCCCGGTCTATAGCCGGCATCGAGAAATGCCTGGATGGAGCCGGCGGAGTTCAGGCCGCTGTCGCACCAGACGCCGGCAATGCGCTCTCCGTGATGCGCAATCACCTCCATTGCCGTGCTATAGGCCTTCTGCCTGTTGAAATTCGTGGAGTTGGCGACGACAGTCTGAATGTTCGGATATTGCGCCAGGATTCGCATGGCCGCCATCTGCCGGCTCTGGGTCAATTCAGGATCGGCATGGCCGAAGAGCATCATCACCAGGCCGCTGCCATCGAGCGTATGGGCCAGCCACTGTGCTGTCAGTTTTCCTATTGCGGTGTTGTCCGAGGTCACGAAACTTGCGCAGGAAAGGTTAGGCGTTCCCCCGCGTTCGACAAACACGACCGGAACACCCTGCCGCATCAAATGCGCCGAAACCGGCGCCAGCTTCCGTGGAGAAACGGCGCTGACCAGAAGACCGTCGATACCGCTTCTGGCCAGAGAGAGGATGTCCTCGGTCTGCTTTTCCGCATCGCCATTTGCATGGACGACCGTCACGTATTCCAGCACGTCCTGCAGTCTTGATGCAGCAAATTCAATGCTGTGGACCAGGGCGACCTGCCATGGATTGTCGGTGGCGCCGTTGGAGAAGCCAATGCGGAAACGCTTGCGCCTTGGCATGATCGCCGGCCGCGACAGGGCAGGCGGGGTCGATGATGGCATTTCAGGGAGGAGGGCGACGGGACGAACGGCCTCACCCAGAAGGTGGTCCCGTTTTTTGTCGTCTGCTTGCGCGGCGGCACACAGGGTGGAAATGAGTTTGCGGGCAATCGGCCCGACACTGATCTTGCCCCTGGAACAGACGACGATGCCATGCCGGGCGAGCACCCTGGTCATACGGTGAAAGCTGGCGCGAGGTATTCCAAGCTCCATCGCCAAGGCCGTGCTTGGGCCGCTGCCGCCACGCCGGGCGAGCGCCGTGACGATATCGATTGCGGCGTCGACGCCGTTGCGTTGCCTACCAGCCATATCGTCTCCTCCTACGACACTGCCAGGAAGAAGACGCGCCGGAAAACCATGGGAGTCAACAGGAATGTCTCAAATGCTGGACTGGTATCCGAGATCATCTCGACGCTGTCATATGGTGAGAGACATTCCGCTTTGATCGAAGGCGTGAATGCGGTCCAGCTGGAACTGCATGCCGATCCGATCACCCATGGCGGCGGAGGAATTCCGGGGTGCGCGGACAGTGACCAGACTGCCGTCTGCCAGGGCGACATAGGCAAACGTATCCGATCCCAACCGCTCGACAACATCGATCCGCCCATCGAGATGACCTTCTCCTGGTGCGGAGAGGGATATGTCTTCAGGCCGGATGCCGATGTGAGCAGCGCCAGCCGGCATATGGGCCAGAGACATCCCGGCGACCTGCGCGGGAAGCACGTTCATTTTCGGCGAGCCTATGAACTGGGCGACGAAGAGGTTGGCGGGGCGTTCGTAGAGTTCGAGCGGGCTTCCCGTCTGCTGAATGATGCCCTTGTCGAGCACGACGATGCGGTCGGCGAGCGTCATCGCCTCCGTCTGGTCGTGCGTGACGTAGATCATCGTCGCGCCAAGGCGCTGATGCAGCTTGGCGATCTCAAGTCGCATCTCGATGCGCAGCGCTGCGTCAAGGTTGGAAAGAGGCTCGTCGAACATGAAGGCAACGGGCTCGCGGACGATTGCTCGCCCGATCGCCACTCGCTGACGTTGGCCGCCCGACAGTTCGCGCGGTTTCCTCTCGAGCAGGTTCGTCAGCTGCAGAAGGGCCGCGACCTTATCGACCTGCTCCTTGATTTCGTCACGCGGAACCTTGGCCACTTCCAGCCCGAAGGACATGTTGGCGCGAACGGTCTTGTGCGGATAGAGCGCGTAGGACTGAAAGACCATCGCCAGCTCGCGCTCGGCCGGCCCGAGCGTCGTCACGTCGCGGCCGTCGATCAGGATGGCCCCGCCAGTTGCCTCCTCCAACCCTGCCACGAGACGCAAGAGGGTCGACTTGCCGCTGCCGGATGGCCCGACAAAGACGACGAATTCTCCATGTTCGACCTTGAGATCGACGCCGGGAATGATGTTGACCGCGCCGAATGATTTCCGGACGGACTTGAGTTCGATGACTGCCATGGGATCTGCTCCGAATTGTTGAAAGGCCGCTAGGCCTTGACGCCGCCCGAACCGAGGCCACCCTGCCAGTAGCGCTGCATGAGCAGAAAGGCTGCAATGACCGGCAGGATGCTTACCAAGGCTCCTGTCATGACGACGGAGAAGAGCACGGACCCGCCGCTGCCGGCCGTTGCGAGCTGGTACCATTGCGACAGGCCCACCGTGACCGGGAAGTTTTCGGAGGAGCTGAGCATGACGAGCGGAAGGAAATAATTGTTCCAGGTCGAGACGAACGCCAGGATCAGCACTGTCGCAAAGCCGGGTGTCAAAAGGCGAAAGGCGATGCTGGAGAAGATATGGAATTCGCCGGCGCCATCGACGCGGCCTGCCTCGATAAGCTCATTGGACAGAGCATCCTGCGCATAGACACGCATCAGAAAGACGCCGGGCGGGAAGACGAGCGAGGGCAGGATCATCGCCAGCGGCGTGTTGACCAGGCCCACCTTCGACAGCAGCAGGAAGATCGGAATAACCAAAGCTGTTTGCGGGATCATCACGGCGCCAAGCACGAGCGCGAACATCAGGCGCTTGCCGGCGAATTCGTATTTCGCAAAGGCATAGCCGGCGAAGGTAGCGAAGAACGCAGCCCCAATTCCGGAAATACCCGCATAGACCACTGTGTTGAGAAGCCAGCGAGAAAAGATGCCGTCCTGAAAGGTGAAGAGGTCGCGAAGGTTCTGAAGCAGCTGGAAGTCGCTCGAGAACCACAACCCGAAGGTACCAAAAAGATCGGCATTCGACTTGGTTGAGGAGACGATCACGTAGAGCAGGGGTATGAATGTGTAGATGAAATAGAGGACCAGGAAGCCGGTCAGCAGCCGCCGGCTGCGCCGGAACGAAGGTGAGTTTGCGGTCTTCGAGACAATGGTCATCGTGCCGTTCTCCGGTTCGCGATGAGCATGAAACTGTAGGAGGCGATTGCGACAATGCCGCCGAGCACGAAGGAGATCGCGGCCGAATAATTATACTGCTGATTGGTGAAGGCGAGGGTGTAGGCGTAGTAGTTCGGCGTGTAGTGGCTGTTGATGAGCCCGGGCGCGAGCGTGCGGATCAGATAGGGCTCGGTGAACAGCTGAAGCGTGCCGATGATCGAGAACATGATCGTGACGATGACGGTTGGCATGATCAGCGGCAGCTTGATACTCAGCGCATGCCTGAGGCCGCTAGCGCCATCCACGGCCGAGGCTTCTTCGAGATCCTGCGGAACCGCCTGAAGCGCGGAATAGTAGATGATCATGTTATAGCCCATGTATTCCCAGACGGCGATGTTGGCGATCGACGGCAGGATCGTGGATTCCGAGAGGAAATTCGGCGCCGGCAGGTTGAGAAGCGTCGCCAGTTGCGAAAACGGACCGAAGGCCGGGCCGTAAAGATATCCCCATAGCAGTGCGGCAATCACCGCGGGTACGGCATAGGGAATGAAGAAGCTTACACGGAAGAAGCTGCGGCCAAAGACCCTGCCGCTGTCGAGGATCAGCGCATAGACAAGCGCCAGCCCCAGCATGACGGGGATCTGCATCGCTCCAAACTTGAAGAGCACAAGGACGCCCTCCCAGAAGGACTTGTCGGCCAGCGCGCGCAAATAGTTTTCCGCCCCGACGAAACGGTTCCCCGCGGCCAGCGTTTGCCGGAAGAGGCTGAGCCAGAATGCATAGGCGAGAGGCGCGATAAGGAATGCCGCAAAGAGCAGCATGAAGGGAAAGACAAAGAGATAGGGGGCGACGGATTTGCTGACATAGATCCGGCCGCGCCGCTTCGCTCCATGAGCATCGGGCATGGGTGCTTCCTGAAAATATCGTGTCGTAAGGCGGGGAGGGGCCGGGAGGGCGGCCACCTCCCCCATCGGGATCAGGAAACCGTGAAGCCCTGATCCTGAGCGTAGCTCACGACCTTGTCCTGCAGCCTGTCGAAGGCATCAGGCAATGTGCCTTTGCCCGCAATCGCCGCCGAGAATTCATCCAGGATCACCTGGTTGACATAGTCCTGGAATGGAGCGAATTCGAAGCTGGGATCGACCTGGTTTTCGGACACCGCAAAGATCTCGTTCACGGCCTGGCCGCCGTAGAAATCGTACTTGTGGCCCATGAGTTCCTTGTCATCGATGAGTTCCTTGAGCACAGGGAACAGGAACTGCTTGGTATTCCACAGGCGGGCCGCCTCTGGATCGCTTCCCATAAACGCGGCAAACATGGCCGCCTCCTTGGGATGCTTGCATGAGGTCATCACCGCGATGGTCGAGCCACCGAGGTTTGCCGTAATCTTATCGCCGGCCTTCCATTGCGGCAGCGACGCGGCTTTCCATTTGCCAAAGCTCTTCTTCATCGATTGCTGCATGAGGATCGGCGCCCAGGCGGCGGTGACCCAGGTCGCATAGGTGCCGTTGTCCAGTCCCGCGAACCACTCCGTCGTCCAGACCGGCTTGGTATCGATGGCCTTCGCATCGAGCAGCTTCTGCCAGTAGGCTCCCCATTTCTTGGCGATATCGTCGTTGAGCTTGATCCGGATACTCGTCCCCTCGGTGTGGAAGGGGCGCCAGCCCGCCTGCCATAGCAGCGCGACGACCCAGCCGGGATCGGCGGCGCCGAAATCGGTGAGATATGTCCCCGGCGCATCTTTCGCCAGTTTCATTGCGGATTCCGCGAAGGCATCCCATGTGTCGGGCGGGGTGATCTTGTGCGTGTCGAAGATGTCGCCGCGGTAGAGGACGCCCATGGGGCCGCTGTCCCACGGAATACCATAGACCTTGTCGCCGTCGCTGACGGCTTTCCATGTCCAGTCGATGAATTTGTCTTTCGAGGAATTCACGCCGGCGCCGATATCGGCAAGCGCACCAAGCTGCCTGAAGCTCAGGACCGAGTTGAATTCCATCTGCGCGAGGTCGGGCAGGCCGCTTCCCGCCTGCAGAGCATTGCGCAGCTTCACATAATGCGGCGCGCCCTGGCCGACATTTTCGACCTTGACCGTTATGTTTGGAAATTTCTTGGTGAACATGTCGGCCTGGACCTGAGTGTCCGGCGTCCATGCCCACATGGTAAGCTCGACCTTCTCCTGGGCGTTTGCGAAGTCCGGCAGTCCCATGAGCATCGGAGCGGCAAGCCCAAGGCCCGTCGCCTGCAGGAAATCGCGCCGTCCCAGCGCGCCTCCGAAAAGTCCTTTTCCAATCTTTGTCATTTTTGTTCCTCCTCAGACGTCGGGCTTCATGGCATGGCGTGATGAACAGGATTGCTGTGCTTCCGCGATCGACAGCATGGCCTCGACGCCCAAGACGCACCAGAAAAGGGGATAGCTGTCAAAGCACCGGACGACCCCGCGAGGCCGATTGTCGCAAACTGCGGACTCGCGGCGAAGCTTTGGTCCGGACCTTGATCGGGATGGCTGAATCGCCCCGAAATCATGCGACCGACGGTGTCGATGTGGATGACGTGGATTTCCCAAATGCCGGACTCGGAAAGCGGAAACGGCATGGCCGCAATCAGCATCCGCGACTAGGTCTTGTCGGCAGTTCGCTGCGATATCCATCCGGATGCAGCGCCAATAAACATCAGGCGGGACGAGGCATGGCAGGAAAAAAATGGAACGTCGGCATCATCGGATGCGGCCACATATTCGACGCGTATGCGCGTCTCTCAAGCGTCTTTGAACCGATCAATCTCGTCGCATGCTCTGATGTCGACATGGCGATCGCGCAGAGGCGGGCGCAGCAATATGGCCTCTCGGCTCTCGCCGTTGACGACCTTCTTGCGCGTCAGGACATCGAGGTGGTCATCAACCTGACCAATCCCGCCAGTCACGCCGCCATTACCGAGGCGATCCTGAAGGCCGGCAAGCACGCCTATACCGAGAAGCCGCTTGCGCTGACGATGGCGGATGCGAACAGATTGCTCGAGATTGCCGAAAAGCATGGACGCCTCATCGGCTCCGCGCCCGATACCTTCCTCGGCGGTGCCCATCAGGCGGCGCGACGCCTGGTCGACGAGGGGCGGCTGGGTGAGGTGAAGAGCGGAAGCGCGCACTTCATGAACCACGGCATGGAACATTGGCACCCCAATCCCTTTCCCTATTTCCAGGTCGGCGCCGGTCCGGTCCTCGATATGGGACCTTATTACATCACCGCCCTCGTCGCTCTTCTCGGCCCCGTGCGGCGCGTAATCGCCATGGCGACGAAATTCTACGAAGAGCGCTATGTCAGCGCGGATGGGCCGGCCAAGAATACGGTGGTTCCCGTGACCACGCCGACCACGAGCCAGGCGCTGATCGAGTTTCGCTCGGGCGCGCAGATCCACTTCTCGGTCAGCTACGACAATTGGGGGCATGGACACAGCAATCCGATCGAGCTGCACGGCACCAAGGCCTCTCTCATGGTCCCAGATCCCAACTATTTCGGCGGGGCGCTCACCCTCATCGACGCCGGCGGGCGCCAGCGGATCGAGACGGCAACCACCGTCTTTGGAAATCTCAACTGGCAGGAACCTTCGGGCGCAACGATCAGCAACTACCGAGGTCTGGGGCTTGCCGACCTTCTTGCTGCAGCCGAAAATGGCCGTACGGCGAGAGCCTCGGGCCAGCTTTCGCGCCATGTTCTGGAGATCCTGCTTGCCATCATCAAGTCGGCGGAGATCAATGATTTCGTGGCAATCGACAGCACGGTTGCGCGGCCGGAGCCGCTTGGCGAAGACGATGCCTCCCTGCTGAAGGCGGCAGACGCTCCATCCACATTCGCAGCGTAAACGAGGCTCGCTCATGTCCCGCTATACAATCTCATTCCAGCTTTATTCCTCCCGGCTCTTTCCGCCGATCGAGTCTCATCTCGAATACCTTGCCGAGGTTGGCTACGACGCCCTTGAGCTCTGGCTGCCCGCCTATGAGACCAACGCCGCCGATTTCCGCAGGCGGATGGACGCAGCCGGCTTGACGTGCTCCGGCATCCATATGCCGCTGGTCGGGCTGATCAACGAACCGAAGAAATTCTTCGACTACGCCCACACGCTTGGGACCAAGACATTGATCCCGCCCTACATCCCGGCGGCCGACAGAAGTGCGACGGCCGATGGATGGCGGCGGGTAGGCGAAAGCCTGCGCGTCGGAGCGGAAGCGGCCAAGAAGGAAGGCCTCAAGGTCGCCTGGCACAACCACGATTTCGAGTACCATCGTCTGGAAGATCGCAGCCGGCCGATCGATATTCTGCTGGAGGCGGCTGGGCCTGATGTCGATTTCGAGATCGATATCGGATGGGTCACGCGCGGCTGGGCGGATCCTGCGCAGGAGCTGCAGAAGTATGCCGACCGGATCTCCACCATTCAGCTCAAGGATACCGCACCTCCCGGAACTGCCCTCGACGAAGGTTGGGTGCCAACGGGTGATGGCATCATCGACTGGAAGGCGCTCTATCCGCTGTTTGCGAAGACGCGCGCGGATGTCCTCGTCGTCGAGCACGACAATCCGACCGATTGGAAGGTGCTTGCGAAGCGGTCTGTCGACTATATCAAGGCGCTTATCGCCTGATCCGAGGTCGTCTGTCGGTCAGCATTCGCCATCATTGCCGCTTCCCGAGCATCCAGACGAGATAGGGTGCGCCGGCGAAAGCGGCAAAGAGCCCCAGCGGTAGCTCGTAGGGGAATGTCAGGGTGCGTGCGCCGAGGTCGGCGACCACCATCAGCGTGGCGCCGACCAGAACGGAGGCGATAAGCCTGGTGTCGGCACGCTCGAACCCGGCTCGTTGGGCAATATGCGGTGCCATCAATCCGACGAAACTCAGAGGCCCGACAAGGAGCGAAGCGGCTGCCGTTGCGACACCGGCCGTGATCACCATCAGCGTGCGCGCATTGGAAAGCGGCATGCCGAGCGCAAGCGAGGTCGCTGATCCGAGCGGCAGGATCGTCAGCCATCGCGTGAAGAATAATCCGGATATCAGTACCGCCACCATGAGGCCGGCCAGGAACAGAGCGGTTGCGGGCGTTGCGGCGGCGGCCGAGCCGCCGAGCCAGGCGAGGATCTGCCATGACCGTTGATCGCCGACGGCGAGCAGCGCGCTCAATATGGCCGAGCTGAAGGCGCTGATCGATATGCCGGCAAGAAGCAGCCGCTCCGGCGGAAGATCTCGACGATTGGCAAAGAGCGAGACCACGAACAGGACGAGGGTTGCGCCGCAGCCGGCGCCAAGGAAGAGTTCCGGCGTGCCGGGATTTGCAAACACGCTGACGGCCGCGGCAAAACCGACACCGGCGCCGCCGCTGACGCCCAAAACCTCCGGGCTCGCCATTGGATTGGCGGTCAGGCGCTGGAGGATCGCACCTGCCATGGCAAGCAGGCCGCCGGCTGAGGCCGAGGCGACCAGACGCGGCCATCGGGCCGGCAGCAACTCCCAGAAGAGGTTGCCGCGCAGCAGCAGCCATCCATCCGGTAGCCTCGCAACGACCAATGCGATCGCGGCAAGCAGCGGCAGAAGGCTCGCAAGAATGGTCAAGCGCAGTAACGACGCGTTGCGCATCACGGCGGTGTCCGACGGTTGGTGTAGTTCGGTGGTGCGGACCTGGGGAAGCAGCCACAAAAGCAGCGGGCCGCCGATCAGTGCCGTCACCGATCCTGTCGGGAATGTCTCGCCGGCCGACGAGGCCAGCAATTGAACGATGCCGTCACACAGCCAAAGCAAGAGGCCGCCGGCCACGGGGGACAGAAGGAGAATGCCGCGTACCGTCCGAACCCCGAGCAGTCGCACGAACGCCGGGGCGGCAAGGCCGATGAAACTGACGAGGCCGACGGCGGCGGCAACGCCGGCGCTGAGCGCGACGGCAAGGCTTGCGATGGCGATACGCATGCTCGTCAGGGTGACACCCAGCGATCGCGCGCTGGTATCGCCGAGTCCGAGCAATGTGAGAGGGCGCACGAGCAGGGCTGTGATCACCAAGCCAAGCAGCAGCTCGATGCCGAGGGTGAGGGATGTCGACCAGTCCTGCTGGCTAAGCGAACCGCCGTTCCAGGTGACCAGCGACATGAGGTATTCACCCTGGGACAGAGTCATGGCGGCGGCCAATGCGCTGCAGGTGATGCCGACAAGCATGCCGGAAACGACCATCGTCACCGGTTCGAAGCCCCGTCGCCAGCCGAGAAGGAAGACGATCGCCGTCGCGACTGCGGCTCCCAGAAGTGCAACCAGCGCCCTATAGCCGTCGAGCACCGAGGGCAAGAACAGGGTCGCGGTGACGATCGCAAGCTGTGCGCCGGAGGAAATGCCGAGCGTCGATGGGTCTGCGATCGGATTCCTGAGCAGGCGCTGGAGAAGCGCACCGGCAAGCCCAAGGGCAGCGCCGGCCAGAATGGCGACGACCGCGCGCGGCAGGATCGCGTAGGCGAGGATGACCTGCTCCATCGTCATCCGCGTGGAGTCGAAGGGCAGGGAGGGCCAATCGGCAAGCGGCAGGTGGCCGAGCGCTACCGCCAGAAAGAGCCAGATCGAGATTGCGAGCGCCAGAAGTGGAATGGAGAGGGTAGTCGGCCTGATCACAGCGTCTCTCCGCTGGACGCCAGCATCGCCTGCTTGAGAAGCCGCATGAACCGCGCCGCGGCGACGATGCCACCATAGGGATTGATATTGTCGAGCATGAGGACACGGCCGCCCCGGACCGGTGGCAGCGATTGCCAGATGATGCTGTCCTTCAAGCTGTTTCGCGCTTCCACAGGTATTTCCGATATGACGACGATACGGGCCTCCGGCTCAGCAGCCAGGTTTTCGAGCGGCACGGGAGCCGCAAACGTATAGCGGGACCGATCCTTCCAGGCATTGCGCAATCCGAGCCGCACAAGGATGTCACCAAACATGCTGTCGGCGCCGAAGACCCTGACATGCCGGCTGTCGCCGACATTCACGAGATAGGTCGGGCGTGCGGCAAAGGCCTGCAGGCTGCGAGCAGTTTCTTCGACAAGTGTTGCCTGCTTTACGAGGACATCGTGCCCCCTGTCGCCAAGGCCGAGCTCGGCCGCGAGCGTGATCACGGCGTCGAGGGCCTTCTGATAGGGCGGTTCTCCCCGCACATAGAAGGGAAGCGACAGAACCGGCGCGATCGAGCGATAGATCGCCTCGTAGCGGGCATAGAACGGCGAAATGAGAATGAGTTCGGGCCGCAGCAGGCGGAGCAGCTCGAAGTTCGGTGATCCCCGCAGGCCGAGATCGGCGACCTTTTCATCCAAGGCGGGCTCGATGGCATCCTTGCGAAACTGCACGAGTTCGGTAGCCGCGATCGGCATGACGCCGAGTGCGACCAGCGTCTCCAGCATGGCCCAGTCGATCGCCACGACACGCCGTGGCGTCGAGGCCCGCGCAACACCCGGAACGGAAAAGGCCGCCAGCAGGGCAAGAGCCTGCCGGCGGCTGATATGCGAAGCAAGAGGGCCGCCTCGTGCCGGATCGTCAATTACCATTGAAAGGTCAGCTTACCCATTACCGTTCTGCCATCGCCATAGGTGCAGCCGAAAGAGCTGCAGCTTGCAACATAATTCTTGTCGGCGATGTTCTTGACGTTAAGCGAGGCCGTCATGTTGTTCTTCTTGTAGTGGATCGCCGCATCGAAAAGGGTGACGCCATCGAGATCAAACGTGTTCTTGGTATCCCCGTAGCGCTGCCCGACATAGCGCACGCCGCCGCCGATGCCGAAACCTTCAAGTGCGGTGTCCTGGGCAAAGCTATAGTCGAGCCAGAGACTGGTGGAGTTCGCGGGAACGTTGTCGGGGCGATTGCCATCGTCGTTGCCGCCAACGATTTCGGCCTTCATGTAGGTGTAGGCGGCGCGCAGGTTGAGCCCGTCCGCCAGGCTCGTCACGCCTTCCAGTTCGAT
>BFBZ01001498.1_pt1 | contig 15435 bp, 16 predicted proteins | sample 1888401 | NCBI WGS metagenome assembly BFBZ01 (sample SAMD00112614, study PRJDB3348) | symbiont metagenome | host: Chara braunii | reverse complement strand
ATACGCCCTCTCGACGAGGCGGGATGGCGCTAAACAATCACGATTTCCGGAAAAACGAAAGTGAAATTTTTGTTGCCGCCGGGCTGGACACTGGGATCGCCTTGTGGCGCCGAGCGAAATCCCCGTCGTCGCGCACGTGGAATCCGGGCACCGGGCACGACAAGATCGCCTCGACGGGCGCGTCATCGCACCCGTCGGGCAAATCACGGCCGCGGCTGATATCAGCGTGCGAGCCGCGCCGCGTGCCAGCGCAGATGATCGGCCATATAGGTCGAGATGAAGTAGTAGCTGTGGTCGTAGCCCTCCTGCTTGCGCAGCAGCAGCGGGATGTGGGACTTGTCGCAGGCCGCCTTGAGCAGCTCCGGGCGCAACTGCTGCGTCAGGAACTGATCGGCGGTGCCGACATCGACCAGCAGGTCGGAGACGCGCGCGCCGTCCTCGATCAGCGCCACCGCATCGTGCTTGCGCCACGCCGCCTTGTCGGCGCCGAGATAGCCGCCCAGGGCCTTCTCGCCCCACGGCACCTGCGAGGGCGCGACGATCGGCGAGAACGCGCTGGCCGCGCGGTAGCGGTCCGGGTTGCGCAGCGCCACCGTGAGTGCGCCATGGCCGCCCATCGAGTGGCCCATCACCGACTGGCGGCGCGGATCGACCGGGAAGTTCGCCGCGACCACGCTCGGCAGCTCCTCGGTGACGTAGCTCCACATCCGGTAGTTCTTCGCGAACGGCTCTTGCGTCGCGTCGACATAGAAGCCGGCGCCGAGACCGAAATCATAGGCATTGTTGGGATCGCCCGGCACGCCGTCGCCGCGCGGCGAGGTGTCGGGCGCCACGAAGACCAGGCCGAGCTCGGCGCAGGCGGCACGAAACTCGCCCTTCTCGGTGACGTTGGCGTGGGTGCAGGTCAGGCCGGAGAGATACCAGACGACCGGCAGCTTCGCGCCGTCGGCATGCGGCGGCACGAACACCGAGAACGTCATCTCGGTCTTGGTCTCCTGGCTGGCGTGGCGGTAGACGCCCTGGACGCCGCCATGGGACTTGTTCTGGGAGACGGTCGTGAGGGTCATGGGATCACCTGTTCGGCAATGATGTCGGGCCGCTGGCGCGCGTGCCGCCAACGCGTGTCAGGCTGCGTCGTTCAATCGGGACGAGTCAAGCGACGCCGTTCTCGATCGCCAAACGCACCAACTCGCCGGATGTTCGCACGCCGAGCTTCTGGCGGATGATCGAGGAGGTGTTGGCGACGGTCTTGTAGGACGAGTGGATCAGCCAGGCAATCTCCGACAGGCTCTTTCCGGCGCTGAGCAGGCGAAGGATCTCGAGCTCCCGCGAGGTCAGTTTCGCCAGCGGGCTCTGCGCGACCGCGGCGCCCGCGAAGGCGATGCTGCGCGCGATCGCAGGCGGCAGATAGCTGCCGCCGCGGGCGACCTCGCGGATCGCCTCGGCGAGATCGTTCGGATCGCCGCTCTTCGAGACGTAGCCCTTGGCGCCGATGTCGATGGCGCGCGCGGCGAACACCGGATCGTCGTTCATGCTGAACATGATCAGCCGGGCATTGGCATCATGGGCGAGGATGCGCCGCGCGAGCTCGAAGCCGGAGACGGTCGGCAGGTTGATGTCGACGACGCAGACGTCCGGCCGGCGCGCGATGAAGCTGGCTTCGCCGCTCTCGGCATCGGCGGCTTCGAGCAGCTCGAGGTCCGGATCGGCCGAGAGCAGGGCCCGGCAGCCTGATGCCACAATGGGATGGTCATCGACGATCAGTACGCGCATGGCCTTGGGGTCCCGGACTTCCAACTCGCGTCATTGTTGCGATGCATCATGGATGCATGCTGCGCGATATTGCATGATGTTGCAATTAGATCGCCGGCGGATTTGTCTGTCAATGTGAGTGCGTATGAAACACGGTGGCCGTGGGGCGGAGAGAATGTGGCAGAATTGGTCGTTGCGGACCCGCATCAACGTGCTGCTGGCGCTGCTGCTGACGCTGGGCCTCGCCATCAACATCGGCCGTCTCGTGCTGGAGGCGGCGCCGCGCGTGCTGGCGGAGGACCAGAGCGTCATCCGCCTGACGCGGGCCTTCGTCGAGACCATCATGGACGAGGTCAACGACGCGCCGGATCCGAGCGCGCGCCTCGATCGGATCGTCGGCGATCTCCGACAGCTTCGTCACGTCAGCGTGAGGCGGCAGGGCATGCCGGCGCAGACGCCGCCCTCTCCGGGCGTCGGCCGCGCGGCGCCGGCATGGTTCATCGCACTGGTGCATCCCGACAAGACCTCGGTGAGCATGCCGGTCATCGTCGCGGGGCGGAGCGAAACGCTGGTGATCACGTCGCACCCCGACGACGAGATCGCGGAGATCTGGGACGGCATCGTCACCCAGCTCGTCGTCGGCTCGCTGGTCGGGCTGGCGTTGTTTGCGATCACCATGCTCGTGGTGGGTCGCGCGCTGGCGCCGCTTTCGGATCTGTCGGACGCGATGAGCCAGATCGAGGCCGGCGCCTACGATACCCGCGTCAAGCCGGGCGGCGCGCCCGAGCTCGCGGCGCTCTGCGCCAAGCTCAACCATCTCGCCGGCGCGCTCGGTGAGGCGGTGGAGGAGAAGCGTCGCCTGGCCGAGCGCACGGTGTCGCTGCAGGACCACGAGCGCAAGGAGATCGCGCGCGAGCTGCACGACGAGTTCGGGCCGCATCTGTTCGCGCTGCGCGCCCATGCCAGCGCGCTGATGCGCTTGCCGGACGCTGCGACGCTCGACGTCGCGGCGATGCGCCGGCACGGCCAGGCGATCCTCGACCAGGTCAACGCCGTGCAGCAGTTCAACCGCCGCATCCTCGAGCGGCTGCGGCCCGTCGGTCTCGCCGAGCTGGGCCTGCGCGAAGCGCTCGGCGCATTGGTGCGGCTGTGGCGGGAGTCGCGGCCCGAGGTCGCGATCGAGACCAGGTTCACCGACACAGTCTCGCGCAGCAATGAGACGGCGGAGCTGACGATCTACCGGGTGGTGCAGGAAGCGCTGACCAACGTGTTCCGCCACGCCGAGGCCACCACGGTCGACGTCACCATCGAGCCGCTGCAGCAGACGACGGCCGGTCATCGCCGCAGCTACACGCGGGTGCGCGTCCGCGACGACGGCCGTGGGTTCAGCCCGGAGCACAAGCTCGGATTCGGCCTCACCGGCATGCGCGAGCGGCTGCTGGCGCTCGGCGGCACCCTGACGGTGGCTTCTACCGGCACGGGCGTCACGATCGAGGCCATGGTGCCGGCGGACGCAGCGTGAGCCGTGGGCTAGGAACCAACGATCGGACGGCGCATTCAACGAGCTACTTGCGATGGGCGTGAGCCGCAATCCGGAGCACGCGCCGGCAGCTCGCGGTGATCGGATGTCCAGAACCTTGCCTGTGCTGAGCGGCGCAGCCCTGCTGGCCGCGCTGTCGTTCCACAATGCCGTCGCGCGTGACGACAGCCGCTACGCCAACTCGCCACTCAAGGGCTGGTTCGACAGCCTCAGAAGCGGTCGCGGCCCGTGCTGTTCGGACGCCGACGGCTTCGCGGTGTCCGATCCGGATTGGGACCTCGAAGGCACGCATTACCGGGTGCGGCTCGACGGTCAATGGATCGTCGTGCCGGACGATGCCGTCATCACGGAGCCCAACCGTGCCGGGCGCACCATGGTGTGGCCGATCCAGGGATCGCTCGGCACTTCCATCCGCTGCTTCATGCCGGGCAATCTGAGCTGAAGAGGCGGTGCGTCGCTTTCTCTCGCCGCGCCGCTGCGGCGGCCCGTGCGCGCCGTGCCTTGGAACTTCGTCTCGTTCGGATGATTGCCACGCAAGGTCATGCCGCCGAGGCAGCCTCATGCGAGGGAGAACCATGGACCGGACCAGCGACACTGAACTTCAGGAGAGGATTCGCAGGCGCGCTCACCAGCTCTGGGAGCAGGCCGGCCGGCCCGACGGCCGCGAGGATGAGTTCTGGTATCAGGCCGAGCGTGAGATCGGCGAGATGAGCGAGCTTCACGACGAGGCGACGGCGCCGCCGCCGACGATCCTGCCGGGGTGAGTGCGAGCAGAAAAAGGACGAACTGATGAGCAAGGAAACGCCGAAGAACGATCCGCGCCAGGAAAGCGACTGGGGCTCGATGAAGCAGACCGACAAGCCCTGGGCCGAGAAACCCGAGAAGGAGCAGCGCTCGGAAGCGGCGAAGGACCTCGAGAAGTGGGGCGAGAGCAAAACGCATTGAGGTGGGCGGAGGTGGCCGCTCTCGCGCGATCGATGAACTCCGGCAGTGTTGAGGAAGGCCTCGTTCAACCCGGCCGTTGTTGCGAGCCGCAGCGCTGCCTCTCTCTGCCCTTCAAGGGAAGGAGGGAGGGGGCGGCCGCAGCTGGGACCATGGCCCGTATCGCCTCAGCAAGGATGAGATGAACAAGGAGGAGATGAAGGCGTCTCTCCGTTGACGGGGACCCGTGCCGTCACGCGGCGTGACCCGGATCGACATCATCCGGCGTCTTCTTGTCGCGCTGCGGCGTCATCTTCGCCGGATCCGCTGCGCCCGGCACGCCGCGCGGGCCGAGCTGATCGCGCTGGATATCGTCCTCCGAGCGGTCGGGCTCGCGTCCGTTGATGGGGAGGTCTTTTGCCATCGCCTGATCCTCTCGCTGTTCGCATCAGGGCAATGCGCGCGGTGTGCTCACGTTCCGCGCGATCCGCGCGCCGCGGCGGCAGGAACGCCGCCCCGGCGCTGCGATTGAAGCTGCAGCAACCTGCAGGAGATCAAGATGTCCGATCATCATCCCAAACCGCCGTTTCCGCCGCAGTCACAGGCCATGCCGGGAACGACCGCGGCGATGCAGCCGCGGCCCGACCATGGCGAGGCCAGCTACAAGGGCTCGGGAAAACTGACCGGCAAGAAGGCCGTCATCACCGGCGGCGACAGCGGCATCGGCCGTGCGGTCGCGATCGCCTATGCGCGCGAGGGCGCCGACATCCTGATCGCCTACCTGCAGGAGCACGATGATGCCAGGGAGGTGAAAGCGCTGGTCGAGAAGGAGGGCCGCAAGGCGGTGCTGATGCCCGGCGACATCCAGGACCCCGCGCATTGCAGGGCCATCATCCGGCGCGCCGTCGATGAGCTCGGTGGCGTCGACATTCTCGTCAACAACGCCGCCCATCAGGCGACGTTCAGCGACGTCGGCGACATCTCGGACGAAGAATGGGAGATGACGTTCCGCACCAACATCCATGCGATGTTCTATCTCGCCAAGGCGGCCGTGCCGCATATGAAGCCGGGGAGCGCGATCGTCAACACGGCCTCGGTCAATTCCGACATGCCCAATCCGACGCTGCTCGCCTACGCCACCACCAAGGGCGCGATCCAGAACTTCACCGCGGGTCTCGCCCAGATGCTGGCCGATAAGGGCATCCGCGCCAACGCGGTGGCGCCTGGTCCGATCTGGACGCCATTGATCCCCTCGACCATGCCGGAGGAAAAGGTGAAGACGTTTGGCCAGCAGGTGCCGATGAAGCGCCCCGGCCAGCCGGCCGAGCTGGCCACCGCCTATGTGATGCTCGCCGATCCCCTGTCGAGCTACACGTCGGGGACGACGGTCGCCGTCACCGGCGGCAAGCCGTTCATCTGAGGACCAGTGCACATCGTCTGCTGTCGCATTTGTCCGACATCCGACAAGTCCGTGCGTCGGCACGTCATACGCATGCCGGTGCTACGCGGCGGACATCATCGCGCACGGCGCGGGCTCGGCCTGCACCGGCCACACCACCGCAGCGGCCGTATCACCCTGCCGCTCGTCGAGGATCCGCTTCACCGAGCGCGAGCAGAGGCCGCATTGGACCGTGCAGCCGAGACAATCATACACTTGCGCCGGCGAGCCGAAGACGATGTCGGCCGCCGTGACGACGTCGCGAATGGCCGTGTCGCTGATGACGTTGCAGGAACAGATGATCATGGCTGTTGCTCGCTCCTGCAAACGATAAGCAACCGGGATGCCAAGGTCGGCGCGCACGGCGCGGGCTAGTCAGAATCGTTCGAAGCGACCTGATGCGCGGGCACGCTTGCGGTCGTCCCGATGCGGTTCGCGGCGTGCAGCCGTATTGCGGCCAACGTCGCCTGGGCGAGCGCCTGTCCCTGCGCATCGATCCCGGTCCACTGCGCATGACGGCCGCGGGCATCGATCTCGGCGAGCGCGACGCCGGCCGGCACGTCGCTGCCGTCGCGGACGATGCCGCGCAGGATGCCGTCATAGGGGGCCGTGACCGGTGCGCCGGAGAGATGGCCGATCACGAAGCCCTTGTAGATGCGCGTGCCGATCTCGATCGGGGTATGCCATCGGCCCTCATGCGGCGAATGCACCAGGCGCTCGACACCGACGAGCGCGCCGACTTCATCCGTTGCCAGCGTCCAGCCCTCGCGCACGATCTGGCCGAGCCGGCCCGGCCGGGTCTCGATTGCGATATCGCAATTGGCTGATGGCGAGAAGCCCGGACCGATGCCGATCGAGAGCCGCGTCATGCCGCGCAAATTCGGGGTCACCGCGCGCCGCTGCATCCGCGCGTCGATCAGGACGTCGATGGTACGGACCGGCAGGAGATCGAGCAACCCGAGTGGAGTGACAAGGACGTGCCGGGGATTGCCGAGCGCCTTGAACACCTCCATCGTGCTCTCGATGCGCTCGCCCGTCACGTTCTCGATGCGGACCGTGTCGCCGAACAGGGCGTCGTGAAACGCCATCTTACGGCGCATGACCGGCGGATTGGGATCATGCGACAGCACCACGCAGAAGCCCGCACGATGCAGATGCACGCCGATCGCCGACGCGACATCGTTGGTCCCGAGGACCACGGCGAAGCGCACTGCATTCGTCCCCATGTCCTGGTCCATACGGTGTTGGCGTCTCGTGGCTGTCGGTCGTGCGACTGACAAGCGGTCTTCCAGTTCGAATGATCAGATCCGTCGAGCAAGAGTTGGACCATCAGGCATCGTTCTGAAAACGATCGATCTGTGAAGGTCCTGCAAAGGACGCGGCACAAAAGCCGACGCTGGATGTGTCCAGAACCCGCCAATCTGTCGCGAACCCGACAGGAAAAGCTGCTTTTCCCGCCGTTTTCGCTGGCCCGGAATCTGCACAACCGGCGCATGGCGATACCCCTGGTATTTCCGATCGTTACGGAGCCTGCGCCCAGATCACGTCTGCGGCAAAGGCAGCAGCCGAAGCTTGGCAGCCGGCGTCCTGGTGGCGTTGCGGCGCAGGATCAGGACGCATGAGGTGAGCCTCGATCTCGACCAGGACGTCCGCGATCCCGCCATGGAGGCGGCTCAGACCATCACGGCGTGCCCGTTCCATCGAGACGTGGCGGCCGCCGAGCGGCCCGCGCGCGCCGAGCAGAAAACGCTCGTGCTGACCGGCGGCTCGCGCGGCATCGGTCATGCGACCGCAAAGCTGTTCTCCGACGCCGGCTGGCGCATCATCACCTGCTCGCGCCAGCCGTTCGACGGCGGCCGCTGTCCGTGGGACGCCGGTCCCGACAACCACGTCCAGGTCGATCTCAGCGATCGCAAGGCGATCCCGCGTGCGATTGCCGACATCAAGCAGCGGCTCGACGGCGCGCCGCTGCATGCCTTGATCAACAATGCGGCGATCTCGCCGAAGGCCGAGGACGGTGGCCGGCTGGATTCGCTCGCGACCTCGGTCGAGACCTGGATGACCGTCTTTCACGTCAACTTTCTCGGACCGATCCTGCTCGCGCGCGGGCTGTTCGAGGAGCTGAAGCGCGGGCAGGGCGCGGTCGTCAACGTGACGTCGATCGTCGGCACCCGCGTCCATCCGTTTGCGGGCACTGCCTATGCGACCTCGAAGGCGGCGCTCGCCTGCCTGACCCGCGAGATGGCGCACGATTTCGCGCCGCATGGCATCCGCGTCAACGCCATCGCCCCAGGCGAGATCAAGACCGAGATGGTGTCGCCGGAGACCGAGGCGCGGTTCTCGCCGCTGATTCCGATGCGCCGGATCGGCGCGCCGGAAGAGGTCGCCAAGGTGCTGTTCTTCCTGTGCTCGGATGCGGCGAGCTACGTGACCGGCGAGGAGATTCAGATCAATGGGGGGCAGCACCTCTAGGTTGATCACCGCCGCGCGGGGCCGACACGCGGATGTGAACGCGTCATGCCGTGGCTGGCCGCAAGGAGACGAGCGGCGGGCCGCAAGTGGAAAGTTGGTGTTCAGGTGTCGTCCGTTGCGATCCGGTCGCAAACAGGCCGGCGGATGCGCAGCTATCAGGTGTCGAGTAGACAACGCGAAATCGTCAGGCGCACCGTTTTGCCGCCCGTGCGGACGTGCAATGCACGCATCGCGACGGGTGTAAACTAATTTGTTAACATCATGAAAGCCTGCAGCTTTTCTGGCCTGTCCGTTGCACACTACTTCTGCGGCAATGCAGCAAAGTTAGGCACGACAATCATCTGCAGTTAAGGGAGGATGTTAGAACACCTACAATCACGGGCGGCTTTACCAAGGCGTTCGTGACGATCAGAGAAGCGACCATGGTCCAAACGGAAACACGTCAGGTCGAAGCTCAGGACGTCAGGTCCAACGCCGCGCCGATCCCGCTCAGCGAGATCGCGCTGACCGGAATTTTCGAGATCTCGAAAATCCTCGCCGCGCCGACGCGGCTGGAGATCACCCTCGCCAACGTCGTCAACCTGCTGCAGTCCTTCATGCAGATGCGCCACGGCGTGGTGTCGCTGCTCGCCGATGACGGCATTCCCGATCTCGCAGTCGGGGCCGGGTGGAGCGAAGGCAGCGATCAGCGTTATCGCGAACGTCTGCCGCAGAAGGCGATCGACCAGATCGTCGCCACCGCCGTGCCGCTGATCGCGGAGAACGTCGCCGATCATCCCGCCTTCAGCGCCGCCGACGCGGTCACGCTCGGCGCCTGCGCCGACACCCGCGTCTCCTTCCTCGGCGTTCCCATCCGCATCGACCAGCGCGTCGTCGGCACGCTGACGATCGACCGTGTCTGGGACGGCCGCGCCGTGTTCCGGCTCGATTCCGACGTCCGCTTTCTGACCATGGTCGCCAACCTGATCGGCCAGACCATCAAGCTTCATCGGGTCGTCGCGCGGGACCGCGAGCGGCTGATGGCGGAAAGCCACCGGCTGCAGAAGGAGCTGTCGGAGCTGAAGCCGGCGCCGAAGGATCGCAAGAAGGTGCTGGTCGACGGCATCGTCGGCGACAGCCCGGCGCTGCGCGCACTGTTGGAAAAGATCAACGTCGTCGCCAAGTCGAATGCGCCGGTGCTGTTGCGGGGCGAATCCGGCACCGGCAAGGAGCTGGTGGCGAAGGCGATCCATGAACTGTCCAATCGCGCGAAGCGGCCGTTCATCAAGATCAACTGCGCCGCATTGCCGGAGACGGTGCTGGAGTCGGAGCTGTTCGGCCACGAGAAGGGCGCCTTCACCGGTGCGATCAACGCGCGCAAAGGCCGCTTCGAGCTGGCCGACAAGGGCACCTTGTTCCTCGACGAGATCGGCGAGATCTCGCCGGCGTTCCAGGCCAAGCTCTTGCGGGTGTTGCAGGAGCAGGAGTTCGAGCGCGTCGGCGGCAACCAGACCATCAAGGTCGATGTCCGCATCGTCACCGCCACCAACCGCAACCTCGAGGAGGCGGTGTCGCGCAACGAGTTCCGCGCCGACCTCTACTACCGGATCAGCGTGGTGCCCATCAAACTGCCGCCGCTGCGCGAGCGTCGCAGCGACATTCCGCAGCTGGCGCGCGAGTTCCTGCGCCGCTTCAATTGCGAGAACGAGCGCGATCTGACGTTCGACGTCAGCGCGATCGAGGTGCTGATGCATTGCGGCTTCCCCGGCAACGTGCGCGAGCTGGAGAACTGCGTGCAACGGACCGCGACCATGGCGACGGGCTCGGCGATCGGTATGGACGACTTCGCCTGCAGCCGCAACGAGTGCATGTCGGCGATCCTGTGGAAGGGCAACACGGTGACCCCGCCGCCGCCGCGCGGCCAGCCGATCGTGCCGCTGCCGATCCTGCCGCGGACCTCGGCGCCGGTCGAGGCTCCCGTCGAGTTGCCGGCGATCGATGCCGATGACGGCGAGTATTCCGATAGTTCGGAGGGCGGCGCCGTGCCGGAGCGCGACCGAATCGTGCAGGCGATGGAGCGGTCCGGCTGGGTCCAGGCCAAGGCCGCCCGCCTGCTCGGCCTCACGCCGCGTCAGATCGGCTACGCGCTGAAGAAGCACAACATCGAGGTCAAGCGGTTCTGAGCGGCGCGGCTTGATGGGATCGAAGGGCGCGCAGTAGCGCGCCCTTCTTCGTTTGGACTTTGACGCTCCGGCGTTGCCCCAATCTCCTCCGTCATTCCGGGGCGACGCGCGAAGCGCGACGAGCCAGGAATCCATTTCGCCGCGCGATCTGCCGCACGATGGATTCCGGGCTCGTGCCGCGCACGCCCCGGAATGACGGAGGAGCGACCTGGGTCACGACCGGCGTTCGCGCGCGAGGTGACATCGGACAATTGCGCAGTGAGACCTCGCCTCCGGCGACACGCTGCTCCCGCCCTGTCGCACTTGCGACATGCTGTCGGGAGAGCGACAGCTCGCCGCGACCTGCGACGTTTAGAATCCTCCTTAGAAATCAACCAGATGCTCTCTGGCACGGCGCTTGAAAGATATCGCGCGAATGACATCGCTCGATGTCGCACGGATCGCGGGGAGCTGCACATGGCCTACAAGATCATCGCCTCACAATGCACGGTCTGCGGGGCCTGCGAGTTCGAGTGCCCGAACGCGGCCATTCGGCTCAAGAACGACATCTACATCATCGATCCGAAGAAGTGCACGGAGTGCGAAGGCCACTTCGACGCGCCGCAATGCGCCGCCGTCTGTCCGGTGCCGGACACCTGCGTCCCCGCTTGACGCGGGCCGCGGCGGAAACATTGCAAGCGGAGTGAGAGATGGCAGCGGTTCAGGAGACCATTGATCGGGTCAAGGGCATCGACGTCGATCAATATCGCTACGGGTTCGAGACCGTCATCGAATCCGAGAAGGCGCCGAAGGGGCTGTCCGAAGACACCATCCGCTTCATCTCGGCCAAGAAGAACGAGCCGGCCTGGATGCTGGAATGGCGGCTGGAGGCGTATCGCCGCTGGCTGACCATGACCGAGCCGACCTGGGCGCGCGTCGGATACCCGAAGATCGACTATCAGGATCTCTATTACTACGCGGCGCCAAAGCCGAAGAAGAAGGTGGCCTCGCTCGACGAGATCGACCCGGAGATCCTGAAGACCTACGAGAAGCTCGGCATTCCCCTGCGCGAGGTCGAGATCCTCGAAGGCGTCGAGCGCCCGGCTGGAGGCGCGGAAACCGACGCCGATGGTGAGGCGGCCACGCCGCGCAGCAAGATCGCGGTCGATGCCGTGTTCGATTCGGTCTCGGTGGCGACGACCTTCAAGGAGGAGCTGAAGAAGGCCGGCGTGATCTTCATGCCAATCTCCGAGGCGCTGCGCGAGCATCCGGACCTGGTGCAGAAATATCTCGGAACGGTCGTGCCGACGACCGACAATTATTTCGCGACGCTCAACTCGGCGGTGTTCTCCGACGGCTCGTTCGTCTACATCCCGCCGGGCGTGCGTTGCCCGATGGAGCTGTCCACGTATTTCCGCATCAACGAGCGCAATACCGGCCAGTTCGAGCGCACGCTGATCATCGCCGACAAGGGCGCCTACGTCTCCTATCTCGAAGGCTGCACGGCACCGCAGCGCGACGAGAACCAGCTGCATGCCGCCGTGGTCGAGCTGGTCGCGCTGGATGATGCCGAGATCAAGTACTCGACGGTGCAGAACTGGTACCCTGGCAATTCGGAGGGCGTCGGCGGCATCTACAATTTCGTCACCAAGCGCGGTGACTGCCGTGGCACCAATTCCAAGATCTCCTGGACCCAGGTCGAGACGGGATCGGCGATCACGTGGAAATATCCGAGCTGCATCCTGCGCGGCGACAATTCCAGCGGCGAGTTCTACTCGATCGCGATCTCCAACGGGTTCCAGCAGGTCGACTCGGGGACCAAGATGATCCATCTCGGCAAGAACACGTCGAGCCGGATCATTTCCAAGGGCATCGCCGCCGGAAAGTCGCAGAACACCTATCGCGGCCTCGTCAGCGCTCATCGCAAGGCCTCTGGCGCCCGCAACTTCACCGCCTGCGATTCGCTGCTGATCGGCGACAAATGCGGCGCGCACACCGTGCCCTACATCGAGGCCAAGAACTCGTCGGCGGTGTTCGAGCACGAGGCGACGACGTCCAAGATCTCCGAGGACGTGCTGTTCTACTGCATCCAGCGCGGTCTGTCGCAGGAAGAGGCGGTTGGGCTCGTCGTCAACGGCTTCGTCAAGGACGTGCTGCAGCAGCTGCCGATGGAGTTCGCGGTCGAGGCGCAGAAGCTGATCTCGATCTCGCTGGAAGGTTCGGTTGGATGACGGCGTCGCGCGGCGACAACATCACAAGGAGTGTTCGATGACGGCCTTGCTCGAAATCAAGGGGCTCCATGCCGAGATCGCCGGCGGACGGAAGATCATCCAGGGCCTGGACCTGACCGTGAACAAGGGCGAGATCCACGCCATCATGGGGCCGAACGGTGCCGGCAAGTCGACGCTGTCCTACGTGCTCGCCGGCAAGCCCGGCTACGAGGTCACCGCCGGTGAGGTCTATCTCAACGGCGAGGACCTCTTGGCAATGGAGGCTGATGAGCGCGCCGCCAAGGGCGTGTTCCTGGCGTTCCAATATCCGCTGGAGATCCCGGGTGTCGCGACCTTGACGTTCCTGCGGGCCGCCTTCAACGCCCAGCGCAAGGCGCGCGGCGAGGAGGAGCTGTCGTCGCCGGATCTTATCAAGCGCGTGCGCGAGATCGCCAAGACGCTCAACATCGACGCCGACATGCTGAAGCGGCCGCTCAATGTCGGCTTCTCCGGCGGCGAGAAGAAGCGCAACGAGACCCTGCAGATGGCGCTGCTGCAGCCCTCGCTCTGCGTGCTCGACGAGACTGACTCCGGTCTCGACATCGACGCGCTGAAGGTCGTCGCCAGCGGCGTCAATGCGCTGCGCTCGGCCGAGCGGGGCATGATCGTCATCACCCACTATCAGCGGCTGCTCGACTACATCGTGCCCGACATCGTTCACGTCTTCGCGGCGGGCCGCATCGTCCGCACCGGGACCGCGGACCTCGCGCGCGAGCTCGAGGCGACCGGTTACGCCCAGTATCAGAGCGAAGCGGCGTAGGGCGGAGCATGAGCATGGGCGTCGCGATCCGCAAGACCAAGGCCGAGCTCGGGCTGGCCGATCTGTACCAGGGCGCCCGCCGTTATCTGCCGGGCGGCGAGGAGATCACGGCGGTGCGCGCCGCCGCTTTTGACCGCTTCAACGCGGTCGGCCTGCCGCATCGGCGCGTCGAGGCGTGGCGCTACACCGATCTGCGCACGCAGATGAAGGAGGCCAAGCGGCTGGCCTCGCTGCCCGATGATGCCGCCAAGACCAAGGCGCGCGAGGCGAGCGACCCGTTCGCGGGCACCGGCTTCCGCAAGCTGATGATCGTTGACGGTGCCTTCGTGCCCGAGCTGTCCGACCTCGCCGATCTCGAGCCCGGCCTCACCATCCAGCCGATGGCCGACGCGCTCGCGGCCGACAAGCCGCTGCTGTCGCAGCGGCTTGGTCCGGTCGTGCCGGACGACGATCCGGCGCTGGCGCTCAACACCGCGCTGGCTGCCAATGGCGTCGTGATCCTGGTGGCGCCGGGCACGGCGCTGAGCCGGCCAATCCACGTCGCCTTCGTCACGACGAACTGGGTCGCAACCTCGATGTACACGCGGTCGCTGGTCAATATCGGAACTGGGGCCAGCGCCACCATCGTCGAGTCGCATCAGGGGCCCGACGGCAGCGAATATCAGGTCAACACCGCGATGCAGCTCGTCGTCGGCGACGAGGCGCGGATCGACCATGTCAAGGTGACCCGGGAGGGCAACAGCGCGCTGCACATCTCCTCGCTGCTCGCCAATATCGGCGCGCGCGCGACCTTCAATCAGCTCGGCTTCGTCGCCGGTGGCAGCCTGGTGCGCAGCCAGCTGTTCGTGCACATCGCGGGCGAGGGAACCGTAGCCGACATCCGCGGCGGATCGCTGCTGTCCGGCGCCCAGCATGCCGACACGACCTTGGCGATCGAGCATGCCGCCGAGAACTGCCAGAGCCGCGAGACCTTCAAGGCTGTCGTCGGCGACACCGCGCGCGCGGTGTTCCAGGGCAAGATCACGGTCAGCCCCGGCGCGCAGAAGACCGACGCCAAGATGATGTCACGGGCGCTGCTGTTGTCCGACGAGGCCGAAGCCGACAGCAAGCCGGAGCTCGAAATCTTCGCCGACGATGTGCAATGCGGCCACGGCACCACGACCGGCGCGATCGATGACGAGCTGCTGTTCTATCTGATGGCGCGCGGCATTCCGCCGAAGGAAGCCAAGGCGCTGCTGATCCAGGCCTTCGTCGGCGAGATCATCGAGGGCGCTGCCAATGAGAGCGTGCGGGCGGCGCTGACGGAGGCGATGCTGGGCTGGCTCGGACAACGGGAGTAGGTGATGCATGCAGCGGTGCAGGGAAGCGGCTACGACGTTGGCCGCATCCGCGCGGATTTCCCGATCCTCGGCATGCAGGTCCACGGCAAGCCGCTGGTCTATCTCGACAACGCCGCGTCAGCGCAGAAGCCGCAGGCGGTGCTTGACCGGATGAACCAGGTCTACACGTCCGAATACGCCAACGTGCATCGCGGCCTGCATTATCTCGCGAACGCCGCCACCGAGGCCTACGAGGGCGCCCGCGCCAAGGTCGCGACGTTCCTCAATGCCGAAAGTCCGGAGCAGATCATCTTCACGCGCGGCGCCACCGAGGCGGTCAATCTGGTGGCGCAGACCTTCGGGCGCGAGCGGATCGGGCCGGGCGACGAGATCGTGCTGTCGATCATGGAGCACCACGCCAACATCATCCCCTGGCATTTCCTCCGGGAGCGGCAGGGCGCCGTGATCAAATGGGCTCCCGTCGACGGCGACGGCAACTTCCTGCTCGACGAGTTCGAGAAGCTGCTGACGCCGCGCACCAGGATGGTGGCGATGACGCAGATGTCGAACGTGCTCGGCACCGTCGTCCCGGTCAAGGAGGTCATCCGCATCGCGCATGCGCGCGGCATTCCCGTGCTGGTCGACGGTTCGCAGGCGGCCGTGCACATGGAGGTCGATGTCCGCGATCTCGACGCGGATTTCTACTGCATCACCGGCCACAAGATCTATGGCCCCACCGGCATCGGCGCGCTCTATGGCAAGCGCGAGCTGCTGGCGGCGATGCCGCCGTTCAACGGCGGCGGCGAGATGATCCGCGAGGTC
>BFBZ01001489.1_pt1 | contig 15444 bp, 10 predicted proteins | sample 1888401 | NCBI WGS metagenome assembly BFBZ01 (sample SAMD00112614, study PRJDB3348) | symbiont metagenome | host: Chara braunii | reverse complement strand
CCGCGCATCCGTTCGAGAACCCGACGGCGCTGTCGAACTTCATCCAGATGATCTCGATCTTCGCCATCGGCGCGGGCCTCACCAATGTGTTCGGCCGCATGGTCGGCAACCAGAAACAGGGCTGGGCGCTGTTTGCCGCGATGGGCGTGCTGTTCCTCGCCGGCGTCATCGTCACCTACTGGGCGGAGGCTTACGGTACCAACACACTCCAGGCGTTGGGCCTCACCGGCGGCAACATGGAGGGCAAGGAGATCCGCTTCGGCATCGTCGCCTCCGCACTCTTTGCAGTGGTCACCACCGCGGCCTCCTGCGGCGCGGTCAACGCGATGCACGACTCGTTCACCGCGCTCGGCGGCATGATCCCGCTGATCAACATGCAACTCGGCGAGATCATCGTCGGCGGCGTCGGCGCGGGGCTCTACGGTATGCTGCTGTTCGTCATCGTCACAGTCTTCGTCGCGGGCCTGATGGTCGGCCGCACGCCGGAGTATGTCGGCAAGAAGATCGAGGCCAAGGAAGTGAAGATGGCGATGCTCGCCATCCTGATCCTGCCGCTGATGTATCTCGGCTGGACTGCCGTGGCCGTGGTCTACCCGACAGCGGCCGCTTCGATGGCCAACGCCGGCCCGCACGGCTTCACCGAGGTTCTCTACGCCTACACCTCGCAGACCGCGAACAACGGCTCGGCGTTCGGCGGCCTCACCGGCAACATCCCGTTCTACAACATCACCGGCGCGATCTCGATGCTGGTCGGCCGGTTCTGGATGATCATTCCCGCGATGGCCATTGCCGGCTCGCTCGCCGCCAAGAAATCCGTCGCCGCGTCGAGCGGCACGTTCCCCACCACCGGCGCGCTGTTCGTCGGCCTGCTGGTCGGCGTCATCCTAATCGTCGGCGGCCTCACCTTCTTCCCCGCGCTCGCACTCGGACCCATCGTCGAACATCTCGCGATGCAGGCCGGCAACGTGTTCTGAGCGAACAGGAGTCCACCATGGAAGCCTCCAAACTCCGCAAACGCACTCCCGCGACGACGCTGTTCGATCCGGCCATCGTCCTGCCCGCGATCGGCCAGGCGTTCGTGAAGCTCGACCCGCGCACGCTGGTGAAGAATCCGGTGATGTTCGTGCTCGAGATCGTCACCGCGCTGACCACGCTCCTGCTGGTTCGTGACATCATCACCGGCGCGCAAAACATCGCGTTCGAACTCCAGATCGTCATCTGGCTGTGGTTCACCGTGCTGTTCGCGAACTTCGCGGAAGCCGTGGCGGAAGGCCGTGGCAAGGCGCAGGCCGACACGCTGCGCCGGACCCGCACCGAGACGCGCGCCAAGCGCGTCGTGCTGCCTGACAACTATGAGGTCTACGAGGGTGTGCCGGCGGAGGATCTGGAAGCCGGTGACATCGTGGTCTGCGAACCGGGCGACATCATTCCCGGCGACGGCGAAGTCATCGAGGGCATCGCCTCAGTCAACGAAGCGGCCATCACGGGCGAATCCGCGCCTGTGATCCGCGAGTCCGGCGGCGACCGTTCGGCCGTGACCGGCGGCACCACCGTGCTCTCCGACCGCATCGTCGTGCGCATCACGTCGTCGCCCGGCACCTCGTTCCTCGACCGTATGATCAAGCTGGTGGAGGGCGCGGAGCGCCAGAAAACGCCGAACGAGATCGCGCTGAACATCCTGCTCGTCGGCCTCACCATCATCTTCGTGTTCGCGACCGCGACTATTCCGAGCTACGCGGCTTACGCGGGCGGCGCGATCTCCGTGGTCGTTCTGGTGGCCCTGTTCGTCACGCTCATTCCGACCACCATCGGCGCGCTGCTCTCGGCCATCGGCATCGCCGGCATGGACCGCCTGGTGCGCTTCAACGTGCTCGCGATGTCCGGCCGCGCCGTCGAGGCCGCGGGCGACGTAGACACACTTCTGCTCGACAAGACGGGCACCGTGACCTTTGGCAATCGATTGGCGACCGAGATCATTCCGGTTCCAGGCGTGACCGAACGCGAGGCGGCGGAAGCGGCTCTGCTGGCGAGCGATGCGGACGAAACCGCCGAAGGCCGCTCGATCATCACGCTAGTGCAGGAGAAGTACGGCGTGCAGCGTCAGCCCGCTCTCGAAAGCGCGAAGTTCATCGAGTTCTCCGCGATGACCCGCCTCTCCGGCGTCGACATCTGCGGCCAGCGAAAGCTCCGCAAGGGCGCCATCGACTCCGTGCTCAAGTTCGCGCGCGAACAGGGCATGTCGACACCCGAGCCACAGGCGTTCCGCGCCGCGGTGGACAAGATCGCCCGCGCGGGCGGCACGCCGCTCGGACTTTGCGACGGCAACCGGCTTCTCGGCGTCATCCACCTCAAGGACGTGGTGAAACCCGATGTGAAGGAGCGCTTCGCTGAATTGCGCCGCATGGGCATCAAGACCGTGATGATCACCGGCGACAATCCGGTCACCGCCGCCGCCATCGCTTCGGAGGCCGGCGTCGATGACTTCATCGCGCAGGCGACTCCCGAGGACAAGCTCCGCTACATCCGCGACGAGCAGGCCCACGGCCGCCTGATCGCGATGTGCGGCGACGGCACCAACGACGCGCCTGCGCTGGCGCAAGCCGACGTCGGCGTCGCGATGCAGAGTGGTACGCAGGCCGCCCGCGAGGCCGGCAACATGGTCGATCTCGACTCCAGCCCCACCAAGCTCATCGAGGTGGTCGAGATCGGCAAGCAGCTCCTGATGACGCGCGGTGCGCTCACCACGTTCTCCATCGCCAACGACGTCGCGAAATATTTCGCGATCATCCCGGCGATGTTCGCGGCGTTCTATCCGCAGCTTCAAGTCCTCAACATCATGGGTCTCTCGACGCCGCAGAGCGCGATCCTGTCAGCGATCATCTTCAACGCGCTGATCATCATCGCGCTCATTCCGCTGGCGCTGAAGGGCGTGAAGTATCGCCCGATCGGAGCCGCCCCCTTGCTGCGCCGCAATCTCCTGATTTACGGCCTGGGCGGCATCATCCTGCCGTTCATCGGCATCAAGGCGATCGACCTCGCCGTCACCGCCTTGCACCTCTCGTAAAGGAGCGCGTCATGCTGAAGGAAATCCGCCCCGCCCTCGTGATGCTCACAGGCCTCGTGCTCATCACTGGCCTCGTCTATCCCCTGGCCATGACCGGAATCGCCGGTGTGGTGTTTCCGCAGCAGGCGAGCGGCAGCCTGATCGAGCAGAACGGTAAGGTGATCGGCTCGGCGCTGATCGGCCAGGTGTTCACAGAAGACAAGTATTTTCACGGCCGCCTGTCCGCGACCTCGGCACCCGATCCGAAGGATTCGACCAAGACCGTCGAGGCGCCCTACAACGCCGCAAACTCGGCAGGCTCGAACCTCGGCCCGACCAGCAAGGCGCTGGCCGAGCGCCTCAAGGGCGACGTGGACAAGCTGAAGCAGGAGAACCCGTCCGCCAACGTGCCGGTCGATCTCGTGACCACATCCGGCAGCGGTCTCGACCCTGACATCTCGCCGGACGCGGCCTATTTCCAGGCGCCGCGCGTCGCCAAGGCGCGCAACCTGCCGGAGGCGCGGGTGCGCTCGCTGGTCGACAGCCAGATCAAGGGCCGGACGTTTGGACTCCTGGGCGAGCCTCGCGTGAATGTGCTCGAACTCAATCTCGCACTCGACAAGCTGCGGTCGTAAACTGGGCGGATGGCCAGCGACCAGCTTCAGAGAGGGTCCCCCGATGCGCTGCTCGCCCGCGCCAACAAGGAATCGCGCGGTCATCTGAAGATCTTCCTCGGCGCCGCGCCCGGCGTCGGCAAGACCTACGCGATGCTCACGGCCGCCCGCAGCGAAAAGGCAGGCGGCCGCGATGTTGTGGCAGGGCTGGTCGAGACCCACGGCCGCGCCGAGACCGAGCAGCTTGTCGGCGGCCTCGAAATCCTGCCGCGCCGGCCGGTCGTCTACCGCAATCAGGTGATGAAGGAGTTCGATCTCGACGCTGCGCTGGCGCGGCGGCCGAGCCTGCTGCTCGTCGACGAATACGCGCACACCAACGTCCCCGGCAGCCGCCATCCGAAGCGCTGGCAGGACATCGACGAACTTCTGAACGCCGGTATCGACGTCTGGACCACACTCAACATTCAGCACCTCGAAAGCCTGAATGACGTCGTCCAAAAGATCACCAAGGTACGCGTGCGGGAGACCGTGCCCGACACCGTGTTCGACAAGGCCAACGAGATCGTGCTGGTGGATTTTCCGCCGGACGAGCTGCTGAAGCGCCTCGCCGAGGGCAAGATCTACGTTCAGGACACCGCGGCCCGCGCGGTCGACAATTTCTTCCGCCCGCAGAATCTTACCGCACTGCGCGAGCTGGCGCTGCGCCGCGCCGCCGAGCGGATCGACGCCGATCTCGTCGAGCGCATGCAGGCGCAGGCGATCGAAGGCCCCTGGGCCGCAGGCGAGCGCATTCTCGCCTGCATCGGACCTGATCCGATTTCGCCGACGGTCGTGCGCACGGCCAAGCGCCTCGCCGATCTGATGAACGCGCCGTGGATGGCCGTCACAGTCGAGCGGCAAGACGCCAACCTCGACGCCACATCCCGCCAGCGGCTCGACGACGCGATGAAGCTCGCCGAAAGCCTCGGCGCGGAAACTCAAACCCTGACGGGCAACGATCTTCCCGCCGAGCTTTTGCGATTTGCGAAATTCGAGAACGTCACCCAGATCGTCGTCGGGCGCTCGCGCGGCGGATTCATGAATGAATTGCTGCGCCGCTCGCTGCCGCACGAGCTGGTGCGGCGCACGCCGGACATCGCGATCCATCTCGTCACGCGCGAGGCCGAAGAGACTCAAGGAAAGCCGGCGAAACGGCGTATCGCCTGGCCGATCAAGCCGCTGCCGTTTGCCTATGCAACGCTTGCGGTTGCAGCAGCGCTCGGCATCGGCAAGGCGCTGACCGAACTAACGCCGATCCCCAACCTTTCGGTCATCTTCCTGCTCGCGGTTCTGCTCACCGCCGTCAGCGTCGGCGTCTGGCCCGCGATCTATGCCTCCGTCCTGTCGTTCCTTGTGTTCAATTTCTTCTTCATCGAGCCGATCTACACCTTCACAATCGCCGAACCTTACGAGCTGTTGGCGCTGCTGACGTTTCTCATCGTCGCGGTCGTCACCTCAGCGCTCGCGGGCCGCGTGCGCCAGCAAGCCAGCATCTCCGCCGGCCGCATGCGCGCGACGCGGCGGCTCTACGAATTCACGCGCAGGCTGTCGGGGCTCGCCGAGCTCGACGCCGTAGCGGAAGGCGCGGCGAGCGAAATCCACGCCAGCCTCGGGCGGCCCGTCGTGGTCATGCTGGCGCACGACGACGATCTCGCGCTCACCGCCGCATGGCCGCCGGAGGATGCGCTCGACGCGGCAGCGATGACCGCGGCGCGCTGGGCCTACAGCCACGATGAACCCGCCGGCGCCGACACCGCGACACTGCCGATCATTCCGTGGTTTTTCGCGCCGCTGCGGATCGGCGAAAAGCGACTGGGTGTGATCGGCATCGCCAAGGACAAGGACACGCCGCCGCTCGATTCCGAGGCACGGGCTCTCCTCGACACGCTGTCGGAGCAGACGGCGGCGGCGCTCGACCGGGCGTCGCTGACACGCGAGATGGTCAGTGCGCGAACCGCGACCGAGACCGAGCGGGTGCGCAACACTCTGCTCGCGTCGATCTCCCACGATTTCCGCACGCCGCTGTCGTCCATTCTCGGCGCCGCGACCAGCCTGATCGACTATGGCGACAAGCTCGACCGCCCGGCGACCAAGGACCTGCTCGGCCAGATCAAGATCGAGGCTGAAGACCTCGACGGCATGGTGCGCAATCTTCTCGCCATCGCACGCATCGATTCCGGTGCGCTGGAATTGCGGCTTGATTGGCTCGATCTTCGAGAAATCGCCGATCGCGTGGTGAGCGCCGCGCGGCGCCGCGGCTCCAAGCAATCGTTCGAGGTGAGCTTGCCTGCCGATCTTCCCCTCGTTCGCGCCGACGCCACGCTCGCAGAACAAGCCATCGGCAACATCGTCGCCAATGCGGTTGCGCACACGCCCGCGGGCACGCGTGTTGCGATCTCCGCCGATGTCGCGCCGACGCAGGTCTCGATCCATGTCAGCGATGAAGGTCCCGGCATCGCGCCGGAGGCGCTGCCGCGCATCTTCGACAAATTCGTCAAGGCGCAAGGCGCTGCATCCTCGGCAGACGGCGGCGAAGGCACTGGGCTTGGCCTTGCCATTGCCAAAGGCATCATGGAAGCGCATGGCGGTTCGATCGCGGCGGAGAGCCCGGTCGCGAATGGACACGGAACGCGGATGACGCTCACCTTTCCCCGGGAGACGCCGGCATGACGAAAACCCGCGTACTGGTGGTGGACGACGAGGCCGCGATCCTACGGTTTCTCAAACCCGCGCTCGAGGCCAACAACTACGAGATGACGAGCGCCGGCACCGTCGCTGAGGCGCTGAAGCGCGTCGCTGCCGAATCGCCCGACATCGTTCTGCTCGATCTCGGCCTGCCCGATGGCGACGGCAAGGACGTGATCCGCCGCGCCCGCGAATGGTCCGACCTGCCGATCGTCGTGCTCTCGGCGCGCGAGCGCGAGGCCGAGAAGATCGAGGCGCTCGATCTCGGCGCCGACGACTACGTCAACAAGCCGTTCAACGTCGGCGAGCTGATGGCGCGCATGCGGACGGCGCTGCGCCACCGGCTGCAACGAAAGTCGGAAGTCCCCGTGCTGCGCGTCGGCGGCATCGAGGTCGACGCGGTCCGCCATCGCGTGACGCGCAGCGGCGCGGACATCAAGCTGACGCCGAAGGAATTCGAGCTGCTGTCATTCCTCGCGCGGCACGCCGGGCGTGTCGTGACCCACAAGCAGATTCTCACCGCCGTCTGGGGACCAGCACACACCGAGGACACGCAATATCTGCGCGTCTACGTCGGCCAGCTCCGCCAGAAGATCGAAGAGCATCCGGACGATCCGAAGATCGTCCTCACCGAGCCCGGCATCGGATACCGGATCGCAGACGCCTGACGGCTTGTTATGCCGCTTCGATCCGGATGTGCTGAGCGCCTTCCCACAGCGTCATCTTCCCGAGCTTGGGCAGATCGCCGAGCGCCGAAGTGATCGTAATGAAGTGGTTGCCGGCGAGCTGGCCCATCTTGCTCGCGAAGTGCACGCCGCCGTAGGCGAGCAGGATTTCCGTCTCGCTGATCCCGCCCGGATAAAGCAGCATCTGGCCCGGCGCCGGATAGCTGGTCTGGTTCTCGGCCGGGACGCCCATGTTGGTGTCGCCGAGCGGAATCCAGACCGCCTCGCCGCTCCAGCGCACATGGATCACGCGCTCGGTGTAGGGCAGAAGCCGCTTGAAGATGGCGCAGGTTTTCGGCGCGAGGCCGGTTTCGAAACGCGCCTGGAATTTGAAGGGGCCTGCGGTGATGAGAAGATCGGACATTTGTGCTCGCTCTCAATTCGATAGCTGGACAATAGACGGGTCCGCGTGCGCGCGCTCCTAAAAAGTGTGCCGGCGGAAAAGGCGCGCCGCCGCTGCAAACTGGCGTGTGCTGAGGGCTAAAATGAATGCCGTCGCCGCCGAACCCCTTTGAATCCAAACAATCGATAAACAACCGGAAAGCCGGACGTGACGCTTGAGCGCAGTGGGTGACAGCGCGAGTCCGAGCTGTGCTAGAACCCCGCCGACTCAACGAAAAGAAAGCGCGAGAGGAATGATGCCCAAGAACACTGTGAACAAGAACGCGACCAAGACGAGCTTCTACGCCCATGCGGTCCGATGCGCGGCTGCCGTTGCGTTGCTGCTGGCCATTCCGTTCTCGCAACCAAAAGCCGCGGACTACCCGCAGCGCAACGTCAAATTCATTATTCCGTTCTCCGCCGGCGGCGGCGCCGACGTGCTGCTGAGAATCGTCGCCAATGCATTGGCGGATCACTGGCGTCATCCGACGCTCGTCGAGAACCGTGTCGGCGGCAACACCATCGTCGGCACACTCGCCGCGATCAACAGCCCGGCCGATGGCTACACGCTGCTGTTCGCAGGCGATCAGAGCATCACGATCAACCCCGCGATGACGACGGTCCCCTACAACGTCCAGAAGGACCTGATCCCGATCACGCTGGTGGCAAAGAATCCGATGCTGCTGGTGGTCACGAACAGCACCCCGGCCAAGAACCTCAAGGAGTTCATCGCGCTCGCCAAGGCGAAGCCGGATGGCATCATGTTCGGCTCGTCCGGCGCGGGCAGCATTCAACGTCTGGTCATGGAGCTGACGGCGCAAAGCGCAGGCATCAAATTGCTGCACGTTCCCTACAAGGGATCGAACGAAGCAGTCACCGCCATGTTGAGCGGCGAGATCCAGTCGATCTACAACGGCGTCGCTAACTTCGTGCAGCTCGTGGGCGCCGGAAAACTGCGTGCGCTCGCAGTCGCCACCGACGTGCGGTCGTCGCAAATGCCGGATGTTCCAACCGTCAAGGAAGCGACGGACGGCCAGATCGCCAATCTCGATACCGGCTCGTGGTTCGGCCTGTTCGCGCCGGCCGGAACGCCGTCGGCCATCGTCGAGCAGGTGCAGAAGGATGTTGCCACGGTGCTGGCCAAACCAGAGGTCCGCAAGACCGTGGAGGAGCGCGGCTTCATTCCGGTCGCCAGCACGGCCGCGCAGTTTACCGAGACGATCAAGACGGACACCGCGGCGTGGGCCAAGGTGATCAAAGAAGGCAACATCAAGCCGGAGTGAAGTCCGTCAGTCATGTGCGGGCCGGAATTCGCGATATTCCGGCCCGGATTTCCACCGGTTGCCGCCAAAGGCAACGGCACATGAGGGGCCGCACCAAATGAGCTGGCCCGCGCTTCCGCGCCGATACCGCAATCATGAAATTGCGCGATGGTGCCGCGAGTTGGCACCGTCACTGTTGTGCACCCATATGAGCTGTGAGCAGGAGCAAACAACGCCTTGAACAATCCATGATGCGTTGCCCATATCCGCACCCTGACGCGACAATCGAATCTCGCAGATGAGGTGTATTCTTGATGGCTTCTATACAGGCGCGCATTGCCGAGGAAATCGGCGTCAAGGCGGAACAGGTCCAGGCCGCGGTCGAACTTCTCGACGGCGGCGCAACAGTCCCGTTCATCGCGCGCTATCGCAAGGAAGCCACTGGATCGCTCGACGACACGCAGCTTCGGACTCTTGAAGAGCGGCTGCGATACCTGCGCGAGCTCGAAGAGCGACGCAAAGTCATCCTCGATTCCATCCGCGAGCAGGGCAAGCTCGATGCGACGCTGGAGGCCGCCATCCTTGCGGCCGACAGCAAAGGCCGGCTCGAGGACATCTATCTGCCTTATAAGCCGAAGCGCCGCACCAAGGCCGAGATCGCCAAGGAAGCGGGCCTTGAGCCACTTGCCGATCTGCTGCTGAAGGAGCCACAAAACGTGCCGGCCGTCAGCGCCGAGCCGTTCGTCTCCGCCGACAAGAACGTTGCCGACGTGGCGGCGGCGCTGGACGGCGCGCGCGCCATCCTGGTCGAGCGCTTCGCCGAGAACGCCGATCTGATCGGGGCGCTGCGCGAGGAGTTGTGGAGCAACGGACGACTCAAATCCGCGGTGCTGGAAGGCAAGAAGACAGCCGGCGCGAAGTTCAGCGACTATTTCGATTTTTCCGAACCGCTCAGCAAGATGCCGTCGCATCGTGTGCTGGCGCTGCTTCGCGGCGAACGCGAAGAGGTGCTGGGCCTCAAAGTCGAACCGGACGACGGCACAACGCAGAGCACCGTCAGCACCTATGAGCTTCGGATCATGCGCGCCTACGGAATCGCTAATCAGGGCCGGCCCGGCGACACATGGCTCAGCGAAACCGTGCGCTGGGCTTGGCGCACGAGGATCCTGGGCGGCCTGTCGGTTGATGTCCGGGTGCGGCTCTGGACCGCGGCCGAAGAGGAAGCTGTGCGCATCTTCGCCGCAAACCTGCGCGACCTCCTGCTCGCGGCGCCAGCGGGCACCCGCGCAACGCTCGGGCTCGACCCGGGATTCCGGACCGGCGTAAAGGTCGCGGTGGTGGATGCCACCGGCAAGGTGGTGGACACCACCGCGATCTTTCCGCATGAACCGCAGCGGCGCTGGGACGAAGCGCTCGCGATCCTCAGCAAGCTCGTGCGCGCGCATAACGTGGAGCTGATCGCGATCGGCAACGGCACGGCGTCGCGCGAAACCGAGAAGCTCGCGATGGAGCTGGTCAAGGGCCTCGCGGATCTCAAACTGCACAAGGTCGTGGTGTCGGAAGCGGGCGCCTCGGTCTACTCAGCTTCGGCCTATGCGGCCGAAGAGCTGCCAGGGCTCGACGTTACGCTGCGTGGCGCCGTGTCGATCGCGCGCCGCTTGCAGGACCCCTTGGCGGAGCTGGTGAAGATCGATCCGAAGTCGATCGGCGTCGGCCAGTACCAGCACGATCTCAGCGAATTCAAGCTATCGCGTTCGCTCGGCGCCGTGGTCGAGGATTGCGTCAATCGCGTGGGCGTGGACTTGAACACGGCGTCGGCACCGCTGCTGGCGCGAGTCTCAGGGATCGGCCAGGGGCTCGCTCAAAGCATCGTGTCCCATCGCGACATGCACGGCCCGTTCCGGACTCGTAAGGCGCTGAAGGACGTGACGCGGCTCGGCCCCAAGGCATTCGAGCAGTGCGCCGGCTTCCTGCGGATCACCGGCGGCGACGATCCGCTCGACGCCTCGGCCGTGCATCCGGAATCCTATCCGGTGGTGCGCCGGATCCTTGAGGCAACCAAGAGCGACATCAAGGTGCTGATTGGCAACACGACGGCGCTGCGCGCGCTGGCGCCCAAGTCCTTCGTCGACGAGAAGTTCGGCCTGCCGACCGTCACGGACATCCTGCGCGAGCTGGAGAAGCCGGGACGCGATCCGCGGCCGGCCTTCAAGACGGCTGAGTTCAAGGAAGGGATCGAGACGCTGAATGATCTCAAGCCCGGCATGGTGCTCGAGGGTGCCGTCACCAACGTGGCGGCGTTCGGCGCGTTCGTCGATATCGGCGTGCACCAGGATGGGCTCGTGCATGTCTCGGCCATGTCCAAGAGCTTCGTGAAGGATCCGCGTGAGGTGGTGAAGCCCGGCGATATCGTGCGTGTGAAGGTGCTCGACGTCGACAAGCCGCGCAAACGCATCAGCCTGTCGCTGCGGCTTGATGACGAGGCGGGCAGCCAGCCCACGCGCTCTGCCGGCGCCGAGCGTGGCGACTCCGGGAAACGCAGTTATGCCGGCCCTCAGACCGCTAAAAGCGGCTCTTCGGGCGGCGCGATGGCGGACGCCCTGCGGCGGGCCGGTTTCAACGGGCGCAACACGCCGAATTGAGCATCGCTCGCTGGTCTTGCTCAGGCCATCGATGGTACGGCGACCACTCGGCGGTGGAGCGCTGACTCGCGCGTGATTCATGCCTTCAAATCCCGCTGAAAATCCCACCCGTTGCCGCCCCGGCCCGCTTCGGGTATTCAGAGCCGAACGCACCCGCAGCTCAACTGGATAGAGCGCTGCCCTCCGACGGACCAAGGAGAGGACACGCCGGCGCGCGGATTGCACTCATCCATATTTATCCCTCGGCCCAAATCAGTCGGAAGCACATCTGTGATCCCCTGGTCGCTACTCGACACAGCGCCGATACCCGGCGGAAGCGGCGAGCTTCGCCTCATGCGGCGTGGCAGCGAATTTTCGATCAAGCTGGGGCAAAACGAGTTGATGAACAGCCGCCTCAGCGGCTCCGAGGAGGCACTCGCTACAATCGTTTGTGAAAAAATCCGAGACCGCAAAGAGCAACGCGTATTAATCGGCGGATTGGGCATGGGCTTTACGCTCCGTGCCGCACTTGCCGCTCTCGGATCCGGAGCCCAGATCACTGTCGCCGAACTCGTCCCGGCAGTCTTGGCATGGGCCCACGGCCCAATGGCGGAAGTTTTCGGTACGAGTCTGACCGATCCGCGTGTCAGCCTCCGTGAAACGGACGTTGGCCACCTCATCAGGTCCAAGACTGCAAGCTACGATGCAATCCTGCTCGACGTCGACAATGGCCCCGAGGGGCTAACGAGAGAATCCAACGATGCGCTTTACGACTCGAAGGGTTTGAACGCGACCCACGCCGCGCTGTGTCCTGGAGGGATACTGGCTGTGTGGTCCTCCGGGCCGAGTCCCAAGTTCACCTCGCGCCTTCACAAGGCCCGCTTTGAAGTCGAAGAGGTCAAGGTGCGCGCAAATGGGTCCCGCGGTGGCGCTCGGCACGTCATCTGGATCGCGACCCGCGCAAAATCGCGAGCGTCATAAAAATTCAGTCAGTTCATCACGCTCAACAACGCCGGGCGCAGGAATAGGGTCAAATGCAGGACTTGTTTCAGTTTGCGACGCGAGTCCGCATGCAACGCGCCGTCTCTGGTGAGGATATGCAGCGCCTTTAAAAGCGCGGCGGATTTCTAGCTATGTTGGCTTGGCCAGAGTTCAGACCAAGCAGCCGCCTATTCTGCCGCCGGGCTCGTTTTCGCTTTGGGTTTCCCGGTTAAGGGCATCCAATCACAATGCGCCCCGACTGCTTCGAGAGCTTGTTTCCAGGCCGCATTTCAACCGGGCCGTCATTTTGCATAGCCTTGCGATCTCAACCAATCGATCCGGCGCGTTCCATTCAACCATTCGTCCGCGTCGGCCTTGCTTTTAAGACCCTTGATGTACTTGGTCTCGACCCCTTCACATTCGGCCGAGATCTGCCAATCGCCTTCCGCAATACGCTTCATTTTGAAAGTCACCCGAGGCTTTTTCTTCATCGCCGCGCATCTCCAATTCCGAATGCCCTATCAGACTGCGATCCTGAATTTTATTTCAAAACCGATTTTACGCCACGCTGGCACAATCCGTTCACGCCGTTGAGCCACGCTGCTTGTTCTTCTTCCACTTCTTGCCAAATGCACTGTGAGCGGATGGATTTGCGTCTTCGCGTCGTGGCTGCCCGGAATAGGCCGGCTTGTTCTCGGGCCGTTTCCTCTTATCGAATCTCCGCTTTTTATCGAATTTTGGCGGCTCTTCGCCAGACCGCTCGGCATGCCGCTCGCCATCACGCTTGAAGCTGCCTTTGGGACGACCCTGGTAACGGGAGTTGTCGCCCTGACGTACTTTGTCGTCGCGCACTGTGCCGGCGCTTTCTGCCTGATCGGCAGACCTCCCGGATGGCGCTTCGCCTTGCGCGCCACCCTGCAACGGCTCGATACGGATATTCTGTTCCTTGTCGGGGCGCTTTATTCTCAGTGAAAATTGCTCCGCGGCCTGCCCTGCAATCTCGAATTCAGTGTGGACGTCATAAATTCGAATGGCACCGATGTCATTCTTGCCGATACCGCCTCGACGGCAAATCATCGGCAGCAGCCAGCGCGCTTCCGCATTCTTCTGGCGTCCAATGTTGGCACGAAACCAGACGCTGCCCTCCGCCATGCTGTGGCGAAACCCCGGCTTCTTTCTCCTCGACTCGGTGTCAGTGCCGCTCGCAGCGTCGCGCATGTTGCCGCGGCCCCGTCTCTCACCGCGACCGTCACTCAATCGTTCGCCGCCATAGCCGGGATTGAGGATGTCTTCAGGCGCGGGAAGCCGCGAGCGATACATCCGCGCCAGGGCTGCCGCGACATCCTCGGGCGACCGCTCGGCAAGCAACGCGCGCGCCAGTGTCAGATCGTCCTCGGTGGACACCTCCGTGAAGAGACTGTCCTGCAGCAGACGCTGCTGGTCGAGTTTGCGGATCTCGTCGGCTTGGGGCGCCACGCCCCAGATGGCGTCGATGCAGGCGCGGTCGAGCATCAATTCCGCACGCCGGCGACGCGCGGGCGGCACGAGGAGGACGCTCACGCCTTTCCGGCCCGCGCGGCCGGTCCGGCCGGAACGATGCTGCATCACCTCCGGATCACTCGGCAAATCAGCATGAATGACGAGACCGAGGTTTGGCAGGTCGATGCCGCGCGCCGCCACGTCGGTGGCGACACAAACGCGCGCACGTCCGTCCCTGAGAGATTGCAGCGCGTGCGATCGCTGACTCTGGGACAATTCCCCGGACAGGGCGACCACGGAAAACCCGCGCTCCAACAGCACCGCCTGCAAATGGCTGACGGCGTTTCTCGTGTTGCAAAAAACGATCGTGCCGGGCGACTCGAAATATCGCAGCAGGTTGACGATCGCGTGTTCGACATCATGCGCGGCAACCCTGATCGCGCGGTATTCGATGTCGGCATGACCGCCGTCACCCGCGGCGACTTCGATCCGAAATGCCTCTTTTTGATATTGCCTTGCCAACGCGACAATGCCGCGCGGCAACGTCGCCGAGAAAAGCAACGTGCGCCGTTCGCCCGGCGTGGTTTTCAGGATGAATTCCAAATCCTCACGAAAGCCCAGATCGAGCATCTCATCGGCCTCGTCCAGCACGACCGCTTTCAGGCCCGACACATCGAGACGGCCACGCCGCAGGTGATCGCACAGCCGCCCTGGCGTTCCGACCACGATATGCGCACCTTCGGCAAGCGCTCGCTGCTCAACGCGCGGATCCATGCCGCCGACGCACGAGACAACACGCGCGCCCGTGTATTGATAGAGCCACGAGAGTTCACGCTGCACCTGCAGGGCCAGCTCTCGCGTTGGTGCGACAACCAGCGCCAAAGGTTTCGTGCTTTTTTCGAAGCGCTCTGCGCCGCCCAAAAGATCGGCCGCAATCGCCAGTCCGTATGCAACAGTTTTGCCCGAGCCAGTTTGCGCCGAAACCAACAAATCACGACCAACCGCCCCGTCGGCAAGCACTGCGGCCTGCACCGGCGTTGGCTCGATGAAGCTGCGCTCGGCCAAGGCACGGGCAATCGGCGGACTTGTGGGGAGGGATTTCACGAGTTGTCAGACCTTGGCTGTTGCCGCGAAGAAGGGCACATCGAACCCGAATGGATGGTCGGTGCACGGCAGCGATTCATTGCGGCCGGATAGGTCCACGGGTTGAGTGATGCGGGTGCTTTAAGCCAAGACGGCAAAAGTGCCAACCGATTTTGCGTTTTCAGGCTGAATTGGGGCTTCGGAAATGCACGCGTTTAAATCGCGCAGCCCACACGCTTCCGTATCAACCACACCGCCACACCCTCGGCACATCTTTTCTGGTGCGCCCGACAAGATTCGAACTTGTGACCTCTCCCTTCGGAGCCTTGCGCCACATCCCTGCCCTCAAATCCGCTGAAAAACCTGCCCGTTGCCGCCCCGGCCCGCTTCGGGTATTCAGAGCCGAACGCACCCGTAGCTCAGCTGGATAGAGCGCTGCCCTCCGAAGGCAAATGCAAGCTCTTTCTGATGGTCGAGGGTGTCGTAAAAAACGAGTGAAACCAAGCGATTGGCGAAACTCGAAGGAAGCAC
>BFBZ01001495.1_pt1 | contig 15448 bp, 20 predicted proteins | sample 1888401 | NCBI WGS metagenome assembly BFBZ01 (sample SAMD00112614, study PRJDB3348) | symbiont metagenome | host: Chara braunii | reverse complement strand
GTCCGTCGCCCCTCCTACCTCGCAAGAGTAGTTGCCCTGGACGGGCCTCGGGCGAAGAATCGGGCGCAGTGCATTGTCGACCTCATGACCCCTCCATCCTGCCCGCTCCCCGCAACGGAGCGGGCCTTCTTTTGCGCCGCGGTGCGTCGGCTCTGCTTTGCGATGGGGCTTGCGGGGCGGTCTGACCAAGGCGAACGCCCGGGATGATCGTGATGAAGCCCGCGACGGCAGCTGCCGGGCTCGGCCTGTCGATCGCCGGCGGCGCGAAAATGTCCCTCGGCGAGCCCGGGATCGACAGCGCGGCCTTGGGCGAGCCATTGCTGCCAAAATCTGGCATCATCGGGCTTTCGGTGCCAAAGCCTCGCCCGATGTCGCGATCCGAACGCCTGCTCGATCTGCTGCAAGTCCTGCGCCGCCATCGTCGCCCGGTCAGCGGCCGGTCGCTCGCGGCCGAGCTCGGCGTCAGCATCCGCACGCTCTATCGCGACATCGCGACCTTGCAGGCCCAGGGCGCCGATATCCAGGGCGAGCCCGGTATCGGCTATGTCCTGCGGCCTGGCTTCATGCTGCCGCCACTGATGTTCTCGGAGGACGAGATCGAGGCACTGGTGCTCGGCTCGCGCTGGGTCGCCGACCGCGCCGACAACCCCTTGGGATCGGCCGCGCGCAACGCGCTGGCGAAAATTGCCGCGGTGCTGCCGCCGGATCTGCGCCAGGGTCTCGACGGCTCGACATTGATCGTCGGTCCGGGCGAGGCGATCGCCGCCGACGCGGTCGATCTCGCGGGCATCCGCAAGGCGATCCGCACCGAGCGCAAACTCGACATCGCCTACCGTGACGGCACGGGGACGCCGTCGCGTCGGGTCATCTGGCCTTTCGCGCTCGGCTTCTTCGACCGCGTCAGGATCGTGCTCGGATGGTGCGAACTGCGCCAGGACTTCCGGCATTTCCGGACCGACCGGATCGCCGACCTGGCGGTCACCGACAGCCGCTATCCGCGCCGGCGCCAGGCGCTTCTGAAGGCCTGGCGCGACAAGGAAGGCATCTCCAGGTCCTTTGAATGATGCTGCCAGAAACTGGCAGCATGTCGATCTAACGTCGCTTCGTCGAACAACAGGAGCGGCCTCAATGACCCACCCGAGCTACATTCTCCTTTATGTGAACAGCCCCCAAGCGAGCGGGCGCTTCTACCAGGCCCTGCTGGCGAGCGAGCCGGTCGAGAGTACCGAAACCTTTGTCCTGTTCGCCCTCGAGACCGGTCTCAAGCTCGGCCTCTGGTCGCGGCACACGGTCGACCCGGCGCCGTCGGCCACAGGCGGCGGTGGCGAGATCGGCTTCAAGCTCGACAGCGATGCCGAGGTCGACGCGACCCATGCCCATTGGCAGGCGCGCGGCATCCAGATCCTGCAGGCGCCGACCGTGTTGGATTTTGGCCGGACCTTCGTCGGGCTCGATCCGGATGGCCATCGCCTGCGTGTCTACGCCCTGGCGCAGCAATAGACGGGGACACGCCATGACCGGATACTGGATCGCGGTTGCCTCGGCGGAGCATGTCCGCCGGGGCCGGGCCGAAGGCTTCATGCAGGTCTGTCATGGCAAAGCCGGGCCGCTGCGCCGGATCAAGCCGGGTGATCGCGTCGCCTATTATTCGCCGACGATCACATTCGCGGCCAAGGACCGACTGCAGGCGTTCACGGCCATCGGCACGGTGCGCCAGGGCGAAGCCTATCTCGCCGAGACGGGCGGCGGCTTTCGCCCCTGGCGCCGAGACATCGACTGGGAGGAGGCTCGCGAGGCGCCGATCCGACCGCTGCTGGACGCGCTGGACTTCACCGCCGGAGAGCCGAACTGGGGCTATCGGTTCCGGTTCGGCCTGTTGTCGGTTAGCCGGCGGGATTTCGAGCGCATTGAAACCGCCATGGCGGTCAGGGGCAACCGGCTTCCGCCAAGTGACGAAGGCGAGGCCAGCAACCGAAAGCGGCGCCGCGCCGCCCTGACGTCAGCCCGGCGGGCCGACGCCGAACACGCCCACGACATCACGCATGACGCCGTCGGGTGATCAGAGCAGCAGCCGTGATGGCGGCTCCGACAGGTGTCAGGCACCGGCCGGGGCCGCCCGCGCAAGCCGGACCGCGCCGAATCGCACGGTCGAAGGCAGGCTGAAGTTCAACGGGCGATCGCGCGCGACCGAAGCCGTTCGACAATGACCGGGCGTTTTTCGACAATAACCGGGCGCTTGAAGGGAGCGGCGGTCAGCGTGCGAACAGGTTGCCGTGGCGACGGCAGGCCGGCGCTACCGACCCGTTGCCGGATCTCGTCTTCGCTGCAGCCGAGCAGTCCGGCGGCAATCGTGATCTGATCCACCGCACGATCGGACAAGTCGGCCGCTGCCTCCAAGGCTTCGCGAATCGTCGGCGGCTCGTGCCGGGGCCGCAAAGTTCGTGCTGGAAGGGTCGTCCACGGGCGCATTGGTCTCATTCCTGTCGCGGGCATGCATGCTCTTTATGCTGCGTCGCACAATATCGTATCGCGACGCAGCAATGCAAGACACGACTACGCGTGGCGGCTATTCCGCGCGGGCACGGCGACCGGCCGGTCAGGCGATGCGAATCATAGCCGTCCGGCCTTGATGGCGGCTGAGATCAGGCGCCTGACGCCCCATCGGTGGAACGGCACGATGAAGAACAGATAGATCTTGCCGGCGGTGTTGTGGACCAGGCAGATCGTCGAAACCGTGACGCTGGCGGTCTCGCCTTCCGTCGATTTCAGCACGGAGAGCCTGAAGTCCAGGTGCTTGTTGTCGCGCCCGGGACGAGTTCAGTCTGGCTCAGGGCAAAGATCGGCCAGACGCCGAGCGTGTCGCCGACGCGGCAGTCCTGCCTGACCGCGGAGGCGAGGATTTCGGATGCCGCCGGCGCGTCGAGCCCGCAAAGGGCGGCGACCCGGTTGCGGGCCATCAGGACGACCTTCATCCACATCGGATGATGGGCGAAGATGGCGAGGAAGATGTCGGTGACGTCGGTGCCGCCTTGGCCCAAGGGCGCACGATAGGAATCCTGGAAATAAGCGGTCTCGACCTGCCGGCGATCCAGCAGGCTGAGCACGGGAATCTCGCATTCCACCACAGGCATGAGATGCCCCGGTAACGCCGATCGCGGTTGCGCCGGCATGCTAGCCCATGCCGCTCCCGGCTCATAGCGCGCGGGGGGGGCGGTGCGCCATCCGTCAGAGCCAGCTCTTGATCTTGGCTGCTACCGCCGATGTCGAAATGCCGTAACGGTCGTGCAGTGTCGGCAGCGCACCGGCGTCGAGGAATTCGTCCGGCAACGCGATTTGGCGGAACGGCGGCGTCACGTCGGAGCGCATCAGCAGGCCGGCGACCGCCTCGCCGAGGCCGCCGACGATGGTGTGGTTCTCGGCGACGATCACCATGCGGCCCGAGCGTGCGGCTTCCCGGAGAATCGTCGCCTCGTCGAGGGGCTTGATGGTCGGCACGTGCAGCACGCCGATATCGACGCGGTCGGCGGCCAGCGCCTCGGCGGCCTCCAGCGCACGCATGGTCATGAACCCTGACGAGACGACCAGCGCGTCGCGGCCGTCGCGGATCAGCTTGGCCTTGCCGAGTTCGAAACTGTAGCCGTATTCGTCGAGCACCAGCGGCACGTTGCCGCGCAACAGGCGCATGTAGACCGGGCCCTGATGGGCCGCGATGGCCGGCACGACCTGGCTGATCTCATGGGCATCGCAGGGATCGATGATGGTCATGTTCGGCAGGCCGCGGAAGATCGCGATGTCCTCGGTCGCCTGGTGGCTCGGCCCGTAGCCGGTGGTCAGGCCGGGCAGGGCGCAGACGATCTTGACGTTCAGGCTCTCCTCGGCGATCGCCATGCAGATGAAGTCATAGGCGCGTCGGGCCGCGAAAACCGCATAGGTGGTGGCGAAAGGCGTGAAGCCCTCGCGCGCCAGGCCCGCGGCCGTGCTCATCAGGAGCTGCTCGGCCATGCCCATCTGGTAGAAACGGTCGGGATAGGCCTTCGCGAAAATGTGCAGGTCGGTATATTTGCTGAGATCGGCGGAGAGGCCGACAATGTCGGGCCGGGTCTCGGCGAGCGCGGTCAGCGCATGGCCGAACGGCGCCGGCGCGGTGCGCTGATCGGCCGTCGCCAGCGAGGCGATCATGGCCGAGGTGGTCAGGCGCGCGCCCGAACTGTTGGCCGGCAGCGCCGGGCGATCATATTTCGAGCGTTTCATGCGGTCCTCCCGGCATCGAGCAGCTCGATCGCCTTCTGCCATTCGTCGGCCTCGACGCGCAGGAAGTGGTTGCGTTCGCGCGCCTCGAGGAAGGGCACGCCCTTGGCCATCCGGGTGTCGCAGATGACGATGCGGGGTTTCTGTTCGGTCAGCGCGCGGGCGCAGTCGAAGGCCTTGGCCACCGCCGCGATGTCATTGCCGTGGATCCGCTGGACGTGCCAGCCGAAGGCTTCGAATTTCGGCGCCAGCGGCTCGAAGTTCGACACCTCTCTGGACGGCCCGTCGGCCTGCATGTTGTTGACGTCGACGATGCCGATGAGGTTGTCGAGCTTGTAATTGCCGGCGGCCATGGCCGCCTCCCAGGTCGAGCCCTCGTCGAGCTCGCCGTCGGAGAAAAGATTGTAGACGAAGCAGCCCGAGCGCTTGCGTTTGAGACCGAGCCCGATGCCGACGGCGATGCCGAGGCCGTGGCCGAGCGAACCGCCGGTGATTTCCATGCCCGGGGTATAGGCCGCCATGCCGGACATCGGCAGCCGGCTGTCGTCGCCGCCATAGCTGGTCAGCTCGTCCTCGGGCAGGATGCCGGCCTCGATCAGCGCCGCGTAGAGCGCGATGGCATAGTGGCCGATCGACAACAGGAAGCGGTCGCGACCCTCCCATTCCGGGTCGTCGGGGCGATAGCGCAGCGCGTGGAAATAGGCGACCGCCAGCACATCGGCGATGCCCAGTGCCTGGGCGATATAACCCTGGCCCTGCACCTCGCCCATGCGTAGCGCGTTGCGCCGGATGCGATAGGCGCGCTCCTCCAGGCTGACATTGGCTCGCACCGGCGGTGAGACATTGGGGGCGTCTTGCATGGATCTTGTCCTGGGCCGCGCGGGCCGTTGGATCGGTTGTGGCTCAGTGGATGAGCATGCCGCCGTTCACGTCAATCACCGCGCCGGTGACATAGGCCGAGAGGTCGGAGGCGAGGAACAGGTAGATGCCGGCGACGTCGTCTGCGGTGCCGAGACGACCGAGCGGGATGCCTTCGACGATTTTGCTCTTCATCTCGGCGGTGAGCTTGTCGCCGGTGATGTCGGTCTGGATCAGCCCGGGCGTCACGCAATTGACCCGGATGCCGTCGGGGCCGAGTTCGCGGGCCATCGCCTTGGCGAGGCCGAGCACGCCGGCCTTGGCCGCGGAATAATGCGGGCCGCCGAAAATGCCGCCGCCGCGCTGCGCCGAGACCGAGGACATGCAGGCGATCGAGCCCGACTTGCGCGCGCGCATGTGCGGAATAACCGCCTGGCTCAGATGCAGCACGCCGGTCAGGTTGACGTCGATGATCCGCGCCCAGCTCGGCCCGTCGATCTCCATGACCTTCACCGGCTGGGTGATGCCGGCATTGTTGACCAGAATGTCGATCTGGCCGAAGGCGGCGAGGACCTCGGCGATGGCCCGGTCGCAGGCGGCGCGGTCGACGACGTCGCAAGCGATGCCGATATGATCGGGGCCGAGCGAGGCCGCGGCCGCCTTCGCGGCGGTGTCGTCGAGGTCGAGGACGGCGACCCGCGCGCCATGGGCGGCATAAGCGCGGGCGGTGGCGAGGCCGATCCCGCGCAGGCTGGCGGCGCCGGAAATGACGGCGGTTCTGCCTTTGAGCAGCATGGCGTTTCCCTGTTCGGTGTTGAAGTTTTCCAAACATTGATCGCGAGGGGGCTGCCAATCAATCGCAAGCCTTGCAAGAATACTTGAATCTGGTTCAAGTGACCCATGTTGCCCTTCTCGCTGCAGAACCTGCGCGCCTTCGAAGCGGCCGGCCGCAATGCCTCCTTTCGCGCGGCGGCCGACGAGCTGCACCTGTCGATCAGCGCGGTCAGCCATGCCGTGCGCAAGCTTGAAGCTTCGCTCGGCGTCACGCTGTTCGAGCGCAACGGCCGGGGCGTTCGTCTCAGCGCCGAGGGCGAGGCGCTGCTGCGCCATGTCAGCCGCGGTTTCGAGGAGATCGGCCGCGGCATGGAACTGGTCGCCTCGCGCGGCCCGCAATTGCTGCGCCTGCACTGCGCTCCGAGTTTCGCGGCGCAATGGCTGACGCCGCGACTGGCCGACTTCATGAAGCGGCATCCGGGCATCGCCGTGCGCCTGTCGGCCGATGTCGACTATCCGCGCTACCCCAACGAGGAGTTCGACGCCGGCATCGTCTATGGCCCGCCGCCCCAGGACAATGTGGTGGTGATCCCGCTTGGCACGGAGACGGTGACGCCGCTCTGCTCGCCCAGGCTCGCGGCCTCGATCACCCGGGTCGAGGATCTCTACGATCGGGTGCTGATCGACAGCGATTTCAAGAAGGTGCGCTGGTCGGACTGGTTCGCGGCCAATGACCTGTCGTCAATCCCGCCGCGTGCCGCGAGATTCGACCGCAGCTTCCTCGCCATCACTGCCGCAGTCGAGAACTTGGGTGTTGCGCTCGAGTCGACCAGGCTCGCCGAGCGCGAGATCGCCTCGGGCCGCCTTGTCATGCCGCTCGCCGGCCGCGTGCGCGACATCGACTATGTCGGACACTACCTGGTGTTCCCAGCCTCCAGCCGGCAGCGCGCGGCACTCAGGGCCTTCGTCGCCTGGCTTGGCCTGGCGCTCGGCCTACCTCTCGCGGCGCTTTGACCGGGTCCGGGCGCGCGGGCTCGTCGCGGCATCACCCGGGCAGGCCAGGGCCGGTTTCGCCGAGGCTTGGCCGGTCCTGCATGAAGGCCCACCATGCCGAAAGGCGAGGATAGTCGAGGAGCACGGACCGCCCCTGCGGGGCGGCGGTGAAATAGCCGATCATCGGCGCGAGATGCAGATCGGCAAGCGACAGTGCACCGCCGACCAGTGGTCCGGTGCCATCGGCGGCAGCCTCCGGGGTCGCCAGATCCTCGAGCGCGGCCAGGAAGCGCGCCGCGCCGTCGAGGCCGGTGCGGATCAGCGCTTCGTCGGCCGGGCGCCCCAGGCGTGGACCGAACACCCGCTGCGCAAACACCTGCCGCACCAGCGGAATGTAACCGTAGGAATCGATCATCGAGATGACCTGTGCCATGCGGGCCCGCTCGCGGGGCAGTTGCGGTTGCAGGGCCGGCCCGGCGAAGGCCTCGTCGACATAGCGGCTGATGGCGCCGGTCTCATAGAGCACGAAGCCGTCATGGACGAGGGTCGGCACCCGGCGGAACGGATGCAGCGCCAGATAGGCTTCCGGCATGTCTTCGGCGAACGGATTGACCTCGACGCGGTCATAGGCAACGGCCTTCTCGGCCAGCACCATCCTGACGATCCTGAGATAGACGCTGTAGTGATAGCCGTGCAGCGTCACCATCATGGTGCCGCGCTCGCCGCGGTCATGACCGGAGAGAGGGCAGGGCCGGTGTCAGGCGGCCGTCGGCTGGGCGGTTCGGCGATAGGCACCCGGCGCCACTCCCGTGATTCTCTTGAACGCCTTGTTGAAGGCGGCTTCGGAATCGTAACCGACGCTGCAGGCGACTTCCACCAGCGGCTTGTCCGAATGGCGCAGAAGATGTCCGGCACGGAACATGCGCCAGCGGGTGAGGTAGTCCAGCGGCGACTGGCCGACCTTCTCCTTGAAACGCAGGGCGAAGCCTGAGCGCGACATGCCGGCCGCGGAAGCCAGGGTCTCGACCGTCCAGTTCGACGCCACATCCTTGTGCAGCAGTTTCAGCGCTGCGCCGATGCGCCGGTCCGACAACGCCGCGAGCCAGCCGGCCCCCTCTTCGGGGTCGAGCTTATCGATATGGGCCCGAACCGCCTGGACGAAGATGATATCGGCGAGCCGGCTGACCACCAGGCCCGATCCGAGACCGCGTTGCGCCGTCTCCATCGCGAGCAGGCGCAAGGCGGCCTGCAGCAGCTCGGTGCGCTCCTGGTCCATCCGGATATGCAGGAGCGGCGGCAAGAGGTCGAAGAGCGGCCTGGCGCCCTGGGGATCGAACACGAACCAGCCGCTGATGATGGTCGTGCCGGCACCGCCCCCACCGATCGGCACGACACCGCCGACATTCTGGCGCACCACGTCGACACAGTTCACCGTCGGCGAGGTGGCGGCGTCGCGCAGCGTATAGGGCAGGCCGCAAGGAATGACGAAACAATCCCCGGCGGCCAGTGCGATCGGCGTCCGGTCCACCGTGTCGTCGTCGAGCGTCAGCCAGCAGCCGCCACGCAGGATCAGCCCGAAGCGGGCCGTGTCGTCGCCGCGCCGGGTGCTGAGGCCCCAAGGAGCGGTGGCTTCCAGGCGCGCATAGAGCGCCCGCTCGACCCGCATCGCCGAAAAGACCTCGTCCAATGGGTCCATAATTCCGGTGCCTTGCTGGATGATCAGACAAGAAATACTATCATGGAGCCATTCAGTGTCTAACGATCGTTGCTTGGTCCCCTCTCGGACGCAAGCTCCGTCGCCGCCGGTTCAGGCCGCCGCACGATCGATCGGACTGCGCTGCAGCGCCTGCATGTAGGTCGCCGGATCGACATTGCCGCCCGAGGCGATGACAACAGCGGTTCGGCCCTCGAGCAGGCCTGGGCGAGCGAGCAGGGCCGCCAGCGCGACGGCGCCGCCTGGCTCGACGACGATCCGGAGGTCTTCATAGGCGAAGCGCATCGCATCGAGCACCTCGCCGTCATCGACTGTGGTGACCGAGGCCAGCCTGTCCTTGTTGATGGCAAAGGGCAGTACCGCAGGCGTAGGCGCCAGCAGGGCGTCGCAGATCGAGCCGTCGCGCCGCGCATTGCATTGCCTGGCGCCCGAAGCGAGCGATCGCCTGGTGTCGTCGAAACCGGCCGGTTCCACCGCCCATACCAGGGCGCGTGCACCGAGCGCTTCGACGGCGAGGCAGGTGCCGGCGGCGAGCCCTCCACCACCGCAGGGCACCATGGCGAGGTCGACGGCGAGGCCAGCCGTCGCCATATCCTGCAGCGCTTCGGCCATTGCGGTGCCTTGGCCGGCAATCACCAAGGGATCGTCGCCTGGCGGCACGACGGCGACCGCGCGCTCCGCGGCGATAACGGCCGCGATATCCTCGCGGCTTTCCTTCAGCCGGTCGTAGAGCACGATCTCGGCGCCTTGCGCGCGGGCCCGGTCGATCTTTGCCGCCGGCGCGTCGCGCGGCATGACGATGGTGCAGGCCAGGTCCAGCATACGGCTGACGCCTGCGACCGCCTGGCCGTGATTGCCGGTCGAATAGGCGACGACCCCACCCGGAAAGGCTGCGCGGTCGAGGCGCGAGAGGCAGTTATAGGCGCCGCGGAATTTGAACGCGCCGGAGCGCTGCAGGTTCTCGCATTTGACGAAGACGCGGCCGCCGGCAACCGCGTCGAGCAGGTCGGAGCGCAGCAGCGGCGTGCGGATCGCGACGCCCGCGAGCCGACTGAGGGCATCGGCGATGTCGGCCGCGACCGGAAGCCTCGGGATCATGGCTTTGTCCTCAATGCGACAGGATGCGCGACAGGAACAGACGCGCGCGCTCGGACGCGGGCGCCGCGAAAAACCTTTCGGTCGGCGCCACCTCGACGATCGTTCCCTGGTCCATGAAGACGACACGATCGGCGGCGCGGCGGGCAAAGCCCATTTCATGGGTGACCACGACCATGGTCATGCCGTCCTGCGCCAGTTCCTGCATGACGCCGAGCACCTCACCGATCATTTCCGGATCGAGCGCCGATGTCGGTTCGTCAAACAGCATGGCGACCGGATCCATTGCCAGCGCGCGGGCAATGGCGATGCGTTGCTGCTGGCCGCCCGAGAGCTCGGCCGGATAGGCCCTGGCCTTGTCGGGGAGCCCGACGCGGCCGAGCAGCGTCTCGGCCTTGGCTTCGGCTTGTTCGCGCGGACGTTTCAGCACGCGCATCGGGGCAAGGCAGATATTCTCCATGACCGAGAGATGCGGGTAGAGTTCGAAATGCTGGAACACCATGCCGATGCGGGCACGCAGCCGGGTCAGGTCGGCGCGCCGCGCGCCGATGTCTACGCCGTCGACGGTCACCGTGCCGCGATCGAAAGGTTCGAGACCGTTGACGCATTTGATCAAGGTGCTCTTGCCGGATCCCGACGGGCCGCAGATGACCACGACTTCGCCGCGCTCGACCATGAGATCGCAGCCTTTGAGAATCTCGATCGCCCCATAGCTCTTGCACAGGCCGGTCATGGCGATCATCGGTGCGCGCGCATCGTGCCGCGCCGGGTCGGCGGTGGCCTCAGGCCGTGCTGCCGGTTCGGTTTGCATGCGGTTCATTCGGTCCTCCCCTGCCGTAGCCGGCCGGCGCAGAACGCGCCTGTGGCGCAGATCAGGAAATAGATGATCGCCACGAAGACGTAGATTTCGACCAGCCGGTTGTCGCGGTTGGCGACGATGCTGGCCGATGTCATGAGGTCGCGCAGCGAGATGACGTAGACGAGCGAGGTATCCTGGAACAGGACGACCGCCTGGGTGATCATCACGGGCAGCATGGTCCTGAACGCCTGCGGCAGGATCACGAAGCGCAGGGTCTGGATAGGGCCGAGGCCGGAGGCGAAGGCCGCCTGCCATTGGCCGCGACGGACACCCTGAATGCCGGCCCGGATGATCTCGGAGTAATAGGCGGCTTCGAACAGCACGAAGGCGATGAGCGCCGCGTGCAGCGCGCCGACCGCTTGACCGAGCAGCAGCGGCACCAGGAAATAGAACCAGAAGATGACCAGGACGAGGGGGATTGCCCTGAAGCCGTTGACATAGGCGGCGGCCAGCGCCGCGGCCACCGGCCGGCGCGACAGACGGACGATGGCGAGGCCGAGGCCGAGCACGATGCCGCCGACCATGGCGACGACAGTCAGGAAGAGGCTGAGGGCCAGGCCCTCGAGCAGAAAAGGCAGGGCCTTTGCGAGGGCGGTGAGGTCGAAGGGAGTGTCCGCCATCATCTCTGTCCCCGGGCACCGGGAAGTGCGGTGCGTCGCTCGATACCGCGCATGATGCCGGTCACGACAAGTGCAATGACCAGATAGATGGCGGTGGCCGCGGTGAAGGCTTCGAAACCCTGGAAGGTGTAGCTCTCGATCTGGCGGCTTTGCGCGGTCAGTTCGAATACGCCGATGGTCAGCGCCAGCGCCGAGTTCTTGAACACGGTCAGGAAGTCGGATGTCATCGGCGGCAGCACCAGCCGGAATGCCTGGGGCAGCAGCACGAAGCGATAGGCCTGGGAAAGGCTCATGCCGCTCGCCAGGGCCGCCATGGCCTGGCCGCGCGGCACGGCCCGGACGCCCGAGCTGACCTGGATCGCCACCCGTGCCGAGGTGAACAGGCCGAGCGCCACGATCGCGGTCCAGAATTCCGGGTAGGGCAGTTCACGCTTCAGCCAGAAGCCGAGGCGGGCAGGCAGAAGCTCCGGCACGACGAAGAACCAGAGGAACAGCTGGAGCAGCAGGGGCACATTGCGGAACAGGCCGACATGGAGGCTGGCGGCGGCGCGGGCGGCCCGGTTCGGCATTGTTCCGGCAAGGCCGACCAGCGTGCCCGCCAGGAGCGCGAACAGCCAGGCGGCAAGCGATATGACGAGGGTCAGCCCCAGTCCCGAAACAAGCCATCCAAGATAGGGCGGTTCGATCAGGATCGACCAATTCCAGGCATAGTTCATGGCGTCACCTCACACGATGGCCCAAATCTCATTCGGGCAAGCCTCACTCGGGCAAGCCTCACTCGGGGATGGCCTGGAGCTTGAGGGCGGCGGCGAGGTCGGGCGACAGTGGCACGCCCAGGCGCGTGAACCAGGTCTCGTAGAGCGCCTGGATCTCGCCCGTGCGGATCATCCGGGCGATGGTCGCGTTCACCAGGGTGAGGAAGACCGTGCTGTTCTTCTGGATCATCATGCCATAGGGGTCGAACGAGAGCGGCCGGCCGACCACCGCGTAGTCGGCGGGATTGGCGGTCGAGGCGCGCAGGCCGAACAGCAAAATATCGTCGGTCGCGAAGGCATCCGCGCGGCCCGTCGACAGCGCCAGGAAGCCCTCCGAATTGTCCCTGACCGGGACGATCCTGACATTGAGCTTGGCCGCCTCGATAAGGGCCTTGATCAGCCGTTCGGGCGTGGTGTTGATCGGCAACGCGACGGCCTTGCCGTCGAGATCCTCGACCTCGCGGATTCCCGACGCGGCCTTGACCAGCAGACGCGTCGTCGAGATGAAGGGGGTCGCGCTGAAATCGACCTGGGACTGGCGCGCGATGGTGTTGACCGTCGATCCGCATTCGATGTCGACGGTGCCGTTGGCGACCAGCGGGATGCGGTTCTGCGGATTGACCGCGATGAAGTTCACCGCGAGATTCGGCCGGTCGAGCTTCAGCTTCACCGCCTCGACCACCTTCATGCAGATGGCGATCGAATAGCCGGTCGGCCTGCGCGCATCGTCGAGATAGGAGAATGGGATGGACGCCTCGCGATAACCGATCGTGATGGCGTTCTTCTGCCGGATGCGGTCGAGCGCCGCGTCGCTGGATTGCGCCTGGGCCGCCCCGCTGATGAGGCAAGCCGCGCCGGCCAATGTCAGAAAAAGCTTCCGTATGATCCACCTCTTGATGTCCTGGGAATGGTCTTAGGTGAGGTCTTGTCCAAACCAATGCCTTGCTCAGGCTCGCTCTTGGCGATCGCTGGTCAGCTCGGCGACCAGTTCGGCCAGGCTCGACACGGTCAGGTCGGGCTTTGCTTCGGCCGCGCCTTCGCCATGAAGGCCGAGCAGCCGACCCGGGCGGTTGATCCAGGCGCAGGCGAGGCCGAGTCGGTTGGCCGGCGTGACATCGGCGCGCAGGCTCTGGCCGACATGCAGGATCCGCTCGCGCGCGATGCCGCGCGCGGCGAGATCGGCGATGCCGGTGTGGAAATGCGGCCAGTCGGGTTTGTAGGCGCCGACCCTTTCGGCCGTGACGACGACGTCGAAGGTGAAGTCGAGCTTGGCGCAGGAACTGGCGAGCGAGGCATTGTCGATATTGCTGAGCGCGCCGATCTTGGCCTTGGCCTGCAACGCCTTCAGCCCGGCATGGCTGTCGCCATAGGCCGGCCAGTGATGCGGCGTCGCGGCGAAGCGCTCGCGTTCGTCGCGGTCGACCGCAACCGAGAATTCGCCGGAAACCCGCTCGAAACAGCGGCGCAGGATGTCTGGATAGAGATGCGCCGGGCGTTGCTTCTGGATCTCGGCGCGCGCCCGGTCGAAGGCCATGAGCAGATCCTCTGATGGCGCCGACACGCCATGGCGGCCGGCCCAGTCGGCAAGAAAGGCGGTTATCGACGGCTCCCAGTCGATCAGGGTTCCATAGACGTCGAAGGTCACGGCATCGAAATCGGCAAGGCGCAGCGTCATGGATATCCTCGGGTCGTCCGGAGTTGTCATATTAGCGATAATCGCTTATCGCTTGATCGTCAACACTGCAAAGGAGCTCTCGCCATGACCACACTTGCCGGCATGATCGCCGCGGCGGCGACGCCGTTCTCGGATGCCGAAGGCACCGTCGATCTCGAAGGCCTCGTCAGCCATTGCCGGCGTTTGCTGGCGCTGGGTTGCGATGGCGTGAATCTGCTGGGGACGACAGGGGAGGCGACCTCGCTTCCGGTCTTCGGGCGCGTCGCGGCGATGAAGGCCGTGGCGGCGTCAGGCCTGCCGCTCGATCGTTTCATGGTGGGGACCGGCGCCGCCTCGCTTGCCGACGCCGTCGCCCTGACCGAGGCGGCCGTCGCGCTCGGCTTCCAGGGCGCGCTGGTGCTGCCGCCGTTCTATTACAAGGGCCTCGACGATGCCGGTTTGAGTGCGTTTTACGACAGCCTGCTCGCCCGCACCGACCGGACCAGGCTGAAGCTCTATCTCTACAATTTCCCGCAAAACACCGGCATCCGGTTCTCGGCCGAATGGATCGCCCGCCTGCGCGATCGTCACCCCGAGGTCGTCGTCGGACTGAAGGATTCGTCCGGCGATATCGAGGCAGCGCGGGCGCTGGTGCGCGACCTGCCGGGCTTCGCGGTGTTCCCCAGCACGGAATCGGCCGCGGTCGAGGTTGGACCGGCCGCCTTCGCCGGCGTGATCTCGGCCTCGCTCAACGTGACGGCGCCCTGTTTCCGGCACTGGCGAAGCGCCGCCGACCTGACCGTACGAACCGCCAAAGCCGTCGCGATCCGCGCGGCGCTGTCCGAGGTGCCACTGGTCGCGGCGGTGAAATGGGCGCTTGCCGATCTGACGGGCGAGTCGGGCTGGCAGCCTCTGTGCCCGCCGCTGGTCCCGTTGAACCCAGACCAGCAGGCGCATCTGGTCGCGGCGCTCGCCAAAACCGACTATTCTTCGCTCAATGATTCATTCACGGCCCGTGCTCCGACTTGACGTCGGTTGCCGGCCCCTTTTTCGAGGATGCGCATGGCGCCGCGCCAGTCATCGCTTGCAGCTCTGCCCGATGAGGCGACGGAGGCCCGTTCGGCCTCCGGCGTGATCGTCGATGCCCTGCGCGAGGGCATTATTCGCGGCACCCTGCGCGGTGGCGAACGGGTCCGCCAGGATGCCGTCGCCGGTCGTTTCGGCGTCAGCCAGATGATCGTCCGGGAGGCCTTCAAGCAGCTCGTCGGCGAAGGTTTCCTCAGGGCCGAGCCACGCCGCGGCGTCAGCGTCGCCGTCCTGACCGCGGACGAAGCTTGGGAAATGACCCAGCTGCGCAGCTTGCTCGAGGCACAGGCGCTGGAATGGGCCATCCCGCGCATGATCAAGGCGGACCTGGATCTGGCGGCGCGGACGCTTGGCGAACTCGACAAGGCAAAGTCCACCGACCGCATCATCGCGCTCAACGCGCGGTTCCACGAGGCACTCTATGCCCCGGCGCGCAAAGAGCGGACTCTGGCGATCATCGCCAATCTGCGGCTCAATTTCGAACGTTACCTCCGCTTCACCTGGGAGGAGACGCTCCACCTCGATCAGTCACAACAGGAGCACAAGGATATCCTGGCCTTGTGCTTGGCCGGCGATACGGAAAAGGCCTGTGCCCTGCTGAAGCGGCACATCCTGGCCACCGGCATGCTGCTGGTCGACTATCTCAAGGCCCGTGCTGGTTCCTGAGCTGGCGATCAGGCCGTCCGGACCCGGCGCTTGACGCCCCGCACGGCGGCAAGCTGGCCGCGCAAAATGCTCAGGGCATCCTGCTCCGTCTGATCGAGACCGTCGAGCTTGAGGTGGTCCAGCAGC
>BFBZ01001494.1_pt1 | contig 15461 bp, 12 predicted proteins | sample 1888401 | NCBI WGS metagenome assembly BFBZ01 (sample SAMD00112614, study PRJDB3348) | symbiont metagenome | host: Chara braunii | reverse complement strand
GACGGGTACGGATTCGGTTGCGATCGGACCGGTTTCCACAGCTGCGGGGACAAGCGCCATCGCGGCCGGCGCCAATTCGAGCGCCTCTGGCGTCAATGCTTCGGCCATCGGTAGTGGCGCCGTGGCATCGGCACTCGATGCGACGGCGTTCGGATACATATCGCAGGCCACCGGCCAGTACAGTACGGCCATCGGTCCGAATGCCAATGCGACGGCAACGTCCAGCACCGCGATCGGCCAGAACGCGTTTGCAACTGACGTGGAAGCGACCGCTCTGGGCAAGCAAGCGACCGCCAGCGCTACGGATGCGCTCGCACTTGGCGCCAATGCTACCGCCGGCAACGCGGGCGCCGTCGCGCTTGGTTCGGGCAGCGTCACTGGCGTGGCGGTCGGCACGGCCAGCGCGGTGATCGGCACCACCACCTACAATTTTGCCGGCGCGACGCCGACCTCGACGGTCAGCGTTGGCGCAGCCGGTGCAGAGCGCACCATCACCAATGTGGCAGCGGGCCGGCTCAATAATGGTTCGACGGACGCCGTCAACGGATCGCAGCTTTTTGCGACCAATCAGCAAGTTACCCAGAACACCACCGACATTGCCAACATCGGTGGAAACCTTACCAATCTCGGCAATACCATCAACAATATCGCCGGTGACACGTCGACGACCTATACCGATGCAAACGGCAAGGGCGTCCGCTATGTGCGAACCAACGACAGGACCCTTGCCGTCAGCGATTCCTCCGCCCAAGGTGTCGGCTCCACCGCGGTCGGCTACAATGCCACCGCTGTCGCCGACAGTTCGCTCGCGCTTGGAAGAGAAAGCCAATCCACCATCGTCGGCGGCGTCGCTCTCGGCTCCGGATCGATTTCCGATCGGGCTCTGGCGCCGGCTACTGGTCAAATTGCAGCCGGTCCAACGAACTTTATTCAATACAATACGACTGATAAAACACTGCTCGGCGCAGTATCGGTTGGCTCCAGCACGTCCTACCGGCAGATCATCAATGTCGCCGACGGCACCAGCGCGCAGGATGCCGTCACGGTTCGGCAGCTCCAGGGTGCTATTGCTTCAGTGGCGACGACACCAAGTAAATACTTCCACGCGAATTCGGCGGCGGGCGACTCGCTTGCTGTCGGTGCTGAATCGGTCGCGGTCGGCCCAACGACGGTCGTCAACGGCGACAACGGCATCGGTATCGGCAATGGGGCGGTCGTCGACCAGGTCGCCCCCGGCGGCACGGCCATCGGCCAGAATGCCCATGTCATGCTGGCGGATGGCATCGCACTCGGCACGAACTCGGTGGCTGGCGGCATCCAGTCGGTCGCTCTCGGCGCGGGCGCGCAAAGTAATAACATCAATAGCGTAGCACTCGGCGCGCAATCCATAACGAGCGTGGGCGCGCAGACGAACTACATCGGCTTTGCCCTTACGAGCCCGCAAACCTCTGTCGGCGAAGTGTCGATCGGTTCGGCTGGGTCGGAACGCAAGCTGACAAATCTCGCAGCCGGTTCGGCCGATACTGATGCCGTGAATGTCAGCCAGTTGCGAGGTCTCGGCACCAACATCACCAACCTGATCGGCGGTAATACGACGATAAATCCCGATGGATCGATCACCGGCCCCACCTATAACATCCAGGGCAATAACTATAATACGGTCTACGATGCCTTCGGTGCGGTCGACAATTCGCTGACCAACATCATGAATGGCGGCGGCATCAAGTATTTCCACGCCAATTCGGCGCTTGCCGATTCAATCGCCAGCGGTACCGATAGCGTTGCGATCGGTCCGCAAAGCGTTGCCAGCGGCACGAGCAGCCTGGCAGCCGGACTTGGATCTGCGGCGGTAGGGCAGGGCGCGGTTGCCCTTGGCCAGGGCGCGCAGGCCAACAATACCAATGATGTGGCGCTGGGCTCCGGTTCCTCGACGCAGGCTGCCGTCGGCACGTCCGGAACCACGATTCAGGGTCAGCACTACGACTTTGCCGGTACTGCGCCTGTCGGAACCGTGAGTGTCGGTTCTGCAGGGGCTGAGAGAACGATCACCAACGTCGCTGCTGGCCGCATTTCCGCCGACAGCACCGACGCCATCAACGGATCGCAGCTTTATGCGACCAATCAGGCGATCGACAGCCTGCAGACCGGTGTCGGAACGATCACCAAGAACGCTGTCACCTACGACCTCAACCCCGATGGCAGCAAGAAGAACAGCATCACGCTCCAGGGTGGCGACGTCAATGCGCCGGTGGTCATCTCCAACGTCGGCAAGGGTGTCGCTCCGACGGATGCCGTGAATGTTGCCCAATTGGGCGATAGCATTACCCAGGTCAAATCCTACACGGACACCGCCGCCGCCAACACGTTGACCGCAGCCAACACCTATACCGACCAGAAATTCGGCCAGTTGAACCAGGAGCTTGGGGACATTCGTTCGGAGGCGAGACAGGCGGCCGCGATAGGGCTTGCGGCCGCATCGCTTCGTTATGACGATCGTCCCGGAAAGCTAAGTGTCGCGGTGGGCGGCGGCGTGTGGAGGGGTGAAGGCGCATTGGCCTTCGGTGCCGGCTACACCAGCGAAAACGGACGGGTTCGGGGCAACTTGTCGGGCACGGCGGCTGGCGGGCAAGTGGGCGTCGGCGCCGGTCTCAGCTTTACTTTGAATTGAGCGCATCATGCTTAAAGGATCGCTTTTGAGCGTCCCGGCTTTCATCGCTTGCATGCTGCTGTTCGGCCCGTTTGCGGCCGGACAGGAAGGTGCTCCAAACTATCGCATAAAGCCCTCTGACGTCGTGGTTCCCCCCGAGCTGCGGCTTGGTGACTATCAGCGGATCATTCGTCCGTTCGAAAACTGGACGCTGATCTGCGACGAAAACTTGAAGGTTCGGCAGCGAGTTTGCAACGTCACGCAGATCATCGAGAACTCAGCAGGGCAGATCGCGTTCAGTTGGTCGCTTGCCGCCACCAAGAAAGGCGAGCCCTATATGATCCTGCGTACCGCCCCGGTTGCCAGGAGCGACGGTCATATCTCGCTGAAATTCGACGGCCGGCAGGAGGCCATACAAGTCAAGCTCGATGGCTGCAGCCAGACGGTTTGCGTTGGCATGCTCCCGATCGGACCGACGATGCGCGAGCAGATTTCGAAGAGCACGATGCCGACCGTCTCCTATCCAACTGCGGATGGAGGGGTGATCAGCGTGACCGCAAACCTCAAGGGCCTTTCCACCGCGGTGAAGGCGATAAAGTGACGGACGGATTTTCAATGAACCAGCAATCGATCCACGAGCGCATCATGTCCCGAAACAAGACTGACGCCACAATTCAGAACTTGGCCGACGACGCGGCGAAGCCGCTACGGACATGGCGCAAGGCGTCACTTCTCTCGCTGTTTGCAATTGCCGTCGCCGGTGCTGCCGGCTATGCCGTTGCGAGATACGACGTGATCGGGAACCTTCTGTCGCAGCCAGCAGTCGCCGCGGCCAATGACGCCAATCAAGCGCTGCCAGATACGCCGTTTCTGGAGCACGCCAAAAAGGCGGGCTTGCAGTCCTGCTCGACCGTTTTCCCCGTTCTTGGACAGTTGTTGACAAGCGGCACCCAATACAATGTCCAATCGATCTGGAACAACGAGGCGGCCGACAAGCATGCGGTGCAGGCGCTCGTCGGCATGAACTATGCAACGCAGGGCTATAGTGGCCCTGCCGCCGGCATCGTATTCGCAGCGCCGGTCGCATCCGGTTGCGAAGGTTCTATGGTTCGCGTGGCACCGTTTACAGCCTCGTGCCCGGAGATTTCGGCCAAGTTCCCGAACGGAAGCAAGCTTGTCAACAATCTCGGGCAGGTTGGGGTCTATCAACTCGGCAACGACGGAGGGGACGCCATGCTTCTGCCGACCGGAAGCGGCTGCGTTGTCATTTCCGTGGCTTCGGCAGCAGGACAACAAGGGGGTTCAAAATGAGAGCGAGATCCGCCGTTGCGGCGATCAGCATGCTGATTGTCTTTGCCGGCCAGCTGGAGGCAGCCGATCTTTTTAAAACGGAGCAACCGCCAGCTCCTCCGCCTGAGGAACGCGGTATATGGGCGGCCATCGCCTATTCCGCACCCGATGGGAAATACGGGTTCTTCTGGGGCGCCGACCAGCGGCAGGAAGCCATGGATATTGCGCGGAAGCATTGCGAGCGGGACAAGGGCAGTAGCTGCGCCGTGGTGACCGTGTTCCGCAATCATCGGCACTGGGACGACGACGATAACACAGGCTTTCCCTATGAGCACTGCGGTGCGCTTGCCATCGGTAAGGAGCAAGGTAATCGCCTTACGCCCTGGAGCGCAAAATCGGCAGTGACACGCAAAGAGGCGGAAGATCTTGCTCTTAAGACATGCGAGCGCTCAGGGTCGCAATGCAAGGTTCGCGAGTGGGTATGCACGTGACTTGTGAGACCAACTGGGAGAAAGCCGGTGAAAGCCAGGCGTCCGATTGGTCATGCGACCTCGTTCCTTCGCCCTGCGGCCTAACTGCACCAATTGAGGACGTGTCAGCCTTGCAACAGAAAGAGGTATCGCATTGTTGATTTTGACATCTTCTCGGCCTCATAGGAAAGGCGACGGCATGTGTTATTCGGGGGTTGCACTTCTTTGTTCGATCGTCATGTTTATGCTCGCTCCAGCGGCCTTTGCTCAGTCGGCGCTGCCAAACGGAGCATCGACCGTCCAGGAGATCTACCAGGACTGGAGCCTGACCTGTAACATGCGCGACAAGGTGTCTACATGCGCGATTTCTCAGGATCAAACCCAGCAAAATGGTCAGAGACTGCTTGCTGTTGAAATCCAGATGCGCGCCGATGGCAGTGCAATCGCAACGCTCCTTCTCCCTTTCGGCATAGTCCTCGACCCGGGCGTTACGCCGAATGTCGATGACCAGCCTGCTTTAAAGCCGGTGCGTTTCCGCACCTGTTTGCCGACCGGATGCATTGCGCTGCTTCCCGTCGATTCCACGACACTTGCAAAGCTGCGAGCAGGCTCACGCTTAAATCTCAAAGTTATTGGTGATCCGGACAAGGCATTGAGTTTTCAGGTGTCGCTGCATGGCCTTTCGGCAGCTCTCGATCGTGTTGGCGTTCTGAGTTCAAGATAGAACGCTTGGCGATTGCAAAACGTCAACACAACCTTCACTGACAAGGAGCTACGGTCCTACACATACCAAATTATCAACTGGCTGGTTCGCAGGTTCGTTTCCCCAGCATTCAGTGGGGTTCATCGACCGGTATGTACAATGATGCACCCGCCTTTCGGCCGCTATCCTCAGTCGCTTGTCTCTGGTCCATAAGGTCGCTCTTGGGTCAGGAGAACCGACGCCAGCAAATGGGCATCCGTATAGCCAATGCTCATGCTGAAAATTCCATAACGGTCGATCATGGTCATGACTTCGTCGTGCGTGGCGACAACGGCTCCGCGCTGAGCCGCCAGGAAGGCCATTGCGCCGCTTCGATCCCGAAGGCTGCCAAGAGCCAGCTCGCCGATCACGCTTGGATGGCAAAGTAGGCGATCGTCGCCCTTCTCCTAAAGAGGCGTCGGGTTCATGTCTGACATCGGCAGCTGATCCGCTTCGGGCCCCAGCACCGCTTGCGCGATTTGGAGCAGATGCGGCGGACGTTCGATTCCTATCAAAACAATATGTCTTGAGCTTTGGACAAAAGGAAGTCGGCGCTACGATGTCAGCGGATTCACATTCGCAAAGGCGGTATCGAGACACTCTGTCGCATTGAGATCACTGATTGCGGATTGCTCAATCTATCGGCATAGCGCTATAGGATCGTCGTCTGCTTGGGGGCTGGAAGCGGTGGAACTCGATTTCAATTCGGAACTTCATGCTCGGCCATCGATCTATTTCTCTGGCCCTGCTCTCGTTGAGCATATAGCGCTTTCGGGCTCGATGTCCCCGACCTGCGATCCGAGTCACCGCATAGAACCAGTGAAGACGGGGTCTGACGGCGTTCGAACACAAGTCGAGTTTCATACCGAATTTGTCACCGTAACGCGGGTTACACCTCTTGAGGCCGATCGATCGGTATGGCCAACAGGCTCTCTACTGATTGACGAGGCGACGCAGATCGCTGGTTTATTGGATTGGGTATTCATTTGCCGATTGGAAATTCTTGTTGCTGAAAAGGCTCCGAGCGAACTTGGACCTCTTCTTTCCGCGTTTCATTTTGGCGACACGGCAGCATCTATGATTGGCGGGGGAGCAGCGCTCGTTTGTTCAGATTTCCGCGTAGGAGAGAACAATACCAGTCGCGCAATACTCTTCAACAACGATCTGAACGCCTATCGGCTCGGCCGCATGGTCCGCAGAGTATATGAAATCGAGACCTATCGCGTTATGGCGCTTCTGGGCCTTCCCGAAGCGCGACGACTTACTCCACTTCTCGGTGGGTACGATCGAACGCTTGTTGAGTTGACTAATCGGCATGTGTCGACCTCACCGGATGAACATAAGCGACTGCTCGATGAGATTTCTCAGCTTTCCGCAGAAGTCATCTCGGCGGCGGCACAGACCCGAAATCGGTTCGGCGCAACTGCCGCATATGCCAAGATCGTGGAGGAGCGCATTGCTGAGCTACGCGAAACCCATGTTCCAGGTTTTCAGCGTTTTGGCGTCTTCGTCGCGCGGCGATTCAAGCCCGCGATGAGAAGTTGTGAAGCTACCGCACTACGCCTTGAGCAGCTTTCACATGCCGCCATGCATTTGATCGATTTGCTCCAAACCCGTATCCAGGTGGAAATCGAGGTCCAGAACGCCGCTGAGATTCAGGCGATGGCTGAACGAGCCGAGACCCAGGTCAAAATACAGCGAGCAGTCGAAGGTTTGTCGATTATCGCGATTAGCTACTATCTTCTCGGTTTGATAAAGGTCGCCATCGAAACTGCGGATCATGCCGGGGTCCATATCGATCCGGTTTACATGTTGATCTCCATTCCTGTGGTGATCGGAGCAGTCGTCCTTGCGATCCTAAGGGTGAGGCACGCACTCAGATCGTAACATTCTCATAGAACATATCAGGGAGGATTGGACGACCGAGTGACCATTTTGATAGCCAGTAAGACCATGCCGCATCGCCCTGCACACGCGGGAGACAGCCTCAGCGCAAGTCGTGATTGCCGAGTTCTCCCGTGAATTAATGCATTTCTTTGCTTTCTGCCGACTGGATCGTCAGAAAACAAGCCACCTATGCCGAGAGGGTACTATTGTGATCCCGTCCGATCAGCCTCCTTCGGCGGGTTGCCGTGGATAAGTGGGATCAATGCGTGCGCAGGTAAACAAGATCGGGCGAGCAGCAGTCAGGCGCCGCTTGATATTGTGGTTATATCGATAGCGGTGTTGCTTTATTAGCAGGATAAGCGCGCCAGCTGAGTTATCCATAAATTATGCGCTTTTAATAGATGGACGGTTGATTGAGCTCTCGCTTGCGCATGTTATGGATAAAAATATCCAAATCTATGTTGACTTTGGGACAATATAGATTTTAAGTCCGGCGCGGAGGAGGTCGCGTGCTGGCGCGCGGCGTGGTCCTCCCGGGAATTGATGGGATCTGACATGCCTCGAAATATCGCTTCGTCCGCCAATACTCGCGCAATGGCCAGTGCCATCAGAGCGCTGTCCATGGATGCGGTCCAAAAGGCCAATTCCGGCCATCCCGGCATGCCGATGGGAATGGCCGAGATTGCCGTTGCTCTCTGGAGCGGTCACCTCCGCCATAACCCCAGGAACCCGAACTGGTTCGATCGCGATCGCTTCGTGCTGAGCAATGGTCATGGATCGATGCTGATCTACAGCCTTCTCCACCTGACGGGTTACGATCTGTCGATTGACGATCTGAAGGATTTTCGCTCGCTGCACAGCAAGACGCCTGGCCATCCCGAGCGTGGCTATACACCGGGCGTCGAAACGACAACCGGGCCTTTGGGGCAGGGGATTGCCAATGCCGTTGGCATGGCGATCGCCGAAAAAATCCTGGCATCGGAATTCAATCGGCCGGGTTACGATATCGTCGATCACCATACCTACGCCTTTGTCGGCGACGGCTGCCTGATGGAAGGCATCTCGCACGAGGCATGCTCGCTTGCTGGAACGCTTGGTCTGGGAAAGCTGATCGTCTTCTACGATGACAACGGCATTTCGATCGACGGCCATGTCGAAGGTTGGTTTTCCGACGATACGCCGAAGCGCTTCGAAGCCTACGGCTGGAACGTCATTGCCAATATCAACGGCCATGACGTCGCCGCTGTTGACGCCGCCATTGCTGCGGCGAAGGCCCAATCGGACCGGCCGACGATCATCTGCTGCAAGACGGTCATCGGCAAGGGTGCGCCGACGAAGGCGGGCAGCCATGACAGCCATGGCAATCCGCTTGGCGCGGAGGAGATCGAACGGACGCGCAAGGCGATCGGTTGGCCTCATGCTCCATTCGAAGTGCCGCAAAATGTCTATGACGCCTGGAGCGCCGTCGAAAGCGGTGCAGTGCTGGAGAGCGACTGGGAGCGCCGGCTCGAGGCGTACAAGGCCGCCTATCCGAAAGAGGCCACCGATTTCATTCGCCGGATGAACGGTGACCTTCCGGGTAATTTTGAAGAGCTTGCCAAGGCCGTTGTCGCCGCAGCCGCGTCGCAGCCTGAGACCATCGCGACCCGCAAGGCGAGCCTCAATACCATCCAGGCGCTGGTTGGCGATCTTCCCGAGCTTGTCGGCGGATCTGCCGATCTTGCGAGCTCGAACCTGACGATGTGGAAAGGTTCAAAGCCGCTCACGCGCGACGACGGCGGCAACTATGTCTATTATGGCGTCCGTGAGTTCGGGATGGCCGCCATCATGAACGGCATGCTGGCGCATGGCGGCGTTCGGCCCTTCGGTGGCACCTACGTCATGTTCTCTGAATATGCCCGCAACGCCATGCGGATGGCCGCACTCATGAAGCTGGGCTCGATCTATGTTCTGACCCATGATTCCATCGCCCTTGGTCAGGACGGCCCGACGCATCAGCCGGTGGAGCAGATAGCCACGCTTCGCCTGATGCCGAACTTGGACGTCTGGCGTCCGTGCGATGCCGTGGAAACCGCCGTGGCATGGCAGGCAGCCCTTGAGCATGGCAAGACGCCGACGGTTCTGGCACTCTCCCGGCAGAACCTGAAGCCGCAATCGCGCACGCCGGAGCAGATCGCGGAGATAAGCTTAGGCGGCTATGTACTTGTTCGAGAAAAAGCCAAGCTGGACGCGATCATCATCGCAACCGGCTCCGAGGTGGACCTGGCGGTCAGCGCGCAGGCACGGCTGGAAGAGCAGGGTATTCACACCCGCGTCGTCTCGTTGCCATCGACCTATCTGTTCGACCGGCAGACCAAGTCCTATCGCGAAGACGTCTTGCCGGCAGGTGTGCCGCGCGTTTCCGTCGAAGCCGGCGTGACGGATTACTGGCGCAAGTATGTCGGGCTCGACGGCGTATGCGTCGGTATCGACACATTCGGCGAGTCGGCTGCCCCGGAAGTTCTGTTCGAGCATTTCAAGATCAACGTCGACAGCGTTGTCGATGCCGTGCGTCAGGTGGTTGTTCGGCATGGCTGAGACATTCATCATCGGCCTCGACTATGGCTCCGAATCCGCGCGCGGTGTTCTGATCAACACGGCCAGCGGCCAGCAGATAGCCAGCCATACGCATGCCTATCGTCATGGCATCATGACGCAGGCTTTGCCGGGAGGGAGCCCGCTTCCTCGGGGCTGGGCTTTGCAGAACGCCGCCGACTATATCGAAGCGGCGACCGAGATCTTGTCGCAGTTGGGCGACGGCCGGGAGATCGAAGGCATCGGCCTTGGCTTCACCGCCAGTTCTCCGATGCCGACAACGGCGAATGGCACCCCGCTTTCGCAGCTGTTTGCCGAAGATCCGCATGCCTATGTCAAGCTCTGGAAACACGGAGCGGCGCAAAAATACGCTGACGACATCAACGCGCACGGCGGAAGCTACCTGAAGAATTTCGGCGGCAAGGTCTCGGGCGAGTGGTTGCTGGCGAAGGCCGTCCAGATAGCCAAGGAAGCACCGGGGACCTGGGATGCCACGGATCGCTTCATTGAGTCCGGCGATTGGCTGGTCTGGCAGCTCAGCGGCGTCGAGAGCAGAAGTCTGGGCTTTGCAGCCTACAAGGCCCAATACTCCGAAGCTGACGGATATCCGAAGGACGTTCTTGACGGGCTTGAGGATCGGCTGAGCCTTCCCCATCCTGTTGGAACATGTGCCGGCTATCTCACCGACGATTGGCGTCTGAGGACCGGGATCAAGGGCAAGGCCGCCATCGCCGTCTCGGTCATCGACTCCCATGTCGTTCTACCGGCGGTCGGCGCTGTCGATGACGGATGCCTGGTCGGCGCGCTCGGAACGTCGGCCGCCTATCTCTTGCTCAGCGAAGGCTTCCATCCACTGCCAACCGGCATCGAGGGCGTGGCTTATAACGGGTCGATGCGTGATCTGTGGTGCTACGAGTCCGGGCAGGCAAGCTTTGGCGACATGCTGGCCTGGTTCATCAAGAATTTTCCGCGAGCGGCCACGATTGACGAGAGCTTCCGTCTCTACAACACCGAAGCCGCAGCGCTGGTGCCTGGGGAAAACCGCCTTGTGGCGCTCGACTGGTGGAACGGCAACCGCGTTCCCCTAGCCGATTCACGGCTGAGCGGAATTATCATGGGCCTTTCCATGGATACGACGGCGGTCGGCATCTATCGGGCTCTGATGGAGTCGCTTTGCTTCGGTGCCCGCTCGATCGTCGATCTTTTCGAAGCCGGAAAAATTGCAGTCAACCGCATGCTGATGACAAGCGGTTTGGCGCAGAACAATCCGCTGCTGGTCCAGATCATGTCCGATGTGATGAACAGGCCGATCGATGTTCCGGAAATCGCCAATCCCACGGCGGTCGGCGCGGCGATCCACGGCGCCGTCGCCGGTGGCGTGGTGTCTTCCTATGAGGAGGGCGCCGCCCGGTTCGGAGCGAAGAGCTACGCCCATTTCGTTCCGGATGAAAACAACGTTGCGATCTATGAAACGCTCTACCAGCTCTATCGCGAAATGAGCCAGTCAGTCCGAGCCCGGGCCTCGATGCATATCCTCAGCGAGATGCCGGCGGCAGAGCACCATTCCACCGTGACTTCCCAGGTTCAATGAGGGCCGTGGAGCTATGTCGGATCGGAGGAAGCACAATGGCCAATGAAGCAAAAGCCGGCGACGGACCGGTTCTCGAAATGCGTAAGATCTCGAAGACCTTCGGCGCGATGAAGGCGTTGAATGATGTTTCGCTGACGGTCAGGGCCGGTGAAGTGCATGCGTTGATGGGCGAGAACGGCGCGGGAAAGTCCACGCTCATGAAGATCCTGTCCGGCGCCTATTTGCCCGATCAGGGTGGAAGCGTGATGGTCGCCGGTCAAGCGGTTGCGCCGGGCAATCCGCATGCGTCCAAGGCCGCCGGGATTGCCGTCATCTATCAGGAGCTTTCCCTCGCTCCAAACCTGACGATTGCGCAAAACATCTATCTGGGTGCGGAGCGATCGCGCCTGGGGTTTGTTCGAGGCGGCGAGCAGAAGGCGAAATGCGTTTCGGTGCTCGGGCAGCTCGGCCTGGACTTTTCTCCCGATACCGTCGTTGCCAACCTGTCGATCGGCGAGCGTCAGATGGTCGAGATTGCAAGGGCGCTGTCCTTCAATCCGCGGATCCTTGTGATGGACGAACCGACAACGTCGCTGACCAGCCGGGAGACCGACCGGCTGTTCAAGGTCATTCGCGATCTGAAGAGCCAAGGGATCGCCATCATCTACATCAGCCACCGGATGGAAGAGATCTACGCGCTCGCTGACAGGGTGACAGTCTTGCGTGACTCCAGGCCGGTGGGAACACTCGAACGGGCGGATCTGTCGCCTGAAACCCTGGTGTCGATGATGGTCGGGCGCGACGTCTCGACCTTCTATAAGAAGTCACATGCGGCCGATAAGTCGGACGCGCGGGTGGTCCTGTCGGTCAGGAGCCTGTCGGATGGGCGCAAGGTCCATGATTGTTCCCTCGACGTCCGTGCCGGCGAAGTGGTCGGTCTGTCCGGTCTCGTCGGTTCCGGCCGCACCGAGCTGGCAAGGCTGATCTTCGGCGCGGATACCGCAACGAGCGGCGTGATCACCATCGACGGCGATACCAAAAAGATCGAAAGCCCCAGCGACGGAATTGCCGCCGGGATCGCCTATCTGACGGAAGACCGAAAGGGTCTCGGCCTCTTCCTCGACATGACGATCCGCGAGAATGTCAACGTTTCAGTCATCGCGCGCGACGCCGATCGCCTTGGATTTCTGAATTTTCGGACCGCATCGCAGCGGTCGAGCAAAGCCTTCTTCGAATTCGGCATCAGGGCCCCCAATGACCAGGTTGCGGTCGGCTCCCTCTCCGGCGGAAATCAGCAGAAGGTTCTGCTTGCCCGCCTGATCGAAACCAACCCAAAGGTCATTATTCTCGACGAACCGACGCGAGGCGTGGATATCGGCGCCAAGTCGGAAATTTACCGTCTGATCGACGCGCTCGCGAAGCGGGATGTCGCAATTCTCATGATTTCCAGCGAGCTTCCGGAAATCATCGGCGTCTGCGACCGGGTCCTCGTGATGAACCAGGGCCGCATCAGCGGCGAGGTTCTGCCTGCGTCGGACGGCACCATCAGCCAACAGGAAATCATGGCGTTTTCAACCGGAACCGCACCAGCGGTGCCCGCGTGAGGATCTGCTATGGAGGATAAGAAAATGACGGATCCCGCAACGAGCCAGCCGGCACACTTGCCATCCAAAAAGAACCTCAATGTCCGCTCGGCGCTTCAGGCTCTGGGCATGTTGCCGATCCTGATCATTCTGGCCGTGGGCTTTCATCTGCTCACCGGGCGCTTTCTGTCGGTCAACAACCTGTCGATCGTCATGCAACAGGCTTCGATCAACACCGTGCTTGCGGCCGGTATGACCTTCGTCATTTTGACAGGTGGGATCGACCTGTCCGTCGGCTCCATCCTTGCCATGTCGGCGATGTTCGCGCTCATCGTCAGCCTGATACCTGATATGGGCATGCTCGGGATATTGGCAGCACTCGCCGCGGGTCTGGCATGCGGGCTGTTCAACGGCATACTGATCTCCGCCGTCAAGCTGCCCCCCTTCATCGTGACGCTTGGGACATTGACGGCGTTTCGGGGCGTGGCGCGTCTCGTCGGCGGCGACACGACCGTCTTTAACGCCGATCTCCCCTTCGCCTTCATCGGCAATAGCGGCATTTTCGGCATCCCATGGCTGGTTGTCATTGCCTTTATCGTGATCCTCATCTCCTGGGTGATCCTGACGCGGACCGTGCTTGGCACATGGATCTACGCCGTCGGGGGAAACCCGGAGGCGGCGCGCCTGACAGGCATCAAGCTCTGGAAAGTCCTGCTTTTCGTCTATGGGGCATCCGGCCTGCTCGCAGGCCTGGGCGGCGCCATGTCCGCGGCCCGTCTCTACGCCGCGAACGGATTGCAGCTTGGCCAGGCCTATGAGCTCGATGCCATCGCCGCGGTTATTCTCGGCGGTACGAGCTTCGTCGGCGGCGTCGGATCGGTCTGGGGCACGCTCGTCGGATCGCTGATCATCGCCGTCCTGTCCAACGGCCTCATCCTCGTCGGGGTATCCGACATCTGGCAGTACATCATCAAGGGCTTGGTCATCATCGGTGCGGTCGCACTCGACCGGTATCGCGCCAAGGGAGGCGTCCGCACCTGAAGAGTTTGGGGCGGATCTATTCGGGCAATCGCCCATTCAAGAGGAGTGAACAATGAACCTGAAATCCACATTGCGCTTGTCGGTCGGCGTCTTTGCGCTGCTGGCAACCACAGCATTCGCGCAGGATGCCAAGCCGCTGAAGAGCATCGGCATCTCCGTCGGCAGCCTCGGCAATCCGTTCTACGTCGCAGCTGTCGAGGGCATCAAGGCAGCGGCGAAAAAGGCGAACCCCGACGTCAAGATCACCGCGGTTTCCGCTGATTACGACCTCAACAAGCAACTCTCGCAGATCGACAGCTTTATTGGCGCCGGCGTCGATATCATGATGATCGTTCCGGTCGATCCGAAAGCGAGCGTGCCGGCAATCCAGAAGGCAAAGGACGCCGGCATCATCGTCGGCGCATTCGACACCACCGCAAGCAATGCCGACGTCAGCGTGGCCACGAACAATGTCAAAGCCGGCGAAGAAGCCTGCGGATATCTGGCCGACAAGCTCGGTGGCAAGGGCAATATCGTTATTCTGAATGGCGTTCAGGTTTCCGCGGTCGTTGATCGGCTTACCGGATGCAAGAGCGTTCTTGCCAAGCACCCTGACATGAAGATCGTTGCCGATCAGAACACCACCGGCAGCCGTGATGGCGGATTGCAGGTAATGCAGAGCATCCTGACGGCACAGGATCATATCGATGGTGTGTTCGGAACCAACGATCCGGCATCGATCGGGGGCGACCTGGCGGCCAAGCAGTTGAACCGCAAGGAGTTCATCATCGCTTCCGTCGACGGCGCTCCGGATACTGAAAAGCTGATCAAGAGCGGCGACACGCAGATCAAGGCGACTGCATCGCAGGATCCTTACACGATGGCCGGGCAGTCCTTTGGACTGGCCCTGGATATATTCGAGGGCAAGAAGCCTGCGGAAACCAAGGTTCTGCTCGATCCGAAACTGATCACGGCAGACAATATCGCTGACTACAAGGGCTGGACGGCAGCGCGATAACTCGAACACGCCACCACGTAAAAAGCGGCCCGCCTGGCTACGCCACGCGGGCCGTTTCCGTCTTCTGGACGAAACGTTCGATGAGCGCGTCGACCTTGGTCTTGCTGAAGACATCCTCGAGCAGGAGGTGTGCTGCTCCGAAGAGGGCGCTGTCTGGATGCGGGTCGGCAAGCACGATCTGAAGGTCTCGCGTTGCAAGCGGCAGGCAGCGCTGATAGACGAGTTCCCGAACACCGGACAAGAGAAACTCGCCTGTCCTTGCAAGCGTGCCTCCGACAACGATCAGGCTTGGGTTCAGGAGGCTGACGACATCGGAAGCGACCTCTCCGATTGTCTGGCCCGCGCGCCGAACAAGCATGATCGCTTCCGGCTTGTTTCTGTCGACGAGAGCTACGACATCCCGCGCGTTCTCGGCCGAAATCCCGCGCTCGGACAGATCCCTGGCAATTGCCCAGCCGCCGGCGCGCGCCTCGACGCATCCAAGCTTTCCGCAGCGACATAGTGGCGGGTCGTCCGACGAAAACTGGATGTGGCCGATATCTCCCGCAGCGCCTTGTGCACCCCGGAAAATCCGCCCGCCGGTGACGATGCCACTGCCGATACCTGTGCCCGCCTTGATGAAGAACATGTCGTCCACATGCCGGAAATTGTGGCGGTGTT
>BFBZ01001493.1_pt1 | contig 15471 bp, 14 predicted proteins | sample 1888401 | NCBI WGS metagenome assembly BFBZ01 (sample SAMD00112614, study PRJDB3348) | symbiont metagenome | host: Chara braunii | reverse complement strand
CCTGCCGTGAATTCGGCGTCGATCTGGTCCAGGGTTGGTTCATCGCTCGTCCGACGGTGCTGGTTAATGAACTCAAGCCGAGCTTTCCGCACTTGCAGGATCTCGGCAAGACCGTGCGCAACAGCCAGTCTCTGGACGAAATCCTCATCCGCAAGCAGATCGAAGTGTTGCCGACCATCCGCGAAAACGACAGCATCGACAGCGTCTTCGAACTCTTTCGCCGCAATCCGCGCCGGGCTTATTTCCCGGTCGTGAACGCCAATCAAGAGCCGCGGGGCATCATCCATGAGTACCAGCTCAAGGAATATATCTATCAGCCATTCGGCCGCGATCTCCTGAAGAACAAGGTCTATGAGCGGTCGATCTCGCATTTCGTCGAGATGGCGCCGATCGTCGGGCTTGATTCCGATGCGGATACGCTGATGGCGATCTTCGCCAATATGGAGAGCAGCGATTGCCTGATCGTCACTGAGGGCACGCATTATGCCGGCATCGTTTCGGCCGCGTCGCTGATCAAGGTCATCAACGAAAAGCAGCTCAAGATCGCTCAGGATCAGAACCCGCTGACCGGTCTGCCCGGTAACAGGGCGATCCACGATTTCATGCAGAGCGCCGGTCGAGATGGCGATGAAATCAGGCATTTCTGCTACTGCGACTTCGATAATTTCAAGCCGTTCAACGACGCCTATGGTTTCCATCTCGGCGACCACGCCATTTCGCTGTTTGCCGCGCTGATGCGCCGCTATTTCTTCGCCGAGCGCAATTTCCTCGGTCATGTCGGCGGCGATGATTTCTTCATAGGCGTCACGGATTGGAGCATGGAGCAGCTCCGCGAGGTCCTGGACCGGCTGCTCGCCGATTTTCACGCGGATGTCCTCGATTTCTATTCGGCCGAAGACCGTGCTGCCGGCCGCATTCGCGGCCACGACCGCAGCGGCGCGGAGGCGGACTTCCCATTGATGCGCTGCTCGATCGGCATCCTGCAACTGCCCGAGGGGTTGGTAATCGACAATATCAATCGCGTCAGCACCTCGATTGCGGGCATCAAGGCCAAGGCGAAGGAAAGCAAAGCCGGCGTCGCATTCCTCGGTCTGACCGAGACGAATTGACGCCCTACGACAGTCCCTCCTTTTCAATCGGCTCGCGCTAAACTATCTCCATTGCTTCGTTGGGAGAGGAGATTGGCCCATGCCCTTGCCGTCTGAAATGCGTTTCGTGGATTTGCCGTCCTTTGGTGGCCCCGAGGCCATGACCATTGCCCGCAAACCTCTGCCCGTTCTGAAGCCCGGCGAGATCCTCGTTCGCGTCGAGGCGGCGGGCGTCAATCGGCCTGACGTGGCGCAACGGCAGGGCATCTATCCGCCGCCGAAGGAAGCAAGCCCGATACTGGGTCTGGAGATCGCCGGCGAGGTTGTCGACGTCGCTCCCGGCGTCAAGGAATTCGCCATCGGCAACAAGGTCTGCGGCCTTGCTAATGGCGGCGGCTATGCCGAATATTGCGTGCTTCCTGCTGGGCAGGCTCTCCGATTTCCGAATGGCTATGATGCCGTGCGTGCCGCGGCTGTGCCTGAAACCTTCTTCACCGTCTGGGCCAATCTCTTCCAGATGGCTGGCCTCACCGAAGGCGAAAGCGTGCTGATTCATGGCGGTTCCAGCGGCATCGGCACGACGGCGATCCAGCTTGCTCATGCCTTCGGTGCGACCGTCTATACGACGGCTGGCTCGAAGGAGAAGTGCGAGGCTTGCGAAAAGCTCGGCGCCAAGCGGGCCATCAATTACAGGCAAGAGGATTTCGCTGAAGTCATCAAGGCTGAAACGGATCACGGCGTCGATATTATCCTCGACATGATCGGTGCCGCCTATCTGGAGAAGAACCTCGCGTCGCTTGCCCGCGACGGATGCCTTTCGATCATCGCCTTCCTTGGCGGTGCGGTGGCGGAAAAAGCCAATCTGCAGCCGATCATGGTAAAACGCCTGACGGTGACCGGCTCGACCATGCGGCCGCGTACGGCGGAAGAAAAGCGCGCCATTCGCGACGATCTTCTTTCCCAGGTCTGGCCGCTGCTCGACGAGGGCACGGTTGCCCCCGTCATTCACAAGGTATTTTCCTTTGACGATGTGGTCGAGGCGCACCGGTTGATGGAAACCAGCGACCACATCGGCAAGATCATGCTGAAGCTGGCCTGATCGTGAAGGACAGGATGATAGCGACGACGCCGGGCACGGCCATCAGGGCATAGAGCCAGGTGGCGGCCGAGATGCCGCCGGCAATACCGCCGGGATGGGTCAGGCCCGCACTGTTGACGATGACGCCGGTAAGTGCTGCGCCGAATGCGCCGCCCAGCGACTGAACCATTGAGATGGCGGCCGATGCTTTGTCCTGCTCTGTCTTTCTCGCGATGCTGATGATCCTGGTTATCAGATGTGCCCATCCCAAGCCGACACCGAAGCCCATCAGGAACATGGCGATAACGGCCGGTGCAAAGTGCAGGAGATCGGCTGAGGAAGTAGTTGTCGCAAGGAGCGGGACCAGCGATGCCGTGGCGGCAGTTTCCAGGATACAGCCGGTTATGATGGCAATGGCCGCCTGCCGCCCTGAAAACGAGGCGCTGAAGAAAGCCCCGATCGTCCAGCCCAGCGCCACCAGCGCGACGAGGTAGCCCGAGACGAGAGGCGTGACGCCGTGAAGCGTCTGCAGGAAGTACGGGATGTAGATATCGCTCGTCAGCACCAGCATCAGCGTGAACATCGTCAGATAGAGCCGCGAGAGCGGATTGGCGAGCATGACGGTGCCATAGGGAAACAGCCGTATGCCGTCCCTGCGCTCGATCGTCACCATCGCCGCGACGAGCGCGATGGAAATTGCGATCAACGCAATCTTGTAGGATCCGTGCTCGATCGTGCCGGCGATGCTGACGAACAGGACCGCCGTCAGCAAAAGCACGATCTGGACGAGGGGCGTTCTGGTATCGATCCGATCGTCGGCGACATTAGGTAGCAGCCAGCGTGCTGAAAGCGCCATCAGCACGGCGAGCGGCACCAGGACGATGAAGGCCTCGCGCCAGGCGCCTCCGGCAGCGAAGAGGCCACCGAGCGTCGGCCCGAGCACCGTCGCCACACCCCATATGGCGGCATAAAGGGTGGAGGCTCTGCGCCACAAGGGTTCGGGATAGGCGAAGCGGATGAAGGCATAGGCAAGGCCTGACAGCATGCCGGCGCCATAGCCCTGAACAGCTCGACCGACCAGCAACACGGGCATGGTCGGGGCGATGGCACAGGCAAGGCTGCCACCGCCAAAGACGAGTGCCGCTGTAATATAGACGGTGCGCAGACCCATGCCCTTCGGCCGGGTTGCGACCGTGATCGAGCCGAGCACGCCGGCGGCGACGAACAGCGTCGTCATCCATGAGAACAGTTCAAGGCCGCCAATGTCCCGGACGATCGAGGGGGCGATCGTGGCGGTGATGTAGGATTCGACGGCATAAAGCGTGACGCCGCCGCCGAGCATCAGCGTTGCAGGCAGAAGCTTCGGCGAAAACAGCGTGAAGAGACTGGCGGATTTGAGAGGGGCGGTATTTTCGATGCTTGACATCGGATGATCCTCGGCATTTTCCCTAGCGGTTGATTATTTTCCAAGTTATAGGTTGGAAAATTGCACGACCATGGGATTAAAACAAGAGATAACTTGGAAAAATGCGCCAATCACCGATCAATCGAATTTTGATCCTGTTGAAAACCGAGGGGCCGCAGCTGGCATCGGCCCTCGGCGATGCGCTCGGCATATCCTCGGAGGCGGCTCGCCAGCAGTTGGCGAAGATGGCGGAGGAGGGGTTGGTCGAGCCCGTGACATCAGCCGCATCGGGCAGGGGCAGGCCGAAGCAGCTCTGGCATTTGACCGCCGCCGGCAACGGGCAGTTTCCGGATGGCCATGCGGATCTGACCGCAACGCTGTTGTCGACCATGGTCAGTCAATTGGGGCAGGGCGCCGTCGATGCCGTCATCTCTGCACGCGAAACGGACATGCTGCGGCGCTATCGCAGCGAGATCGATGTTGCGGCCGATCTGCCGTCGCGCGTCGCCGGCCTCGCCGCCATCCGCACGCAGGAAGGCTATATGGCCGATCACTGGCAGGAGGAGGATGGCTCGCTCATGCTGGTGGAGAACCACTGCCCCATTTGCTCCGCTGCCTGCGCTTGCTCCGGTTTCTGCCGGTCGGAACTCGAGACGTTTCGCGTGATCCTCGGTGCGCAGGTCGAGCGCGAAGAACACATCCTGCTTGGGGCAAGACGCTGCGCCTTTAGGATACGGACAGTCGCCTGAATGGTCGTGCTTTTACGGCTGCAGGGAGATGATCGGAGATTGGCAATCCAGGGGGTAGCGGCTATCACTGGCCATCCAGCAAATCAAAGGCCGCATCCCACCATGTCCAATCCCGTCTGCGTCGAAGTCACCCGTGGTGCCCTGGTCGAAAGCCGTCATCGCGGCTCAGTCGTTGCGGTCGATGGCGATGGAAAGCTGGTTTTTTCGGTCGGCGATATCGAACGGGCCGTGTTCCCGCGTTCTGCCTGCAAGGCGATGCAGGCCCTGCCGTTGGTCGAAAGCGGCGCTGCGGACGCTTATGGCTTCGGCAACAGGGAGTTAGCGCTCGCCTGTTCGTCCCATAATGGCGAGGATGAGCACGTCGCGCTCGCCGCCTCGATGCTGGCGCGCGCCGGGCGTGATGTCGGCACGCTCGAATGCGGCGCGCACTGGTCGTCGGATCTGAAAACCGTCATTCATCAGGCGCGCACCATCGATAAGCCCACGGCGCTGCACAATAATTGCTCGGGCAAGCATGCGGGCTTCGTCTGCGCTTGCAGCCATCAGGGCATCGATCCCAAGGGCTATGTCGGCTACGATCATCCGCTGCAGCAGCAGATCCGTGACACCATGCAGAGCCTGACCGGTGCCATTCTCGGCCACGATAATTGCGGCACGGATGGCTGTTCGATCCCGACCTATGCGGTGCCGCTCAAGGGATTGGCGCATGGCTTTGCCAGGATGGCGACCGGTGTCGGTCTTGAGCCTTCGCGCGCCAAAGCGTCACGCCGCTTGTTCGAGGCCTGCATGGCCGAGCCGTTTTATGTCGCCGGCACTGATCGCGCCTGCACCAAGCTGATGCAGATCGCCCCCGGCCGCATCTTCGCCAAGACAGGTGCCGAAGGCGTGTTTTGCGCCGCGATCCCTGAGCAGGGCGTCGCCATCGCGGTCAAATGCGATGACGGCAATAGCCGCGCCGCCGAAGTCATGGTGGCGACGGCGCTGGCCCGTTTCTTTGAAAAGGGCGGCGAGGTTCATGCCGGTCTGATGGCCATGGCCAACCGAGCGTTCAAGAACTGGAACGGCATCCATGTTGGCGATATCAGGCCAGCGGCTGCGTTGACGGCTTAGAGCTTCGCTTCAACGTTTGGCCGGCATATGTTGCCGAACGATCCTGTATTCGTGCCAGATCAGCACCATGACCACGGCGTCGAAGACAGTGAGGATGATCAATCCAATGCCGTGCGTGTCGGTGAAGCGGTAAAGCTGGTAGGCGATGAAAAGCGCCAAGGCCACCAGCGATGCCGGGTAGGCCCACATCTTGCCCCTGAGCAGGCCGATGACCAGCAGCACCTTCACCAGCCCGTGGCTCAACAGGTAGTAGGCATAGAAGTTCTTCGTGCCGACAGAGAAATCCTGCGCCCAGGCGAGCAGGTGCGTCGCGATGAAATCATTGGGATCGTTGAGGAGTTCGGGCTGCGTGATCCTGTTTGCCAGCTGGAGGATCGATTCGGTGCTGACGAGGGCGAGAATGATGCCGCCGATGCATTCGATCAGGGCATGGGCCCCTTTCAACAGGACGCTGATTTCGAAGAACTGGTGAATTCGACGCTCGTTCATATGTGATCGTAACCTTGCATAACGCCTCAAGCCGGCTTGATCGGCGATCACCATCGAACAGACCGATATCAGCCCGTCATAAGACCCGTCTTCGACCGGATCATGGTCGCCGCGCAATGTAAATCCCAATGCGGCATCTTGTTCCAGCTGTGAACGACGGGTCTGATGTCAGGCGAGGAGGATTGGCAGCTCGATTGCCTGATAGGGCGCAAGGCTATCCTCGGAGATATCGGCGGGCACGATCAGGCCGGAAATGCCAGCCATCGGCAGGATCTGGCAGGGAGAGGCCGCATCCAGCTTTTCACCCGTCGCAAGCACATAGGTTTCCGCCGAGCATTGCGCGATATGCCGCTTGATGGCCGCTTCCTCGAAATCGCCCGTTGAAACGCCGCGGGCAGGGTGGATGGCGGTGACGCCGAGAAAGAACATATCCGGCCTTATGGATGAGATCGACGCCATGGCCGCAGCACCCGTTGTCACCATCGAATGCTTGTAGAGCTTTCCGCCGATCAGGATGACTTCAGCGGCAGAATGATGTTCCAGTTCGCCAGCGATCGTCGGGCTGTGGGTGACGATGGTGACGGGCAGATCCTTGGGCAGATGCCGGATAATCTCGGCATTGGTGGTGCCGCCGTCGAGAAAGACGGTCTGGCCGGGGCGAACCATCTTGGCCGCATAGGCGCCGAGCCGGCGCTTCTCGTCGGAGGAGACGCCCTGCCGCGTCGAAAAATCCGGCAGTTCCGGCGAGAGCGGCAGGGCGCCACCATGCACCCTCTTTAGCAGCTTTTCCCCGGCCATTTCCCGCAAATCTCGGCGGATCGTGTCCTCGGAGAGCGCAAGCTCGTCGGCCAATGCCTTGGCAATCACCTGGCCGTCCCGGCGCAACCTGTCGAGGATGAGAGCTTTTCGTTGACTGGTGAGCATGCCGATCTCTGCACGTTATTTCGTGAATAATCATGAGTCTATCAGAATCGATTCGACAATCAAGAAAATATGCGCATATTCGTGCAAATTCCTGCAGCAAGCAGGAGGATAAATGGAGACATGACATGTTGATCTTGATCGCCGGGCCCTATCGCTCCGGCACCGGGGACGATCCCGCGAAAATGGCCGAGAACCTCAAGCGGCTGGAGGCGCCGTCCCATGCCCTGTTCAGGGCCGGGCACCTGCCGATGATTGGTGAATGGGTTGCCTTGCCGGTCTGGCATGCCGCCGGCGGCAAGAGCATCGGCGATGATCTCTACGAGGAGATTTTTCATCCGACCGCTGGCCGTTTGCTGCAGCTTTGCGAAGGCGTGTTGAGATTGCCGGGCGATTCCAAGGGGGCTGACAATGATGTCCGCATCGCCCGCGAGCGCGGCATTCCCGTCTGGCACAGACTGGAAGACGTGCCCGGCTGCGCATAAGCACCGCGCCCATCCTCGTGATCGGATATCATGGGGATGGGCATTGCAGCCTGATCGATCAAAACCTTTTGTAGCGGCCATCAACGCCAGCCACTTCCGTATTTGCCTCGTTGCCTTTAGCTTTCCGCGGAGTCGAACCGAGGAAATGAACATGCTGAAGCTCTACTTCGCGCCCGGAAGCTGCGCGCTCGCCAGTTTGATCGCCCTGGAAGAGTCGGGTCTTGCCTATGAGCCAGGACGCCTGAACCTTGCCAACGGAGATCAGCGCCAGCCGGATTATCTGGCCATCAACCCCAAGGGGCGAGTGCCGGCACTGGTAACCGACAAGGGCGTCATCACCGAGAATATCGCGATCATGACCTATATCGCCCAGATCGCGCCCGCCGCCAAGCTGACGCCGCTCGACGATCCCTTCGAATTCGCGCAGTTGCAGTCCTTCAACAGCTACATCGCCTCGACCGTTCATATCAACCATTCCCACAAGGGGCGTGGCTATCGCTGGACCGACGATGCGGCGGCCATCGAGACGATGAAGGCCAAGGTGCCTCAGACCATGGCCGAAAGCTTTGCCTTGATCGAAGAGAGGATGCTGAAGGGGCCGTGGGTGATGGGCGAGCAATATACCATCGCCGATGGCTACCTCTTCACCATGGAAAGCTGGCTGCCGGGAGACGGCGTCGATCGCGACCGTTTCGCCAAGGTCAGCGCCCACTATGCCCGTATGCTTGAACGCCCGGCCGTTCAGAAGGCGCTTGCTGTCGAGAAAGGTAATCCCGCCTGAAGGATAGAGGCGAGATCAGGGTTGGCAGGCCATGAATGACAAAACATATCCAGCAGACATCGACTGCATGTGGTTGGCAACTGATCAAAATGGTCAGTTGGCAGCATTCCTGACGCCAGGCTTCGGCCCGATTCCGATGGACGCCTTGACACAGGTGCATTCCGAGTCCGGATGCGTCGAGCGGTTGATTCAGGATATGGTGGCAACAAGCGAGGCGCATTTGTTGGTGACGGTTCCTCGCCCGGATGACTTTATCGATCTTGCTCGACGCGGCTTCTTCGTCTTCGATTGGACCGACATTCACAGGACTACCCGCCAGAAAGTCCACGGATATGAAGTTGTCGCGGTGCCGAATGAGCCAAAAAAATTGGGAGCGCTCCCGCACGAATTAGCGGTGCTGGTACAGCCTGTGAAGTTTGCAGGAATTACGTTTTCGACCAGCTCGCGACTGGATGTGCGCGAGTATCTCAATAGTGTTGAAGCGTAATCGGCGGGAGCAGATACGTCATGCCTCGTTAAAGGCTGCCTGCAGCTTCTTTGGGGCACGGTATCGCCACGCCTCGACCAGGCGCTGCTGCAGTTCCTCGTCGCCGATCGCGGTGATACGCAAGGGCAGGGACGGCCAGCCGATATAGTGATCGGTCTGGAAGTAGATCTCCGGCGCCATCTCCATCAACTGCTCCTTGCGGTCGATGGGGATCGCCAGCACGATGGTCTCGTTGTTCTTGACTGTGACGAACGCCTTGCCGCCGGTTTTCAATGCCGGCAGGCCATAATGCGCGCCAAGCTCGACGTCCGGCAACTTGGCTTGCGCGGCAAGCCGCTGCAGCCGCTCAAATATGGCGTCCATGGTGTTGTGTGGATCCATTTTATGCGCGCGCCGATTGTTGATGCGCGAAGAAGAATATAGCGTCCCCTGGAAATCGCCAACCAAGATGTCGGAAAGCAATATGTCGATTGGTCGGAAAGCTCGGTTGGTGCTTGCAACCGCTATCGTCCTGACGGCGTTCCTGTCGATTGTTGTCGTTCGTGCTTATCACGGCAGGATGTGGCGGGCCGCTTTTGAAACTGTAGCAGTGGGAGACGCCGAGGAGGTGCTCATAGCCAAGCTCGGACCTCCGACTGCGCGTGAAAAGCCCGATAAACTCTACCCGGGTTACGCCACGGAGAATTGTGAAGCTCCGTGTGTCGAAAGATTGTGGTACGAAAGCCTCATTCCTGGCGTTGAGGCCTGGTCCATCTCTCTCGGAAGCGACAGGAGAGTCTTGGAAAGGTATCACTGGTCATCGCCGTGATCAGATGCATTCTTCCGGCTGAGCGGTGCGCTTGTCCATAGGGCGCCCCAGATTTTCCGGCATTAGCGGCAGATCGGCCAGTTCTTCGAGCGTCATGGTGGCAAGCGCCGGGTGCCGCAGCGGGTCGCTTTCGGCCTCGCGCTCGTCTTCCATTAGGTGGCTAAAGAAAAGCTTCAGTATCGACATGGCATGCCTCCTTGTATCTCCGCATCGATGCAACCGTGAGGGCATCAGTCGGCTGGCGGTGGCAGGTTTTAATTCCAAGCTGCAATAATCGCGCGAATTATCGCGCGATGCAATTGAGAATGATGAGATGCTGATATAGATATTCTATATGAAGAATCTCAACAGCGTTCATCTCAATGGCCTTCGCGCCGTCGAGGCGGTCGGCAGGCTCGGCTCCTTGCAGGCCGCTGCCGATGAGCTTGGCGTCACGATCGGGGCCGTCAGCCAGCAGGTCATCAAGGCGGAGGCACAGCTTGGCCGACCGTTGTTCGAGCGGACGCCCAAGGGCATGATTGTCACGGAGACGGGCATTGCCGTACTGGCGCGCCTCGGCGAAGCCTTCCAGGCCATGTCGGCCGCCGTCGCGCTCGCACAGCATCGGGACGACAATATTCTCACCATTTCCGTGGCGCCCGTATTGGCAGCTCGCTGGCTCGTCCACCGGCTCGATCGTTTCGCCAGCCGACATCCGGATATTCGCCTTCGCATCGACGCGACGACGCAGCTGGTCAATCCCGCAACATCGGATGTCGATATTGGTATCCGTGTGGGCACCGGGCGCTGGCCGGGCGTCAAATCCGAGCTGCTGCTGGCGCAGGAGATTTTTCCCGTGGTCACGCCGCAGATCGCGGCAACGCTTCGCGAGCCGGCCGATCTATTGAAGGTGCCCGCCGTCATCGACGGGCATGCGATGTTCACCTGGGATGTCTGGCTCCGCGCGGCCGGCCTGCCCGGACGCTGCATGGAGGAGCGGCATGTTTTCAATGACGCGTCGCTCTGTCTCGACGCTGCCATGTCCGGTCAGGGCGTGATGCTCGCCTGGCAGACGCTGGCGGCTTACGCGCTGCAGCAGAAATGCCTCGTCGATCCCTTCGGCATTCGCGCCAAGACGGGCTTCGGCCATTATTTCATCACGGCCGAAGGTGCGCGCGAGGCCAAGAAGGTGACGGCCTTCAAGGCCTGGATTCGCGAGGAGATGGAAGAGAGCATGCGTATCTTCCAATAGCAGAGCGCTCAGATCGGTTCTTTGCCGCGCGTTGCCTGCATGGCCTTGTAGGCGTCGCGCGCCTGGCAGCGTTCGATCCAGGCTTTCACCTGCGGATGGCTGTCGAAAATGTCCTGTTCCGTCTGTGCGTAGCGCAGCACTTCCGCGAGGTTGAGATCAGCAGCGGTGAAGCGGCCGCCGATGAGATAATCCTGCCCTTGCAGGTGCTTTTCCAGCACATCCAGCGGCCTCTTCAACGAACGGCAGGCAACCGCGATCCCTGCCTTTCCAGGCTCGCTATTCTCCTTGGCATTGTCATAGATGCGGACGATTGCGACGCTGTGCGGCTCGACCTCGGTCGCGGCCCACATGGTCCACATCGCCATCAGCCCTTCTTCCTCGACCGTCTGGCCGGCGAGCGGCCCGCCATTTTTGCGGGCAAGATAGAGATTGATGGCAAGCGATTCATGCATGATGAGATCGCCGTCCTTGATGCATGGGATCATGCCCATCGGGTTGATGGCCAGAAACTCCGGCGACAGCGTGTTGATCGGCGCATCAGCGGCCAGCGGATTGGCGAGCCGGCTTCCCTGCATGACCGGCACGGACTGGAACTCGATCCCGAGCTCCTCTGCCATCCAGTAGTTGCGTGAGGCGCGCGAACGATAGACGCCATAGATCGTCAGCATGTCAGTCTCCGAAGTTTGTGAGTCGGCAGGACGTTATGCGTGGGGCCGGTCAAACGGAAGAGACTTCCGCTGATATCTGCGATCAAAGCTTTTGATGCGCGGTGAGCCGCGGGGGCGCCCCGTCCTTCGAGGCATTTCTCCGCTGTGCTCCGAAATGCGCCTTAGGATGAGGCGGGGCTGGCTTGCCGGTCTGAGGTGAGACGCAGCGGGACATGGCGGTAAGCAGCCAGAGATCAGCCCTCACCCTGAGGAGGCCCGCAGGGCCGTCTCGAAGGGCGAGGGCGGGTGGTGGCGAGCACGAAATATCCGCAGGCCGCCCCAAATCTTTGCAAATCATGCGGCCGATGCCACGCCTTCGTTCGGAAATTAGCGTCGTCGCATGTTACCGTCTAATCTCGGGTTTGTCGGATGCGGTAGGAGGTATCCGGCGAAACAGCGCAATTGGTGACTGCGATCTCGGGAGGAGAGCAGATGCTGGCAACCAGCGTTTCGCTAGACGATAAATATACCGCAGAAGAAGGCCGTGTTTTCATGACCGGCCTGCAGACGCTGGTGCGGCTGCCCATGACCCAGATGCGGCGGGATCGCGCGGCCGGTCTCAACACCGCAGCCTTCATTTCGGGTTACCGCGGCTCACCTCTCGGCGGCTACGACCAGCAGCTCCTGAAAGCCCAGACCTATCTCGACGCGCACGACGTCACCTTTCAGCCCGGCATCAACGAAGACCTTGCGGCCACCGCCGTCTGGGGCACGCAACAGGTCGGCCTTTCCCCCGGCGTCCGCAAGGATGGGGTGCTCGGCATCTGGTATGGCAAGGGACCCGGCGTCGATCGCTCAGGCGACGTGCTGAAACACGCCAACGCCGCCGGAACCTCAAGGCATGGCGGCGTCCTCTGTTTTGCCGGCGACGATCATTCCGCCAAATCCTCGACCATTCCGCACCAGACCGATCACGAATTCATGTCGGCGGTCATGCCGGTTATCTATCCCTCGTCCATCCACGAATTCCTCGAATACGGCCTGCTCGGCATCGCCATGTCGCGCTATTCCGGCTGCTGGGTCGGCATGAAATTCATCGCCGACACGGTTGAGACGACGGCCGCCGTCGATCTCTCGGGGGAAAAGCGGCAATTCATCTTGCCAACTGATTTCGAGCTGCCGCCCGGCGGCCTCAACCTGCGCTGGCCCGATCCGCCGCTGATGCAGGACGATCGTCTGCAGAACTACAAGGCCTATGCCGCCATCGCCTTTGCCCGCGCCAATTGTGTCGACGAAATCACGCATGACGTCCCCAAAGCCCGCTTCGGCATCATCTCCTCCGGCAAGGCCTATGAGGACGTGCTGCAGGCACTGCGCGAACTGGAAATCGGCCCGCAGGAAATGGCAGCGATCGGTCTACGCATCCTGAAGATCCGCATGCCCTGGCCGCTGGAGCCGGAGATTGTGCGGCATTTCTCCGAAGGGCTGGACGAGGTTCTCGTCGTCGAGGAGCGGCGCGAGATCATTGAGAACCAGATCAAGCAGCAGCTGTTCAACTGGCGCGCCGATGTCCGCCCGCGCATCGTCGGCAAGTTCGACGAGCACGACAAGCCCTATCTCAGCCTCTCGTCTGCGCTGACGGTCGGTGCCGTTGCCAGAGCCATTGCCGGGCGCATCATCAAGCTCGATCTCGATCGTGGCCTGCATGATCGCATTGCCAACAAGCTCGCCTATCTTGCCGAGCGCGGCCAGATCAGCCGCAGCTATGTCGCGCCGCTGAACCGCACGCCGTTCTTCTGTTCCGGCTGTCCGCATAATACGTCTACCCGCGTTCCCGAAGGCAGCCGCGCCGCCGCAGGAATCGGTTGCCATTACATGGTCACCTGGATGGACAGGAACACCGAGACCTTCACCCAGATGGGCGGCGAAGGTGTGCCTTGGACGGCAATTGCGCGCTATACCGACGAAAAGCACATGTTCGTCAATCTCGGCGACGGCACCTATTTCCATTCGGGCATTCTCGCAGTCCGCCAGTCCGTCGCCGCCAAGGTCAACGTCACCTACAAGCTGCTCTACAATGACGCGGTCGCCATGACCGGCGGCCAGCAGATCGACGGCCATCTGACGCCGCAACTGGTGACGAAGCAGCTGCATGGCGAGGGCGTCAAGCCGATCTACCTGCTGTCGGATAGTCCCGATGCCTATCGCGCCTCGGAACTGGCGCCCGGTGTCAAGGTGTTGCATCGCGACCATATCGATCAGGTGATGTTGACCTTGCGCGACACCGAGGGCTGTTCGGCGATCGTCTATGTTCAGACCTGTGCGGCCGAGAAGCGCCGTCGCCGCAGTCGCGGCCTGATGGAGGATCCAGCCAAGCGCGTCTTCATCAACAAGGCAGTCTGCGAAGGATGCGGCGATTGCTCGGTGCAGTCCAACTGCATCTCAATCGAGCCGTTGGAGACGGAGTTCGGCCGCAAGCGCCAGATCAACCAGTCGAGCTGCAACAAGGATTTCTCCTGCGTCAAAGGCTTCTGCCCGTCCTTCGTGACGGTGCATGGCGGCAAGCGCCGCAAGCGCAAGGCGCTGGATCATGCAAATATCGCAGTGCCCTTGCCGGAAATCCCCGTCATCGACAATCGCCCCTGGAATATCGCCATTGCCGGCGTCGGCGGCACCGGCATCCTGACGGTCGGGGCCATTCTCGGCATGGCAGCGCATCTCGATGGCAAGGTGCCGATGATCCTCGATATGGCAGGCCTCGCGCAAAAGGGCGGTGCCGTCATGAGCCATCTGCGCATCGGCCTCAACCAAGCCGATGTCACCTCGTCGCGTATCGTTAATGGCGGCGCTGACTTGCTGTTGTCGGCCGATGACGTGGTGGGGGCGTCCAAGGACGCGATCACGCTCTGCTCGTCGGTGCGCACCACGGCCATCGTCAATACCGGCCTGATGCCGGTCGCCGATTTTGTCCGCAATCGTGATTTCGATTTCAAGGCCGGCTCGGTGCAGCATGCGATCGCCAAGACGGTGAGCGACAAATCCGTCTTTCTCGATTTCAATCATGTCGCCACCGAAGTCACCGGCGATGCCATCTCGACGAATATCCTGCTGACCGGCTTTGCCTGGCAGCGCGGCTTGCTGCCGCTGTCGCTCGAGGCGATCGAAAAGGCAATCGAGCTCAATGGCGTTGCCGTCAAGGCCAGCCTCTCCGCCTTTCATTGGGGCAGGCTTCTGGCGCATGATCCACAAGCCGTGCATGGCATGTTGGTCAAGCCGGATGTCGGCAAGACGCTGGCGGACATGAGCCTTGATGAACTCATTACGCATCGCAAGGCGCATTTGGCGGCCTATCAGGATGCAGCCCTTGCCGATCGCTACGCCGCCTTCGTCGCCCATGCCAACGCCTTGGCCATCAAGGAACGCCTTTCCGACAAGGTGCCTTTTGCCGTTGCCGTCACCTATGCGCGCGTGCTTGCCTACAAGGACGAATACGAAGTCGCCCGCCTTTTGACCGATCCGGCCTTCCAGGCGCATCTGCACGAGGAGATGGACGGCGATTTCAGGATTGCCTTCAATCTTGCGCCGCCCATGATTGGAGGCAAGGATCCGAACGGTCGACCAAAGAAGCGCGAATTCGGTGCCTGGATCCTGCCGCTTCTGCGCATGCTGGCACCGATGAAACGCCTGCGCGCCACGGCGCTCGATCCCTTCGGCTATATGGCCGAGCGGCGTGGAGAGCGCAGGCTGATTGCCGAATATGAGGCGGTCGCAGGCCGTGTGCTTGCCGGCCTGCGCAACGACAACGAGGCGGAAGCCCTTGCCATCCTCTCATTGTTCGATGAGATAAGAGGCTTCGGTCCGGTCAAGGAGGAGGCTGCCCGAAAGGTCATGGCTGGCATTGCCGACAAGCTGCAGGCCTATGAGGCGCCACGGGAGCAAAAGCATATCTCGGCCGATGCGGCCTGACGCGACTGCGGCGGAAACTTGAAGCAGATACAACGAGACATGCGTTCTGAAAGATGGGACGTTCGAGGAAGTCGGGAGGAGACACCGGATGTTTGAAGGGGGACTGAACTTCGCGCTGGGTGAAGAGATCGACGCGCTGCGCGAGCAGGTGCGCCGGTTTGCCGACCGCCGTATCGCGCCGTTTGCCGACGAGATCGATCGCAACAACAGTTTCCCGATGCATCTT
>BFBZ01001492.1_pt1 | contig 15482 bp, 15 predicted proteins | sample 1888401 | NCBI WGS metagenome assembly BFBZ01 (sample SAMD00112614, study PRJDB3348) | symbiont metagenome | host: Chara braunii | reverse complement strand
TCCTTCTACCGCGCCGACGTCGTGCACAATCCGAGCCGCTGGGACCGCTTCCTGGAATCCGCGCGCCGCGCCACGATCAGCCTGTTGCAGCGCCGCCGCGAAAGCCGGCGGCTGACCTTCGCCGATGCTTGACGCTGTCCCCCCATTTCGCCCCAGGGCCGGGGCTCAGGAAGACGAGCGCGTCATCAAGCTTGCCGTGCTTGCCGTCGGCGGCCAAGGCGGCGGCGTGCTGGCCGACTGGATCACCGACGTTGCCGAGCGCAACGGTTATGTCGCGCAATCGACCTCGGTCGCCGGCGTCGCCCAGCGCACCGGCGCCACCATCTATTATGTCGAGATGGCCCGCGATACCGGCCGCTTGCCGGTCTTCGCGCTGTCACCCTCGCAAGGCGATGTCGACATACTGATCGCCGCCGAATTGATGGAAGCCGGCCGCGCCATCATCCGCGGCTTCGTCACGCCCGAGCGCACGACGCTGATCGCCTCGTCGCACCGTATCGCCGCTGTGTCGGAAAAGATCGAGCCGGGCGACGGCCGGGCCTCGTCGTCGAAGGTGCATGCCACCGCTGAAGCCGCTTCGAAACGCTTCATCGCCTTCGACATGGAAAAGATCGCCGCCGACAATGGCTCGATGATCTCGGCCAGCCTTCTCGGCGCGCTGGCGGGTTCCGACGCGCTGCCGTTCACTCTTGAAAGCTATGAGCAGGCGGTCAGCGCCGGCGGCAGGGGCGTCAAGGCCAGCCTTGCCGCCTTCGGCGCCGCCTATGATCGCGCGCGTGGCACGACGGTGCCAGCACCAAAGGTTGCAGAGCCAGCGATTGGCGATTCCGCCCTGGGGGCGAATGTCAGTGGACCGCAGAACCTGATGCAGCGCTGGCAGGCCCTGGCCGCCCACATCGACGTCATGCCTGTGGCTGTGCGCGACATGGCGCTCAGGGGCCTGCGAAAGGTCGTCGACTATCAGGACATTGCCTACGGGCGCGAATATCTCGACCGGCTGGACAGCGCCGTCGCGCTGGACAGCCCGGAGCACGCCTATGCTCTGTCCATCGCTGCCGCGAAGCATCTGGCCAACGCCATGTGCTATGACGACATGATCCGCGTCGCCGACCTCAAGACGCGCTCGACGCGTGACAGGCGGGTGCGTCGCGAGGTCGGTGTCAAGGACGGCTCGATCCTGCAGGTGACCGAGTATTTCCATCCGCGCATCGAGGAGTTCTGCGGTACGCTGCCGGCCGGGCTCGGCAGCTACATCGAGAACCGTCCGAAGCTGGCCGCCTTCCTCGACCGGCGCATCAACCATGGCCGCCGCATCCGCACCGACAGTTTCGCGGGCTTCGCGGCACTTTGGTTCATCGGCGGCTTGCGCCGCTGGCGCCGCGGCCTGCTGCGCCACAAGGTCGAGGTCGCCCATCTCGAACGCTGGTACGCGCTGGCGCTCGGTCATGTGCCGGATAATTATGCGCTGGCGGTCGAGATCCTCAACTGCCGCCGGCTGATCAAGGGCTACAGCGACACGCATGTGCGCGCGCAGTCGAAATTCGACCGGGTTCTGTCGGCGCTCGATCTGCTCAAGGGCCGCCCCGACGCCGCCGACTGGATCCGCCGCCTGCGCGAAGTGGCGCTGAAGGACGAGAAGGGCGACATGCTGGACGGCGCGCTGAAGACCGTGGCTACGCTTGGAGACAGCGCTGTCCGCTGACGAATATGTGATAGGACCATTCGCCCGGCATTGAGCCGGCTGCGTGGCATGCTGTCCTCGGGGGTGTGAATCATGGAGGACACGATCATGCTCACCAGATACATTCTGCCATTGCCACGGCCGCAGGCACATTGATGCTGTCGAACGTCGGCTCGCAGGCGCTGCCCATGGCAAAGCCAAGTGCCGCTCCGCTGCCGATCGAAAGCGTCGGCCGGAGGCGTCCGCCCTGTAGCGGTGTGGGCGTTTCCGCTAGAGGTGGCGTTCCCTGTGACGCCGCCGGCCTTCTTCACGCGATGAGATCGCGCATCGGACTGACCGCGGCGGACTCCGGGAACACCTTGTCGCCAAGCACGGCGGCGGAAAGACCGAACTGGTCGGCGAGCAGGCCCTTCAGCACCGCTCGGACATCACTTGTCGGCGCAAGGTCACGTTGCTCATAGAGCTGAGCCGGCTTCAGCCCCGGCCAATCGGTGATGACGCGGCCGCCCTTTATCGCGCCGCCTGCCAGGAGCACCACGGTCCCGGTGCCATGATCGGTACCGATGGTTCCATTGATGCGGGCCGTGCGGCCGAACTCGGTGATGGCGACGATAGCCGTGTCCTTCCAGCGCTCGCCCAGCCCCTTCTCGAATTCCTCGAAGGCGCCATCAAGGCCGCCGAGCAGGCTGGCGAGCCGTCCGGTCGCGCCGCCTTCGTTGACATGCGTGTCCCAGCCATCGAAGGCAAGTGCTGCAACGCGCGGTCCGTCATCTGCCGCGATCAGCTTGGCCGCGCCCTGTGCGGCCTGCCGCATGCCGGCAGCACTGTCGAGGCCGCCCTTGGGCTTCATGGAATCCATCTTGTCGCCCAGGGCCATCTTGTCGGCGTCGAGTCCCCTTTTCAGGGCCACGGCAAGCACCGGATCGCGATGGCTGTAGAGATCGAGGACGCGCGCCGCCAGATTGTCATTGGGTGCCGGCAGGTATTGCGGCGCCCAGCCAAGAACGGGTGCCGAGCCACGTATCACCAACGGGGTCGATGGGCCGACCGCGAGGCCACCGAGCGTTGCGACGCGGTCGCCGGACGGCAGGTTTTCGAGCGCCCGGTTGAGCCAGCCTGTGGCGACATGGCCGGGGCCGGCAAAGCCGCTTTCCAGTACATCCTGTCCGTCGAAATGCGAGCGTTCGCGATAGCCGGTCGCCGCCGCATGCACGACAGCCGCCTGTTTGTCCTTGAACAGGCGCGCAAACACCGGCATCGCCGGATTGACCGCGAAGAAACCGTCCAGCGGCAGCGCCGCATGCGGGCCGGTCAGCGACAGGGCGATGTCGCCGTGCAGACCGGCATAGTCGGGATCCCCGACGGGGCCGACCGTCGATAGGCCATCGAGCGCGCCGCGAAGCACGATGACGATCAGGCGCGGATCGCGATTGTTGGCCGCGCGGGCAAAGCGCGGCATGTAGGCCCAGGCAAACAGCGCGCCGCCCGTCATCAGGACAGCACGGCGGGAGGGRTTGGGGRTTTCGCACAACAGGCTCATCGCATCATCTCCGCTGGGACCATCTTCTCTGGAATTCATCTTCTCTGGAATTCATCTTCTCTGGAATTCAGGCGCCATCAGCAGCATCGCCAGCCCTTGCTGCTTGGATTCGGCCTGCGCGATTGCTTGCCTCGTCTCGGGTGAGGCCGAGGGGCCGATGACAGCGTTGAGCGTGTCGTTGGGATTGCCGATGTTCTTGACCTGACGGGCCGCCTGCCAGGCAATGTCGAGACGGATCTTCATGCCTTCCGCCGACGCCCAGGCGTCCGCCTCGTCGGCAAAACCGTTCGGCCCCGGTGGCTGCCAGAGTGGCTCACCAAGCGCGTTGAGCCAGCCGAGCGACTGGTTGGGGTTGTTCGCCGGATCCGGGCCGGCCGCCCTTCTGATGGCAACAATGAAGTCAAATGGCGCGCGCATCTTGGCCAATGGCGTGGACCAGGCCTCCGGCATGTCGATCAGCGTGGCCGCCATTGCCCGCAGGTCGCCATCGCTTTTGACAAAGACCTTGGCAAGCCGGGCGACCGCCGCCGCCGGCGGATTGTCCGCGATGAAATGGCGGGCCATCTGGGTGGCGATGTGCTGCGCCGTCGCCGGATGCCGGGCGATGTCGTTCAGTGCCGCCTCGGCCTGTCCCTGGCCGCCGGCGGGATAGGKCTTGCCCAGCAGGACTTCATCGCTCGGCTCATGCGCATTGGCATTGAAGACGAAATTGCCGGGCTCGCCCAGTCGCCCGTCGCGCCCGCCGATCATCCAGCCGGTGAGGATGCGGGCAAAGCTGGTGACGTCGGCCTGGCTGTAGCCGCCCCCGACGCCCAGCGTGTGCAATTCCAGGATTTCGCGGGCGAGGTTTTCGTTGAGGCCCCGTTTGCCGTTGTTCCCCGCGCGGGACTTCGGACCCACCGATTGCTGGTTGTCGAGGTAGAACAGCATGGCTGGGTGATGCTCCACCGCCAGGAGCATGTCGGCGAAGCGGCCGAGCACGAAGGGGCGGATTGCCTCCCGCTCAAAGGCGCCGGCGCTGGCCCGGATGATATTGTCCTTCGCCACCGAAATACAAAAATGGTTCGACCAGAAGTAGACAAGGCGCTCGACGAACCCAATTTCGGCCTTGAGCGCCTTGTCAAAGCGCGCCTGGGCTTCCGCCTGGAACAGCTTCGCTTCGATGGGTGGCGGGGCAGGGGGCGCAGCTGCGGGTTTGGCGGGCACCGCTGTGGGTTTGGCGGATGCTGCGGCGGGTACTACGGCGGCCGGCGCTGCCGGCGCCACGGCAGGCTTGGCGGCCGCTGCGGGCAGCGGCATCGCCGGGGCATTCGCCATGGTTGCCTGCCGGGTCAAGCTTGTAGCGATGTCCAGCTTGCGCTGGAAGCTTGCCGCCATGCTGGCCTGGATGGCGGCCGTGCTTCCCAGCAAGCCGGCATAGGCCGGATCATCGTAGGGGATCATGGCAATGTCGGGCTGCCGGAGTTCCGCCTTCAGATAAGCGCGCGGATCGCCTTTGAGATCGCCCTTGAGTTTGTCCAGGTCGCCGGGCCGTGCTCCGAGCCCGAAACGGTTGAACACCACAAGAGCCGGATCCGGCCGGGTGGGTGAAACAGGGGCAGCCAAATCCGGTCTCCATCGTCTGGATACTGAGGCTTGAGGTCCAACAGGCCGATTCTGGTTCAACAGACAGGAGGTCCGGGTGCCGGCGCTCGACCGGCACCCATTATCCCTTCGATCCTACCAGCGGTGCCAGCGATGCCACCGGTGAACGGGGTGCCAGTAGTAGGGGCCGTAATAGTAGCGGGGATAGACGATCACCCTGCGATAAGGCACGCAGCGCCCCCAGGGATTGGGGTGCCAGCCCGGGCCGCAGCCATAGGCCACGTGCTCCACTAGGCCCGCGGTTGGGGCAACCTGCACCATCGGCATCGCAGACGAGGCCGCGATGGTCGTAAACGTCCCGCCCAGGACAAGGGCGGCGGCTGTGGCGTATTTTGAGAGGCGATTCATGGGGATACTCCGAAATGGTTGCCGAGTTAAAATAACAACCTGTCCGGACCATTTGGCCGGGCATGTCTGTCCCTTCTTCCCATTAAACGGCGGCGCCGGATCTTTCCGTCGGAGGATGCGATGATTTTATCAGATTGCCGGAAGATGCCGGTTCACAACCGCGTTAGGGCATGCTGCCACCAGCAGGCGGTTTCATGTCAGGTGCAGCAATGAGCGGCAATCGGTGGGGAATGGTGCCGCTTGCGTGACTCGAACACGCGACCCCCGCATTACGAATGCGGTGCTCTACCAACTGAGCTAAAGCGGCCCGGGAGGCCGAGACCTCCAAGATGGGCTGGGTGATAGACTCAACCAGCGGCGAATTCAAGATGGGAGTTGGCAATTCGTATCGGCATCACATTCCCGGTCAAAATGGGCACCGTGCTATCAGTCCTCTCGTTTTGCTGAGCCAGGCGAGGGCGGAATGCCATGCCGCCCCTCCGATCCGTCAGGTACCTCAGAACGGGTAGTGCTGGCCGGGATCCTCGATCGTCACCCAGCGCAGGTCGGTGAACTCCGCGATCGCCGCCTTGCCGCCAAAGCGCCCGAAGCCGGAACCCTTGACACCGCCGAACGGCATCTGCGCCTCGTCGCCCACGGTCGGCCCGTTGATGTGGCAGATGCCGGATTCGATTCGCGCCGCCACCGCCAGCGCCCGCCTGATGTCCCTGCTGAACACGGCGGAGGAAAGCCCGTATTCTGTGTCGTTGGCGATCCGTACGGCCTCGTCCTCGCCCTTCACCCGGACGATGGGCTTGACCGGTCCGAAGGATTCTTCCGAATAGACCCGCATCGCCGGCGTGACGTGGTCGAGCAGGGTCGCTTCCACAACGGTGCCGCTGCGTTTGCCGCCTGCGACGAGCCCGGCGCCCTTAGCCACGGCATCGGCAACCAGCTCTTCCATCTTGTCGGCGGCCTGGCTGCTGATCAGCGAGCCCAGCACGACATGACCGCGCGGGTCGCCGGCCGGCAGTTCCGCTGCGCGGGCCGCGAGCTTGGTCACGAACTCGTCGGCGACCTTTTCATCGACGATCAACCGCTCGGTCGACATGCAGATCTGGCCCTGGTGCATGAAGGCGCCGAAGGTCGCGGCGTTCACCGCCGCGTCGATATCGGCATCGTCCAGCACCAGAAGCGGCGCCTTGCCGCCGAGTTCGAGCAGCGCCGGCTTCAGGTGCCGGCCGGCGAGTTCGGCGATGATTCGGCCGACCTTGGTCGAGCCGGTGAAGTTGATGCGTCGCACGGCCGGGTGCGCCACCAGCGCCTCGACGATGCCCGCCGCGTCCTTCGGATCGTTGATGACGACATTGATGACGCCCTTGGGCAGGCCTGCCTCGACCAGAACCTGGCCGATCAGCCGGTGCGTCCCCGGGCACATTTCCGAGGCCTTCAGCACAACCGTGTTGCCGCAGGCGATCGGCATCGCCACGGCACGGGTGCCGAGAATGACCGGCGCGTTCCATGGCGCGATGCCCAGGCACACGCCGGCCGGCTGGCGGATGCCCATGGCCAGAGTGCCCGGCTTGTCGGAGGGAATGATCTCGCCCGATATCTGCGTCGTCATCGCTGCCGCCTCGCGCAGCATGTTGGCCGCCAGCATGACGTTGAAGCCGGCCCACGGGCCGGTCGAGCCGGTCTCCTCCATCATCAGCGTGGTGAATTCGCCGACCTTCGAGGCCATCACGTCAGCAGCCTTCGACAGCAAGGCGCGGCGCTCGCCCGGTCCCGTCTTCGACCATGCCGGGAAGGCGGCGGCGGCGGCTTCCACGGCGGCATTGGCATCCGCGACACTGGCCGCAGCGGCACGCGTTGCCAGTTTGCCTGTGAAGGGGTCCATACGCTCGAAGGAGGCCGAACCGGACGCATCCCTTTTGTCGCCGTCGATCAGAAGTCCGATATCCATTGTTGTCTCCGTTGCTCCAGCGGGAGCTATTCTCATTGATTAGAAGCCGAGCACTTCGGCATTGATCGAGGCTTCAAGGCCACCGTCAACGGGCACATTGGCTCCGTTGATCCAGCGTGCGCCGTCCGAGCACAGGAACAGCACCACCGGAGCGATATCGCCCGAAGTGCCGGCCCGGCCGACCCTGGCAATGTCGCTGTCGACCCGGGCGTCGCCGAGCACGGTGCGGAACTGTTTCAGGATCGGCGTCTCGACCGGCCCTGGGCTCACCGCATTGACGCGGATGCCGTGGTTCTTGAACAGGTCCTGATGCGCCGCACGGAAGGTCCACAGCAGCAGCAGTTCCTTGGAAACCGGATAGCCTTCTTCGTTCTTGACCGCATGGTCTTCGACCGCCTTGGCGACGTCTGGAAAACCCTCGATGCCGACCATGGAGGCGGCGCGGTTGAGGTTGGCGCGCCAGCCGTAGCCGGCGATCGAGGCGACGTTGACGACGGCGCCGCCTTCGCGAAGCTTGGGGGCCACGGCTTCCAGAAGCGCCCGCAGGCCATAGAAATTGACGGCCAGCGTCTGCACCGCGCCGGTGTTGCCGGAGAGGCCGGCGACATTGCAGAGCGCATCGATGCGCTGCGGCAGGCGCGCGACGAGATCGTCGACGCCGGCCTTCGACGAGATGTCGGCCTTGACGAAGCTGCCCATCGGTGCTGCCGGCTCACGCACATCGACGCCGATCACGTCGGCACCGAACTGTCCCGCCAGTTCCGCCGTGCGCGCGCCGATGCCGGAAGCAACGCCGGTGATGAGTATCGTCTTGCCGAAAAGCATGGTCATGCTTTCTCCTGATGCCTTGTGGTTTGTGGGGAGGGCGCTGTGCCGTCGTCGCCTTGAACTGTCGGATTTGCCGGAAGCCTGACGCGGTAGCCGACCGGCAGCAGGCGCAGGCCAAAGCGCTCCTCGATCGTTCCCCACAGGCCGCGCGGCAGAAAGAGCGAGAACAGCACGGCGGTGGCGCCAAGGCCGACCAGATACCAGACGCCGGTGCCGCCGAACCATGTCTCGATGAGGAAGAACACCAGCGCGCCGAGAATGGCGCCCTCGAAGGTGCCGATGCCGCCAACCAGCACCATGAAGATCATGTAGGCGGTCCACTGGACGTTGAAGTAGGTTTTTGGCTGGAAGGTGATGGAGGTCGCCAGCCACAGCGCGCCGGCAATGCCGATGCCGAAGGCGGCAAGCACGAACAGCAGCCGCTTGGTGCCGATAACGCGCACGCCGACCGACGCGGCGGCGTCCTCATTGTCCCGGATCGCGCGGATCGCCGCACCCGTGCTGCCCCGCAGCAGGCCAAACACGATGGCGAGCAGAGCTGTCATCGACGCCAGCGTCAGCCAGTAGATCGTCGCTCGCCGCGTGCCTGCGTCGTAGACATTGAGCGAGATCAGAGAGGTGCCCGTCTCGCCCTGCACCAGCCGGTCGAGATTGACCAGCAGATGCGTCAGCGCCGCGATCACCCACATGCCGATGGCGAATTCGCCATTCTTCAGCCGCAACATGAACAGCGACAGCGGCCAGGACACCGCGCCGACGACAATCCCCGAAACGAAAAGCGAGACGAAAGGGTTGAGCCCGGCATTGGCCAGCCGGATGGCGAAATAGGCGCCGAGGCCGAAGAACACCTGCTGACCAACCGAGACCAGACCGCCGAAGCCGGCCAGCGCGTTCCACATTGCGGCCAGGATCACATAGATGAACAGCGCGGTCATCCGGTCGACCGCGCCGGCCGACAGGAATTGCGGCGCGACCGCCAGCAGCGCGATGATAACGGCGACCGCAATCGTCGCGATGCGCGACATCGCGGTGCCGCGTTCGATGACAGGCATGGCGGAACGCGCGCTCATGACGCTCTCCCGGAGCGCAGGGTGAGCAAGCTGCGCAACCCAAGACCAGACGCGGAAAGCCGCACGAACAGCACAATCAGGAAAGCGATATGGCCACCGATGAGAAAACCTTGCGGATGGACTTGCGCGCCGAGTGTCTGGGCGAGCGCCAGCACAATGCCGCCGATCAGCGTTCCCCACAGCGAGCCGGCGCCGCCGATGACCGCCGCCTCAAAGGCAAACAGCAGTTGCGGCGCACCCGCATAGGGATCGAAGGTGGCGCGCATGCCGAGGAAGGCACCGGCTATGCCGACCGTGACCATGGCGATGGATGCAGCGATCGCATTGGCGCGGCGCGCGTCGACACCGACAAGCCCGGCGGTGTCGGGGTCTTCCGATGTCGCGCGGATCGAGCGACCGAGCCTGGTGCGGGTGAGGAACAGTTGCAGCCCGCCAAGCAGCACGACGGCGGTCACGAACATCATCACGGCGAGCTTGCCGACATAGATGCCGCCGGGCCATTCCCAGAAATCGTAGGAGAGGCTGCCGATGAATGGCGCCAGCGAACGGGTGTCTGCGCCGAACTGCTCGAACAGCATGTTGTCGATGACGATGGCGAGGCCGAAGGTGGTGAGGATCGGCAGCAGCGCCCCGCCGCGTGCGCTGCGTTCCAGCAGGAATCGTTGCAGCGCCCAGCCGATCGCCGCCATCAGCGGCAGCACGATGACCAGGCCGAAGAACGGCGAAATGTGGAAACGCGAGGCCAGAAGCCACAGTGCAAAGGCCGAAAACACTGCGAGGCTGCCATGGGCCAGATTGATGATGCGCATCACCGAAAACATGAAGGACAGGCCGCAGGCGATGATCGCGTAGTAGCCGCCGAGAAGGATGCCCTGGACGATCTGGTTGCTCATGCCGACACGCTCCCGGCACTCGCCTTGTGAAGGCCGAAATAGGCCTTGGTGACATCGTCGCGCGACACGCCCTTGCTCGACCCTTCCAGCGAGACGCGTCCTTCCAGCATGCAGATGACCCTGTTCGACACGGACAGTGCCCGGTTGAGATCCTGTTCGACGAGGATGATCGTCGTGCCCGAAGTGATCAGCGCCTGCAGCGAAGCATAGACGCGGTCGACGATCAGCGGGGACAGGCCGAGCGAAACCTCGTCGAGCAGCAGCACTTCCGGGTTGCTCATCAGCGCCCGGCCGATCGCTGTCGCCTGCTGCTCGCCACCCGACAGATGGCCCGTCTTGGCACGGCGTCGCGCTTTAAGGTTGGGGAACATTTCAAGCACTCTGTCGACGCTCCAGTCACCCGGTCGGCCGGCGGTCTTGCCGAGCAGAAGGTTTTCCTCGACCGTCATCTGGACGAACAGCTTTCGTCCCTCCGGCACCAGCGCGATGCCCATGCCGACCCGCTTGTGCGACGGCACAGCGGAGAGATCCGCGCCGTCGAACCGCACGTGGCCGGCCGCAGGCTGGTGCGCGCCGGCGATCGCTCTGAGCAGTGTCGTTTTGCCGGCGCCGTTGGCGCCCACGAGTGCCAGCGTCTCGCCCCGCTGGACGCTGAAGCTCACGCCGCGTACCGCTTGTAGCAGGCCGTGCCGGACAATCAGGTTCTCGACCGAAAGCAGGCTCATTTCGGGCCTCCACCGAGATAGGCGCGGATCACCTGCGGGTCGGCCATCACAGCCTGTGGCTCGCCGTCGGCGATGATCTTTCCGGCATCCATGCAGATCAGGCGCTCGGCCACCTGCAGCAGGATGTGGACGATATGCTCGATCCAGACGATGCCGATCTTTCGCCGGCGCAATTCCTTGATCGTGTCGACAAGTTCGCTGGCTTCGCCATCGGTCAGCCCGCCGCCGATCTCGTCGAGCAACAGAAGCATGGGCCTAGCGGCCAGCGCCCGCGCCAGTTCGAGCCGCTTGCGGTCGAGCAGGCCGAGCGTTTCCGCGCGCCGGTTGGCGACGCCAAGCATGCCGCACAGCTTCAGCGACCCAAGCGCTTCCTCATAGGCCTCGTCGCGGCCAAGTCCGGCGCCATGCGACGCGGCGACGAAGACATTCTCGAAAGTGGTCATGCCGCCGAATGGTTTGGGCACCTGATGCGTGCGCACCAGGCCAAGCCGGCAGCGCCGTGTTGCAGGCAGGGTCGTCACGTCGCCACCCTTGAAGCTGACCTTGCCCGCGCTTGGCGGAAAGGCGCCTGCGAGCACGCTGAGCAGAGTGGTCTTGCCGGCGCCGTTCGGGCCGACGATGCCGACCGCCTCGTCGGCCGCCATGGCAAAGTCGATGTCGTCCAGCACCACCAGCGCGCCGAAACGCTTGTGGACGCCGGCGGCGGTGAGGATCGCCTGTTGTTGCGGATGGGTCACGAAGCGATCCTCGTCAGCGGTCCATCAGCCGTTGTAAGGCAGAAGCTTGGCCTCGACCGGCACTTTCGGATCAGTCGCGTTCTCGGTCACCACATAGTCGAGCGGGAACTTGCTGCCTTCCTTCGCCGCGATCCACTGCGTGCCGATGATCGGGCCGGGCGACACATTGGCCACCGGGCCGCTGGTGAAATCGACCTTGCCGATCATCGTCTCGGTCTTGAGCGTGCTCAGTGCCTTGGCCACCGCCGCCTTGTCCTTGGCATTGGAGCTGGCCTTCAGCGCTTCGAAGCCTGCGTCGAGCAGCGACATCGAGGCGCCGAGCTGCTGCGTCCACTGCTTGCCGCTTGCCGTCTCGTAGCCATCCGCCAGTTCTGTGCCCGAGACGCCGGTCAGCGGCGACTTGTAGGGGAAGGCCTTGTGCCAGTAGGCGGCGCTCGAAATCTTCACGCCGAGATCGCCGAGCGCCTCGATATCCGACGGGAACAGCCCGGTCTTGGCGACCTGGCAGATCTTGATCTGCTTGATCAGCCCTTGTTGTGCGGCCTGCCGCCAGAAGGCCGCGAAATCCGGCGGGATCGGGAAGGAATTGAAGATCTCGACGCCTTCCTGCTTGAACAGCGCGATCTGCGAGGAATAGTCGGTGGTGCCGGTCTCGTAGGCGCCGGGATCGACGATGGTGAAACCCTGCTTGGCCAGCAGCGGCGCCAGATTGGCGCGGATGGCGTTGCCGTCGGCGTCGTTGGGATACATGACGCCGACCTTCTTGTTGGTCTCGATCAGGTTCCATTGCGAGATGTAAGTCTTGAAGAATTCGCCGACGCCGAAGCCGAAATGATAGGTCCATTTGAACGGCGAGGGCGCGCCGGGCTTGGCGCCACGGCCGAAATACCAGGCCTCCCAGGGCATGACTGTCGACAGGCAAGGCACGCCGGCCGCCTCGCAGGCGTCGGCCACCGGATTGATCACCTCGGGCGTCGAAACAGCCAGCATCAGGTCGATGGCCTGGTTGTTGATCAAATCCTTGGCAAGCTGGCCGGCGCGCGACGGGTCGGATTGCGTGTCCTGGTCGAGGATTTCGACGCTGTATTTCTTGCCGCCGATTTCGAGGCCGCCAGCCAGCGCCTTGCGGGCCAGGTCGAGCACATAGCCGTCGGTCTGGCCGAAGCCGGCGAGCGGCCCGGTGCGCGGGCTGACGAAGCCGACCTTGAGCGTGTCGCCTGCTTGCGCGAAGGCTCTGCGGCCGCCAAGCGCAAGTGCCGCGCCGCCGGCAACTGACGTTGCGATGAACTGGCGCCGCGAGACGCCGCGAATGCTGGATTTGCTCTCGATACCGTCGGTCATGTGAGTCCTCCCTTGTTGGCGACGCCCGACGCGAACGCCGGTTCGTTCAACGCCTGCGGCCGCCCATCAAGTCGGGCGTCGCAGGGCCTGAAACTGGCCCACCGTGCCATTGAATTCGTCGCACGCGGCATTGCTGCCCGCCTGCCCTTGCAGATGGTGCAGCGCGATGCCGTCATTGCTGGCGAATGGCATGGTTTCTGATCCTCCATCGTCACATTGCACCACGGTTTTGGTTCGGTAAAATGATATTTTGCGGGGTTTCATTAACCTGAGGGTTATGAAAATGCCACGACGGCCACCGCATCGATGCTATTGCGGTCGAAGCGAGCCGGCTGCGTTCAAGTGCCCTGGCGTGCCGCTTCGCGAATGGTCTGGAGAAGGATGGAGAAGGCAGGCGAGGGGGCGATGTCCGTTCGCATTGTCAACCCGACCGGTCCCTTGGTTTCGTCCGTGTTGACGTTGAGGGCGACGAAGGCGCCGCTGCTGATCTCATTGGCGACGACGCCCGCCGAGATGATCCAGACGGCATTGCTTTGACGCAGGAAGGCACGGCCGAAGGAGTCCGACACGGTCTCGATCTCCGTTGCCGGTGCCGTCATGCCGTTGGTGATGAACAGGCGGTCGACAAAGGGGCGGATCACCGATTCCCGCGTCGGCATCAGCACCGGAAATTCGTCGAGCCGCGCGAATACGTCCTGATCCGGCTGGAGCAGCGGATGTCCCGACCGCACGACGAACAGCACCTGTTCGGAATAGAGATGTTCGAAGAAGAACCCGGTCATGTTTTCCGGCGCGGCGAGCCGCCCGACGACAAGGTCCAAAGCCCCGACGCGCAGCTGCTCAAGCAGCACCGCATTCTCGCCGGTGACGATCTTGATCGCGGCCCCCGTGTTCTCCTTGAGGAACAGGCTCATCGCCAGCGGCATCACCCTCGCCGACACGGTCGGCAGCGCGCCGATGCGGATGGGGTGGCGGTTGATGGCCCCGTCCTGCCGGACGGAATCGACCCCGCGCTTCAACGCGGTGATCGCCGTGCCGGCATGGCCAAGGAAGATCTCGCCCATGCGCGTCACCCGGATGCCTCGGCCGTCACGCTCGACGACGGCGACACCCAGCGCCTCTTCCAGTTCACGCAGGGTCTTGGTTACCGCCGGTGGGCTGACATGCAGGAAATCCGCCGCCCGCACCACGCTTCCTTGGCGCGCGACCTCAAGGAATGCCTGGAGGTGCCGGAAGCGGATGCGGCTATCAGACATGAATTTCCTAACCCCTGAGTTAATGAAACGCCGAAAAATATCATTTTACCGAACTAAAAGCCTGGTGCAATGTGGTGTTGGAGGATCGAAATCGTGCCATTCGTCAACATTGGCGGCATCACGCTGCACCATCGCCATATCAAGGCGAACGGCAATGCGCGCCCGGTCGTGTTCATCAATTCGCTCGGCACCGACTTCCGCATCTGGGACGAGGTTGCGGCTGCCTTGCGCGGCGAAATGCCCTTGCTCGTCTATGACAAGCGCGGCCATGGGCTCTCCGACATCGGCGGCGGCATCCGCTCCATCGACGACCATGTCGACGATCTCCTGGGCCTCATCGATCATTTCGGCTTCGGCAAGGTCTTGCTCTGCGGCCTGTCGGTCGGCGGCCTGATCGCACAAGGACTCTATGCCCGGCGCCCCGACGTCGTCGACGCCCTTATCCTGTGCGACACCGCCCACAAGATCGGCACGACCGACAGCTGGAACACACGCATCGCAACGGTCGAACACAATGGCATCCAGGCCGTCGCCGAAGGCGTGCTCAAAGTGTGGTTCACGCCGGCCTTCCATTCGAAACGTTCGGCCGAGCTTGCCGGCTGCCGCAACATGCTGACCCGGCAAGCGCTCGCCGGCTATGTCGGGACTTGTACAGCGGTTCGCGACGCCGATTTTACCGAGATGGCCAGACGCATTGCGGTCCCCACGCTTTGCATCGTCGGCGACCAGGACGGTTCGACGCCGCCCGAGCTGGTCCGATCGCTGGCGGACCTCATTCCCGGCGCGCGCTTCGAAATCATTCGCGACGCCGGCCATATTCCCTGCGTCGAGCAGCCGGACGCAATGGTTGCCCTGATCCGCGATTTCCTCGCATCGCTTCCCTCTGGAACAAAAACTCATGGATGAAGCTCCCCACAATGCAAGCCGATACCAGGCCGGGCTGGCGGTCCGGCGCTCCGTGCTCGGCGATCCGCATGTCGACCGCGCCGAAGCGGTCGCCACGGATTTCGACCAACCCTTCCAGCAATTGATCACCGAGACCGCGTGGGGCACGGTTTGGGCGCGGCCGGGCTTCACCAGGCGTGAGCGCTCGATCGTGACCCTGGCGCTGCTGGCCGCACTTGGCCACGACGAAGAGGTCGCCTTGCATGTGCGCGCCACCGTCAACACCGGTGCCTCGCGCGACGATATCTGCGAGACGTTCCTGCACGTCGCTATCTATGCCGGCGTGCCGGCCGCCAACCGCGCCTTCAAGATCGCCAAGGAGGTGTTTTCGGAAATGGATGGGGGCAAGGCTGGCCATGTCGGCTGAGTCCGGTTCGAACCGAAGGCCGGAAACCGGCGCCTTCTTCCAGCGCGACCGTACCTGGCATCCGCCCGCGCTGACGCCTGGCTACAAGAGTTCCGTGCTGCGCTCGCCGCAGAAGGCGCTGCTGTCGTTCGACAATACATTGTCGGAGATCGCCGGTCCGGTTTT
>BFBZ01001491.1_pt1 | contig 15492 bp, 11 predicted proteins | sample 1888401 | NCBI WGS metagenome assembly BFBZ01 (sample SAMD00112614, study PRJDB3348) | symbiont metagenome | host: Chara braunii | reverse complement strand
CCCCACGGCCGCCGTATTCCGACAGCACGGCGGGGCGAACCTGCTCATGATCGGGCAAAGCGAGGACGCCGCCCGCGCGCTGTTCGTGGCTTCCGCGCTCGGGATCATCGCTCAGGTCCCCGGCACGTCGATCACCATCCTCGATGGTACGCCGGACGACGCGGATGAGGCCGAGTACCTCAGCAAGTTCGCGGAGAAATTGCCCGGCGCGACCGCCCCGCCACGATCGGGTCTTCCCGCCGCGCTCGCGGAACTGGCTGGGGTGATCGAGCGCCGGCAGAAGGGCGAAACCAGGAGGGGGTTGCAGGGGGAACCCGAGGGGGGGGGCCCCTCTCAAACGGAACGGACGCCGCGGTTCCTGTTCATATTCGGCGTTCACCGCTTCCGCGAACTGCGCAAGGCGGATGACGATTTCAGCTTCGGCCGCCGCGGCGAGCGCGAGCCGTCGCCCGCGGAGCGGCTCGCAACGATCCTCCGCGACGGTCCGTTGGCGGGCGTTCACGTCGTCGTGTGGTGCGACTCTCTGGTGAACCTGAACCGGGCCTTCGACCGGCCGCTCGTGCGCGAGTTCGCCATGCGCGTGCTGTTCCAGATGAGCGCGACCGATTCGAGTACCCTCATGGACACACCGGCCGCATCGAAGCTCGGCCGTCACCGCGCGCTGTATCTTCAAGAGGAACAGGAGCGACCGGAGAAGTTCCGACCCTACGGGCTGCCCTCGGCCGAGTGGCTGAACGCGGCGTGTGATGCGCTCCGTGCGCGGGTCGGGTTGAACCCGGAGCCGGCCGCGGTGTAGTGTGGTTGCCCCCTTCCGCTCGGATGGAAGGAGTCGCCCTGTAAGTGAGGCAGGATGCCCAAACCACAATCGCTTCGCGTCGCAGTTATCGGGGCCGGCCCGATCGGTGTCGAGGCCGCGCTATACGCCAAGACCTGCGGCTTTCCCGTTGCGGTTTATGATCGCGGCCCGATCGGAGACCACCTCCGGCGCTGGGGGCACGTGCGCATGTTCACGCCGTTCGGCCTGAACGCAACGCCCCTGGGTCTGGCTGAGGTGCGCCGCGAGAAGGCCGGGCGCTCGCTCCCCACCGAAACCGATCTGCTCACCGCCAAGCAGTTCGTAGACGCGTACCTCACGCCCCTCGCCGAAACCGAAACGCTGATCGAATCGTTGCACCTCGAAGAGGCCGTCTTGCAAGTCGGGCGCGCCGCGAGCGTCAGAAAGTCGGAGCCGGCCGAGGCGCTTCCGTTCCGGCTCCTCGTGCGCGACGGCAAGGGACAGGAGCGCATCGACACGGCCGACGTGGTGCTCGATTGCACCGGCACGTTCAACACCCCGCACCGCCTCGGCGACGGGAACATTCCGGCGGTCGGTGAACTCGCGGCCAAGGCCCACATCGCGTGGGCGCCGGAAGACGTTCTCGGCGAGAAGCGGGCGCATTACGCGGGCAAGAGCATCGTACTTGTGGGCGACGGCTACTCCGCCGCGGCCACGATCTGTGCGCTGGCGGATCTCGCCGAAGAGGTGAACGACACCTGGGTGTTCTGGCTCACGCGCGGCCCGCGCGGGGCCCCGCTCCCGCGGCTCCCCAACGACCCGCTCAAGGAGCGCGACCGTTTGGCGGTCCGGGCGAACTCGCTCGCGACGCGGTGCGACGGCAACCTCGAGTTCCACCCGCAAACGGTGCTGGACGAGGTCGCGTGCCACGGACCCGACAAGGGCTTCCGCGTGGCGGGGCGGACCGCCGGAAAGCCGGTGTCGTGGGAGGTCGAGCGGGTGATCGCACACGTGGGCTACCGCGCCGACATGCGGATCTGCGACGGGCTCCGCGTAACCGAGCCGACCGGCCGACCCGAAACCGGAGAGCCCGGGTACTACATCCTGGGCGCGAAGAGCTTCGGGCGCGATTCGGCATTTCTGCTCCGCGACGGCTTCGACCAGATCCGCCGCGTGTTCGCCCAGATCGCCGGCAACCCGCGGCTCGACCTGTACGCGAAGAAGGCGGCATGAGCGGTGTCACCATCGTCACCGGCGGAGCCGGATTCGTCGGCTCACACCTTGTTGCGCTCCTCGCAGCGCGTGGCGAGCGGGTGAGGGTGATCGATCGCCCCGGTGCGCCGGTCGATCACCTGCCCCCCGGAGCGGATATCGCGTTCGCTGACATCCGTGACGCCGCCGCGGTGCGGACCGCACTGCGCGGTTGCAGAGTGGTGTACCACCTCGCGGCAAACCCGCAGTTGTGGACGCGCCGCCGGAGCGACTTCCACGCGGTCAACTACCTCGGGACCGTTCACGTTTTGCGGGCCGCGCTCGAAGCCGGTGCGGGCCGCGTGTTGCACACCAGCACCGAGAGCATCCTCACGCGGGCGCGTCAAACGACGGCTATTGCGGAAGACCAGGACGTCCCGGCCGCTGACGTGATCGGCCCGTACTGCCGCTCGAAGTTCCGGGCCGAACGCTACGCGTTCCACCTCGCCCGTGCGGGCGCACCGGTGGTCGTCGTGAACCCCACACTGCCCGTCGGCCCCGGGGATCGGGGGCGCTCGCCGCCGACCCAGATGATGCTCGACTGCTGCCGCGGTCAGCGTTCGGCGTACCTCGATGCGGAACTGAACGTGATCGACGTTCGGGACATCGCCGCCGGAATGGTGGCGGCGCTCGAACGTGGCAGGCCCGGCGTGCGGTACTTGCTCGGCGCGGAGAACTGGTCGATCCGCCGTGTGTTCGCTCACGTCGCGAAGTTGGTCGGCGCAGCGGAACCGCGGTGGCGCGTGCCCTACCCAGTCGCGCTGGCCGCGGCTTACGTCAGTGAGTTCGTCGCCGACGCGGTTACCGGCCGCATCCCGGCGGCCTCGGTGACCGGCGTGAAACTCACCCGACGCCGCATGCACTTCGACGCGAGCCGCAGCCTTGCGGAGTTAGGTATCGTGCCGCGCCCGGTATCTAGTTCGATCGCCGAAGCGGTTACGTGGTTCCGGACCGTCGGATGGCTCCGATGAGTTCGCCCATTCAAACGGCGCGCCACGCGGATCGAACACTTCCGAGTTTCACGACCGGGGCAGGGTTCACATCGATTATCATGGGCGAAATTCCGGTTGTGAGGTTGGGGCGCAGTCATGAGTTGCTCTTGCATCTGTCGATTCCGCTTCGGTAGAGTCTCCCGCTCACCACATTCCGTCACGGCAGGAAAGGACTCCGCCCCGTGAGCCATACGCCCTCGCGCCCCGCAGCAGAACCCGTATCCGAGCGCGATGCGGCCTGGTTCGAGGAACTGACCGGCGCTGTCGCGCGCGGCCGGACCGGTCTACTCGCCCGCCAACGGCCCGATGGCCACTGGGTGGGCGAACTCGAAGGCGACACCATCCTTGAGTCCGAGTTCATCCTGCTCCTCGCCTTCCTCGGCAAGCTCGACGATCCGCGCATCGCACCGGCCGCCAACTACCTGCGCAAACACCAGCAACTCGGCGGCGGGTGGGCCAACTACACTGACGGACCCGCGGAAATCAGCGTCTCGGTGAAAGCCTATTTCGCCCTCAAGATCGCGGGCGATTTCCCCGACGAACCGCACATGCAGCGGGCCGCGGCCGTTATCCGCGCGCTCGGCGGCGCGGAGGCGAGCAATTCGTTCACGCGGTTTTATCTCGCGCTCCTGGGGCAGGTGCCGTATTCCGCCTGCCCGTCGGTACCGGCGGAAATCATCCTGCTGCCGCGGTGGTTCTACTTCAACGTGTACGCGCTCTCGGCCTGGAGCCGCACCATTTTCGTGCCGCTGAGCGTGGTGGACGCGTACAAGCCGGTCACTTCGCTTCCCGAAACGATGTCCGTGCGCGAACTGTTTCTCGCGCCGCCCGAAACGCCCCGCTGGCCCGCCAAGCCCACGAAGAAGTGGTTCTCCTGGACGAACTTCTTTCTGGGCGTGGACTACTGCTTCAAGGCGCTTGAACGCTGGGGACTGACGCCGCTCCGCGGTCGCGCGGTGCGCACGGCCGTGAACTGGATGCGCGAGCGGTACGCCGACAGCGACGGCGTCGGCGCGATCTTTCCGCCGATGGTCTACAACGCGATCGTGTTGAAGTGTCTGGGCGTACCGGACGACGACCCCGAGATGCGGTGGGCGCTGAAGCAGATCGACGACCTGTGCATTTACGAGGGCGACGCCCTCCGCCTCCAGCCGTGCTTGTCGCCGGTTTGGGACACGGCGCTGTCCTTGATCGGGGTCGCCGACGCCGGACTATCGGGCCGCGCGCCCGAATCCGAGGCCGCGGTGCGGTGGCTGCTCGACAAAGAGGTGCGCCGCGCCGGTGACTGGTCGAAGACGGTGCGCGGGGTCGAGCCGGGCGGCTGGTTCTTCGAGTACCGCAACGGGTTCTACCCCGACACCGACGACACATCGATGGTGCTGATCGCCCTCGCCCGGGGCGATCACGCCACCCGCGAAGCTTGCTCTGGTCCGGTCCACCGCGCCATTCGCTGGTTGCTCGCGATGCAGAACCGCGACGGCGGGTGGGCGGCGTTCGACAAGGACATCGACAAGCAGATCCTGGAGCGCGTGCCGTTCGCCGATCACAACGCGATGCTCGACCCGAGCTGCCCCGACATCACCGCCCGCGTGCTGGAGGCGCTGAGCCACTACGGGTTCCGCGTCGGGCAGCCGCCGGTCGATGCCGCGGTGCAGTTCGTCCTCGCGCGGCAGGAAGAGAGCGGCGCGTGGTTCGGCCGCTGGGGCGTGAATTACATTTACGGCACCTGGCAGGTACTCGTCGGCCTCGAGGCGATCGGGTTCGACATGACCCTGCCGGTGGTCCGCCGCGCCGTGCGGTGGCTGAAGGACGTGCAGAACGAGGACGGCGGCTGGGGCGAGAGCTGCGCGAGCTACGACGACCCGACGACCGCCGGCCAGGGCATTTCGACCGCGTCGCAAACGGCGTGGGCGCTGCTCGGCCTGCTCGCCGCGGGCGAGGGTGCGGGGGCCGAGGTGCGGGCGGGCGCGGAGTTCCTGGTCGGCACGCAGCACGCCGACGGCGGCTGGACCGAAGGCCCGTTCACCGGCACCGGGTTCCCGCGGGTGTTCTACCTCAAGTACCACATGTACCCGGTCTACTTCCCGCTCATGGCCCTGGCCCGGTACGCCAGTGCGACCGGCCGGCGAGCCGGCGGCGACGTAACGCGAGCCGACGCCGGGCACCCGGTCGCCGGTCCCAAAGGAATTGCCCTCAACACCCTGGCCGATCGCTGATCAACGAACGCTGGAGAACACATGCGCTTCCCCCTCAGCCTCACGACCGATATGGCGGGCTACATGCTCCGCAAGAAGCTCCGGCGGGAGAAACGGTTCCCGCTCGTGATGATGCTGGAGCCGCTCCACGCCTGCAACCTCACCTGCACCGGGTGCGGGCGCATCCGCGAGTACGAGGACACGATCAAGCAGAAGCTGAGCGTCGAGGAGTGCCTGACGTCCGTGGACGAGGCCGGCGCCCCGATCGTGAGCATCTGCGGCGGCGAGCCGCTCATTTACCCGCAGATCGGCGAACTGGTGCGCGGCATCCTCAAGCGGCGGAAGCACATCTACCTCTGCACGAACGGGATGTTCATCACCAAGAAGCTGAACCAGTTCCGCCCGACGTCGCGGTTCTTCTTCAACGTCCACCTGGACGGCCTGGAGGCGACACACGACCTGATGGTGGAGCGGAAGGGCGTGTTCCAGGCTGCGGTGGAGGGCATCAAGGCCGCGAAGAGGGCCGGGTTCCTCGTGTGTACCAACACGACGGTGTACAAAGAAACCGATATGGCCGAGATCGACGCCCTTTACGCCTACCTGACCGAGTTGGGCGTGGACGGGTTCATGCTCGCCCCGGCCTACGGCTACGCGGCGGTGTGCAGCACGAACCCGGACGGCGCGGCCGAGATCTTCCTGACGCGGGAGCAGATCAAGGAGAAGTTCAACGAGGCGCAGGGGCTGTTCAAGAAGTACAAGATGAACACGTCGCCGGTGTACAAGGAGTTCCTGCAGGGGAAACGCGACCTGTCCTGCGCCGCCTGGGCCAGCCCGACGCGGAACGTGAAGGGCTGGAAGGGGCCGTGCTACCTGATCACGGACGAACACCACGAGTCGTTCCGCGGCCTGATGGAAGACACGAACTGGGACGAGTACGGCTACGGTAAGGACAAGCGGTGCGAGCACTGCATGATGCACTCCGGGTACGAAGTCGCGGCCGCGCTGGGTATGAACGCCCGGCTCAGCGACAGCTTCAAGATGCTGAAGTGGCAACTGTCGTGATACCGAATCCGGTTGACGGAGAGTGGTATCGGGCGCTCGATGCGGGCACTTCTTCTGTAGCCGGCCCCTGTGAGGGCCGGTGCGACACGATCCCCGGAGCACCGGCCTCGCAGGGGCCGGCTACAGAAGGCACTCCACGCGATTGGGTATGAGTGGCGCACACACAGGCGGCGTGGTCGTTCTGTTCGCCTTGGAACGGGAGGCCGCGCCGTTCCGCCGTGCCGTCCGCGGGCAAGCGGGCGTCACAGTGCGCGTGAGCGGCATCGGCCGTGCGCGGGCCCGGCTGGCGGCCGAGCAGGTCCTACGCGAATCCCACCCGCGGCTGGTCATCGCGGCCGGTTTCTGTGGCGCTCTCGTGCCGGCGTTGCGGGTGGGTGACGTGGTCACGTCACCGCGCATCGTCACGGTCGATCGTCTCGTCACTGATCCCGCCGAAAAGCGCCGACTCGGCGAAACGCACGACGCGGTGGACATGGAATCCGCGGCGGTCGCTGAAGTGTGCGCCGGCCGAGGCGTTGCGTTCCGCGCCGTGCGGACGGTTTCGGACACCGTTGACACCGCGCTGTCACCCGAGTTGGCACGGCTCCTCTCGGGCGGGAACGTCTCCCCACTGAAGGCGTGTTTCGCGCTCTGCCGGCGGCCGGCGCTGCTCGGTGAGTTCCTGCGCCTGGCGCGCGATACCAAATTCGCTGCGCGGACGCTCGCGGTCGCTCTCGAAGGGATCGTCCGCAGCGTCGTTGCTGAGGTACCCACAACCCGGTGAGTTAAACGCAGGTGCAGAAGAATTTACCACAAAGACACAAAGGTCCGCACAAAGAGGCACAAAGAAAGCCAATTTTGAGATCGAAGCTCGCGAACGCGAGAACACGACGCGAACAAAGAACACGGGCCTCGCGCTCATGTTCTGAGCCCGTCGTGTTAGCTTCTTCGGTCCCACTTCGGTGGCTTTCTTTGTGCCTCTTTGTGCAGACCTTTGTGTCTTTGTGGTGAAATCCTCGGTCTTCGCAACAGAGCCCAACCGGCTACCCCTACTCGATTCTCACTGACACCTTTTCGCGCTCCAGGTGTTCGACCAGTTCGCGCGCCTCACCGAACGTCAACTCGCCCGCGAGCGCGAACGGTGATCCGTCCAGCACCGCGGCGGCGTCCTCGCGCGAACAGTTCCGGATCGTCCGCACCAGCGGGAGCAGCGCCTCCTTCGCCGTGACCGGGTACGATTCGACCCGCACCCGGTGGACCGCCGGGGGCTGTTGCAGCCGGAGCAGCCGCTCGTAGTCGTGCAGGTCCGCGACCACGGTGAGCTTGTCTCCCGCCTTGAGGCGGTACCCGCGGAGCGCCGTCAGGTCGTGGCCCGCGAGCCCGACGGGCAAGAGCGCGAAATCAACACACAGGGCGCGGAGCGACCGGCCGTTGAGGTGGTCGGCGGCGTCGTGAACGACGAGATCGACGACGACGAGCGTTTTCCCGGCCGCGGTCACGAGGGTCTGCACGCGGTCGCCGTACACCGCGGCCGCGAACGCGGGGGCCGCCAGCGCCGGCGCCGAGACGGCGTTGGTGATGTCGGCCGCGTCGCGGACGGCTTCCGCGAACTGCGGGTCGCTCAGGCGCACGACCACCCGCTGCTTCGGGTTCGTTTCCCGCACCAGGAGCGCAATTTCCAGGTTCGCCAGTTCGCTCGACGTCGCCGCGATTACGGCCTTTGCGGCGCCGGCCCGCGCCTGGCGCAGCACCTCGGGGACGGTCGCGTCGCCGACGAACACCGGCACGCCCTTTCGCCGGACGGTTTCAATGAACGGGCCGTCGGCCGTCTTGTCGACGGCGACCACGCGCTCGCCCATCGCCGTTAGTTCCTCGATGAGCCGGTACCCGACGTTGCCCAGGCCGCAAACGACGATGTGGCCGCCGTCGGGCACGCGGGCGACCTCGAGCGCGCCGCCGAGGCGGGCGCGGATCAGATAGTTCGTCAGGATGGCGGTGAACCCCGCGATGAGCGCGGCCCCGACCAGTTTGAGTACGCTCAGAAACACCTTCGCCCATTCCGGGCGGTTCTCGCCGTGCAGGTCGCTGCCCGTCGCCACGACGGATACCGTCTGGTACAGCCCGCCGCCCCAGTCGGTGTCCAGCCCGTACCGGAAGACCAGCGTGCTCGCAAACAGGGTGACGAACAGGACGGGGGTGATGACCTTCACCGACAGATCGACGTCGAGCAGCGTGCGGCGGACGGTGCGCAGCCAGCGGCGGAGCGCCCCGGCCCACTGCACGCCGGGCAGCAGGTCGCCGCGGAGCCGCTGCAACAGGCGCTGGAGCGCGTGCGGCGGCCCGCACACGACGAGCCGGTCGCCCGGCGCGAGGGCGACATCGGCGGCGCCCGCGAGAAGGAACTGGGGCGCGCCGCCGGCCGGGACGTACACCAGGGGGATCAGGTCGTGTTCATTTGCGAGATCCGTGACCCGCTTACCCACCAGCTCGGAGTCTTCGGTCACGATGAACTCGGAGATCTGCCGGGCGCCGTCGTCCAGCTTGTAGGCGCCGAGCGTGTCGCCGCTCACGGCCGTGAGGGCGAGGACCGGCGCCACGAGCGCGGACACGCTCATGGCGATGGTGTTCTTCACGGCCCCGGTGAACCGGTTGATCAGGTTCTGGTTGAACATCCGGACCACGACCCGCGCGCCGGGGTTCAGTTTACGAATGAGGAGCGCCGTGGAGATGTTCACCAGGTCGTCGGACGTGACGATGACGACCGCCCGGGCCTCTTTCACTCCGGCCTGCTCGAGCAGGTCCAACCTGCGGCAGTCGCCTCGGAGGACGGTGGCGCCCGCGAGGCCGGGGTCGTTCGGGTCGACGTTCAGTTCGATCACGACGGTCGGGAGCCCCGCCGCGCGGAGCGAATCGAGGACGCGCCGACCCACTCGACCCAGTCCGCATAACACGACCGGACGTTCCATTTGGTCACCTCTCCGGTTGCGACAGGTCACCGCCGGAGCAGATAATGGAACTTGCGGCGGCTCCCCTTCACCAAGCTATTCGGGCGCACGGGCATGAATTTGGACGACCAGGTGTGTTACTGCTTCCACGTGTCGCGCCGGAAGCTGGTGAACTGGGTGCGGCAGAACGCGCCGAAGGTGCCGAGTCAGCTCTCGATGTGCGGGGGCGCGGGCACCGGGTGCGGGTGGTGCATCCCGTTTCTGAAACAGATCTTCCGGCAGGGGACGGGCACGCCCCGCGCGGGGTGCGGGGCGTGCCACACGGCACCGGACGACACGCTCGACGCTCTCACGCCAGAAGAGTATGCGGCACTTCGTGCAGATTACGTGAAAGCTGGCCACGGCACCCCGCCCCCCGGCGCCGAACCCCTCCCTGAGGCGAAGGAGGAGGGCTAACTGTCAAATACAATCGCCGCAGACGACACAGAAATCGCAGATCAGAATAATTGAACTCGGACTTCTGATCTGCGATTTCTGTGTCGTCTGCGGCGATTGTATTTTAACAATTGATTGTCTATTTTGTACCTTCGGCCTCGATCGTCAGGAGCGCGGACACGTTCCCCTCCAGGTCCGTCCGGACGCGGAGCTGCTTCGCGATGGAACCGGGCTGTTTCGGATCGAACTTGATCGTGATGAACTGCACCGGAAGCGCGGCGGGGGTCGCGGGGAGTTCGACCGTGATGCTACCGTCGGTGCCGTCCACGCCGACCACCTTGAAGTGCTTGGCCGCCCGCACGAGAACCCGCTGCGTCACGGGCTCACCGACCTTCGCCTCCAGCCGCAGCTTGTTCGGGGAGAGTTCGAGAGGAGCGACCACCGTTCCCGTCACGCCGACGTGAATCAGCGGGTTGGTGGAGTCGTTCGTCTTCAGTGTGATCTGTTCGGAGATCGGGCCGGGCGGAGCGTTCGCGCTCAGCGTCACGTCGATCTGGTACTCGGCCCCCCCACGGATCGGCCCGCCGCGGCTCACCTCGGACAGTTTCACCTCAAACGGGTAGGTGCCCGGCACGACCTCGGTGATCTTCCAGTCGCGCCCACGCCCGGAGTACTTGATCTGCACGGCCTGGTTGATCCGGGTGCCCACTGGTACGGTTCCGAACGTGACCGCGCCCGGGTTCACACTCACGTCCGTGCGGCTGTTGGCCGACACCCGCAGAACGGCCACGGAGCCGAACTTGGGGCCCTGCGTGTTGGCCGAACTGAAGGTGACGTGAAACGTCTGGGCGTTCTGGCCGACGAACCGGGCCGCGTTCATGGTCACCGTCAGCTCGGCCGTCTCGTTCGGTTGGAGCACTCGTGTCATCGGCGTGTATTCGAGGCACGCGCAGCTCTTCCGCACGTCGGTGATCTGCATCGGCGCGTCGTAGATGTTCGTGATGGCGAACTTGTGGACGCACAAGGTGCCGTGCGGCACGTCGCCGAAGTTGTGGGTGACGACGGCCGGGGCGGTCTGCTCGCGGTTGGTCGCGATGTCCGGTAAGAAGAACTTGTTCGCCCACGGGGGCGCCTGAGTCGGGGGCGCGGGGGCCGGTTGTGCGGCCGCCGGCGGTTGTGCCACCGCCCCGACCGTCAAAGTCAGCCCGACCGCGCCGATCGCCAGAAAGCGTGATACCTGCCGCATGCCGCGAACCTCCTGTGTCACCCGGTCCGCCGGGCGCTCACACATGCTACATCGGCCGGCAAGGGGCCGGTGCTGGTCACGAACTGAGGCCCGCGCGGCCCCTCACGGGCCCCGTTCGTGACCAGTCGCTGAGTTCGCTACGGTCGGCACAGGCGGTTTTGTAGCGCCGGCCGGCCCGTTCGTTACGCGGCGGGCCGGGGCCGGATCACCCGACGCGGGAACTGGCGCCGCTCGTCTGCTCCTTGATGAACTTGAAGCCCTTCGTGTACACCTCGTCCGGGGTCGGGAAGAGGTCGCGCCACACTTTGGTCGCGGCGGCGAGGTCGGGCAGCGCGCGGCCGAACGCCTCGATCGTCATCCACCCGTCGTACCCCACTTCGGCGAGCGTGCTGAACGCGGCGTCCCAGTCCACCTGCCCGGTGCCCGGCGTGCCGCGGTCGTTCTCGCTGATGTGGACGTGCGCGAGGACCGGGGCGAGCGTCCGCACGGCGGCCGCTTGTCCCTTCTCTTCGATGTGCGCGTGGAACGTGTCGTACATCGTGCGCAGGTTCGGGTGCCCGACCATCTTCACCAGTTCAACGGCCTGGGCCGCGGTGGTCAGCAGGTAGCACTCGAAGCGGTTGAGGTACTCGACGGCCATCATCAGGTTGGCGCCCTTGGCGAACTCCGCGGCGGTGCGGAGCACGTCGGCGGCGCGCTGTTTCTCGTCCGCGGTGGGGCCGGTGCCGGAGAACTCGCCGATGGCCGAGTGGTACGGCCCGACCACGGTTTCCGCGCCGAGCACGTGGTTGATCTCGATCACCGTCTTCAGCCAGTCCTGGGCCTTCTGCCGGGTGCCGGCGTCCGGGCTGATCGCGTTCGTGTCCTTCGTCAGAATGGTGACGGTGGTACACTTGAGCCCCTGCTTGTCGAGTTCGGCGCGGATCGGCTTGTAGTCGGCGGGCGTGCCGCCGAAGACGGGGAGTTCGACGCCGTCGAAGCCGACGGCCTTGAGCTTGCCGAGCAGCGGGAAGTGTTCGGCGGTGACGCCGCCGGTCCACAACAGCAGGTTCATCCCGATCTTCATGGAGAGTCTCCTGGCGAGCGGCGCGGCGAAAGCCCGCCGGTGTGTGTTGGCGGCATTGTCCGGCGGCGCCACGCGCCCGGCAACTGGCTCGTGAAAAATCGCGGGGAGTGGTATGTTGGGAGCGTTCCGATCCGAGAGGAGCCCAATGCCCCTTCGCGATCACTTCCGCGGTTGGTTACGTCGAGAACGGGAATGGCATTCGTTTCATAACGCGTGGGCGACGTTCTTGGCTGCAGCCCTCAACGATTGTCTCTCGGAAGGTTTTCGCGCCTCACCGAGCGTTCAGAAGGCGATCGAAATCGATGTTGTCACTTATGGAAACGTTCAGTCGGGATTCAGTAGTGCGGGAGGTGCGATGTGGCAGCCGTCGGCCGGAACCGCGACGTTCCCGTTTGAACTCGCGGGTGAAACAGCCGAGGTGCTGGTTCACGGGTACCGCGACGGCCGCTATCTCGCGGCGGCAATTGAGCTGGTGAGTGAAGGCAACAAAGATCGGGCCGAAGCACGGGAGCCGTTCGTCGCCACGTGCGAAACTTACATCCAGAGCGGGGCCGGGCTGGTGATCGTCGATCTGGTGACGACCCGCACCGCGAACCTGTACGACGAGTTGATGGCGCGTGTCGGCCCGTCCGATTAGACGGTGTGGGGCGAACGGCATATCGAGCGAGCGGCAAGAACGACAGCCCCGGTTGCCGACAACGGAGACGTGACGCGAGCCGCTTCTGGTCCGATTCCGGGCGACAGGGTGTTTGTGGTCGTTATTCGGGGCAAGTGGCGACGATCATCGTTCGGTACACACTCCGTCGGAGCGCCCCGCCGAACACGCTTCCGCCGGCTCATCGGGTCCGGTGGGAACCGGTTCGGCGCTTGGCTGAGTGGTTGGGGTCGGGTGTTCGGTCGCCGCGCTCGCGTGAGCGCGCGTCCGACCCAATAACAGGATCACCAGCCCGGCCCCGGCGGTGAGTGCCAGGATGGCAACGATCGGGCGGCTGTCGTGTGGCGTCGCGGCCGTGATCCCGGTCGAGATTACGGCCCCGATCCCAAGCTGACAGAACCCGAGCAGGGCCGACGCGCTCCCGGCGTTCTTGCTGAACGGCCCGATGGCGAGGCCCGATGCGTTCGGGTTCGTGATCCCGATGCAGCCGAGGAACACGAACAACAGAGCCAGTGTCGCATACAGTCCGTACCCGCCCGCGAGTGATCCGACCAGGAATACCGTGCCGGCCACCACTTGCGCGCTGAGGAAGCGGAGGAAGAGGGTCTCACTCGAGGTCCTTCGCAGCAGGACCACGTTGAGCTGACTCCCGCCGATGAACCCGACTGCCAGCAGAGCGAATATCAGGCTGTACTCGCGCCCGCTCACACCGAACCCGTCCATGAACAGCACCGGCGAACCGGCCACATAGGTGAACAGTCCGGCAAACGAGAACGCGCCGGCGAGGGCGTAGGTCGCGAACCGGGGGTGTCGGATGACCGCCAGGTACTCGATCAGGATCGGTCCCGGTCGTAGCGAAATGTCCGGGTCGGGCGTGTGACCTTCGGGGAGGAGGAAGTACACCAGTGCGAGGATCGCGGCGACGACACCGGCCAGCGCGACGAACGCGATCCGCCACCCGAACACCGCGATGATCAAGCCACCAACGGACGGGGCCAGGAGCGGCGACACGGCAATAAACAGGAACAATCGCGACAGCACGCGGGCGGCCTGATCCGCCGGGAAGAAGTCCCTAACCATCGCGACGGAGGCCACCTGGGCGACGCACCCGCCCAGCGCTTGTACGAAACGCAGCGCAATCAGCACGTTCACGTCCGGGGCGGCGGCACAGCCGAATGATGCCAGCACGAACATACTCAGCCCGGCTACCAGGGGCGGTTTGCGCCCGAACCGGTCGAGGAGCGGACCATAGACCACTTGCCCGAGTGCGAGCCCGATGAAATAGGCCGATAGGGTGAGAGAAATGGTCGTACTCGGGACGCCGAATTCGGTTGCCAGTTCTGAGTACGCCGGCAGGTACATGTCGATGGCGAACGGGCTCACGACGCTCAGTGCGCCGAGTAACGAAACGACGAACAGGTTCGATCGAGGGGTAGACAAGGTGGCCGCCTTCTGCGTGGGGAAGTATCCGGACGTTTCTTGACTCATGAGGATAGTGACCCAGGACGCGAGACCTAAAAGTTCAACTCGTGAGGGCCGGCATTGGGAACAAACTCCGGAACGTCCGGTCTCTTTCCCCGAACCCTCACCACCCCTTGCCCTCGTGCGGTATGATGACGGCATGCGGTCGGCGTCGCGTCTCACGCCGTCGCGGCTCGGCGGAGGTTCGCGGATGGTTCGCTCGGCTCGGCTCACTGGCGTAATCGCTCCACTTGCCCTCATCGCCGCAATCGTCGGCTTCCGCGCAGAAGTGACCGGCGCGGACCCGGCGCCCAGCACGGACCGGTTGAACAAAACGATCGAGAACGTGTCGTGTACCGATGCAGCGGGGAAGGCGTCCGCCCTCAAGGATCTCGCCGGGAAGACCGCGACCGTTGTCGTGTTCCTGTCATTCGATTGCCCGGTCTCGAACGGCTACGCCGGCGCACTCGCCGCGCTGCACAAGGGATACGCCGAGAAGGGCGTCGGGTTCGTCGCGTTCGTGCCGACCGGTGACGACGCGGCGAAGGTCGCGAAGAAAGCGGCCGAGTTCAACTACCCGTTCCCGGTGTTCTCTGACGGCAAATACGCCGCGGCCGAAGCGTTCAAAGCGACCGTTACGCCGGAAGCCTTCGTTCTCGACCACAACCTCGTCCTGCGGTACCGCGGGCGCATCGATAACGCGTACTCCGGGCGGCTCAAGAGGAACCCACAAGTCACCGAACACGATCTCCGGGCGGCTATCGAAGCACTCGTCGCCGGGAAAGACGTGCCCGCGGCTGCGACCCGCGCGATCGGCTGCCACATTGACCCGAAGGAGCGGAAGGTCACGTCGGACGCCGTCACCTACCACCGCGACGTGGCGCCCATCATTCAGAAGCACTGCCAGAGCTGCCACCGGCCGGGCGATGTCGGACCGTTCGCCCTCACGAACTACAAACAGGCGGTCACGTGGGCGGCGGACGTTGTTCACTACACGCAGAACAAAGAGATGCCGCCGTGGAAGCCGGTCGCCGGGGTCGAGTTCGCCAACGCCCGTTCGCTCACGCTCCGCGAGATCGACACTCTGGCTGCATGGGAGAAAGCCGGCTGCCCCGAGGGTGACCCGAAAGACGCGCCCGCCGCCGCGAAGTTCACCGACGGTTGGCGGCTCGGGGAGCCGGACCTGGTCGTCACCGTACCGGAGGACTTCCAGGTCGGCCCTTCGGGGAAGGACACGTTCCGCTGCTTCGTCATTCCCACGGGGCTGACCGAAGACAAGTACGTCGTCGGGTACGATGTGAAGCCGGGCAACGCGAGTGTCGTTCACCACACCCTGAACTACTTCGACACCACGGGGAAGGCCCGAAAGCTCGAACTTGCTGAACGGGACCGGAAGAAGAACGCGGACGAGCTAGATAAGGGGCCGGGCT